>Ga0224508_10004339_pt1 | contig 11605 bp, 11 predicted proteins | sample SF_Jan12_sed_USG_4_FD_170157 | JGI IMG/M metagenome (GOLD analysis project Ga0224508, IMG submission 170157) | Sediment microbial communities from San Francisco Bay, California, United States - SF_Jan12_sed_USGS_21 | ecosystem: Environmental > Aquatic > Marine > Sediment | place: USA...
CGTCAACGCTTGGGTACGACATCTTTGTCCTGGCTGCCGCCGACATAGCGATGTTTTCGGGCTACGCTGCCTACCGCGACGGGCGCCTGGCAAACGACAACAAGGGCTTCAGCACGCCGGCACCACATGAGACGTTCGGCGATCTGGCGCTGGCGCCGTTCCAGGTCGATTACCTGTTCAGGCCGACCACGTACGTACCGCTGTTGTTGGTTGGTGCCGCGTTGTCGCAGACGCGATCCGGCGACCCGAACGACGGTCTGTATGAGATACGCTATACCGACGACGTCAACCGGGCGGTATTGGGTTTGTACCATACGGTTGGCATCGGCATGGGGCCCGCGGTTGCCGAAGAAGCATTATTCCGCGGCTTCCTGAATAATCATTTCAGCCACCACTATGGCCGTTGGGGTGGCCTGGCATTGTCCTCTGCGCTGTTTGCGCTGGGGCATCTGGGCGAGGGAAATCAGGCCGACGCCCTGACCGCCGGCATTTTCGGCGCGTACGTGGGCCTGCTGCAGCAGCGCAACGGCTATGCGATCGGTGAGGGTGTGGCGATTCACTTCTGGAGCAACTTTCTCGCCGGACTGACAGCCCTGCGGCACGGCGGCCCCGCGGAAGATCTGCTGACTTTCGCTTTCTCATTCTGACTTTCGGAATGTGACAGAACGCGGCGCGCGAGCATGGCCACTCAAGTGCTGCCATGTTCGGCCGCTAGATACTGACCGGATATACGTCCACAGGGTCCTCTTGGCCAGTTGATGGATGAACAGCAGCGCGATCAGGCTTCGAGGTGGCGCGTCGAGCGGTACCAGTTGGTAAGCACGCCCTCGCGGCCGATCAATAAAGACACCACGTACAGCGCGCCGATGCTGAGCACGATGCAAGACCCGGTAGGCAGATCCGCGTGGAAAGACAGCAGCAGTCCGGCGTAACTTCCGAGCAGCGCCAGGCCGACGGCGATACCGATCAGCGTACTAATATCGCGTGCCCAGAACCTTGCCGCTGCAGCAGGGAGTATCATCACGCCGATGGACATCAAGGTTCCGAGCGCGTGAAACCCGCCGACCAGATTGATGACCACCAGTGTCAGGAATGCGTGGTGGGTTAACGGACTCAAGCTGCTGACCGAACGCAGGAAGGCGGGTTCCAGACATTCGAGAACCAGGGGACGGTAGAGCGTCGCGAGCACCAGCAGCGAGAGCGAGGCGATACCGGCAATCAGCACGATGGCATCGTTGTTCAGCGCGAGCACGGTACCGAACAGCAGGTGCATGAGATCGATGTTACTGCCGCGCGTGGAGACGATGAGCACGCCCAACGCCAGCGAGATCAGGTAGAAAGCGGCAAGGCTGGCGTCTTCGCGCAGCACGGTGCTGCGCGAGACGAATCCGGCAGCCAGCGCGACAGCCATGCCGGCCACCACGCCGCCGAGCGTCATGGCCTGCAACGACAACCCGGCGAACAGGAAACCGATTGCTGCGCCGGGCAATATGGCATGTGCCATTGCATCGCCGGTGAGGCTCATGCGCCGCAACATCAGGAAGACGCCTACCGGTGTGGCACCCAGCGACAGTGCCAGACATCCCACCAGCGCGCGCCGCATGAAAGAAAATTCACTGAATGGCGCGAAAAAGAAGTCGCCGATCACGCGGCTTCTGATGCATGCCGCTGGCAGGCGTGCGCATGCTCGTCGAACGCCTCCGTAAGTTGTCGCGCTCGCAACAGGTTGGAGGGCTGCAGTGACTCCCGGGTAGGGCCGAAGGCAACGAGTTCGCGTGACAGCAACAGCGTGTGGGGAAAATGCTGATGTACCTGATCGATATCGTGCAGCACCGCCAGCACCGTGCGTTGTTCGGCGTGCCACTGGCGAATGACACCGAGCAGGGTGTGGGCGGTTTCCACATCCACTGACGTTAACGGCTCATCCAACAGGATCACCGGGGCATCGCGCAAGCGCACTCGGGCAAACAGGGCACGCTGCAGTTGTCCTCCCGACAACGAACCGATGGAACGGCGCCCGAAACTCGCCAATCCTACCGCCGCAAGTGCTTCGCTGACGCGTTGACGCTGCTGGCGATTGAGGCCGCCCAAGGTGCCCAGCTCGCGCCACAGCCCGACGCTGACCAGGTCGAAAACCGAAATCGGGAAGCTGCGGTCCATGTCGACAATCTGCGGGAGATAGGCAATCTCTTTACGTGCGCAGCCCTGCAGGCGAATCTCGCCGGCGAGCGGCGCCAGGATACCGGCCACGCCCTTGAGCAGCGTGGATTTCCCTGCACCGTTGGGACCGACGATCGCCACCAACGCGCCACGGGGGATGCTCGCCTGTAAATGGTGTACTGCCGGGTGACTTTCGTAACCCAGCGTCAGGTCGACAAATTCGAGTGCGACATCGTGCATTTGCGGATGCTCAGCAGCAGTCGGCGCAGATCGCCGAAGTCAATTCAGCGACCAGTAAACAGCCGCCCACAGCACTGCCAGCAGCGTACCAACCAGCGCGAGGCGCACGCGCACGCTCTGTCCCAGCAGGGAGTGGGGTGCACGATGCAGGTCGGGGTCAGGGTGTGCCAAGAACGACTCCGTTACAGCCGCCGAAAAAATGTTATGTTATATCATTAACGTCTTAAGTGGAAAGTTATCGGCGGCAGCAGGTAACGAACCGTGTGCCGACGTCGCTGCAGTCAGATGGGTGTCGCGGATCAGCTCGCCTGTTGGCAATTCGGGCAGATGCCGCTGACTTCGACAGTGTGTTCGTGTGCTTCAAAGCCTTCCGTGACAGCGGTGCGCTGGATTGCCCGGCGGATAGCGGGATCGTCCAGTTCCGCGACCGTGCCGCAGCTGCGGCACAGCAGAAACTGGCAGGTGCCCGGATGTCCGGGCTGGCTGCAGCCGATGAAAGCATTCAGCGATGCCAGCCGATGTACTAGTCCTTGTTCGGTGAGAAATTCTAGCGCCCGATAAACAGTAGGCGGGGCGGGTGTGCGGCCTTCGTCGCTGAGAACTTCGAGAATGGCATAAGCGCCGAGTGGCCGGTGGCTGCGCCAGACGATTTCCAGCACCCGCGCACGCAGTGGAGTGAGCCGGGCACCGCGCGCGTTGCAGACTTCCGCTGCCTCCGCCATGGCATCAGCTATGCAACGTTCGTGATCATGGCTGTCCCGGGGGAACCGCTGCTGTGAATTCGTCGCCAGGTCAGCCCCGCCGATTCCGTTGTTGCTGGTCTGCCACGCGCTCAAGCATAGCAAAGCATCGAGCCATCGTCAGATCGATGCGAGCGCGCCACGTGGCCCTGCAATCCCCGTACACCTTATGCGCTGGTCAAGCTAAGCAACGTCTGCCACGGACGGGCGAACCGGCCGTGCGACAAAATGGGACATCACGTCTTCGGCCAGACGTTGCATGCCTTCAAGTTGTTCGCTTTGTGTCTGGCAGATGTTGGCGCTAACGATCAAGTCGTCAATACCGGCCTGCGCGTGTACTTCCACGCCAGTCGCAGCGCAAAGAGGATCGCCATCGTGCGTGTACAATCTGACAATCCACCCGTCCCACCGGATGGTGACCTGGGCTCGGAGCGACCTATGCATTCGTTTGCGCACTCACAGGCTGGCCGGCGACGTCGAGGCGCAGGTACATCCTGCGTGGTATCTGTTACAGCGTGAAAGCCAAAGTCAGTAGTTGGCTGTTCCCGGATCCGCCGCGCGACTTTCCGCTGCGTCGTGTGGCGCGCTCGGCATTGCGCGCAGCGCATATTCTCACTGGCGGCGTGTTGCTGGGCGGCCATATCTTTTCTGCACCGGATCCAGCGTTGCAATGGTGGTGGTCGGCCACGGTTATATCAGGCGTATTGTTGTTCGTCACCGACCTGCACGCGAGTTGTGCCGCGCTGATCGAAATTCGCGGCGTGATGGTGCTCGCCAAGCTTGGCCTGCTGCTGCTGATCCCTGCTGCGAGTGCACACGCGGTTCCTCTGCTGGCGAGCGCACTCATCATCGGTGCCGTCAGTAGCCACCTGCCCCGCGGTTTTCGGCACAAAGTGCTTTTTCTGAGAAACCGGGTGACGGTAGACAGGCGTCGCGGCTGAAGCGTCAGAATCCCTCTGTGGAGCGAAACAGCCCCACCTTGAGGTCCTTTGCGGTGTAAATCTGTTTTTCATCCACCAGTACCCGCCCGTCGGCAATACCCAGTACCAGCCGTTGCGTGAGCAAGCGTTTGATGTCGATGTAGTAGGTGACCTTTTGTGCGCCGGGGAGAATCTGACCACTGAACTTTACTTCCCCGCAACCCAGGGCGCGCCCGCGTCCGGGATGGCTCATCCAGCCGAGGAAAAAACCCACCAGCTGCCACATGGCGTCCAAGCCCAAGCACCCCGGCATCACCGGGTCGCCGCGGAAGTGACACGCGAAAAACCACAGCGTGGGGTCGATATCCAGTTCCGCCACCATCTCCCCCTTGCCGTACGCGCCACCCTCGGCGCTGATGTGCACAATGCGATCCATCATCAGCATGTCGGGTGCCGGCAGTTGCGCATTGCCCTCGCCGAACAATTCGCCGCGGCTGCACTTCAATAGCGCCTCTCTGTCGAACGAGTCGGGGTAGCGGTTGTCGGTCATTTGCGTGGATTGTTTCGCGGCGGTGCGGCGCAGCCCGGGAAAATACAGGTTTGGTGAACAATTTGCACGAGACATATTAGCTGCTGTTCAGCGCTCAGAGCTGCGCGGCCCTTCATGCCGGTAAGTGACTGAATCTATTGGGAGTATTATTTTGCACTGACTTGCGAATTGAGATATTGTTTGACGCCCGTTCACAGTGAGACTCGATTTCCGTTTGGTCAGGCTCCGGGATAAATCGCGGCGTAACCAAAAACACTAACAAATACATGACGTTGACCGTTCAGTGTTACAGCGTGAACGGCGCGCGGTTGAGGGGGGAGAGACAGCCAGGACGGCAACCATCCGGACGATCGAGGTATCGATCCTGGGTCACAATGGTCGTAGCAGCAGACACAGATCCCGCCTGGCAGAGCGGTGACGAACTGGAAAGCGAAGTGGCTCGCCATGTCCGCGAGCGCGATTCGGGCACGTTGTTCGTACGCACCGCGGACAATCACTGGGGTTGCTTTGTGTTCAGTGAAGGCTCGATAGTCTCTCTCATGTGCCGGGGGGTTCGCGGGACCAAAAGCCTCGTGCATCTGCGTAAAATCGCACAATGCACCTATCGCTTCGACGCGGGCGCATTGCTCGGCGAAGACGTGGTGGATCTGCCGAGTACCGAAGAAATTCTCGAGCAGCTCGGCGGTGGTGACATCGAGACGCTGCGACGTCCCATCGGTTTGTCCGCCGCTGAGCTGAAACGAACCGTGAGCACCGCGGCTGTTGCGATACTCGGACCCATGGGGGCGCTGGTGTGCGACGAACAATTCGCGCGCGCCGGCATGTTGGCGGGCATGGAGGATGTCGAACAACTGTTGCGCGCTATCGGGCACGAAATTGACGATCCGGATGAAGCCAAGGCATTTCGCGATGAGGTCATCGCGGCGGCGACACCGCGTGGTGGTTCGACCAGCGGCCAGCGTGCTGCGGTTACCGAAGGGTCGGCGGAATACAATAAGATACGTAACGTGCTGGAAGCCGAAGCAGCGGAGTTTCTAGGTCCGATGGGACCAGTATTGTGCGAGGAATATTTCCTCAAGTATGCCGTCGATAACAATATCTTCGACATCGGCTCCATCATCAACGCGCTGGCGGATGAGATAGACGACGTTCGGCTCAGCGATCAATTCAGAAATCGAATCGCCGAGCGTCTCGAGCCGCAATAGCCCCGGCGCCAGCGCTGTAATCCCAACACGGTCTCCCTATGAACAAACGCCCGTTCTCCAAGAGTCTGCATGGAAAGTTAACCCTGCAGACGCTGATAGTCGGCCTGGTGCCGGTAGTTATCGTTGGTCTGATCGCTTATCAGAGCCTGTCGGAGTTGACCGAGACCGCCGACGAACGTCTGGAACAGAGTCGCCTGGAGTTGTCGCGCGATGTGGTGGGCGTGAACCTGTCCGCGACGGCGAGCCGCGTTGCTCAGCAGATCGATGTCTTCATGCGTGAGCGCATTCTCGATGCGATCGTGTGGGCGAGGGCGCCCAATGTGGTCGAGGCGGCGAAGGGAGCGGCGGCCGAGCACAGCAAACGGGGTTTGGAGACAGCGACGATCAGCGAAGTCGAAGACCAATTCCGCTCGGTCAAGAGTCTCAACCTGTTTCCCGGCACCAGCGCTTATCTGAAGGACCAGATTGCCCTGTCGCCGCATTTCGGCGAAGTGTTCTTCACCGATCAGAACGGTTTCAATGTCGCGATGACCAACCCTACTTCGGATTTCGTGCAGCGCGACGAAGCCTGGTGGCGGCAGGCGTGGAACAATGGCTTGGATATCGGTGACGTCGAGTTCGACGATTCGGCGGGTATCTGGTCGGTCGACGTATCGGTACGCATCGCCGATCCCGAAACCGGCACACGGCTCGGCGTCATGAAGTCGGTATTGGGCGTCAGTTTGATCCAGGAAGTCGCCACTACGGGTGCGGCCGAAATCAATGGCGGCAGAGTGACGGTCGCCAACCGCGACGGTTTGCTCCTGGCCGAGACCTCTTCACAGCATTCGCGCGAACGGATAATGAACGACGAGTTCAATTTGCGCAGCTCGGGAGATGCCGACATCGTGTCCGCGTTCACCAGCCGCGACAAAGGTTACGTCCTGGGAGCGGAGCGGGTCCTCGGATTTGCCAGGTTGGATAGTGGTGGCTACGGCAATCTGGTGCCTAATTTCGAAGGATTCGACTGGCTGGTGCTGGTAGAGCAACCCACTTCTATCGCTTACGCACCCATTCGCGGACTGTCGGTCGTGCAAGAGGGACTGGAGTCCTCGAAACAGGTCATCGTCGTCGTGCTGCTCACCGCAGTGTTTCTTGTGGCACTGATTTCTATGGCTTTGGCGAACGTCATGTCGCGAAAAATCACCGTACCGCTGTTCAAGCTGCGCGAATTGGCTGATCGTGTCAGCAAAGGCGATACCTCAAAGACCATCGAGGTCAAGTCGGACGACGAGATCAAAGATCTGGCGATCGCGTTCGAACGAATGCGCAAGAGCATATCTATCGCGATGCGTAAGATTCGCGAGTCGCGTACCAAGTCGGCTGCGTAAACACATCCATCAAGTTTAATCCTGCACTGTAAGCAAAAGCAGCGAACTGCCATGTCAGACTCGCTTTTCGAACCCACACCGTCGGCTTATGCGTTTCCGTTATTGATCCGTCATCTACTTCGCACACCGCTGGCGATCAATCCGCAGCGTGAAATCGTCTACGGCACCCGGTTCCGCTATACCTACGAGGATTTTAATAAGCGCATTTGCCGGCTGGCGGGGGCACTGAGCGCTCTGGAAGTTGTTCGCGGTCAAACTGTAGCCGTAATGGATTGGGACAGCCATCGTTACCTGGAGTGTTTTTTCGCGGTACCTATGCTGGGGGCAGTATTGCACACGATCAACGTACGACTGTCACCGGAACAGATTCTCTACACGATAAATCATGCCGAGGACGACGTGCTGTTGGTGCATCGCGATTTTTTACCGATGCTGGCGGAGATCCAGGCACATATCGAACGTCCCGTGCGTTATGTTCTGTTACAGGATGATGCTGAGTCTGGCGATGTGCCGGGTTGGGTGCAGGGCGAATACGAAGCGCTTCTGGAGGCCTCGCGGCCTGATTTCGAGTTCGGCGACTTCGATGAAAACACCCGTGCGACGACGTTTTACACCACCGGCACCACCGGGTTGCCCAAGGCGGTGTATTACAGCCATCGGCAGATTCTACTGCATACGCTGGCATCCATGGCGAATACCGGCGTGGTGAGCGGACACGGACAATTTCATCGCGATGATGTGTACATGCCGATTACGCCGATGTTTCACGTGCATGCCTGGGGACAGCCTTTCGTCGCCACGCTGATGGGCGTCAAGCAGGTTTACCCTGGGCGCTACACACCGGAAGGCCTGCTATCGCTGATACGCGACGAAGGCGTGACTTTTTCGCATTGTGTACCGACGATTCTGCACATGCTGCTGAGCGCGCCGCAGGCAGAGGATACCGATTTCAGCAACTGGAAAGTCATTGTCGGCGGGTCGGCGTTGCCGCGTGGTCTGGCGCGCAGGGCAATGTCGCTGGGTATCGATATCTATTCCGGCTACGGGATGTCCGAAACCGGTCCGGTGCTTACCACAGCGCATCTGGACGAGGCTATGCTCGCGGGGGATGCCGAGGAACAACTAGACGTGCGCATCAAGAGCGGTCGTCCGTTGCCGCTTGTCGATCTGCGTGTGGTCGACGAATCCATGCACGATGTGTGCGGCGACGGCGAAGTAGTGGTGCGGGCGCCATGGCTGACGCAGGGCTATTTCAAGGAACCCGAGCGTTCCGCGGAATTGTGGGCCGGCGGCTACCTGCATACCGGGGATATTGGGCACCTGGACGAACGGGGTTATCTGCAGGTTTCCGATCGTCTCAAGGACGTGATCAAATCCGGCGGCGAATGGATTTCGTCGCTGCAACTGGAGGATCTGGTCTCGCAGTTGTCGGGTGTAAGCGAAGTCGCCGCTATCGGTGTGGCCGACGAAACGTGGGGAGAACGACCCATGCTGCTGATCGTGCCGCAGGCCGAGGCGCAACTCGACGAGGCCGTTGTGCGGGCGCACCTGCAGAAGTCTGCCGATAGCGGCGAAATCAACGCCTGGGCGGTGCCGGAACGCGTGCTGTTCGTCGACAGCATCGAAAAGACCAGTGTCGGTAAACTGGATAAGAAATTGCTGCGCGAAAAATACGCTTGAGCGATATGCACCCATCGCTGTATCTGACTGCGCGTATCCGCAAATCACCTTTTTTCGACGCCACCTCGCAGGCGGGTGCGACGCAATTCAGCGTCTACAACAGAACCTACATGCCGGGTGGTTACGCCAGCATGGAAGAGGAGTACTGGAGCCTGGTAAACGATGTGGTGCTGTGGGACGTGACCTGTCAGCGGGTGATAGAGGTCAGTGGCGCTGACGCAAAAAGATTTTCGGACTACCTGACAACGCGTGATTTATCTTCGCTGCAAGTCGGTGCGGCCCGCTACGTGCTGCTCACCAACCAGCACGGGGGTGTGTTGAACGACCCGGTCCTGATGCGCATGGACCACGACAAATACTGGTTCTCGTGCGCGGACGGTGATGTGGGGATGTGGATGCACGGTGTGCTGGTAGGCAGCGATTTCGATGTCCGCGTCGCTTTCCCCGATGTTGCCACGCTGCAACTGCAGGGCCCTAAGTCGTTGCCGCTGTTGCGGGATCTGCTCGGCGACCGGATCACGAAACTCGCCTACTACCGCCACGTGCGGTGTGAACTGCATGGTATTCCATTGATTATCGCGCGCACTGGCTGGAGCGCCGAACGCGGCTACGAGTTGTACCTGCTGGACCTGGCGCGGGGCGGGGAATTGTGGCGTATCCTGATGGAGGAGGGCAGGCGCTATGCAATTGCGCCGGGTTCTCCGTCGCGAGTGCGCCGCATCGAAGCAGGGATTCTCGATTATGGGGTGGACATGGACGTGACCACCAATCCGTATGAATTGGGTTTACAACGTCTGGTCGACCTGGACAGTGTGAGCGATTTCGTCGGTAAGGCCGCTTTGCGGGCTATCCACGCGCGCGGCGTGTCCCGTCAGGTGGTAGGTTTGCACGTCGAAGGCGATCCCGTGACGCCCAATGAGGTACCCTATATCGTTCGCCTGCGGGGCAACCAAGTAGGGAAGATGACATCCTGGGTCTTCTCTCCGCGCTCGCAGCGTAATCTGGCTCTGGCGATGCTCGACACTCAGGTGGCGAGTCCCGCGTCGTTGAGTGTAGATTACCCCCAGGGTGAACGTGCGGCGACTGTCGTGGCACTACCGTTTGTCGATCCCGAAAAACGCCTGGCGCGCGCGTAACGCCGGCTTCCTCAGGACTCATTGACGATGAAATATTACGAAAACGTTCTCGATCTGGTCGGCAATACACCGCTGGTCAAGCTCAACCGGCTGCCGGAAAGAGGCATGGCGAATATCTACGCTAAGCTCGACAACCTGAGCCCCACCGGGTCGGTAAAGGACCGCATTGCAGTCAATATGGTGAAGCGTGCGGAGGAGCAGGGTCTGCTGGAACCCGGCGCCACGCTGGTGGAGAGCACGTCGGGAAACACCGGACTGGGCCTGGCGATGGTAGCAGCGGTGCGTGGTTACAAATGCGTGTGCACCATGCCGGACAAGATGAGCCAGGAAAAGATCGATATGCTGAAAGCTTACGGTGCGGAGGTCGTGGTAACGCGCACCGACCTGGATCACGACCACCCCGACAGTTACGTCGAAGTCGCGAAGCGAATCGCCCGGGAAACCCCCGGCGGGTTCTACACCGACCAGTATTCCAACATGCACAACCCGGAGGCCCACTATCTGACCACCGGACCCGAGATCTGGAAAGACACCGATGGGCAGATAGATGCACTGGTGGGTGGTATCGGTACCGGGGGCACGATTTCAGGTGCCGGTAAGTACCTGAAAGAGAAAGCGGCCGAGGCCGGCCGCGAAATACTCATTTCCTGCCCCGATCCCGAGGGCAGCATCTATCACGATCAGTTCTACAAAGGTGAATCGGGCGAGCCAGCCATTTACCGGGTGGAGGGGATCGGCCACGATTTCATGGTGGAAACGCTGGACTTTGCGGTTATCGACGAGGTGACGCTGGTCAGCGACCGCGATTCATTCCTCATGGCCCGGCGCCTGGCGAAAGAAGAAGGTATTTTTTCCGGTGGTTCGGCTGGCACCGCGATGGTCGGTGCGCTGGAGGTGGCGCGCAAACTCGGCGCCGGCAAAACCGTGGTGGTGATAATTCCCGACATGGGTGTGCGTTATCTGAGCAAGCTCTACAACGACGACTGGATGAAAGACATGGGGTTCCTGGGGCCCGCGCAGCGACTGGGAACGGTCAAGGAGGTGCTCGAGTTCAAACACGGCGAGGTGGAATTCGCGCAACCCGACGAGACACTGGGCCACGTCGCGCAGCGCATGTCGCAACTCGGCATCTCGCAAATGCCGCTGGGCGGGAACGGCGACCGCCAGTTGATGATTCACGAACTGGATATTCTGCAGGGTCTGGTGCAGGGTCGCTGCACGAAGGACGATTCCGCGATCGCGGTCGCCAAGGAACTGGAGGGCGTGGTGCGTCCCGGCGATCCGTTGACGAAAGTGCAGGGTGTCTTCGACGAGAACAACGTTGCGGTGGTCGTGGACGATAGTGCGATCATCGGCATCATTGCCAAGATAGACGTCGTCGAGTTTCTCGCGCAGCGGACGTAAAACAGGCTAGGTTCGGCAGCAAATGGACCCCGAAAAGGACCCGCTGTCACCGTTTCGAGGGCAAGCACAAAGCCGCTTTACGGCCAATAACTGATTGATAAAGCGGCAGAATTCCGTATACTGTATATTTGTACAGTATAAGGATTTACGCCATACAAACATGTCGATGCCCGTCACATCACCCACTGGGCGGATGGCGG
>Ga0224508_10004340_pt1 | contig 11605 bp, 10 predicted proteins | sample SF_Jan12_sed_USG_4_FD_170157 | JGI IMG/M metagenome (GOLD analysis project Ga0224508, IMG submission 170157) | Sediment microbial communities from San Francisco Bay, California, United States - SF_Jan12_sed_USGS_21 | ecosystem: Environmental > Aquatic > Marine > Sediment | place: USA...
GCACCGGCCGCCCCGCTGTCGCTCCTCGACCCGATGCTGCAGCCGCCGGCCGCCGAGCGCGTCGACGGCGTCTTCGGGATCGATGGTCCCCGGCTCCGGAGGCTGGGTGGGTTCGTGGCGCTCGAGGAGATGGTGTTCACGAGCGCCTCGGCCCTCGACGGCCGCGACCGCGTTGCCCTCCTCGCCGGCGGGGCCTGGACCGAAGCCGATGTCATCGGCGCCGATCCGATCACCGATGTAGCAGTCCTCGCCATCGCCGATGGGAGCATCGCCACGACTGCGCCCGCCCCCGATGAGATCGGGGCCGTGCCGATCGCCCCCCCGGTGCCTGGCATCAGGGTGGCGCTGGCCATGCCCGGCACTATCGACCCGGCCCTGGCGACCGGCGCCGTGATAGGTGCAGACCTGCGAGCGACGACCCCCACCGGGTCCGAGGTCTACGGAGCACTGCGGACCTCGGTCGGTCGGCGGCCGGGCGCACCGGGATCGGCCTTGCGCACCGAGGACACCGGCGGGGTGGTCGGCTTCGTGATCGACTCGAGCGGGTACCTCCTCTCGGCGATCCCGATCGAGCGGGTCCTCGAGATCGGGCGGGCGTTTCTCGAGTGGGGGCTTCCGGCGATCGAGTGGTTGGGCATCGAGGCCACCACCGCGGACGAAGGAGGTGTCGTCGTGACCGATGTGGTCGCTGGCGGGCCGGCGATGGACGCCGGTGCAGTGACCGGCGATGGGATCCTGGCCCTCGACGGTGTCCTGGTTGAGAACCTGGACCACCTGGTCTACCTGATCAGGATGGCCGGTGTCGGCACCGTCGTCACCCTCGACCTCCTTCGTGACGGGCAGCAGCTCACGCTCGAGGCGACGATCGGGTCACGGTCCGGCAGCTGAGCCCGTTGGGGGGCTAGGCCCGCTGGTCGTCAGCGCGCCCTGAACAGGCGCCTCGCTACGAGGCCGGCCGCCCCCATCACCCCGACCGTGGCGGCGCCAACCGCCCCGAGGGCCAGCTCCTGGCGACGGCGCAGCGCGAAGGTTCGCCACACCGGCGCCGGGTTGCCGGCCACGAACGCCTCTTCGTTGGTGAACGCGGGGCACCATCCGGCGGCGCGGAGCCGATCGTTGGCAACGACCCAAGGATGGCTGACATGGGCGTCCAAGCCGACTTCGGCTCGCCGCCGACCGAGGGCTGCCCGCATGCGCCCCATCACCGGGTCGAGTGGTTCGGGCCAATGGAGCTCGGCCTCGGTCAACAGGTCGCGGAACACCTCGGGACCGATCCAGCCGTCGGGGGCGACGTTGTAGATCGATGCCATGGCTCGAGTGGCGACCAGCGATACGGCCGAGGCCAGATCGTCGTGGTGGAGGAACTGCACAGGAGGGTCGACTTGCTCCGGACGGAGCGAGGTCGCTGACCGGAGGGCACCGGCGATGTAGCTGACCCCTCGCTCCGAGAGCGTCGTCGTGGGGCGGAGGATGGCCAAATCGGACGAAGTCTGATCGGCCCAGCGCTCGGCCAGCTCCTCCAGTCGAGTCTTCGTCACCGCATAGGCGAGCTCGGGGACGGGTCGCCGCTGGTGGCGCTCGGTAAGCGGCACCGGATTGTCGGCGTAGGCGCCGTAGACGAGCGCCGAGCTGAGCAACACGACGTGACGGCACCCCGCCCGCTCGGTTGCGTCGAGCACTCGCTGCAGCGTCGTCGTCGCCACGAGCTCGTCGGACCGCCGTCCTGGGTCTTCGGCGAGGTGGACGACGGTCCGACAGCCCTCGAGCACGTCGGCCACATCCGCCTCCGCCACGTCGATCCTGTGGGTCTCGACGCTCGGGCCGCCCGCCATCGCCAACCGGTCGAGCGCCTTGACCGATTCCACGTCCGGTTCGGCGCTGAGGAGGGCGACGACTCGCCGACCGACCGAGCCGGCCGCCCCGGTGACCGCAATCGTCGTCACTGCTCTACGATGCCCTTGTGAGCAGTGGTGAGTCCTCCGGAGACATGCCGTTCTTCGATCTTGGCGGTCTGCTGGGTGGTGTCGGTTCGGATCCGTGGGCGATGGCCGCCCGGCTCGCGGTGACGATCGCCACCGACGGCGGCAGCGAAGGCAACCTCGACCCGCTGCTCCGCATCCAGGTCGAGGAACTGGCGCGGGTAGCGGAACTTCATGTCGCCCAAGCTACGGGCATCGTTCTGCCGTCCAACACCTCGGTCGAAGCCGTGAGTCGAGGCACGTGGACCGAGCAGAGCCTCGACGCCTATCGGCCCTTCTTCGAGCGGTTCGGCGATGCGATGGCCTCGGCGATGGAGGCAGAGCTGGCTGCCGCCGGCGACGGCGGCGACCTCGAAGCCGATCCGCTGGGGGCACTGCTCGGTCAGGTCTTCACGTCGCTCGGGCCGATGTTGGTCGCCGCCAGCGCCGGGTCGATGCTGGGCCACCTCGGGCAGCGAGCCCTCGGCCAGTACGACCTGCCGATTCCGAGGAGTAGCGCCAAGGTTCTCGTCGTCCCGGTCGCGATCGACGAGATGGCGGCCGACTGGGGAGTTCCCGTCGATGACCTGCGCCTGTGGGTGCTGGTGCACGAGCTCACGGCTCACGCCGTGTTGTCGACGCCGCATGTAGGCAAGCGGGTCGAGGCCCTGTTGATCGACTTCGCCTCGGCCTTCCGCCCCAACGTCGAAATGATCACCGAGCAGTTCTCGTCGATGGGAGGGCTGACCGACCTGTCGCAGTTGCAGGAGATCAGCGAATCGATGAACGACCCCGACACGCTGCTGTCGATGATGCGGTCACCGGCCCACGACCTGCTCGTACCCCAGTTCGACGCGCTCGTCGCCACCATCCTCGGCTTCGTCGGCCACACCGTCGACGCGATCTGTCGTCCGCTCGTGACCGAAAACGACCGGATCCGGGACCGGTTCCGGCAGCGCTGGGTCGATGTCACCCCCGCCGATCGGTTCATGGAACGGCTGCTCGGTCTCGAGGTCACCGAGGGCACGCTCGGCCGAGGCGACCGGTTCATCGCCGGGATCGTCGAGCGAGTCGGTGACGCCGGGCTGGAGCGGCTCTGGGCCGACGAGCTCGACCTGCCGACGGCGGCCGAGGTCGATGCCCCAGGGCTGTGGTTGGCAAGGATCGGTCTCGAAGGCGATCTCGGCGAGGTAGCGACGGAGATCCCCGACGACCTGTCCGGCCTCGACGACGCTTCCTGATCGGTCGTCGAGGGTTCGCTCAACGTTGGACCTCGCCGCTGGCGTCGCCCCCATCACCCAAGGGGAGTGGCGGCTGACCGGCGCCCCGCTGCCCCTGACCGTTGCCTGACGGATCGTCCGGGGTGGCCGGCCCGGCAGCCGATGGCTCAGCGGCACGGCCGGAGCGCCGAATCGGCACCCTGGCCCAGATGCGGTGGGTCATGGTCTCGTGGGCGAGGGCCCTGGGGTCGGGCCGTCGCCCGAACCAATACGACACGCCGACGAACATCGCCGACACGGTCACCAGCAGATATCCCACTCGGGCCGGCACCGGCAGCACCGACGGCAGGAGGGCACCGACGACCCAGAACAGCTGGAAGCGGCTCTCGAACCTACTGAACGTTCGGCCGAGGTTGGCGTCCGGGGCGTCGCGTTGGACGATGGCGTCGAAGGACTGCTTGCCTCCGGTGCCGGCCAACGCCACCGCGAAGCCGGCCAGGAACGCTCCAGCGGCGCCGGTCGCCAGCGCCGCGAGTCCGCAGAGTGCAGCCAGGGCGATGAGCGCCATGGCCAGGATCCGCTCTTCGGTGAACGACGCCCGCAGCCGCGGAACGCCGAGTGATCCGGAGAGGCCACCGAGGCCGACGCCGATCAAGGCGACACCGAAGTGCCACGCCGGCGCGCCGCCGACGGCCAGGTCGAGCTGCTCGAAGCCGAGGCCTTCACGAACCCGGTGCCCGATCTGGACCCCGGGCGCTGTCGGTCCTGGATCGATGCCGCCCCGGAGGGCGAACGCGAGCAACAGGGTGATGAAGCCGGCCACGCCTCGTAGGTAGCCCATGGCGGTCGCGGCTAACACGATCCCGGCGCTCCGCAGCTCCGCCTTCTCGATGGGCTCCGGAGGTCGGGGCGCAACCCTCACCGCCGGTATCTGGGTACCGACGATCGCGGCGACGACGAAGACGATGGCGCCCAGACCGAGAACGACACCGGAGCCCCCGTACCGGAGGAGGAGCACAGCGGGGATGCCGGCGGCGGCGCTCGAGAAGCCGGCGAGCAGCGAGAGGCGGGCGTTCGATCTGACGAGGGCCTCCTGGTTCTTCACCATCGACGGGACGAGCGCGCTCTTGGCCACGGCGTAGGTCTTGGCCATGACGAGCATCGCGAACGCCAGCGGGAACAGCACCGGGCCCTGTACGTAGCGGACCAGGGCAAGCATCAGGCCGGCTCGGACCACCGCCGAGCCGATGATCATGTAGCGGTGACCACCGGTCAGCCGATCCATCAGCGGCCCGAGGAACGGCGCAACCACGGCGAAGGGGGCGATGGTCAGAACGAGGTAGGCGGCAACCTTCCAGCGGGCGTCGTTGGGGTCGACGTTGAAGAACAGCGAATCGGCCAGGGCCACGGCCAGGAGGGCATCGCCGGCGACCGAGAACGCATGCGTCCGGGCGAGCCGGGTGAATGGGGCGACGACGAACGCTTCCGCTCCTCTCTGCCTAGCCGCACGCGTCCGGGTTCCCATGTGTCGATGGTAATCACCGCGGGTGGCCGCACACCCAGGCGGCCTGAGGGGCCGTCAGCTCTTGGTGAACGAGATTCGACCCGACGTGTTCGTCGGGCCGCCTCAGCCGTCGTCGAGCCGCAGGTCGTCCAGCAGGGCGCGGTCGTGGGAGTAGGTCAGAAGCTCGGCGGCTTCGCCGGGCGGCATCCACCGAATCTCGTCGACCTCGTCGTTGGGTTCGAAGTCACCCGCGGTGAGGCGGAGCAGCCAGTAACGGACGACCTTCGACCGACCGTTGACCTCGTAGCTTGCCGCTGGGAGCTCTGGCCCGACCTCGCCTCGATACCCGGTCTCTTCGGCGACCTCGCGCAATGCGCATTCCAGGTCGGACTCTCCGGGATCGCGCTTGCCTTTCGGAAACGACCAGTCGCCGTGGTGCGGCCGGTGTACGACGAGCACCTCGGGTCCTTGGTCTCCGGTTCGATAGACGAGGCAACCGGCGGCCCGAATCGGCTCCTCGCCGACGACCGGATTGTCGTCGAGCTCGGGCTCGCTCCGGGCCACCCTGGCTGCAGCCAGGATCTCGAACTCGTTGTGGGAGTCGAACGTGCCGCCAAGCCTTCGGTAGTTGCCGTCGGAGTCGGGCTCCCAGGCGAGCGCGGTGTCGGCCAGATTGATCTCGAGCGCCTCCCAGAGCCGGGCCTGCGAGGCTGGATCATCGACGCGGAGCATCACCTCCACCCGGCGATCGAGGTTGCGAGGCATCAGGTCGGCCGAGCCGATGAAGAACAGCGGCTCCTCGGGCCCGGCGCCGTTGGCGAAGTAGTAGATGCGGCTGTGCTCCAGGTAGCGGCCGACGATGCTCCGCACCCTGATGTTGTCCGACAGACCCGGCACCCCGGCCCGGAGGCAGCAGATCCCCCGAACGATCAGATCGATCTGCACCCCGGCCTGGGAGGCAACGTAGAGCCGGTCGATCAGCTTGGCGTCGACGAGGCTGTTCATCTTCATGACGATGCGACCCGGGCTGGCGGCCGGATCGTCGGCGGCCCGGGTCATCATGTCGATCTCCCCATCGATCAGTTTCTCGATAGGGCGGCGCAGCGAGTGGGGGGCGACCAGGAGCCGCTCGTAGCGGACCTGGCGACCGTAGCCGGTCAGGAAGTTGAAGAGCTGGCTGAGATCGGCCCCGACGGCAGGGTCGGCGGTGAGGATGCCGAAGTCCTCGTAGAGCCGCGCCGTCTTCGAGTTGTAGTTTCCCGTGCCGACGTGGCAGTAGCGCCGGACCCCGTCCGGTTCGTCGCGCACGACGAGTGCGGTCTTCGTGTGGATCTTCAACCCGGCGAGGCCGTAGACGACGTGGACCCCGGCCTGCTCCAGCCGACGAGCCCAGGCGATGTTGGCCTGCTCGTCGAAACGGGCCTTGAGCTCCACGAGGGCGGCGACCTGCTTGCCCTCTTCTGCCGCTCGGATCAACGCTTCGATGATTGGACTGTCGAGCGATGTTCGATAGAGCGTCAGCTTGATCGCCAGCACGCCAGGGTCGAGCGAGGCCTGCCGTATGAACTCGGTGACCGAGGCGTTGAACGAATCGTACGGATGGTGAACGAGGACGTCGGAGCGGGCGATCCGCTCGAAGAAGTCCCGGCTATCCTCGACGTCTCGGAGCCGGCGAGGGGTGACGCCCGGTGTCGTCGGGACCTTGAGGTCGGACCGGTCGAGGTCGTACAGCTGCCAGAAGCCGGTCAGATCGAGGATCCCGTCGAAGGTGTAGACATCGTCCTCGTCGAGATCCAGCTCTCGCAACAACAGCTCACGGGCCGATGCCGGCATCGTCGATTCGATCTCTAGGCGGATCGCCCGGCCGAAGCGGCGCCGGCGCAGCTCGACCTCGATCGCCTCGACCAGGTCGTCAGCATCTTGATCGTCGACGGTGAGGTCGGCGTTGCGAGTGACTCGGAACGGCCAGACGCCAGCCACGCCGACACCGGGGAAGAGCTGGTCGATGTGGGCGACGATCACCTGCTCGGCTGGCACGAACCGCTCGGGCGCGACCTCGATGAAGCGGGGCAGCGACGGCGGGACCTTGAGCCGGGCGAAGCGGAGGCTCTCTTCGTCGGGGTCGTCGATGAGGACCGCCATGCTCAGCGAGAGGCTCGAGATGTTGGGGAACGGGTGGCTGTGGTCGACGGCCAGAGGGGTCAGCACCGGGAAGATCCGGTTCTCGAACTCGGCGGTGGCGATCTTGGCTTCGTCATCGTCGAGCTGTTCGCAATCGAGCAGGTGGATGCCCTCGGCGGCCAGAGCCGGACGCAGCACGTCGAGATACAGGTGCTCGAGTCGCTCCGCCTGGGCCGAAACCTCGGCCCCGACGGCGGCCAACTGGGCGATCGGGCTGAGCCCATCGGGTGGGGTCTTCACCACGCCGGCCGCCACCTGTTCCTTGAGCCCGGCCACCCGGACCTGGAAGAACTCGTCGAGGTTGGAGCAGTAGATCGCGCAGAACTTCACCCGCTCGAGCAGTGGAATCGACGCGTCCTCAGCCAGCGCCAGCACGCGGTCGTTGAACGCCAGCCACGACAGCTCGCGGTTGACGAACCTGGCCTCGCCATGGCTCTCTGGGCTTCCGGGGGTTGGGCTGTCGGGCGGTTCGACGATCGTCGTCACGAAGTGTGTCCTCGGCTGCGGTGAGTAGTGGGTGTCCGTCGACCCCCCCGTCGCCCGCCGGGGTCGAAAATCAACCCCTCCCCGGCGTCGAGCAACGGCGCTCAGCCGGTTCGATCGGCAGCGAGGATGGCTGCGCCGGCCACACCAGCGTCGTCGAGCCGCTCGGCCAGCCGCAACTCGCAGAGATCCGAGCCGAGCCCACCGAACGCCTCCGATTCGGCTATGCGGTCGACGAAGGACTGTCCCAACTTGTCTACCACACCGCCGCCCAGCACGACCCGTCGGAGGTCCAATATTGTCGCAGCATTGCCAATCACCCGTGCCAGTGCGGCGACCGCCTCGGCCAACAGCTCCTCGGCGACATCATCACCCTCGTCGAGGGCGCGGGCGAGATGTCGCGACTTCATCGTCCCCGTGCCGGCCAGGTCGACCAGCTGCGTCCGGCGGCCCTCGCCGGCCAGCTCCCGAGCGCGCCGCTCGATGCCGGCTCGGCCGGCGTAGGCCTCGAGATGGCCACGGCCCCCGCACCCGCACTGGCGGCCACCCGGCTCGACGGTCACATGGCCGATCTCCCCCACCATCCCCCTAGCGCCCTCGACGACGGAGCCGTGCATGACCAGGCCGCCGCCCACCCCGGTGCCGACGAACACGGCGAGCAGCTCGTCGACACCCCGACCCGCACCCAGGCGGTGCTCGGCCAGCGCCCCACAGTTGACGTCGTTGCCGACCACGACCGGTCGGTCCAGGGCGGCCCTCAGCCGCTGGCCGACGTCGATCGGTGTCTCCCAACCGGCGATGTTGGCACAGCGGACAACGGTCGAGGCGCCCACCACGAAACCGGGCACGCCAATCCCGATCGCCACTGCGTCGTCGAACGCGTCGAGGCTGGACACGGTGGCCACGACAGCGTCGAGCACATCGCCCGGCCCTGTCGTCGGCGTCGGCGTCTTGGCCCGCCCGGAGGCGGCTCCGGTTTGCGGGTCGACGGCTCGAGCCAGGATCTTGGTACCACCGAGATCGACTCCGATGTAGGCCGACGGCGGGCTCATTACCGACCGAGATCGCGGCCCGCCGAGCTCACTCCGCTCCCGGTGGAGGAGTCGACGCCGTCCTGGTGCTCTCGGCGTCGTCTTCGCCGAGATCCCAGTCGCAGATGATCAGCTCGCGTTCGGCATCGCGGTTGACGCGCTCCCGGTTGCGGCGGAACTGAGGGTCATGCTTGGGCAGCAGCAGGAGTCGTGCGTTGACCCGAGTCCAGAAATCGTCGAGCAGCTTCTGATCGCCGTACTTGACCTGCAAGTCCCAGTGGGGGGCGACCGGGCCCAGATACACGATGGTGACGTGGGCGACCGGCGTTTGTTCCTCTTCGGTTTCGGGTTCAACGACAGTCATGGGGTAACGATACCCGTCACGTGCCCCGGCCCGTCACGCCACGCTACGCGCTGGTCGTCAACGGAGAGAGAGGGTTGCGGAAAAACTTGGCAGGTTTTAGCCCTAGCCGGGAACCATTCGGATGGTTCGTACGTCTTACTAGCCATGGACTGGATGGCTGAAGGGAACTGCAACAACCACCCACCCGCTGTGTTCTTCCCCAGCGATGGCGTCGGTGTTGAAGTAGCCAAAAAGATCTGCGCAACCTGCCCGGTTCAGGAGCGCTGCCTCGAGTACGCGCTTGCGAACCGAATCGATCACGGCGTGTGGGGCGGCACGTCGGAGCGGCAACGCCGGAGGATCCTCAAATCTCGACGACAGCTGGCCGACGCCACCGTCGACTGACACCGCCTTCGCCCACCTCCCTGCCCGAAGGTCAACCGGCGGGGTAGCCCAGGTGGGCGACGATCGACGTCACCAGCTCCTGGGCCCGGTCAGCGAACGATCTCGCTTCGTCGGGGACGTCGGTGAGGAGCGTGCCGATCTCATCGAGAGGGAAGCCGACGATGGTGACCGTCTCGTCGCCGAGCTGCACGATCGTGGCCTCACGATCCGGGTCGCTCCACGCTCGCGTCCCGCCGATGTCGGTCAGTCCCTCCAGTGGGAGCCCCACCCAGTCGACGGCGCCGGCTTCGACGAAGACCGAGAAGGCTGCGCCGTCGCGACCACGGTAGATCGACTGATGCAGCTCGTCGGTCTCGACGACATGCACGAGCTCGTAGCCGCCGAGCCGGGAGGCGAGGAAGCCGGCCGTCAGCTCCGCCTCGGCCGCGCCACCGTCGGGCGCCGCGGGCTCGTCACGGGGACCCAGGTCGGCCTGGGCGGCGAGATGTCGCTGGGTCATCGCGTCCAGCTCGGGAAGGACGACCGACGGGTTCGACACTCCGACCCCGAGCGCCAGCACGACGGCGGCGGCGGTGGCTGCCAGCAGACCGGCCATGGTCCGACCTGCATAGAGCGGCCGGTGGTTCAACGCAGCGGCGAGGAAGCCGTCGGGCGGGTCGACCGGGGGCAACGCTCCCAACAGGGCGCCGATCTCAGCCTCCCACGGCTCCTCCGAGGCGCGAGGGTCGCCTGAAGCCGTCACGACGACGGCTCCAATGCCTGGCGGAGGCGGCGGCGCCCCCGGTGGATCCGGCTCCGGACCGTCCCGACCGGGATGTCGAGCTGCTCGGCGATCTCCTCGTAGGAGAACCCGATCACGTCCTTGAGCACCACTGCCGCCCGATACTCGGGAGCCAGGTCGGCCAGCAGCGCCTGGAGGTGGTCGGGCAGGTCGCGAGCGGCGATCTCGGTCTCCAGGTCGGGGGTGCCGGCGATCACCCGATCGGGCTCCTCCGGAAGCGGGACGGTCGGCCGCCGCTTCTGCTTGCGGACACGGTCGAGGAACGTGTTGGTGGTGATGCGGCTGAGCCAGCCTTCGAAGTTACCTGGCTTGTAGGTGGCCAGCCCTCGTCTGACTCGCAAGAGGACCTCCTGAACCAGATCCTGAGCGTCGTGGTGGTTCCCGCACAACCGGTAGGCGAGGCTGTAGAGGAAGCGACCGTGGCTATAAGCGACCTCCTCCCAGGTGGGGACCGAGGTCGAATCAGCCGTACTCAGATGGGGACGCTCTCGCTCGGCGAGCGACTCGGGAACGCCCACTGACTCAGTAATGCCGATCAGTGGCCATAACGCCGCCTCGCCCCCTCGAGTTCCCCGAAACGAGCGACTGGGTTCGCTCTAGACGGAGTCCTCCGGCTCGTCTTCCTTCTGCCCCTCGTCAAGCCCGCTCTTGAACTCCTTCTGGGCCTGCCCGAGATTGCGGGCCAGCTGGGGAAGCTTCGAACCGCCGAAGAGGACCAAGACGATGATCAGGATGATCACGAGTTCCTGGGGTCGTAGGTTTGGCACGCTTCTAGCCTACAACGTCTGTCGCCCCTTCGATAGGCGCGATGTGAGCGGCTCCGGGTGGAAGGGGGCCCTACGCGGTGTCGCTGGAGGCCGCAGCCCGTTGCCGTTCGAGGGCCCGCTGTCGCCGGATCCGACGACGCTCGCGCTCGCTCATGCCGCCCCAGATCCCGAACTTCTCGCCGTTGGCCAGGGCGAACTCGAGACAGTCGTCGCGAACGACGCACCCTCGGCAGACCTCCTTGGCCTCCCGGGTGGAGGCACCGCGCTCGGGGAAGAAGAGGTCAGGATCCACGCCTAGGCAGTTGGCGTATTCCTGCCAGCTTGTGTCGAGCATGAGGTGCTTCCGCCCTATGCGCATGCTTCCTCCTACCGCCGAACGTAAGTGTTTGCGGAGAATCGAGTGATCTGGTCCTGTGACGGCTGGTCTGTCAGCGGCCGTCACCGCACGTTGTGCGAACGGGTTGTGTCACGGCGCTGACCTGCCCGGAAAGAGCAGTACTTGCTTGTAATTACAACACTGTAATCCCGCGATTGACAACCCGAAAACCAGAAGAATTTGAGACAAGATGTATCGACAAACATCTCGTCGCAGCCCCTGTCGGGCTGACTACGGCGGGAACGTGAGGCACCTACCCGCCGCGACGTCGCGCCAGCGGATCGAGAGGTCTCGGAGCTGGCGCGATCGGTGTCCCGTCAGGCAGAGCGGCGGCGGCCGGTGAGCAGCTTCCGCTTGTGCTCGATGAAATCTACAAGCACATAGTCACCAAGCGTCTCCGGCGTGGTGAAAAAGGCCCGGCCCTGGTTCAGCGCCGTCAACCGCTCGATGAACCCGCGGAGCCCGGTGTCGGGATCGAGCATGAACGTGTTGATCGTGATACCGGCCCGCGTGCACCGCATGACCTCGGCCATCGTCTGCTCGACCGTTTCGCGCG
>Ga0224508_10004341_pt1 | contig 11604 bp, 8 predicted proteins | sample SF_Jan12_sed_USG_4_FD_170157 | JGI IMG/M metagenome (GOLD analysis project Ga0224508, IMG submission 170157) | Sediment microbial communities from San Francisco Bay, California, United States - SF_Jan12_sed_USGS_21 | ecosystem: Environmental > Aquatic > Marine > Sediment | place: USA: California...
TCTTCCTGCAGTGCCTTAAGGATGGCCTTGTCTTTCTTGTCCATGGTGGATTTTCCAATGAAATAAGCTTGTTAGAGCAATAATCGGTTAAATTGAAATAAGAAGCAAAATTATTCGAATATTATGGAAAAAAACAGGAGAAAATGCTGAAAAATAACCCTCTAGTGCAACAATCCGGAACCCGATTTCGATCAAAATCCGCTACCATGTCGTGCAACTAAAACTGACGAATTCGGGGAGTCAGTCATTAACAATCGCCTGATATTCGGCACGCTCTGCGTCTCGTTTTTCTTCTACTCGATCTACGTCTACACGATGGGTACCGAGGCACCGCATCTCGATCCGATATCGGACGAGGCGCGGCACGGCCAGGAGCTGTTTCAGACACATAACTGCATTGCCTGTCACCAGTTCTACGGGCTCGGTGGTTACATGGGTCCGGACCTGACCAACGTGACTTCAAAATACAGTCCGGTGTATGCGCGGACATTCATCATGAATGGCACACCGCGGATGCCGAAATTCGATCTGGCGCCGGAAGAAGTCGACGCGCTGGTTGCCTATCTCGAGTTTGTCGACACGACCGGCACTTATCCCCCGGAAAATTATGAAGTCACCTGGTACGGCACCGTCAAACAAGAGGACGATCCACAATGATGGCGAAAGAAGAAAACCTGATCGGTCTCAAATTCATGCGGCTTGGCATGCTGGCCCTCGCTGTTGGCATGTTCTTCGGTGTTATTGGTGGATTCCAGTTCCTGTTCCCGGAATTCCTGCAAGAACTGCTCTTCACGAAGACAAGACCGTTGCATGTGTCGCTCGTCGTCTCGTGGATATTCCTGATCGCGATCGGCGGCATTTATTTCTACCTGCCCCGCCAACAAAACCTGAAGCTTTGGTCGCTCAAAGCAGCGAACATTCACTTCTGGGTTTTCGTTGCAACCGGTCTCGCCATTCTACTGAGCTACCTCACCGGCAAGTTCGGCGGCAGGGAATATTTTGAATTTCCGGCTGCGCTCAGCATCCCGATATTTATCACCTGGTTGATATTCGGCGTTAACTACTTTCGTACGGTTACGAAGAGCAAGGGGTCGTGGCCTGTTTACTACTGGATGTGGGCCACCGGAATTATATTTTTCTTTATTACGTTCTGTGAAGCCTATCTGTGGATGATTCCGTATTTCCGCGAGAGCATGATTCGCGAAATCATCGTGCAGTGGAAATCCTACGGCGCATTGACTGGTTCCTGGAACATGCTGGTTTATGGCACAGCAATTTACGTTGCGAGCCGCATCGCTGGCACCGAAGAGACCGCAAAGTCAAAACTCGCGTACAGCCTGTACTTCCTCGGCCTCTTCAACCTGATGTTCGGCTGGGCACATCACACGTATCTTGTTCCGTCACAGACCTGGATTCGTACGTTTGCCTACATCGTCAGCATGACCGAGCTCTTGATCCTCGGAAAAATCCTTTGGGACTGGCGCGGTTCACTGCAGACGTTCCAGAAACATAAGTACTGCAATGCCTACCGCTTCATGTTTGCTGCAGACATCTGGGTTTTCGTTAACCTGATACTTGCGCTGATTATTTCAGTTCCGGCATTGAATCTCATTACACACGGTACGCACATTACGGTCGCGCATGCGATGGGCTCAACGATCGGAATTAACACGATGATCCTGTTGTCTTCGGTGTTCTATGTCATTCGGGAAGAATTGCCGCAGCATGTGCATGCGGGTTGCACGAAACAGGTCCAGCTCGGTTATTGGACGGCCAATATTTCGCTCGCGGTGTTCTTCGGTGCGCTGGTACTAGCTGGCCTCGGCAAAGGGCTTTACACGGGAGGGTCTTTCCAGGACATGATGCTGCAGATCAGGCCGTTCCTGGTGGTGTTCGCAGTATCGGGAATTACCCTGATGCTCGGCATCTGGATTGTGTTGTGGCATGCATACCGGCTGACGGGTGAGATCCTGTCGCCATCCGCGACCGAACCACTACCTGAGGCGGCCTGAGACCTACTAACGTGGGAATAAAATTTGTAGGAGCGGCTTTAGCCCAGTCCGCCCCTGCATTTATGTATTCACGATGTCGTAAGGTGCGGACTGACCTTTAGTCCGCTTTTATCGGTTGCACATTCTGATTGCCGCAATAGCCGCTCCCAGGAGTGCCCCTCCTGCTTGAAAGAATTTCTGATTGCGCTTAACGCAACGCGCTTAACACCCGCTCAAGCGCGGCCTTTGCGTCGATCGACGGCTTGTCATAGATATTCCAGCCTGTGAAGACCACGATCAAATTGTATTCCGGCACGACCAGTAGCCGTTGTCCGCCGTAACCAAATCCAGCGTAGGCCCATTCGTCTTTGCCGCCATCGTAAGGAACCAGCCACCACTGGTATCCGTATCTTGCGTAGAACCCCGGGACCTCTGTGTCCGGGTTCACGCTCGCCGCGACCCAACCGTTGGGCAGAATGCGATCGCCGTCCCACATACCGTCGTTGGCGTACAGGTAACCAATCTTTGCCAGGTCCCCTGGCAACAGGTAAAGGCCGCCTTCCGTATCGACCAAACCAGTTGGCGTTTTCTTCCAGTAGTACGAATCAATTCCCAGTGGTCCGAACAGGTGTTCTTCCGCGTATTTATCTGCATGCTTGCCGGTTGCCTTCCAGAGAATGTGTGAGATCAGGACGGTGATGCCACTGTTGTACACGTATTCATCACCCGGGGCAGCTCGCATTGGCAAATCGATAACATAGCGCACCCAGTCGTTGCTGCTTTCCAGAGCGGCCGCAGAATTGAGCGGATCGGTGTAGTCGGTGGTGGACTCATCCCAATCGATGCCGGCGGTCATTGTGAGCAGGTCGCGTAGTGTTATCGAATCTCTGCGAGCATCAGGTATCGCCGGATCGTAGTCCTCAAAATACGGCATCATCAGTTCCTCGACACCAGGAATTTCGCCACGCTTGATGGCGATTCCAACCAAAGCAGAGGTCACGCTTTTGCTGATTGACTGAATCGTATGCAACGGGCCACGTTGATACCTTGGATGCCAATCTGCGTCGTAATACTGGTACATGCCGCGAGTCTGTACCTGCCTTTCGGCGGCTTTGTCGTAGTCCTGCTCGTAATTTTTTTCGTACACGAGATAACCGTTACGAAAGACCATCATGCCGTCGATGTAGCCGTGCTCGCCGGACGCAAACTCGTTATCAAGCTGGTCAAGAGGAGCAACATCAACATTCTGCGACGCTGGCGTTGCCTTTTCCCAGCCTCCCGTGGGCCACGGTCTATCGTCAGCAATTGAGATCGATTGAGCAAGAAATGCGATAACTAATAGGAGGGATCGCACCGGCATCATTTTCATTATTATTCCTTGTTATCGCCACACACGAGGTACGCAGCCGATACTACGCCACCAGGGGCCCTGGGCACACAAAAAGTGAACAGCGCTGCACCGCAGCGAATCCTGCTTGCCATTCAGACAAGACTTTTTACGACCAGCCGACTAAGCTGATTCAAGACTTGGGCGCGGAAAATACACACATGATCGACAGATCAGAAACTCCATGGACTCCGGAAGAGCGTCCAGCTACGAATCGGTGGCGAAAAACCTATGCTGCGGTAGTCGCGTCTACTGTCTTGGTGATCTTGCTACTTTATATCTTCTTTCGACATTACACCGGCTAGTACGTGCATCTCTTCGACTGGTCGATCGTCGTATTCTATCTCGTGTATGTCATCTGGCATGGCATAAAGCTAAGTAAGAATCCGGGTGGCGCCGAGGAATTTTTCCTTGCCGGCCGCAATTTGCCGTGGTGGGCGGTTGGTTTGTCCGTCATGGCGACACAGATGTCGGCAATCACGCTTATTGGCACGACGGGTCAGGCCTACACGGACGGTATGCGCTTTATCCAGTTCTATTTCGGGTTGCCGCTTGCCATGATCATCCTGTGTATGACCGCTGTGCCATTCTTTTATCGCGCACGAGTATTCACTGCTTACGAATATCTCGAGCAACGCTTCGACGCCAAAACGCGTACGCTGACCAGCTTTTTCTTTTTGGTGTCCCGCGGGCTTGGCGTCGGCGTGATCATCGCGGCACCATCGGTCATTCTCTCGATCGTACTTGGTTGGGATGAAATCATTACGATTTTCGCTATCGGCCTATCGACAACGATATACACAATGCTCGGGGGCGTTCAGGCAGTCACCTGGACCGACGTTAAACAGATGTTCATCATCTTTGCCGGGCTTACCATGTGCGTGATCGTGATCATCACGAATCTCCCGGCCGGTGTCTCTTTCAATGATGCTTTGTATCTTGCCGGTGCCGCCGACAAGCTGCAGACGATTGACTTCAGCATTGATCTGACCGAGCGCTATACGTTCTGGTCCGGCCTGTTTGCGGCGTTATTTCTCTTTCTCGCCTACTTCGGCTGTGACCAGAGCCAGGTACAACGGTATTTGACGGCGCGCTCGGTCGACGAAGGTCGTACGTCATTGTTGATGTCGGCTTTTCTGAAGATCCCGATGCAGTTCCTGATTCTGCTGATCGGTGTCTTGGTATTTGTCTTCTATCAGTTTCGTCCACCGCCGATGATCTTCAACGAGGTGGACGTCGCGCAGGCCGCCGCTGTGCAACCGCTCGAGCACCAACGACTGGAATCCGAATTTCGGGTTCTACACGAGGACCGCCGTGCTGCCGCATTGAGTTTCATCGAAGCGCAGGGCACGGAAAACATAGCGACAGCCAAAGAAACCTACGCTGCAGCAAATGATGCCTATCTGCAAAAACACCGGGAAGCGACAGAGTTTGTTAAAGAAGCCAACAATGACAACGCATTTAATGACGTTAACTATGTTTTCCCGGTTTTCGTTATTCAGAATATGCCGATTGGCGTTGTCGGACTGATTATTGCCGCGATCCTGGCTGCCGCGATGTCGAGTGTTGCTGCGGAACTTAATTCGTTGGCCACCGCGTCGACGATGGATTTTTACAAGCGCCATATCAAGCCGGGAGGCAGCTCGAGAGAGTTAGTTGCTTTTGGGCGCGTGGCAACACTTGTTTGGGGTATTTTCGCCTGCATTGTCGCGACCTTTGCGACAAACCTCGGGTCCTTGATCGAGGTCGTGAACAAATTCGGGTCATTTTTCTATGGCTCACTCCTCGGCGTCTTCGTGCTCGCATTCGCAATACCTGCGACGAAGCCAGTGGGTGCCTTCTTCGGCTTGCTGTTTGGTATCGTATCGGTCTGGATCGCGAGCGCTTACACAGACATCGCGTTTCTCTGGTTTAACGTCGTAGGCTGCCTGGTAACCATCGCAGCAGGATTTGTGATCAGCGTTTTGAGTTTCGGAAAAAGCAATGCGTAAACGGAACGATGTGTGGGTGCTGCTGGCATTCATCGGCAGCATGCTGCCAGGCCTAGCCGCGGCACAGGTCCGCGCGATTTACGATAACGGGGCCAACGCGCTCGCACGACAATTGCAACGCATACAAACCACGTCAAGCGTCATGCACACGGGTGCGCATCCCGATGATGAAGACTCGGCACTCGTCGCCTACCATGCACGCCGTGAGCATGCGCGCACCGCATATCTTTCGCTGACGCGGGGGTCCGGCGGTCAGAACATAATCGGTACCGAGCAATCAGACTTGCTCGGTGTAATTCGCACCGAGGAATTGCTGCAGGCCAGGCGGCTCGACGGCGCGCAACAACTGTTTACACGTGCGAACGACTTCGGATTTTCAAAGCATCGTTCAGAGGCCGCCCGATTGTGGAATGAGGAGGCTGTGCTGGGTGACATGGTCCGGGCGATACGCGAGTTCCGGCCAACCGTCATCGTTTCACGCTGGAGTGGTACACCGGCGGACGGGCACGGCCATCACCAGTTTGCCGGCTACCTGACACCGTTGGCGCTCGAGGCCGCCGCGGACCCTGCACGCTATCCCGAGCACTTCGACGAGGGTCTGTCGCCGTGGCAGGTGCGCAAATTCTATGTGATGCAACGATTCAACCCGGACGCGGTTACGGAACCGTCACTTGTGGTCAATACTGGCGAAGTTGATCCGGTTATGGGTCGCAGTTACTTCGAGATCGGCATGCAGGGGCGGAGTCAGCAGAAAACGCAGCAGATGGGCTCACTGGAACTACGTGGCAGTCAATACTCAGGACTACAGCTGATCGCGTCGCGAGTGGACGCATCCGATGCTGAAGAAAGCGTATTCGACGGTATCGATACGTCCGTTGCCGGCATCGCATCCTTCGAACCAAATGCCAGTACGAAATTTACCGATTCTCTGACTGAACTCGAAAAAACCGCAGCCGCGTTACTAACATCTTACGATCCGCTCAATCCGCAGTCACTGATTCCGGCGCTCATTAGCGGGCTTCGATTTGCCCGGGCCGCCCGTCATGAAGCACAAAGTGTTGATGCTGTACGCTTGATCAACGAGAAAATAGATGAGATTAAGGCTGCGTTGATGCTCGCCGCGGGAATTTCGCTCGACGCATTGGCCGATACCGAAACTGTTGTGCCTGGCAGTACGTTTCAGGTTGCCTTGCGCGTATTTCAACAGGAGGGATCTGCAATACAAATGGTTGGAAACGCCATTACAGTGACAACGGGCCTGGACATCTCCGGCACAGATGCAGAGGAACTCGCAAACGAAGAAACATACCGGCGCCGCGATAATCCCGACGAACAATTTATTTATAACGTCGAGGTGCCTGCCGACGCGAAAATAACACAGCCATACTGGCTGGAATTGCCGCGTAATGATTTCACGTATGACTGGAGTCAGGCCGAATATGCACGAAATCAGCCCTTTGGCAATCCGTTGGTCTCGCTCCTCGCAGCCTTCGAATTCGACGGGACCAGGTTCGCGGTTGAAAAAGAAGTCCAGTACCGTTTCGTCGATCGTGTGCGTGGTGAAATCAGGCGTCGCATAGATGTCGTACCCCTTGTATCCGTGGAACCTGCTACCGATTTGTTGATCGTGCCGACGTCTTCAGGGGCGCGGCAATATGAATTGCTCCTGACCTTGCGAAACAACGCCAGTCACGATATCGACGGAACTGCAGGGTTCAATATTCCAGCCGGTTGGATACTTGAACCGGCGTCTGCCGGTTTCTCATTGGCGGCGCGACCTGCAAGTACGACGTTGTCTTTCACCGTCACGTTGCCTGACGATGTTGCCGCCGGCGAATACCAGCTTGAAGGCACAGCAACAGTGAACGATGTGACTTATCGGCAGGCTATGCGCGAGATCGCGTATCCCCATATTCAGACGCACCGCGTATACGAACCGTCTATGACTGAGTTCGAGGTTATCGATGTCAGCGTGGCGCCGGTACGCATTGGCTATGTCATGGGTAGTGGCGACAAAGTGCCCGACGCGCTGCGGCGGCTCGGTCTGCAAGTGACGCCGCTGGATGACGATACGCTGACCACCGGAAATCTGTCCTCATTCGACACCATAGTCGTCGGTATTCGTGCCTCGCAGACCCGGCCGGCATTTGTCGCTAACAACCGCCGCTTGCTGGACTTCGTGGAGCAGGGCGGAACACTTATCGTGCAGTATCAACAACCCGATTTTGCGGAGCAGAACCTGGCGCCGTTTCCCGTCAGCATGGACGGAAATGTCCGCGTTGTGGATGAGACTGCGCCGGTCGTAATCCTCGAGCCTGACCACCCCGTATTCAACTTTCCGAATCGCATTACCGCCGAAGATTTCAATGGCTGGGTCCAGGAGCGCAATAACTACAATTTCACGACCTTCGACCGAGATCGCTATCTGCCGCTGACCGAAAGTCACGACCCCGGGGAACCCGAAAGCGATGGCGGCATGTTGTATGCGGAAATTGGCGAAGGACGCTATGTCTACACCGCTTACTCATGGTTCCGCCAGTTGCCGAACGGCATACCCGGCGCTTATCGACTATTTGCCAATTTACTCAGCCTGCCGGCCGCACCGAAGGAAGAATAATAAGCGATGAGTGAGAAGTTTCCGGCGCAGGGTTACAAAGACAATGTCCTTCGGGATTGTTTTGCCGATGCGCAGCAATATTTTCTTGAACATTACCTGGACGTCGATCGCGCGCATGCTGTCATGCTGGCGGAGCAGGAAATCATTAGTCGCGATGAACTAACGACAATTTTGCAGGCGATCGAAGGCCTCGACGTTGAAACGATACGAAACGCCGAGTACGACGGTAGCGTCGAGGACCTGTTCTTCTATTTACAACGCGAAATTACTACCGCCTGTGGCGACCCGGATATCGGCGGCAAATTGCATACTGCCCGCAGCCGGAATGACATAGACGTCACCATTTATCGCTTGTACCTCAGGCAGCAGACGCTGGGCCTGATCGATGCATGTAATTCGTTGCGCAAAGTATTTCTGGATCTGGCTGCGCAACATCATGAGTCGCTGATGCCGGCTTATACCCACACACAACCCGCGCAACCAACAACCGTGGCACATTATCTGCTGGCGATGGCTGAAAATACGTCGCGGGACATTCGCAGGCTGCAGCGTGCCTACGAAAATATGAATCTCTGCCCGTTGGGTGCCTGCGCCATTACCACGACAGGATTCCCGATCGACCGGTTCCGAGTCGCCGAGCTACTCGGCTTCGACGGACCGACGCGCAATTCCTATGCGTCAATCGCTTCGGTCGACTATTTCACCGAATTACTTGGCGCGAATTCGGCATTGCTGATCAATGTTGGCAAATTCGCCCAGGAGTTCCTGCTCATGGCGATGATGGAGTTCGACGTAATACGTCTGCCGGATGGCTACGTGCAGTCCTCTTCAATCATGCCGCAAAAGCGCAATCCGGTTGCGATCGAACATGTCCGTGCCATCGCCAGTAAAGCGCTGGGTCAGACGCTCGGCGTCCTAACGAGCGTACACAACACGCCTTTTGGCGATATCAACGACGTCGAAGACGATTTACAGCCACTGAACTTTGCCGCAATCAGGGATTCGATTCGAGCAGTATCGTTACTTGGTCACGCACTGGAGGCGGCAGAGTTCAACGTCGAACTGATGAGCGAAAGGGCGGAGGCTAATTTCATAACGGTGACAGAACTGGCCGACACGATTGTTCGCGATGAAGGCCTTGCGTTTAGCACCGCTCATGCAATAGTCGCTGCGTGCGTCAGGAATGCATCTGAGTCAGATGGGACGATCACACATGACATCCTGCAGGATGCGGCCAAGTCGACAATCGATCGCTCGCTCAAAATGAAGGCGGATCAATTGGGCGCAGCGCTCTCCGCTGAGAATTTTGTATCCATTCGCGACGTTTATGGCGGTCCCGCACCGGCAGAAACACGCAAGGCTTTAGCACAACAGCGAGAGGCGGAAATCGCAGACTCGGAGTGGTTGAAAAGCTCAAGAGACAGCCTCAGGGTCGCCGATCAGACCCTCAGAGCTGTTGTAGAATCGGCTACCACACGCTCCCTAACGCAACCCGGATCGCTTCCCCACTGACACCACTCGCTTCCTCGGATGCGAGGAATGCGATCATCGCGGCAACTTCTTCGGGAGTTGCAACGCGTCCTGCCGGATAAAGTGCCGCGCGTTCCTCCCAGACCTGATCAGTCGTGATGTCGCGTTGCTTCGCTTCGGCGGCGGCCGATCGTTCGGCCATCGCTGTGCGTACCCAGCCAGGCAAGACAGCATTGGAAGTAATGCCGAAAGCACCGGCGTCCGTCGCAACCGAGCGCATGAGTCCCAGCAGCCCATGCTTGGATGCGGTGTATGCACTGCCGGCATGTTCGGCGACCAGGCCTGCCGTTGAACTCGTGTAAACAAGGCGCCCGTAATTGCGTTCTGTCATTCCTTTCAACAGAAGCCGGGATAGATGAAACGGGCCGTCGAGATTGATGCACATCATCTCATCCCAGACCTCAGGATCCTGTTCCCAGACAAGTCGCTCGTGGGCCGAGCCAAGGCCATGATTGCACACGAGGATATCGACCGGGCCGAGGCGTTGCTCCGCCTCGTCGATAGCATGCGCACAGCCGTCCTGAGTTCCCAGGTCCGACGTCGTATATTCGAGCCCGACCTCTGCAAGCTCCTTCTCGGTGCGGGCGACGCACATGACCTTCGCACCGCGTGATGCAAGCAGTTCTGCAGTCGCACGACCAATGCCTCGACCTGCACCCGTTACCAGCGCCACGCGCCCTTCGACTCCTGCCATTTTTGGATCTCTTTCTGGAATGTCCGAACAGTATAAAGTCTGTGGGAGCTGGCTGCTCCCACAGACTCAAATTGATTGCGTCAAATCTCGGATGCCGATCAATCTTCGAAGGTAAATCCCTTTTGTTCGGCCAGCGATTTCAGGCCTTCCTGTATGACTTCGTCCAGTCCTTTGGGTGCTGTCGCCGACTGCTTCTTCCGTTCATTGTCGATGTAGGCGCGTCTGTCCCTGGCGAGTTCCTGAATCTCGGCCTGCAATTCCTTTCTTTTCTCAGCCTTCTCGGCGACAAATTCTTCTCGCTCTTCGTCATCCATGTCTTTCATCGGTTCGGGCAGATTCTCGACTTCAACTTCCTCGAGTGCTTTGCCTGAGCCGACTGCAGCCACGAGGTCCCAGTCAGATGTGTCGTACAGTCTTCCAGCTTTGGTGACTGTCCGACTGGCTGCCGCCGAGGGGCTCATTGCGCCGGCATTCTTGTCCTGTTCGATCTGAATTGCCTGGGACCGTACCCCTGCTTCGCCATACGCGACGTAGGTATCGTTGAGCTCCTGATTGAGAGCGGTCAATTTCACGTCCATTGGCGTCGCAATGTTGGCAACGGCAGCAGAATCCTGATTGATGCTCGCGTAAAGACCGTTGGTCATCGAGGCGACATCACGCCAGCCAGCAGCATCGCCGTCGTTACTACTTCCGCAATAAATCGTGTTGACGACAATCCCTTTCGAATTGGCGAGCTGTGTTGCCTGTTGCACGGACAATTGCGGATCCTGGTTTGCGCCCTCATTGCCAGCGACAAACAGGACTCGTAAGGCACTCTCGTCGGTGCTCCACGGCAGATTATTGACAGAGGTGCTAACAGCTCGCGCCACATACTCGTCGCCGCCATTCGTATCGAAGCTAAACAGGGTTTGATTTACAGCATCCAGATCTCGCGTAAACGGCAAGTCAATTTTCACAAAACCCGTTTGTTCTCCGTACTCCGGATTGCCGTAGGTCACGATCGAAATGCGCAGGTCCGGCTTCGGTTGCGCGCGCTCCATCTGATTGACGATGTCCCATAGCCGCTGTTTGGCGGAAGCAATGAGGCCTTCCATCGAACCGCTAACATCCAGTGCGATGACGACATCGATCTGCGCTGCAGGTTCTGGTTTCTCCCACAAGCGGTTTGCGAAGCTGGCACTTGAAATGGTCAGGCCCAGCAGGGCGCACAGGGCCAGTGAAGTTGAAGTCTTGTTAGTCCGGTTCAACATGGCATGTCTCCTTGTTTGTTCCAGGTAGCAATGAATACCAGGTCAGTGTGAGGTCCCACGACTCATGATTTAAGGCGTGATTGCGTAAAACCTGCCGGGAAGGATTTACAGGAAATTTACGTTGCGAAATTCACGAATTTCATC
>Ga0224508_10004342_pt1 | contig 11603 bp, 14 predicted proteins | sample SF_Jan12_sed_USG_4_FD_170157 | JGI IMG/M metagenome (GOLD analysis project Ga0224508, IMG submission 170157) | Sediment microbial communities from San Francisco Bay, California, United States - SF_Jan12_sed_USGS_21 | ecosystem: Environmental > Aquatic > Marine > Sediment | place: USA...
ATCAACAAAACACGGCAACGCATGCCATCGCCGCTAACACTAGCGACCAGGCGGAAGAAGAACACCAACCTCCAGCGATTTGCCACGGGCGTGGATCTGCTCGTCCACGAGGCGCTCAACCCGCAGCTCGTGGGCCTGCTGAACCAGGGCGCTGAGCGCGCGGGCAGGCCCCGCCTCGTGTTGGACGAGCCTCGACTCGGCGCTCCTCACGAAGCTCGCCTGGAAGGCGATTCAGAAGACCTGGCATCCGGGCACCTGGCGCCCCTTGGTCGCGGGCCGCGCCGCGCAGCGCGACGCGCTTGCGATTCGCCGATCCGAACCCGGGACCCAAGTGCGCCGCGAGTCGTTTCCGAGGACTTGAGTCGAGCTATCTCCGAATTCGACAAGCCGCGACCGACGCAGCGATTTGGCCATCGATTTATGGGCGCGCCGCGGATAAGCTGTGCCGCACAAGTGGAGGGCTGAGGAGCAAAGGAGTCGGAATCGCTTCGCTGAACGACAAGCTGAGGGTGGTCGTCAAGGATGTACCGCCGTCCGTGGTGGTGTTCTTGATCGCGCTCCCCCTTTCAATGGGGATTGCACGAGCGTCGGGGATGCCGGCGATGCTGGGCCTCATCACCGCAGTAGTCGGCGGCATCGTCGCCGGGTATTTCGGCGGGGCGCCGCTCGTGATCGCGGGGCCGTCGGCCGGCTTGAGCGTGCTCGTACTGGAGATGGTCGAGAAGTACCGCACCGACGAGGATCCGTTCAGCATTGCGAGCATTGCCGTGATCGTCCTGATCGCGGGCGCGGTTCAGGCCGCGGCCGGCTTTCTCAAGTTGGGGACCTACTTTCGTGCGGTTTCCCCGGCAGTGATTCGAGGCATGCTCGCCGGGATCGGGCTCATCATCGTGATCAAGCAGTTTCACGTGATGCTCGACGACGACGTCGAGGGAAGCGTCCTCTATAACCTCTACCAAATCCCTGCGGGCATCGGAAAAACATTCTCTACCGGCGGGGAGCGCTACCACTACATCGCCGCGTCGATCGGCGTTGCGACCCTGTTGACGATCCTGCTCTGGGATCGGTTTCGCCCTGCGAGGCTTCGCTACTTGCCCGGTGCGTTGGCAGGTGTGTTGGTCGCGTCGATTGCCGCCGCGGTCTTGCGTCTTCCCATTGATTACGTCGTGGTCGACGCGTCGTTGGCCTCGTACATCACGTTGCCTGACGCTGGCACACTGCAAAAGCTGCTCGACACCGACATTTTGATTTCGGGGCTGGCGTTGGCGTTCGTTGCCAGCGCGGAGACACTGCTTTGCGCCACCGCCGTTTCGCGTATGTCACAGGGTGAGGGCGGCCGCACCGACTACGATCGCGAGCTGGCCGCCCAAGGCATCGGCAACCTCATTTGTGGCACCCTGGGGTCGCTTCCTATCACCGGCGTCATCAGCCGGAGCTCCGCAAATGTCGAGGCCGGCGCGCACACCAAGTGGTCCGCAGTCCTGCAATCAGTCTGGATTCTCTTCTTCGTCGTCTTGGCGCCGGGGCTACTCGCCTTCGTACCCGGGTCGGCTTTGGCCGCGATCCTGATCTACGTCGGGCTCCGCTTGCTTTGGGTATCGAGACCGCGCGAAATGCTGGAGTACGGCCGGTCGGTGTTTGGAATCTACCTGGCGACCCTCGTTGGCATCGTTGCCATCGATCTTCTGACGGGGATCGTCATCGGCCTCGTGCTTTCGACGATTCGTCTTCTCTACTCGCTCGCTCATTTGGAGATCGATCGCATCGATCGCGACGACAAGGTCGAGCTCCACATGCACGGCGCCGCGACTTTTCTTGCGCTCCCAATGCTGGCGGCAGCGCTCGAAGAAGTTCCTACAGGCTCCGAGCTCCACATGCACTTCGACGAGCTCGACTTCATCGACCACGCGTGCCTCGATTTCATTGCGTCTTTCCAGTCGAAACACCAGGAAACCGGCGGACAGGTTGTAATGGAGTGGCGCTCCTTGATCGGCCGTTATACGCGTGGCGGCATCCGCGCTGCCGCCCGCCGAACTTCCGTCATTCCAGCAGCGCCCGGGGGAGTGCGCACGCCGCACGACCAAAGGCCCGATGAGCAGAACCGCGAGCGGCAAACCGGTGGAGGGTCGACGGGCTAGTTCAGAGCCCACTCGATTCGAAAACAGAGATCACCTCAGTGCGAGGGACAGGACTCGAACCTGCGCATCCAGAGGACACTGGAACCTAAACGGCCGCAGAGCACCTCGCTTTCCTCGAATTCAGTGGCGAAAGCCTCGGGGAGTGCGCTGGGCGCTTCGAGGAGCTTCTTTGCCCGTTGAGTCGCGTCAGGACCTTCGGGTTATGCACCCGGAAGGTCGCGTTGTTACCGCGGACTCGAGATCGAAAACCCAACGTTTTTGGCGATCCTTGCATCGCGCAGGTGACGCATATCGATCCGCCGTGGCACCCCGCGGCGCGGTTAAGGCACCGAGCCAAAAAGAAGGGCACTTAGCGCGATCACTAAGTGCCCGACTTCGTTGGTTGCGGGGGCCAGATTTGAACTGACGACCTTCGGGTTATGAGCTCTACGACGACCAATTTCTTCGCTTCAGGCAATCCCAACATTTGAGACACTTTACGAACGATAACTGAGACTTAGATGCACTGGCCGGCGCTCGGGACCGTCATCCCATATCAGGCCATTCCAGATCTCCGCGTCAAATACGCGTCAAAATCCAAGCCGCCTCGTGTTGGACGAGTCTCGACTCGGCGCTCCTCACAACGCTCGCCCGGAAGGCGATTCAGAAGACTCCGCACCCCGGCACATGGCGTCATTTCGTCGCCCGTCGCGCCGCACACCGCGACGCTCGTGCGATTCGACTTCTACGGCGACGAGAGTGGGAACGAGGCCGTTGCAACGAAGAAAGGCAGTTACGAGATGCAGGGAGACGCAATGGAGATGCAGATAGGCGATCCAAACGCGGTCTACGGAGCGCAGCAAGTCGACACAACTAGCTAGTACCGCGCAATTGGGCCCTCAACACAAGCCCGATGGGCTAAGAGAGCTCTGCGGTCTCGTGACGCCGCGCTGGCCTCCGCGTGGCCACTCTCTCAGGACGCAAGCGGTGTAAGGACGAAGACCGGTATCTTGCGATCGGTGCGTTGCTTGTACACGTCGTAGCCGGAGTAGAGGGCGGTAGCATTTTGCCAGGCGCGGGCGCGTTCTTCGCCGTCGACTTCGCGGGCTTCGCACGAAAACTTCTTGCCTTGGGCGCGGACTTCGCAGCGCGGGTTCTTCTTGAGGTTGTAGTACCAGGCAGGGTTTTTGGGGGCGCCGGCGCTCGAGGCGATGAGAATCAACTCCTTGCCATCTTGAACGTACACCAACGGGATGTCGCGTTGCTTACCGCTCTTTGCTCCAGTGGACGTTAGCAGCAAGGTGTGTTTGCCGAGCTTGCTCCCCGTCGCGCTCGAGAGCCGACCGTTGGTCCACCGCATGACGCGACGGTCCGCATAAGTGAACACCCGCAAAATCAAAAAGTACCCCAGCTTTGACTTCCCCAGCTTCTCGATGAATGTGCTGTACAAGCTCATCTCCCTACATCCTTATTTCGTCTTCTGGCAGCTTACACTGAGCATATGAGGACGACGCCGACTTCGGTCGACGTGTCAGCAACCACTTCGAAAACGAGGTCCCCGAAGCAGTCAGAGCATAGGTATCGTAGGAAGGTGGCGTCCACCTGTCGAGCCTGTGACCTGGTAGCAACCGTTTGGGATGCCTCCTCCTCGGTCGTCTGGGCACAAGAGATGCTGACCCGAAGGTCGCATAGGCCCGAAGCCTACGGCTGCAGAGCTTCGGCGAACGAAGCTCGCGGTTGCACCTCAAACGCCCCCACGTACGCACACCGCTCAGAACAGGAGTCGCCATTGTGCGGGGTCCCATTGAACTTTGCGGGGTCTGCCATAGTCCGCTTCCTGCAACCTGCGCCGCTTTCGCTTGCGGACGCCCAGCAGGATGCCGGTGGCAATCATCCCGACGGAGCCGACCCCTGCGAGAGCCACCCCGCCCCAAAGGAGCCCCAAGTTCTCGCCAGTAGCGATGTTGGCGCTAGCACCGGCAACCCCCAGGAGCACCCCACCAACAACCAAAACAGCAGCGGAGCTGATGAGCCCGATCCGCGCTCGCCGCACACGAAGTTCCATCTCCTCGAGCGTGTATCCGTCGACTGTCCGTGCCGGGCGGGGCACAATGTCAACACCGGCAGGGGCTAACTCGAGCCGTAACGCGGGCTCTTCCGATGCTGGCTCAGACGAGGGCGCGGACTCCTGTACATTCGGTTCATCGGTCGTGGCTTCCTTAGCGTCCTGTGCGCTCGCGCTCAGGGGCAACGGAACCACGCTCAACACGCAGACACATAGAAATCCGAATAAGTAACGCATAAGAACCTCCCCGGTTGCGGCGCGTCACGCCGCTCAGAACACGACTCTAGATTTTGCGAGATCCCATTGAACTCTGCGTGGTCGCTCGTATCGCGCTTCCTTCAGCGTGCGCCCCTGGCGGGTGCGCTTACCCCACACGGCGCCGCTGATGATCATCCCTACGGCTCCGATCATCATTAGCACCGCGCCTGCGGCCACCGGTGCAATGTCGCGATTCAAGTCTCCTGTCGACGGACGAGTCATGCCGACTCCTACCAACACAGCTCCTACGACGGTCACACCCGTCGTGGTGAGAAACGCGATCCCCGCAGGATGCATCCGGTGACGACCGTGTTCTTGTTCCTTTAAAGCGATCGAGGGCTCGGATGCAGGGTCAGTGTAAGCACGAGGGAGCGACCGCTCGCGACTCAGACCGCCTTCTTCATCATCGGATGGCTCAGACGAAAGCGCGGGCTCCTGTAGATTCGACTTAGGGGTCGCGTCTTCCTGACCGGCTTGCGCGCCAACGCTCAGAGGCGAAGCCATCAGCGCCAGGACACATAGCAATCCTAATAAGTAACGCATCACAATCTCCCGGCTGCACGCGGCCGACTCGGGCCGGTCACACAAGGCAAACTGGGTCGCCATAGGACCTGCCGCTATACGTAATTCTTCAGTTGATTCGCGTACGCAGAGGTTGCGCCACGATCGCCTGGAAGGTGTTGCGAAAGCATTCTGCTTTTCGCCGTCGAGCAAAAAACGCGCAGCAACTGCGCTTCGTTTTTTTGCGAGTCGCGGCGTTGAAATAGCAGGCTTTGCTCCTGGTCGAACTTCAGATCCCACGGAGTAATCCGAAGGCCGCCGCGTGAGCCAGCTCCTCTCTAGAAGCCGCAAACCAACACAGCGTATTGGTCCGTGGCCATGAACTCGGAGAGCATGGACCCACCCGCCGGGACGACGGTCGACTCCAAGTACGACGCGTAATCTACCCGGTCCAAGGTGAAGCCGGTCTCTTGATCGGCCAGCAGGTCCAGCGTGGTCTGGCCGTTGGCGTCGGTCACTTCGCAGTTGGTCGTCTCGGTCTCGCAGACCTGTACACCGTCCAACACTCCTCCAACGCCTGTGTCCGGGTCCCAATGCCGAATGAAAAGGCTCAGCGACGCGGTGTTTGAGCCACCGCTTCCAGCGGAACCACCACCTCCACCGCCGCCCGTCGCGTCACCGCACCCAACCACCGGAACCACCCCCAATGCGCAGACGCACATCAATCTAAATGTAGATTCGGCTCAGAGGTCGCGGCCGCCTCACCGACTTGTGCGCTCGCGCTCTGGGGCAAAGCCGCCAGCCCGACCAGCACGCTCATAAGACTAACCAAGTACCGCACCACAACCTCCCCGATCTGCTCACCGGCCGTTCGATCCGGTGACCAACGTGCACTGAGCGTCCGCCCGGAGCGTAACGAACCGTGCCCTGATCGGATAAACCGTTCCTGGCTTTTTTAGGCTGCACTCCAGGCCCTCTCCCTTGAGGGTCACGATCAGCTCCTCCGTCGGGTCTACATTCCAAAAAGTGAGGTCTGGGCCGCCTCCGGGAAAAAGCTCCTCGGACAAGACTTCCTCGCCGTCAGCTTTCTCCGCCGTGGCATACTCGTACAGCTCACTCAACTCCGCGGTCTCGCCTCCCAAAGCCGACCCCGGAGCGATGCCGAAGTTGACCGAGATAATGCCTTTCGCATCGTCGATCTCGATCCCCAGCTCTCGCTCCAACTCCGCGATGTACGCATCTGTAATGACAAAGAGCTCGAGTCCGCTTAGCCCTGTCGTCGGCACCGTTTCAAGCTGAATCTCTCCCCAAAGCTCGTCTTTCTCGCTCTGGAAGAACCAGTCGCCGGTGAAGACGCCGAAGGAGAATTCGCCCAAATCATTCGTCGTGGTGCTGAGCGAGCTCCCGATCACCGACACCGTCGCACCCACTGCTGGCGACATTGAGTTGTTCCCCTCTTCCACGGTGACCGTACCGTTCACGGTGGTCAGGGCAGTGCAGGCACCATCTAGGCAAGCTCCGCCGCTACACGCGGTGCCGTCTACCGCGCCCTCGCATCCACCCGTCATGATGCGAGTGCCACTGAGGGAATCCGATCCCGAACACCTCTCGGAGCCGTCCGTCCAAGTCCAGTTGTCTGAACCTTGCATGGAATCTCCTTCAGCGGAAACGTTGAGTGTGGTGTTCACCGTCACGGTTCCGTCATCCTCGGGAAAGCTGCCCTTCATCTGGATCTGGTTGCCACAGATCGTTCCGCTGAAAGTCAACTCAGGTGTCTCAGCCGTCAACGCATTGCCGTCTTGTGTGATCTTCATTCCAAACGTTTGGGACATTCTCCCGTCACAGTTGTCGGACACGACCGTTGAGGTCATCTCCCACTCACCCGCGACGTCAATTGGCTCGGCGCAACCAGCCCCTTCGCCTCCACAGGCAACAAAGGCGACAGTCAGGGCCAACACGAAAACTAAACTCGCTAAGTAACGCATCACAACCTCTCCGCTTGGACCGACCCCGGTCGGGCAGGTCACACAAGGCAAACTGTGTCGTCGCGAAGTACGTGTCTATACGTATTTCTTCTTTTCGTGCGCAAATTCTGCGATGGGAATTGCCTCGAAGGTGCCACAGAAGGATTTGGTTTTTCGCCGCTCCAAAGCAAACCGCGCAACACCTGCGCGTCGCTTTTGTTTGGCAGAGACGTGGAAGCTCGCAGAAGCTTCGTTTGATCGTCCACGGTGTTGCGCCAGTGCGCTCCGGTCACCGGCGGCAACCCCTTCGTCGTCTCGATCGCGCATGTCGAAGCGAGTCGTAACTAGCTCAATTTATTTGGTTTTTAGCGATTTATTGAAGCGCTCCTTGTGCTTGTCATCACGCTCCACATCCATGCACGCGACGAGGGCAACTTGATGAAGTCTCTCGAGTTCCTTCAGCAAGACGTCACATCACGCCCGTCGGCGAGACGCCCCAAGCTCTATGCGAGCCGGTTGATCGATCGACGCCGGGATCGAGCGGCCGCTCACCGCAGAGCAAGAAAGAAAGTGCCGAGCAGCACCTCAACGCAATCCGACGTGCGACCCTGAAGCAGTATCCCGCCGAAGAGTAGATCCGGATAGTCTTGGAACGGCTGCGCGGCGAGCAGTCTATCCCCGAGCTGTGCAGGTGCGTGCGCCGAACAGCATCGTGACATTGATTCGCCTGTTGTGGAGGCCCGGTCGAAAGCTAAATCGATCAGTCTCGTGAATAAGGTTTGAATGGAATATGACCAGGCGGTTGCTGCGGTAGGGAATGACGACTTTCTCCGCGCCCTGCAAGAAGGCGCGCAGGTCATCCGGGCGGTTGTTGTAGAGATCGAAATCCCACTCGAGCGGTGCCTCGCGAAGGTAGACCACCAGGCCACCGCTAGCCGGGTCTTCGCAGGCGGAATCCGGCGTGAGCCAGAAATTGAGATTAACCGCGGCGGCGTCGGCATGCAGGCCGATGCCGCTCATGCGCTGGTCGTAGATGTATGCCCACATCTCGTGCAGTCCATGCGGGCCAAGGATGCTCGGCAGCTTCTCGCGCAGCTCGCGAGCTAGCTGCAGCAGGAGCGGATTCCCAAAGCCGTCTTCCATGTAGGCGCCGCAATAGCCGCCGGCCTTCACATAGTCGAACCAGATCGTGCTATCGACGCAATAGGCCCGTAGTGCCGCCAACGCGTCGGGCGTCAAGAACTCGTCGATCACCGCCAGACCAGGCTTGCGACTGTGATATTGCTTGGCTAGATCGGCAAAATCGAGCGTCGGGTTTAGCACGCCGCCTGATGGAGCATCACAGTCGCGCACATGCACGAGCTTGTGCATGAGACGCCCCACCCGCGCATATTGTCTCGCAGTCAAGCGTCGCCGATGATCGCCCGCCTTGGTCCTTTCCAGCTCGCTGATCACATCTCGATAGCCCGCCAGATAGCCGGCGTATTCGTCGGGAAGCACGCCCCCGGCCTTCAGGTTTTCGAGCTGCTCCAGCTCCAATCGCAGTTTGTGCAGCGACGTGGTGCACTCGAAAGGGTCGCGCGCTTTCGTCGACTCAGCAGTGGGGACGCGCCGCTCGGTACGCATCGCCCGCCCATAGTGCTGCACCGCGAGCTCCGGCTCGTCAGCGTCTTTGTACAGCGTGCCCAGGTCGCGCAAGACCTCGTAGTTCTCGGGCTGAGCCGAAAGTACCGCCTGATACAATTCCTTTGCCCGCCCAAACTCACCCAGCGCATGAAGGCACAACGCCAGATGGTGTCGTGCGAACTGGTGCTGTGGAACGAGGCGAAGCACCTTTTCATAACGTGCCGCTGCCTGCTCATGAAATCCCCAACGCTCGTAGTTGAGACCGACCCAAGTGAGACCTTCTGCATTTTCGCCGCCGAGCTGGAGAGCCCGTCGAAATGCCTGCTCCGCGCCCTTCTCATCGCCCAAAGCGAGCATCGCGCCGCCTGCGCCAAACGGGCCGCGTGGGTCCGACGGCACTAGAGCGCTATACCTAGACCATGCCCGCGCGGCCGATTCGTAGCGCTCGAGCGCGCAATAGGCCGCGCCCAGTTGAGCGTGACTCTCGGCAAATCCCGGTGCTTCTTGGGCGCAATGCTCCAAGCGCGGCAGGGCACGTCGCAGATTGCCCTGCCGTAGATCGACCATCCCGCGGAGAAACTGCAGCCGCGGATCCTCTGGACGCTCGTGTTGCAGCTCCCCCAAAAGGCGCAGCGCGCTGTCGACCTGGCCCGCATTCAACTGGGCAGCAACTCGGCGCAAGCGCTCCTCGTATTTTTCGTCCATTATCGCACCAGATCATCTGCCACTGTGGTCATCATCCTCGGCTTGGTAGGCGTCGGCCTCGATACGATTGTCAGCTGGCGCTATTGATGTGGATGGAGCTATCTGCATGCGCGCTAGACCGAGTTTCTCTAACTGGTGTTTAGCGTAAACCCTGTGGCCGGAACTTCGCCAATGGCAAGCCACAGGCCGAATGCCACGCCGATGAAGTTCGATTGGGCTAGGGATGCGAATAGGGTTGCTCCTCTTGCTTCTCATCAATTCTGTCATGGTTTTCTGAGATTGCGGTGAGTACATGATGAATTTCATCGCGTTTTTCATCGTCCGGCCCGAGTCCTCGAAAGAACACGTCTCTCTTTGCCGCATCAATGAAGCCTTGCTCGTATCCATCACCGCTCCTGGGTCGTCAGCCGCTCGTACAGCTTATCCAGCGCCCACCACGATCGCGAACGCCCTCCAAGCGTTGCGGTCGTTCCAGATGACTTGCTGCACCACGGCGAGCGCCATCAGAAAGAGTAGCGTCTGGAAGTGCTGTTCCAAGTAGCGGAAACGAGTGTCGTCCTCGCCGAGCGATTCCTGGGCCATCGGCGTGATGCCATCTTGTGACCGTCGCAATGGGAATGTTCGGCGGAAGCCGGCTCCCGCTGCAATTCTGGCGTGACCTCACGTCGTCAGCTTCGTTAGTGGAATCGCAGAGGTTTCGTTCCGCGGCCTCGTTCAGAGGTTCGCGGTGACGGTCGAGAACGGTGGTCAACCGTGGGTGGGCGCGCCTGTGATGTACGCCAACGTGAACGGGGAGCACCTGGGAACGGTCATGTCAGACGATGCGGGTAAGGCCGTGTTCGTCGATTATCCATCCGGCGGATTCGTGACCGCGGCCGTGTTCCCTGACATCGAGGGCGACGCCTTCGACCTACGGACGGTGGGCGGAGTCCAGTATGGAGACGAGATCGTGATCTCGATTTCGAGCCGACGGCTCGGCGACCTCGCGATTCAAGGATTCAACGCCCCCCCGGGGACCGCGTCGTACTCCTATGGTGTGCCGACGTTTGCCCAAACCACGGAGGTTCTGGATGCGCCGCTTAAGATCGCGCTCTCAGACCAGACGCTCGAACCCGACGGGACTCTGGCGGCTACGGCGATCGCGCGTGACGCGGAAGGCAAGATCCTGGGACTGGCCACCCTCGAAGGCATCGCCGTAGAGGGAACGCCGCCGGACGCGATCGTGACAGGAGCCTTCTCGAGCTGGAACGAAGACCCAGGTTTCATCGACGTTGTGCTTCGCAACGACTCGGCGACTGAGATCAGTGCAATCGTCGCCTCGTTCGCCTACCGCCAGGGCCGAAAGTACCAGCGTGGAGCCACCGAGATCGCCGACGTGGCGATGGCCGATACCCTGGCTTCGCCGATCCCTGTCGACGTGGGTTTCAATGACAAAGTGATCGGTTCCTTGTCCATGGTGGCCGGCGACAAGCCCGTGGCCGTCTCGTCCTACGCCGCGTCGCGCAGCGACTCACTTGGGGACGGGGAGATGAGCTCGCTCAGGGCATCATCCGACGACATACTGCCGCTGCTGCTCAACACCACGCGAGACATCACGACGCGCAAGGCGAGCTACGGTTGGGACGAAACACCCATCTGCGCTGCTGGAACCCCGAATATCTCCTACATGTACTTCCTCGGCAGCTCGGACGACCTCAAGGGCTTCTACTCTTGGTCGATCGTCACGCCCTTCGCCGACACCGTATCCATGCCGCAGCTCGACCCAAATTTCGCAGAGGCGCTCTTTCCGCAAGGTCTGATCGAGCGCCAGTGGGAGCTGCAGGCGCTCACGTATCCAGAGGCCGACATGCGCTCGATACGCGGGGCTTTTCGGGGATATCTGGAACCGCACGATTGGTTGGCGCAACGTGAATCTGACGGCGAGGTCTGCGCGACAAGGGCACACTTCGACTGACTGTGGCGAGTCGGTAGATCCGCCTCACAGATTGGGAGGGGCTTCGGACACTCGCGGCGTGAGATTGTCGGGAACAAGGCTGGAAAATACGAAACTCCTGGCGGTTCCGGTCGAGACCACATCATGATCTCGCTTGTGCTACAATCTCTGCGATGACTGACGCGGCAAAGAAGCTTCTCGAAGCGGCCAGCGGCCTGCCCGAGGACGAGCGGTTGGAGCTCGCGTCTGAGCTCATTGCCAGCGTAGACGGGCCACCGGACGGCGACTGGGAGTCTGCATGGCTCGCGGAGCTCGATCGTCGCGTGGAAGCCGCTCGTGACAAGGGCGAACCCGCCCCTGAGTGGAGCGAAGTCCGAGCGCGTGTGCTGAGCCAACTCGGGCGATGAAGCGAACGCTTCGCGTATTGCCCGATG
>Ga0224508_10004343_pt1 | contig 11600 bp, 13 predicted proteins | sample SF_Jan12_sed_USG_4_FD_170157 | JGI IMG/M metagenome (GOLD analysis project Ga0224508, IMG submission 170157) | Sediment microbial communities from San Francisco Bay, California, United States - SF_Jan12_sed_USGS_21 | ecosystem: Environmental > Aquatic > Marine > Sediment | place: USA...
AATCGCACATTGGCGACCACTTGACTCGATTACCGGCGCGCGACGCCAAGAGCCGTGCAATTCTCGAGCAGATGGCAGCCGATGAAGCCCGTCACGGCATCGACGCAAGCGCAGCGGGTGGAGCGGAAATTCGTGAACCCGTTCGCACTTTCATGGCTGTCGGAGGTGAGATCCTGCGCCGTGTCGCATACCACCTGTGACAGGCGTCACAGCTTCGGGACCATTTGTTTTACAGAATTCGGTTGACTAGTTCACCATCGCATTAAGTCAAATGTGGAGCCTGACCAATGGAAGATGTTTTGAGACCTCTTAGTGATATTCCGGCAATAAACCGTTTCTTGAGTTATTGCCGCGTCCGTACCATCCCTCAGAAAACCGTGATGATCCACGCGGGCGACTTGCCCGACGTGCTCTATTACATCGTCGACGGCTCGGTCGAAGTCATGATCGAAGACGAGGATGGCAACGAGATGGTGCTCGCCTACCTCAATAAGGGTCAGTTCTTCGGTGAGATGGGCCTGTTCTACGAGCAACCGACCCGCAGTGCCTGGGTCCGCACCCGCACCGAAAGCGAAATCGCAGAAATGACCTACCCGCGATTCCGGCAGATAGCTTCCGAAAGTCCCGGCATCGTGTTTGAGCTCGCAACTCAGCTGGCCTCACGCCTGGACCGAACCAACCGTAAACTGGGCGATCTCGCCTTTGTCGACGTGACCGGCCGTGTGGCCCACGCCATTATGGATCTGTGCAAAGAGCCCGACGCGATGACACATCCCGAAGGTATGCAGATCAAGGTTTCGCGCCAGGAATTGTCGCGTCTTGTTGGCTGTTCTCGAGAAATGGCAGGCCGAGTACTCAAGGTGCTTGAAGAACAGGGCCTGGTCCGTGCCAGCGGCAAGACTATCGTCGTTCTGAACGCGCGGCCCGAACCGCCCCGTGCTCGTGCCACGCAGTTACGCCGACCCGCCTAAAGGCCAGTTCACGACAGATTTGATGCGTCATCTACGCGCCGTCTCTAGAGACGGCGCGCTGGACGGCGCGTTCATTTAAAGCCGCGCTCCTTCTTGATGCGCTCATAGGCCGCGCTGATCTGCTGAGTTCTTTCTTCGGCAGCGGCCTTCATCGACTCGGGCAAACCTTTCGAAACCAGCTTATCCGGATGGTGCAGGTTCATCATGCGGCGGTAGGCTGTCTTGATTTCCTTATCGGCGGCCTTCGGCTCCATGCCCAGCGTCCGGTAGGCCGCGCCAAGATCGAGTTCTTTGCTCACGGAATTCTGGCCTTGCTGGCGGGCACGAAGCATCGCTTCGATCTGCGCAAGCTCAACTCGATTCAGGCCGAAGCTTCTAGCAAGCTGCCACAGCACTTCGCGTTTACTGGCGACGATTTCCCCGGCACCGACAACCGCCTGAACTTGAATCTCAACAAAAGCTCTCGCAAGTTCCGGCCGATTCCCGATTCGCGAGGCGAAGTCCGAGAGTCGCTGCTGTAGCGCGTAATCCGACCGCTTGCCAGTTGTAAAGTGCTGGATCGCCAGGCGGACCTGATCCGGACCCAGGCGCATCTGGTGCATGATGCGACGCGCGATCTGAACTTCTTGTTCTGATACGCGGCCGTCGACCTTGGCGACATGCCCCATGACCTCAAAGGTCAAAGCGAAAAACGCCTGTTGCGCACGCGGCGCGGCGCCCGGCAGCGGATCGCCGAGCCCCCGATCGAACTGATGCCCGAGTAAGGCGCCAATCAGCGCGCCGGGCAATCGTCCGAACACGGTCCCCAGAGCCGCGCCGATGGCTTTACCGTACCAACGCACGACGATCCCATTGCAAAGTGCCTGAGGCTTTAAAGCCCTGTTCTTGTAAACTCATGCGATGAGTTCAGAGCAATCCGTGTTCGAAACCAGCTTGATCAGCCTGGAACTCGTCGCACGCGGAAAAGTACGTGACATTTATAAAGTCGACTCGAATCGGCTGTTGATCATCGCAACGGATCGTATCTCAGCCTTCGATGTCGTTCTACCGAACCCCATTCCCGGCAAAGGCTGTATTTTGACAGCCATATCAAACTTCTGGTTCGAAAAGCTCGAACATTTGCTGCCAAATCACCTGACCGGAGTGGACCCTGCGAGCGTAGTCGACAATGACGGCGACCGCATGGCTGTGCGTGATCGAGCGGTAGTCGTCGAGCGGCTCAAGCCGCTGCCGGTCGAGGCGGTGGTGCGCGGTTATCTGATCGGGTCGGGCTGGAAAGATTACTGCAACACGGGCGCTGTATCGGGCGTTCAATTGCCCCAGGGCTTAGAACTCGCGGAGCAATTGCGCGAGCCTGTGTTCACACCCAGCACCAAAGCCGCACCCGGTGCTCACGATGAAAATATCAGTGTGAACGAGGTCGAAAAGTTAGTCGGGTCCGCTCTCACTCAACGCGTCATCGATGCATCCCTCAAGCTCTATCACGAAGCAGCTGCATTTGCGCTGTCGCGGGGAATCATCATTGCGGACACAAAATTCGAATTCGGTCTCGACGACGCAGGCGAGCTAAAGGTGATCGACGAAATTTTTACGCCGGATTCATCGCGATTCTGGCCGGCAGAAAGCTACAGCCGCGGCACCTCGCCGCCAAGCTTTGACAAACAATACGTCCGCGACTATCTCGAGTCGATGAAATGGAACAAACGTCCACCGGGTCCGGAATTGCCGGCGGTCGTCCTACAGCGCACCAGTGAAAAGTACCGGGAAGCGCTGACTCGGCTGACCGAATAGTTCGGCCCACGGGATCGTCGTTGGAAAAGGCAGTTCAATTCGTTCGTCGGCGGCTTTGGCCTGACAAGAAGCCGGATAACTTCTTGCTGAAGTCTATGTTCGTCGTGGCGCGCTACGTTTTTGCGCTGTCACGGGACCTGTCGACCGGCGAGATCAACTTGCGAGCGATGAGCCTGGTGTACACGACGGTACTCGCGCTCGTGCCGATGCTCGCCTTTGCGTTTGCGCTCGCAAAGGGTCTCGGACTGCATCAAGATCTCGAGCCGCTGCTGCGTGGCTTTCTGCAGCCTATTGGGCCACGCGCCGACGAATTCACGCAGACCATCGTCACGTTCGTAGATAACGTCAGCGGCGGCGTCCTGGCGCTCGTCAGCATCGGTCTATTGCTGATAACGGTCATCTCGATGGCACGAAAAGTCGAGAGCAGTTTCAATTTCGTCTGGCGCGTCGATCGGCCGAGGAGCTTTGCGCGCCGCTTCAGTGAATACCTGAGCGTCATACTGATTGGACCAACGATCATGTTGATTGCCGCGGGATTGATCGCAAGCCTTTCGAACCAGGCGCTGGTCGAGCGCTTGCGGGAAGGCCAGATGTTCGGGCCGGTGATTGCCGGACTGGGTGACGCCTCGCCCTACCTGATGGTGACCATCGCGTTCACTTTCCTGTACCTGTTCATACCGAACACCAAAGTGAGACTGAAACCCGGGTTGATCGGGGGGCTCGCAGCGGGCATCGTCTGGACGGCAACCGGCTACTTATTTGCCGGCTTCGTCAGCTCGTCAGGTCGGCTCGAGGCGATTTACTCGGGTTTTGTCGTCGTATTTTCGGCGATGGTCTGGCTCTATCTCACCTGGCTGATATTCCTGATGGGCTCACAGTTGGCGTATTACGTTCAAAATCCCGACCAGGTGCGCCACGGCCAGCGAACGATTCCAGCCAGCAACGGCATTACCGAGCGGCTGTGTCTAAGCATCATGTTTTTAGTTGCAAATGATTTCGCTCGCCGATCTCATGGCTGGACTGACGAAAGCCTCGCGGCCGCCCTCCGCGTGCCGCAAGGCATGCTCCAACCGATCGTCGCCGGATTGATGGCTGACGGGCTATTGGCGAAAGACAGCGAACAGCGTTTGATCCCCGGCAGAGACCCGCACCACATGACACTGACAGACATCGTCGCATCGGTTCGCGGCAGTGCGAGCCCTGAATTTCAAGTTCTCGACACCTGGGACGCCACCGTTGACGCAATCGCCGATCGGATCGATGCTGCGATTGCAACGGAACTCGGCCAGCGCACGCTAGGCGAACTGGTTGACGAGAACCTAACGGCCGATGCCGACTGAATCTGCTACTGGCCGGCGACAGTCATCCCGTCAATCAGCACCGTTCCGCATTGAATACTGCCGCGTAAATCGACATCGGCACCCACCGCCCGAATCGACCGCAGCATGTCGCGCAGATTTCCGGCGATCGTGACCTCACTCACCGGATAAGCCAACTTGCCGTTCTCGACCCAGTAGCCGGCAGCGCCGCGCGAATAATCGCCGGTTACCGTATTGGCGCCTTGACCGAGTAATTCGGTGACGACGATCGCCTGTTCGCAATCCGCGAGCATCGACTCGAGCGATTCGGCGTTTGGCTCGACGATCAGATTGTGCACGCCGCCTGCATTTCCGGTCGTCTGTAGACCCAGACGCCGGGCCGAATAACTCGACAGCAAATAACCTTGCACCGCACCGGCCTCGACCAGGTTTCTGGCAGTGGTCGCGACACCCTCGGCATCGAATGGCGCGCTGCCCATGCCGCGACGAATATGAGGATCCTCACGGATATTCATCCAGGCGGGAAATACCCGATCGCCAGCGCAGTCGAGCAAAAATGATGCGCGACGGTACTGTGCTGACCCGCTGATAGCCGCAACGAAATGGCCGAAAATCGAACGTGCAAGTTCCGGCGGAAACAAAACCGGAACGACACCAGTCGATGGCTGGCGAGAACCTAATCGTTTGACCGCGCGCTCGGCTGCGATGCGCCCGGTATCGGCCGCAGACTCCAGGTCATCCGGCGAGCGAGCCGTGGTGTACCAGTAATCTCGCTCGAGCGAGCCGTTCGCCGCTGCGATGACGCTGACGACGATCGAATGATTGCCGCTGGCATAACTGCCGACAAAGCCGTTGCTGTTGGCATAGGCGCGCACGCCGCCGCCAGTTGAAACCGTTGCGCCCTCGGAATTCTCGATGCGCGAATCGAAATCCCGCGCAGCCTGTTCCGCGGTCAATGCGATCTGTTCTGCAGCGGTAGTATCGAGGTCCCACGGTTGATACAGCTCCAGATCGGGCGGATCGGTGGCCAGCCGATCGGCGTCGGCCAAACCCGCATGGGGATCGGCCGATGTGAAGCCAGCGATGCTGAGCGCCTTGGCGACCGCTGCCGAAATGCCGTCGGTTGAAAAATCATTCGTGCTCGCGCTGCCTTTACATTGTCCTTTGTAGACCGTCACGCCAAGGCTGCGGTCCTTCTGGCGTTCGACTGACTCCAGCTCACCGAGGCGTACCGTGACATTCAAGCCTTCCTCGTGGCTCATGCCGGCCTCGGCCTGATCCGCTCCCTGATCACAGGCAAGCTTTACGGCCAGCTCGGCATGTTCGGCTAAGGATTCCGAAATCTCGGTCACGTTCATTAGACAACACTCGTTTGGATGAGACGGCAATTCTAAAGGGGTACAATGCGCCGATGAAACCGCTTATCGGTGTCATCATGGGATCCCAATCCGATTGGGACACGATGGCGCACACCGCTGAGACGCTGGACGAGCTCGGAGTCCCCTACGAAAAACGAGTCGTCTCGGCGCATCGAACTCCCGACTTACTCTTCGAATATGCGGAGTCTGCGGCTTCGCGTGGCCTTCAAGCGATCATCGCAGGCGCCGGTGGCGCGGCGCATCTGCCGGGAATGACGGCAGCAAAGACCCGCCTGCCGGTGCTCGGCGTGCCGGTCCAATCCAAAGCGCTGAACGGAATCGATTCCCTGCTTTCGATCGTACAAATGCCGGCGGGTATCCCGGTCGGCACGGTTGCGATCGGCAAGGCCGGCGCAATCAATGCCGCCTTGTTGGCCGCCGCAATCGTAGCCAATAATGATGCGGCCGTTGCCAAAGCCCTCGATGCCTATCGCAGTCGCCAGACAGAACGCGTTCTCGAGCGACCCGATCCCGGCAACGCCAGCTGATTCCCTCGACAATGGAAACGTCCCGCCTAGGCATTATCGGTGCCGGCCAGCTAGGTCGCATGATGGCACTCGCCGCCTATCCACTCGGCATCGAGTGCCGATTTCTCGACACACAAGCGGAGGCTCCCGGCGGGCAGATCGCACCCTTGCGTGTGGCGGCGCTTGACGATGAAACCGAGCTCACGGCGCTGGCACAGGAAGTCGATGTGCTGACCTTCGATATCGAAAATGTCTCGATCGCCGCGCTTGAAGCCGTGTCGGCCATCGTACCGGTCCGACCGGCGCCGGCGATCGTCGCCAAAGCGCAGGATCGTTTATCGGAAAAACGAATGTTCGAGAGCCTCGACATTCCAACCGTCGCCTACTTCGCAATCAGTGAGGCCAACGATCTGTCGCTGGCGGCAACCGAGCTCGGCTGGCCGATCGTCCTAAAAGCCAGGCGCCTCGGCTATGACGGTCGCGGCCAACGAACCGCAAATTCTCTGGACGAGCTGCACGCGGCCTGGGAAGCGCTCGGGTCGCGGCCCGCAATTGCCGAAGCCTGGATTGATTTCGATTGCGAGGTCTCGCTGATTGGAGTCCGAGGCGCGGGCCAGAGCAACGGAGCACAAGACCGACCCATTTCGTTCTACCCGCTCAGCGAAAACCGCCATCGAGACGGCATGCTCGAGGCTTCTATCGCACCTTTCGTCAATGATGCGCTGCAGGCTCAAGCGCAACACTGGATGACCGCGATGATGCGCGAGCATGATTATCTTGGCGTGTTGACAATCGAGTTCTTCGTCACTCACGACGGGCTGGTCGCCAACGAGATCGCGCCGCGTGTGCATAACTCGGGTCACTGGACGATAGAAGGCGCCGAGACCAGTCAATTTGAGAACCATGTTCGCGCGATCCTCGGCCTGCCGTTAGGCAGCACGCGGACCCGCAGTACGGCGCTGATGCGCAATCTGATCGGCAGCGTGCCGCCTAGAGACAGGCTGCTGGCGATCGATGGCCTGCATCTGCACGACTACGGTAAAGCGCCACGGCCCGGCCGAAAGGTGGGGCATTGCACACTGCTGGCCGCCGACCGCAGTGCCGCCATCGCCCGTCTCAGTGAGCTCGAATCCGTACTCGAGGACGCGCGGAAATGATGGCATTCCTCGAATCAAAGTCACTTTTGTACTAGGCTTGCGGCAGCTTTCGACAGCGGATCGTGGATGTACTGCGAACTTTTCAAACTCAATGAACCACCGTTTCGGCTGACGCCGGACCCGCAGTTCCTGTATGCGAGCAAACAACACGCTCGCGCCAAGGCCTATATGGAGTCTTCCATCTGGCTGGCCGACGGATTCGTCGTAATTACGGGCGAAATCGGCTCCGGTAAGACGACGCTGATTGAGAGCTTTCTCGAGGAACTACCCGAGAACGTGATCCTGGCTCACATCAATCAAACGCAGCTGACGCCGGTGGAGTTCCTGCAGGCCCTGCTGGTCGAGTTTGGCTTCAAGCCGTTCAAGAAGCGCAAAGTCGAATTACTGTCCATGCTGAAGGACTACATGATCGAACAGTACGCAGACGGCAAAACCCTGCTGCTGGTTATCGATGAGGCGCAAAACCTGTCGCGTCGCGTGCTCGAAGAACTGCGCATGTTGTCAGGCATCGAGTCGCAAAAGGAAAAACTGTTACGGATCATTCTGGCCGGCCAGCCGGAACTGTCTCGGCAGCTCGAAACTCGACAGCTAGAGCAACTCAAGCAGCGCGTGCGGCTGCAGTTCCATCTCGGCGCCCTGTCGAAACGTGAGACGCGCGAATACATCGAGCATCGCCTGGAAATTGCCGGTGCCGGCGGGCGCCAATTGGTGGAAGACGATGCCTTCGATCCAGTCTTTTCATACACCGGCGGCGTTCCGCGCCTGATCAATACGCTTTGCGATACCGCAATGCTCTGTGGCTTCGCTGAAGAGCAGGCTGTCGTAACCAAAGAGCTGGTGCTGACCGCCGTAGACGAACTGCAGTGGTCGCCGTTCGTCGAACGCTATCGCAAAGCGGAATCCGAACCGGTCGATCTCGATGACACCGGCCGCTCGAGATCGCCAGTGCCGGCGCCGGCGCGTTTCGAAGTATTGTTCCGAGACCAACCGGTATCCCAGTTCGAACTGCCGGTCGGGCGAATCATCATTGGCCGAACGACCGATAACGACCTGCAGATTTCGAGCAAGTTTATTTCCAGACATCACGCACAAGTATCAACGAAGATCGAAACTTGCACGCTCGAAGACCTCAACAGCACGAACGGTGTTTTCGTCGGAACGCGCCGAGTCAAACATCACCCGCTCGTAGACGGCGACGTCATTCAGCTAGGTGAGCACAAGCTCGTTTATCGCAATCTGCGGTCTCGAACCGGATCGTTTAACGTCGTCGATGATTCGAACGAAGATGACACGCTCGAGCCCGACACCGAAGCGGAGCTCGATGTAGAAGGTGGCGTCGAGGACAATGACGACTCTGAGCAACAAGCTCAAAGCGCCGCCGCTGACCGCAACGCGTCTTAACTGGATTTATCGAAGTCGAGGCGGCTGCGGCTGGAACGGTAGCCCTTGCGGCGCAACACCAGTACCAGTCCCATAATGAGCGCGAACAGGCCGCTTCCGGCGGTAATTTCAGCCCAGTACCATGAGTCCAGATAGAAGGCTGCAGCCAACCCGGCGGCGCCAAGGCCGAGGAGATAGAAAGGAATCGATTCGTAAAAGAACTTGGGGAGCCACATAGCTCGAAGACTCAATCGCGTTTCTTGAGCCGATTCTGCGCTGTAAGGAGCTTGCGTAGCAAGGACGGCTCCCATGAATCCATATTGAGTTTCTTGCGATCCGTTCGGCTCAGGCTGAGCATCGCCGTATCTTCAACCTCTGACGGCGCTTCGGGCTTGGATTTGGGATTTGTCGGCTTGCTCGCCATCGGCATCTCTGAGCTTTGTGCTACTTGCCTCGCCCGCAGATTGCGCCGATCAGGCGCGCAAGCAGTGAACCACGCAATCCCTCGACCATCAGGTCGGGTTGCCGCTCGCGCGGGACCTGCTTCATCCAGCCAGTGCGAGCCTGCTCGATGTGCTGCTTGAAGTCTTGGTCCGCGTAAGTCTGATCGAAGGATTTCATCGGCGTGAGCCTAGCATCGCGCTGCCGCGGTCACAGTGACCGGATTCACAGGAACCGCCCAGCCCGCAACTCAGGCCTGCGTACCGCCTACTGTCAGGCCATCGATGCGCAGCGTCGGTTGACCCACACCGACTGGAACGGATTGGCCTTCTTTCCCGCAAACACCGATGCCTGCATCGAGTTCCAGGTCGTTGCCGACCATTGAAACGCGGGTCAACACTTCGGGACCGTTACCGATCAACATGGCACCTTTCACCGCGCTCGTCTTGCGGCCCTTCTCAATCAGATAGCCCTCGCTGATCGAGAAAACGAATTTACCTGACGTTATGTCAACCTGCCCGCCGCCGAAATTCGGCGCGTAGATTCCGTGGTCGACCGAAGCAAGAATCTCCTCCGGGTCGTATTGGCCCGGCAGCATGTAAGTGTTGGTCATTCTCGGCATCGGCGTGTGCGCATAGGACTCGCGCCGCGCGTTCCCGGTACTGGTCGAACCCATCAGTCTGGCGTTGTGCTTGTCCTGCATGTAACCGCGCAGGATGCCGTTTTCGATCAGCGTCGTGCACGCGGTCGGCGTTCCTTCGTCGTCGACGGTCAGCGAGCCGCGTCGACCGGGTAAGGTGCCGTCATCGACGACGGTGCACTGTTCGCTGGCTACCGTTTCGCCGATTCGCCCGGAAAAAGCCGAAGTCTGTTTGCGATTGAAATCGCCTTCGAGCCCGTGACCTATCGCTTCGTGCAACAAGACGCCGGGCCATCCAGAGCCGAGAACGACGGTCATGTTCCCCGCCGGCGCTGGAATGGCTTCCATATTGATCGACGCTTGCCGAACGGCTTCGGCCGCAACCGCCGAACTGGCTGCGTCGCTCATAACCAGACTGAGGTCACCGCGTCCGCCTGCGCCCGAAAAGCCCTGTTCGCGTCGATCGCCGTCTTCGAGAATGACCGACACGTTTAGCCGAACCAGTGGCCTGACATCGGCTGCCAGCGTGCCGTCCGACGCGACGATGAGTACGACGTCGTACAGGCCCACCAGGCTCGCAATGACCTCAATAACGCGTTTATCCATCGCCCGCGCCTCCTGATCGAGACGGGCCAGCAGCGCGACCTTTTCGTTGTCGCTGCGGCTCGGCAACGGGTCCACGGCTGGGTAGAGTGGCGTTACAGCGCGACCTTGGCCGATTCGGTATTGGGCGTCGCCACCGGAGTGGGCGATGCTTCGCGCCGCCTTGACTGCGTCGGTGAGCGATTCGAGATCGAGTTGATCTGCATAGGCAAAACCCGTCTTTTCGCCGCTGATCGCGCGCACGCCGACCCCCTGATCCACACTGAATACTCCGTCGCGCACGATCCCGTCTTCGACGGTCCAGGTTTCGAAGCGGGTCGACTGGCAATAAAGATCGGCATAGTCGAGCTGGCGGCTCATCAGCCGGTTCATCGCACGCTCGAGATCGGCGAGGCCTACGCCGGTCGGTACCAGCATCAACTCCTGCGCTCTGGCCAGGCTGGTGTCAGAGTCTGTGTTGTCGGTTTCGGTTGTCAATTGAGCTCACGGCGGTGGTTTAAGACCGGAAACTGCCGGCGCAGACGTTCGAGTTCAATCATATCGATTTCAGCGTGAGCGACGCCAGCGCCGCTTGCGCATTCCGCCAGGATGTCGCCCCACGGCCCGATCACCATCGAATGGCCGTAGGTCCTTCGGCCACCCGGATGCTCGCCCCACTGGCCGCTGGCGACGACATAGACCAGCGACTCGATGGCACGCGCCTTCAACAGTGGCTGCCAGTGCAATCGGCCGGTCGGCACGGTAAACGCCGCCGGCACCACCAACAAATCCATGCCGTTGCCGGCAAGCCGGGAAAACAGGGCGGGAAAGCGGATGTCGTAACAGACCGATAGGCCGACCCGACCGAGATCGGTGTTTGCGGTGACGACCCGGTCGCCGGCGCGAGTCGTTTGTGACTCGCGGTAACTTTCGCCTTCGCGTGCCGGCAAGTCGACAACGACTAAATGGATCTTGTCGTAACTTTCGGTAATCGATCCATCTGGCGCGACAAGCAACGAGCGCGATGATACGCGTCCATCTGCACAACGGATGGGAATGGTGCCGGCAACGAGCCAAATGCCGTGTTGCCGCGCTAGCTCGGCGACAAACTGTTGGGCCGGACCGTCACCGGCGGCCTCGGCAACGGCGACGCGTTCCGAATCTTTGCCGCTCATGAACGAAAAATTCTCGGGCAGAACGACCAGTGCCGCCCCGGCAGTGACCGCCGACTCGGCCAGACGTCTGGCTTCTGCCAGATTGCGAGCCACATCAGTGCCGCTCGTCATCTGCACGGCCGCTACACGAAACCGGCCCGGCTTATTCATCCAACGTGGCAGGCCGCATTTCGTCGGGTAACTGAGCGCAGCGCAAAGCCTCGGCGGACTCGTCGTCGTCGATCGCCTCAACGACCGGCTCTTCCCAGTTTCCTGTCAG
>Ga0224508_10004345_pt1 | contig 11599 bp, 9 predicted proteins | sample SF_Jan12_sed_USG_4_FD_170157 | JGI IMG/M metagenome (GOLD analysis project Ga0224508, IMG submission 170157) | Sediment microbial communities from San Francisco Bay, California, United States - SF_Jan12_sed_USGS_21 | ecosystem: Environmental > Aquatic > Marine > Sediment | place: USA: California...
CTCTGGTGATGAGACTTTAGCTCAAACGCGCAGTACGCAATAGGCAGTACGCAATATGTCTCCTACCGACCGCCGACCGCCGACTGCCGACTGTCGACCGTCTACTACCGACCGCCTACTGCCAACCGCAACGGTGGGCGGCAAGCGGTGGGCGGCCGGCCCCTCTTTGCCTAACCTCCCGGCAATGGAATACCGGCCGGGAGAGATCGAACAGAAGTGGAGTGAGCAGTGGGAGGCCGACGGCCTCTACCGCTCGGTGGTGGATTGGGACCGGCCTAAGCACTACGCCCTCACGATGCTCCCATACCCCTCAGGCGACCTGCACATCGGCCACTGGTATGCCATGACCCCCTCCGATGCCCGGGCCCGCTACATGCGAATGAAAGGGTTCAACGTCCTGTTTCCCATGGGTTTCGACGCCTTCGGCCTCCCAGCCGAGAACGCGGCGGTGCAACGCGGCATCAACCCCGTCACCTGGACCTACGCCAACATCGAGAAGATGCGCACGCAGATGCGATCGATGGGGACCATGTTCGATTGGGAACGGGAAGCCGTGAGCTGTGTGCCCGAGTACTACCAATGGTCGCAGTGGTTCTTCAACAAGCTGTTCGCCGGTGGCCTGGCCTACCGGGGCGAGGCTCTGGTCAATTGGTCGGACACGCTGCAGACGGTGTTGGCCAACGAGCAGGTGATCGACGGCAAGGATGAGCGGACCGGGCAGCCGGTTGTCCAACGAATGATGGAACAGTGGTTCTTCTCCATGACCAAGTACGCCGATGAGCTGCTCGACTATTCCAAGCTGGACTGGCCGGATCCCATTCGCATCATGCAGGAGAATTGGATCGGACGGAGCGAGGGGGCCACCGTCACTTTCGTGACCGAAGGTGGCGACGAGATCGAGGTGTTCACCACCCGGCCCGACACGCTGTGGGGCGCCACCTTCATGGTGCTGGCGCCCGAACACTCGCTCGTCGACAGCCTCACCAGCCCGGAACAGGCCGATGCGGTATCCGCCTACCGGGAGCAGGCGATGCGTCAGACCGAGATTGAGCGCATGGAGGCCGAGCGTGACAAGACGGGTGTCTTCACCGGTGGATACGCCATCAACCCCGTCAATCAGGAACGGATCCCGGTCTGGATAGCCGATTACGTGCTACTCACCTACGGCTCGGGCGCCATCATGGCCGTTCCCGCCCACGATCAGCGTGACTTCGAATTCGCCCGCCACTTCGAGCTCCCGATCGTGCCGGTCATCCACCCCGAGGGTCAGGATCCGCTCAACGAACCGGACATGACGGAGTCGTACGTCGGCCCGGGATTGATGGTCAACAGTGGACCGCTCAACGGGACCCCTACCAACGTCGAGAAGGGCCGTAAAAACCCATCGGTGGCAGCCGCCATCGACTGGCTGGAGGACAACGGAGCAGGCCGTGAGGCCGTGAACTACCGGGTTCGCGATTGGCTGATCTCCCGCCAGCGGTTCTGGGGCACACCAATCCCCATGGTGCATCGGGCCGATGGCTCGGTCGAACCGGTCGCCGACGATGAGCTGCCCGTCGTTCTGCCCGAGGATGCCGAGTTCAGCCCGCAGGGCGGAAGCCCGCTGCCCAAGCACGAGGGCTTTGTCACCACTGTCGACAGCGAAGGCGAGCCTGCCCGCCGGGACACCGACACGATGGACACCTTCATGTGCTCCTCATGGTACCAGTTGCGGTACTTGTCCCCTCACGCCGACGACGTGCCGTTCGATCCCGAAGAGGCCGCTTACTGGCTGCCGGTCGACACCTACACCGGGGGAGCCGAGCATGCCACCATGCATCTGCTCTACACCCGCTTCTTCACCAAGGCCCTGCGTGACCTAGGGCTGTATGACGAAACCGCGGAAGCCATGCGAGCCCATGGGCGCGACCCGGAGGGCCTGTTCGATGAACCCATGCTGATGTATCGCAGCCAAGGGCAAATCCTCGGTGAGGAGCGACGTGGCGACTTCGTCGTGGCCGACGGCGAGTGGGTCGGCGGCCGCCTCGTGGCCAGTTCGGTTCGCGTCGATAGCGAGGCCGGGCCCGAGGCTGGGGCGGTGGTGGGAGAGATCGTTCGGCGGACTGAGACCGTGCTGCAAGTGAAGACCGCCGACGAGACCGTGACCGTGGAAGTCCCGGCCGGAGCCGTAGTCGACATCCCGTCCATCGATGGCCCCAACGACGTCAACCAGCTCCATCACTACCTCGAGATTCAGCGTATGTCCAAGTCGCGCGGCAACGTGGTCGATCCCGATGAGCTGGTCGACCGATACGGGGCCGACACGGTACGCACGTACCTCATGTTTGCCTACGAGTGGCAGAAGGGCGGACCGTGGGACTCCAGGGGCATCCTCGGCGCCAGCCGATTCATCGGTGACGTGTGGAAGGCGGCGACTGCCGATTACTCGCCCACCGCCCCGAGCCCGGAGGCCGCTGCCGACTTGCGTCGAACTGTCCACCAAGCCATCGGCAAGGTCGATCGCGACCTGCAATCGTTCAAGTGGAACACGGCGGTGGCGACCTTGATGGCACTCCGTAACGACCTGCTCGAAGTGCTGCGTGACGGATCAGTCGGCACCGACGTTTGGGACGAAGCTGTTTCGACCCTGTTGCTGCTGCTGGCACCGATTGCTCCCTTCGTCACCGAGGAGCTGTGGCAGCTGCGCGGTGGGGAGTCGTCGGTGCACGTCCAACCATGGCCGGAGATGGACGCCGAGGCGGCTCGGGAGGAGTCGGTCACGATGGTTGTCCAGGTGAATGGCAAGGTGCGGGACCGCCTAGACGTTCCGCCCGACATCGATGAACAAGCTGCCACCGCGCTGGCGCTGGCGTCGGAGAAGGTCCAGGGCTATCTGGAGGGTGGCGAGCCCAAGAAAGTCATCGCCCGTCCGCCCAATCTGGTCAACGTCGTCGTCTGATGGAGACCGAGCCGGCACCCACATCGCCCTGGCGGGTCCGCGACCCCATCTACATCTACCTGTTGGCGTTGGCCGGATCAGTCGTGGCGCTGATCGTGGCCGTGCTCTTCGGTTTTGTCAGCGCCGACACCATCGAGGACGACGACCAGTTGCCCCGAGTCATCATGGTGGTGTCGCTCGGCCAGTTCGTCGTCATGTATCTCGGGCTCAAGTGGCTGAGTGCCCGGAGGGGCTCCGGCAACTTCAAGGATGATTTCCACCTGCACGTGCAGAGCTCGGATTTCAAATACTTCTTGTACGGGGTCGGGCTTCTGTTCGTCTCGGGCATCGTCCTGGCCGGAATCCTGGCTGCGTTCGGAATCGAGCAGCCAACCCAGGAAGTGGTGGAGGCCGCCCGGGGGGCCGACCGATACGGCGAGAAGTTGGTGATCGTCCTGGTGATCGCCTTCCTGGCCCCCATCCTCGAAGAGATGCTGTTCCGGGGGGCCCTGCTCGACGCCCTCAAGGCCCGCATGTCCCTCAACGGCGCCATCTGGACCACCGGCATTGTGTTCGGCCTGGTCCACCTGGCCGACCCCGCCACGCTGTTGCTGGTACCCGCCCTCATCGGGCTGGGGGTCATCCTTGGTTTTGTTCGCGAGCGAGGCGGCGGTTCGCTCAGCCGACCCATCCTCATGCACATGGGGTTCAACGCGGTGACGGCGACCTTCTTGGCCTTCTCGCTGTAACTGTTCGCCGGTCCTCGACACGACCACACTCATGGTGTATAGGGTGGTGGCCACGCAACAAGGGGAGCTCATGCCGGCAATCTCATTCGCAATACCCATTCTGCCTGGAAAGGTTGAGGCGCACGTCGCTCACGGTGAAGAGGTGATGGGTTCCCGCCGCGCCGAGTACGCGGCGTCGCGCAAGAGTCTCGGAATCCGTAAAGAGTCGGCGTGGCACCAGGAAACCCCCAATGGGACGTTGGCGGTCGTCTACATCGAAGCCGACGATCCGGGAGCGGCGATGGCCGGGATGGCGTCGTCCGACGAGCCGTTCGACGTCTGGTTTCGGGAGTCGATCACTGAGATCTTTGGAATCGACCTCAGCCAGCCGATGCCACCGCCGGTTCAGGTCATGGACGCCAGCTTCTAGCAACCGGCGTCCGCTTCGGCGATTGCGTATGGAGTTGCGCCAGCCCGGCGGAGTTAGGCCTTACTCGATCACGACCCCGCTCAGATCTTTGGTCTGCTCCGGGTAGGCCATGTTGAGGCCTTCGAAGGCCTCAACCAGGATGCGGGAGATCACGAGATTGCGGAACCACTTGTGCTCGGCCGGTATCACGAACCAGGGAGCCTGCTCGGTGCTGGTCTCCGAGATGGCGGTTTCGTAGGCGACCATGTAGTCATCCCATAGCTTGCGCTGGTCCAGGTCCCCGATGTCGAACTTCCAATGCTTGCTCGGGTCGTCGAGCCGCGCCTGCAGCCGGGCCTTCTGTTCATCTTTGGTGATGTTCAGAAAGAACTTGAGGATCGTGGTGCCTTCGTCGGCCAGCCGCTTCTCAAACGCCCGGATGTGCTTGTAGCGCCGTCCCCAAGTTTCCTCGGGGACGAGCCCGAGCACTCGCACGATGAGGACGTCCTCGTAATGGCTGCGGTTGAAGATGGTGACCTCGCCGGTTCCGGGCGTGTGCTCGTGGATGCGCCACAGGTAGTCGTGGGCCAGCTCCTTGGCGGTCGGTTTCTTGAATGACGCCACCTTCACGCCCTGGGGATTGAGGCGGTCGAACACGTGGCGGATGGTTCCGTCTTTGCCGGCGGCATCCATGGCCTGCAGGACGATCAGCACCTTATGTTTGCCCTCTGCGTAGAGGAGTTCCTGCAAGTCCTCCAGACGGCGATTGAGCGCCTTGGTCTCAGCTTTAGCGGCGGCCTTATCGATTCCGCCCGTGTCGGCCGGGTCGAAATCGGCCAGGCTGACCGTCGCCTCGGGGGCGACTCGGTATCTATCCACTCATCCTCCTGGGGTTTGCACCGTGATTATGCCCGCCTCCGACCCTCTTCTCATCACTTGATGCGCCTGATATATGTCACGTCGATTCATCGAAGAGGGTGTCGTGGACCGCGGACAATGGATGGTGGCGGCGGCCGTGCTGGCCGTGGCCGGGTTGGCAGGGTGGTGGTTTGGCGCCGCCCCGGCTCCTCCGCCACCGATTCAGATGGCAGTGACGGCATCGACCGACATCATCACCGTGCATGTGGCCGGGGCGGTGGCGGCTCCCGGCCTGGTCGAGGTCCCGGCCGGTTCGCGAGTAGCCGATGCGGTGGCCGCCGCCGGGGGCCTGCTGGCGACGGCCGACTCCACCGGGCTCAACCTGGCAGCCCCGGTGCTGGACGGCCAGCAGGTGGTCGTGCGCCACGCCGGGGAGGTGGGCCAGTCCCTTGACACCGGTCAGGTGCGGCTCAACACCGCGACGTTGGCGGATCTGGAGGCCATTTCTGGAGTGGGTCCGGTGTTGGCGGCCCGCATCGTCGAGTACCGGGAAGCCAATGGTCCCTACACGACTATCGAGGATCTGCTGGATGTGCCGGGGATCGGGGAATCTAAGTTGGCCGCCATGCGGGACGACGTGGTGGTGCCCTGAGGTTCACGAGCTTCGAGCGGGCGACGTTGGGGGCGGCCGGGCTGGTGTGGGTTGCCGTGGCGCTCAGCCGTGGCCTGGGTCTCTGGGCGCTGGTGCTGGTCGTTCCCGCCGTGGCCAGCCGGCGGTGGCTGGCCGTGAGTCTGGTGATCGCCGGCCTCGTCTCAGGTGCGGCCTCGGCCGCTCGCCAGCAGGCGACCCTCGAAGCGGAGGTACCGGAAGGTCGAGTCACGGTGGCCGGTCGGTTGGCTGACGATGCCCGGCCGTTTGGATTCGAGCTTCGAGCCCCTCTCGACATCAGCCACCTCCTTACTCCCGATGGCTGGTCGCCCTGGGTGGCACCCCGGGTGGCTGTGGTGTTGGGGGAGGTCCCGGAGGCGGTGGCGGGGGAGCGGGTGATGGTGGTCGGACGAATGCGGGCTGAGCCGGGGTTTCTGAGGGGTGACCCGATGGCGGGCAGGATCGAGCGGGCAACGGTCGAACGGGTAGCCGGCGCTGGCGATCCGCTCTTCCAGGCGGGGAACGCCGTCCGACGTCGAGTGGCCGATGTGCTAGACGATGGCGGGCGCGGCGGCGCTTTGCTGGCCGGTTTCCTGGTTGGCGATGTTGACCGGCTGCCCCGGAGCGACGTCGACAATCTTCGGCTGGCCGGCCTGTCCCACTTCGTGGCAGTGAGCGGCAGCAACGTTGCCTTGTTCTTGGCCGCCTGGTTCCTGGCAGCCGGGCCACTTGCTTGGGATCCCGGTCGTCGGGCGGTGATGGGGCTGGTGGGCTTGGCCCTGTTTCTCGTCGTTACCCGCTGGGAACCATCGGTGGTGCGGGCAGCCCTGATGGCTGCGCTGGTCCTGGTTGGTCGAGTGGCCGGAGTGGGCCTCACTCCCTGGGCGGCGCTGGGAACCGCCGTCACCGCCTCGCTCCTCGTGGGCGGCCATTTGAGCGGCGATGTCGGTTTCCAGCTGTCGGTAGCGGCCACAGCCGGAGTGTTGGTTGGAAGCGGTTGGGTGCGCCCCCGGCGATGGGGAGTGATGGGTCAGGGGCTGGCGATCACCCTCGGCGCCCAGGCCGCGGTGGCGCCTTTGTTGCTGTGGCACTTCGGGACGGTGCCGTTGCTGTCGCCGCTCACCAACCTGGTGGCGGCCCCGGTTGTCACCCTGGCCACCGGCCTGGGCGGAGTTGCTGTCGCGTCGGGCTGGTCGATGGCGGTCGCGGCGGCCACCTGGTTGGCGGGTGTGGTGCTCACCATCAGCGAAGTGGCGGCCGGTTGGCCCCAACTCAACGTGATGGGAGTGGCGGGGGCCGTCGGCGTCGGTGTCCTGGCCCGCCCGCGGTCACTTCGTCCCTTCGTGGCCCTGGGAGTCGGCCTAGCGGTAGTCGTGTGGCTGCTGCCGGCCGCCGCCGTACGGGTCCCGACGCTCGTATTCATCGACGTCGGCCAGGGCGACGCCACGCTGCTGCTTGACCCGGGCGGAGCGACGGTGCTTGTCGACGGTGGAGTGGATCCCGACCTGCTCCTTTCGAAACTGCGAGCCCGGGGTGTTACGCATGTCGACCTGATGGTGGCCACCCATGGAGACCTCGACCACATTGGGGGATTGCCGGCGGTCCTCGATTCCTACCCCGTCGGCCGGCTGTGGCACCCCAATCACGTCGAGGGTTCCGAGGACTATCTGGCACTGCTCGCTCAGGCCGACGTCGCGGGAGTGGCCCGCGACCAGCCAGTGGTCGGCTGGACTGTCCAGCTCGGAGCGTTCCGGATCGAGGTCCTCGGTCCGGCGCGGAGGTATGCCGACATCAACGACGAGTCGATCGTCCTGTCTGTGACGAGCGGGGGACAGAGCGCCCTACTGACCGGAGATATCGAAGCCACCGCCCAGGGTGAGCTGGGCGTGGTGAGGGCTGACATCCTGAAGGTGCCCCACCACGGTGCCGCCACGACCGATCTGGCCTGGCTGGCAGCCTCTCGAGCTCCGGTGGCCGTGATCAGCGTTGGCGCAAACCGATTTGGTCACCCCCACCCCGACGTCCTCGCCGTCCTGGGGAGTGACCATGTGGAAGTCCTTCGTACTGACGAGCGCGGAGACGTGGTGATTCCGCTGGCGGGCCGAGTGGCTGAGTCGAGCCGGTAACCTCCCCACATGTCGATCCTCGCCGTTGTCGGACCACGGGATGCTGGCCCGGGAGAGCGCCAGGAAATCCTCGAGCAAGCCCATGCCCACCTGGCTGAGGCCGAATCGCTCGTTCGGGTGGACGTGCCAGGCAAAGGCGCGGCTGCCGACGACTCCCAGGCAGGAGGCACGATGCGGACCGACCTGGAAACGGTCATCCCGGCTCTCCAATCCGGATCCTTGTTTGGGGGAAGCGAGGCGGTCCTCATCGTGGATTGTCAGAACCTTCTGAAAGCCGAGACAGAGGTTATTGCCGAGCTGCTGGCCGACCTGCCCGACGGGCTGGCCGTCGCCCTCACGTCCACCGGTGCCCTGCCGGCCGCGCTCGGACGCGTGGTGAAGGAGGTCGGCGAGGTGGCGACCGTGAAGAAGATCCGAGAGCGCGATGCCAGCCAGTGGCTGGCATCGGAGCTGAAACGTCGCAAGCTTCGGCTCCCCGGCGAGGCTCAGAATGCGCTCATCCAGCGGTTCGGCACCAACCTGGCCGCTATGGCCGGAGCTCTTGACCAACTCGAACTGGCCGATGAGATGCCGACGGCCGAGGAACTCATCGAACGGTTCCGCACCCGCCCCGATGAGCCGGTGTGGCTCTATGCCGATGCTGTGTCGGGCGGTGACGTTGGGGAGGCTTTGCGCCGACTCACCGATTTCCTCGCCCACAGCCATCCACTGGTGTTGCTGGCTTACCTGGAGAACGACTTGAAGCGCCGAGCCATGGCGGCGGCGGCGCCCGACTTAGCCACGTTTGCTGAGTGGAGTGGAACTAAGGCCGATCACTACCCGACCAAGAAGGCCTGGAACGCCCGCAGCCGCACCTCCGACACCGAGCTCCGCCGGGCCCTCGACGCCATCAGCCGGGCCGATCAACATCTCAAGAGCGCCCCCGAAGACACCCACCGATTGACGATGGAGCGCCTGACAGTGGCCCTCAGCCGCTGGTACTCGGGCAGCGCCGCCAGGCGAACGGCGTAGCGAGCCACCAGCTTCCAGTCGCCAGCAAGAAGGCGATCACTCTGACGAGTATCAACGGCGCCCGAGAGGCCCACCTGTCGTCCGGGACTTCTAGCTGTTAGCTGGAGACTGGAAGCGGTTGATTCGACGAAGTCGAATCAACCTTCGAACGGGCGGATGCTCTCGATGGTGTAGGTGAACTTGCCGCCGGGGGCTTCGTAGGTGACTTTCTCGCCGACCTGGGCGCCGAGGAGGGCTTTTCCGAGTGGACCATCCGGAGCTGCGGTCTGTACCCCGGACACTCGATTCTCAGAGCCGGCCACCAGCACCTCGAGCGTGAGGTCCTTGCCGTTGACGGTGACTATTGAGCCCACTTCTACCTTGCCGGTGTCAACGGCCTCTCGCACCTCTGCGTTGTCCAGGAGGTGCCTGATCTGGCGGATACGAGCTTCCATCATGCCTTGTTCGTTCTTGGCTGCGTCGTAGTCGCCGTTTTCCTTGAGATCCCCGTGCGAGCGCGCTTCGGCGATCCGCTCAACGATCTCAGTGCGACCAGTGGTGGTTAGCTCCTCGAATTCCTCGAGCAGCTTGGCATGGGCGGCTGGAGTCAGCCAGGTTGTCTCGTCCGCCATCAGGAACCGAGGAGGGTCTTGACCTGTTTGGCGAGCTTCGACTTCTGGCGTCCGGCCGTATTGGCGTGAAGCACGCCGCGAGCTGCCGCTGAATCAATCCGAGCCTGGGCCGCCTGCAGGGCGGCTTCTGCGGCCGTCACGTCGCCGGTCTGGGCGATCTCGAGTGCCCGCTTGGTCCGGGTCTTGACCTCTGAGCGAACGGTCTTGTTGCGCTGCCGAGCTTTTTCGGATTGCCGGTTGCGCTTGATCTGGGATTTGATGTTGGCCATATGTATCCTTCGTGAAGGCGAAAGCATAGCGGAACCCTGATTGTTCGGTCCCCGGTGTGGGGGGAAACCGCCGAGCCGAGCCATGGTTTATCAGTCCCCCTTGAGGGGGGGACTGACGGGGTTGCGGTGTTGTTGTTGGGGACCGATGCCCCCCTACCCCCACCTGCGGTGGCGGTACCTTCCCCCCGAGGGGGGGACTGACGGGGTTGCGGTGTTGTTGTTGGGGACCGATGCCCCCCTACCCCCACCTGCGGTGGCGGTACCTTCCCCCCGGAGGGCGGACTGACGGGGGTTGCGGTGTTCGCGCTGGGGGTACTTTCCCGCCGAAGTGGGGGACTGACAGAGGAAGTCGCCGTACAATCGCTCCGACCCCAAGTGACTGTTTCATGACTTCGCGCATTCGCAACTTCAGCATCATCGCCCATATTGACCACGGCAAGTCCACCCTGGCCGATCGACTGTTGGAGAGCACCGGAGCCATCTCGTCTCGGGACATGAAGGCTCAGTTGCTCGACAGCATGGACTTGGAGCGGGAGCGGGGGATCACGATCAAAGCTCAGGCGGTGAAGATCAACTACTTGGCCGCCGACGGCATCACCTACGAGCTCAACCTCATCGACACGCCCGGCCACGTTGACTTCTCTTACGAGGTGGCCCGGTCTCTTGATGCGGTGGAAGGCGCTCTCCTGGTGGTCGACGCCACTCAGGGGGTCGAAGCCCAGACCCTGGCCAACACCTACCTGGCAATCGAGGCCGGCCTGGAGATCGTGCCGGTGATCAACAAGATCGACTTGCCGGCGGCCGAGCCGGATCGCGTGGCTGAGGAAGTGGCCTCGATCATCGGCGGGAGTCCAGACGAGATGATCAGGATTTCGGCCAAGAGCGGCCTGGGCATCGACGAGCTACTTGAAGCCATCGTTAGTCGCCTTCCGGCTCCGGTTGGCGACCCGAATGATCCGCTCCGGGCACTCATCTTCGACTCCTACTTCGATTCCTACCGAGGGGTCATCTGCACCATCCGGGTGATGGACGGCACGCTCGGCAAGGGCGACGCAGTGCGGTTCATGGCCAGCGGTCTGCTCGACCATGCAGACGAAGTCGGCATCCTGACACCCGCGGCAGTCCCCATCGCCTCGTTGGGGGCTGGTGACTCCGGCTATCTGATCACGGGGGTCAAGGACATCGACCTGGTGCGGGTCGGTGACACGGTCACCCACAGCGCCCGGCCGGCGGCCGAAGCCCTCCCCGGGTACCAGGAGCCAAAGCCGATGGTGTTTTCCGGCATGTTCCCCATCGACGGCGACGACTTCGAGCGCTTGCGCGAGGCTCTCGACAAACTTCGCTTGAACGACGCGGCGCTGAGCTTCGAGCCGGAGACCTCGGCCGCCCTCGGCTTCGGGTTTCGGTGCGGCTTCCTCGGTCTCCTGCACATGGAGATCGTCAGGGAGCGGTTGGAGCGCGAGTACGACCTGGAGCTGGTGTCGACGGCGCCCAGCGTCGCCTACCTGGCGACCACGGTGACCGGCGAGACTATCGAGGTTCGGAGCCCGCAGGACCTTCCGCCCGCCAACGAGCTGGCCGGCATCGAGGAGCCATACGTCAAGGTGATGATGCTGGCGCCCTCGGAGTACGTAGGGACGGTGATGGAGTTGTCCCAACAACGGCGCGGGCTTATGGGCGAACTCAACTATCTCTCCCCGGAACGGGTCGAGATCGACTACGAGATCCCTTTGGCCGAGATCGTCTTCGACTTCTTTGATCAACTGAAGTCGCGGACCCGTGGGTACGCCTCGCTCGACTACGAGCCGGTGGGGTATCGGCCCTCGGAGCTGTCCAAGGTCGACATCCTGCTCAACGGCCAGCCGGTTGACGCCTTCTCCACCATCATTCACAAGGACAAGGCCTATGTGTATGGCTCCGGCATGACGAAGCGGCTGCGCGAGCTGATTCCTCGTCAGCTGTTCGATATTCCGATTCAGGCCGCTATCGGTAGCCGGGTCATCGCCCGGGAGACGGTGAAG
>Ga0224508_10004346_pt1 | contig 11594 bp, 13 predicted proteins | sample SF_Jan12_sed_USG_4_FD_170157 | JGI IMG/M metagenome (GOLD analysis project Ga0224508, IMG submission 170157) | Sediment microbial communities from San Francisco Bay, California, United States - SF_Jan12_sed_USGS_21 | ecosystem: Environmental > Aquatic > Marine > Sediment | place: USA...
TCCGATCTCAACGCCGTGTCATTCGGTTGGAAGGTGATATACCTTCACCCAGCTCGCCGCCCCGCGGATGCCATTTCCATCCCCGTTGTCCGGAGGCAATGGCTCAATGTCGGGAGAGTTATCCGAGGGCAGCACACTTCAGTGACTCACACGAGGCGTGCTGCTTCTTATACCAGCAAAGATAAATCAACACCCCGGCGCGGGCGTTTAACCGCTAGCTGTGCTGTCGGTCGATGAGACTTGCGTCGGACTGATCCAGATTTTCAGCTTCCTGCCGACCTGAAGGATGTCGCGCGTACGCATGCGGTTCCAACTTGCGAGTTGACGAACGTAGACCCTGTACTTGCGGGCGATACTCCACAAGGTTTCACCTTTACGTACGCGATGAATAATCTTGGCCCGACCGCGCGGGCCAACCCTAGAGCGTGGCAGTGGTCGCGTAATGTTAGCGACGTTTCTGCTAAGTGGGCGGCTCGATATCGGGATCATTAGATTCTGATTAACGCGAATAAGCGTCCCGCGAACGTTGTTCGCCTTTTTGATCGCCAAAACGCTCACGCCGTAGCGCTTGGCGATTTCGCCCAAAGTTTCGCCCCGCTTTACGCTATGACGTCGCCATTTGATGCGTGCGTCTTGCGATAAGTTGGCAAGGCCCGTACTGAGCACGTCTTTGTTGTCTATCGGCACCAGGACCTGGTGTGGGCCGGTCGGGTCAGTGGCCCATCGCCGAAAGCCCGGGTTGATATCATAGAGATCACCAACTGGGACGTCAGCGAGCTTGGCGACAACGTTTAGATCGATCTGCGATCCTAAGTCGACCCGTCCAAAATAGGGCTCATTTGGGATGGGCTCGAGCGTGATGCCATACTTCTCCGGATTCGACACGATATTGATCATGGCCATTAGCTTTGGCACATAGTGCTGGGTCTCTGCTCTTAGACGTGGCAGATGCAAGTAACCCGTAGGCAGGCCTCGACGCCGGTTACGCTCTCTAAGGTACCTGATCTTGCCCTCACCGGCATTGTAGGCGGCGAGGGCTAGATACCAGTCATCGAACTCCGCGTGTAGGTCTTCCAGATAGTTTAGGGCTGCCGTGGTGGAGGCCACGACATCACGACGGCCGTCGTACCACCAGTTGACTTTTAGACCATAGCGCCGGGCAGTTGATGCAATGAACTGCCATAAGCCCGAAGCCCGTGCATGTGAGTAAGCGTGGGGTTGATACGCGCTTTCAATCGCTGGTAGCAAGGCGAGGTCCATGGGCAGTCCACGCCGATCTAGTTCTTCCACAATGTGGTACAGAAATAACCTGGCACGCTCCATCTTGCGTTTCATGTACTTTGGGTTCTTGCTAAACCAGCGCTCGTGATAGGCGACACGCCGATCCTCTAATTTGGGGAGGCGCAGCCCGCTTCTTATGCGATCCCAAAGATCGGTATAGTGCAATGTCGAAGAAGTGCCTTTCGCGGGATCTACCTGCCGAGTATCGATGGCGTCGGCAACGCTAGTAGGTAGATCTTGCTCGTGCGGTGTGTTGGTCGACAGATCGGCGCCGCCTGACGTCGACGGTGTCTGTTCAACCGTGCCCGCAGGCCGAGAATAGATAGCACGAGTGAAGGCAGAGACAGCACTGGGTTGGTCTAACTCATCGGGTGCATCGGTAGATGTTTCTCGGGTCGCTGTCTGCCTGACCGGTGATGCAAGTTTCGCCGGATCGGTTATGGCGTTGATGTCGGTGGTGCCACTTTGTGTATCCAGATCAGTCGGCACCACATCAGCTGCAAGCGGCCGGCTGACTTTAGCCGATTGGTTCACCGGAGTTGGTTGCGACGTTTGTGCATTGACCGGCTTTGCCGGTGCAAATGCGCTACATCCCGTTAGAACGAGATAAATTAACAGGGCTGCGGAAGCGAGTAAGAGGCCGTCAGTTTGTTTTTGTGCCACCCGATGCATAGTTACTTATTATTCCGCCCACATTACCCAAATGTAGGTTGATATCGGTATGACGTCAAATTTATTGACCCTAGGAATGTGCTGTTTTTATGGGCAAGATATGGGCCACATTGGTGGTCAAAATGGTCGAAAACGGCGCGTTCAGGAGGTATTCAAGGTGTGGCCGGGTTTGCGTCCAAAGTGTGGTGTTGTCCTGGCAAGCGTGGGCGTGTAAAAAAGCGGTTATGGTGAGAAATCCCAGATGCCTCGGTGGGCAGGTTTATGCACAAGTGTAAGTCTGGCCCGCAGTTGCGACAAAGCCTGCGCGCTTGGTTCGACTCTCCTCTGGGTCGTTCGCTGCAGGCGATCGAGACGAATCAACTGCGGACTATATTGCCCCGGTTGTATGGCCTGGTTACCCTGCAACTGGGTTCGCTTGGCAAGATGGACATGATGCAGGGGTGCCACACACCCACACGCGTCGTCCTTGATCTCTTGCCTAACGGCGACACTGCAACGGTGCAAGGCGTTCCAGAAGCAATCCCGTTTGATACGCGAAGTGTCGATGTGGCGTTGTTGCCGCATACACTGGATTTTGCTGACGATCCCCATCAAGTGCTGCGTGAGGTCGACCGTATCTTGGTTCCGGAGGGTCATGTGATCATTCTTGGGTTCAACCCGTTAAGCCTTTGGGGATTGCGGCGCACACTTGCTGCCCGTCGTGGTCATGTACCGTGGTGTGGAAACTTCTTACGGTTGGCGCGCCTAAAGGATTGGCTGAGGCTATTGGAGTATGAATTGATAGGTGGCCACATGATGTACTATCGGCCTCCGTTGCAGAACGATCGACTCATGGATCGATTGTATTTTCTCGATGCGGTTGGTGATCGGTGGTGGCCGATGATGGCGGCGGCCTACATTGTTGTTGCAAAAAAACGTGTGTTTGGCGTGACACCGCTAAGAGCGCGATGGCGACGCAAGTCCGTTATCCGACCAAGTCTGTCAGAACCTGTCGTGCGCGGCATTCAGCGGCATGGATAAAGTGGTTATTCACACCGATGGTGCCTGTCGGGGTAACCCTGGACCGGGCGGTTGGGGCGCAATCCTGGCCAGCGGTAATCATGAGAAAGAACTATATGGCGCCGAGAGCGAGACGACTAACAACCGCATGGAACTGATAGCCGCGATTATGGCGCTAGAATCGCTCAAGCGCTCTTGTGATGTAACGTTGGCGACAGACTCGGTCTATCTAAAGAAGGGAATGACAGAGTGGTTGAGGAATTGGAAACGACGCGACTGGAAGACAAGTGGCAAGAAGCCGGTTAAGAATAAGGATCTTTGGCAACGTTTAGAAAAGGCGGTCGAACGACATCGCCTGCGTTGGCGATGGATTAAGGGCCACAGCGGTCATCCCGAAAACGAACGCGCAGATCAATTAGCGAATCGGGCGATTGACGAAATGTTGAGTTGAAGGGAACATGAGCGTTCCGGGCGACACATCTTCGAAAAAATGAGAAAATGAGGCGCGATGCGTCAAATTGTCCTCGATACTGAAACGACGGGCCTAGACCCTGAAGAAGGTCACCGAATCATCGAGATCGGCTGTGTAGAACTGGTCAACCGACGGCCCACCGGCAATACCTACCACCAATACATTCAACCCGACCGAGATGTCGAGGAAGGCGCACTCGATGTACACGGGATTACTAATGCGTTCTTGGTCGATAAACCGAGGTTTTCTGATATTGCCCAAGACTTTCTCGAATATACCAAAGGCGCAGAATTGATTATTCACAACGCGCCGTTCGATATTGGGTTCATCAACTACGAACTTACGCTCGCAAAAGCTAACCACGAAGACGATAGTGAGCGTGCTACCAAGATCGAGGAGCACTGCACGATCGAGGATACTTTGGTCTTTGCTCGGAAAATGCACCCGGGCCAAAAGAACGATCTCGACTCGTTGTGCAAGCGCTATAACATCGATAATTCGCAGCGGACGTTCCACGGCGCATTGCTCGACGCTGAGATCCTAGCCGACGTTTATCTGGCGATGACCGGCGGTCAGACTGGCCTATTCGACGACGGCCATGGTCCCGCACAACATTGGGTTGGCGACAGCAATATCAAACGCCTTGATCCCGATCGACCTCCTTTGTTAGTCATTCGCGCTAACGAACAAGAGATGGCAGCCCATGAAACCTGGCTGGATGAGATCAACCAGACGAGCGACGGCCGGTGCCTTTGGCGAAAACTAGACGCTTTACACTAAGCGCATTACCCAATCGGGATCGACTAGACGGGCCTTAAATGGGCGGGCGCTTGCCCGTCTTTTTTGTTAATCTCCGGCAGTGCCTAACCCAGTCATTACTGTCGAGCGCCTAACCAAACGCTTTGACGACATCACCGCTGTCGATGAGGTCAGCTTTTCCATTGCACAAGGGTCCACTGCAGCCTTGCTTGGGGGTAACGGTGCCGGCAAAACGACGACACTGGCGATGTTGCTCGGTCTCCTGATACCGAGTCAGGGCCGTGTCTCGATCTTTGGTGAGGATATGCTGCGGCACCGCTATCGTGTCCTGCCGCGCATGAATTTCTCTTCGCCGTACGTCGATTTGCCGCATCGTCTCACGGTGCGTGAGAATCTGACGGTCTACGCAAGGCTTTATGGATTACCGCATATCAAACCTCGCCTGGCTCGCTTGGCCCATGAGCTTGATCTAGAAGGTATCTTCAATCGCACTTATGGCCAGCTATCGTCGGGTCAGCGGACACGGGTTGCGCTGGCCAAAGCGTTACTCAACCAACCGGAATTATTGTTATTGGATGAACCCACGGCGTCACTCGATCCGGATAGCGCCGATTATGTACGTAGTTATTTAGAAACCTATCAAGCGGATTCGGGCGCGACGATTTTACTGGCATCCCATAATATGTCTGAAGTCGAACGTCTGTGCGATGATGTAATGATGTTGCGCGCCGGCAAGATCGTCGATCGTGGAACGCCGCGTAGTCTACTAGACCGTTACGGAAGACAAAACATGGAAGAGGTGTTCATAGATATTGCGCGTGAACGCTACCTTGAGCTCGGGGGTGAGCCGCGAAAGGCTGCGAAGTGAGCGCATATCTTAGTCATACCATTGGATCGTTCCGTCGCATCGCGGCTATGGTTCTGCGAAATGTGTATCTTCTCCGCCGCTCTTGGCCTCGAATCCTTGAATTGATGTACTGGCCGACTGTACAGATGATTCTGTGGGGGTTTATTACACTTTTCTTTGTCAATCACAGCTCATGGGTGGCGCAAGCAACCGGCATTCTTATATCGGCCGTACTGCTCTGGGACGTGTTGTTTCGTGGGCAACTTGGTGTATCGGTGATTTTCTTGGAAGAGATGTGGTCACGAAATCTAGGTCAGTTATTCGTGAGTCCATTACGTCCGATTGAGCTAATTGGCGCGCTTTTCACTATGAGCCTCATCCGCACCATCATCGGTGTCGGCGGTGCATCGCTCATTGCGATCGGGCTATTTCATTATTCGATATATGATCTGGGATTGCCGCTGATCGCGTTCTTTGCGAACCTGATAGTGATGGGTTGGTCCATCGGCCTGGTCGTCTCGGGTACGGTACTACGTTACGGTCTCGGGGCTGAGAGCTTGGCCTGGATATCGGTCTTTGCAGTACAACCCATCAGCGGGGTCTATTATCCCATCGACGTATTGCCACCATGGCTACAGCATGTGGCGTTTGTGCTGCCCTCCAGTCATGTGTTTGAGGGGATGCGTGCGGTGCTGATCGATCACACGTTCCGCACGGATTTGTTATTCAATGCGTTGGTGCTGAACGTGTTCTATCTTGGCGGTGGCATTATCGCGTTCTTGCGCTTTTTCAGGGCGGCGAGAATCGGCGGTCAGCTCGTACACGTTGGGGAGTAGCGGAAAGTTACGCCCTGGACGCGCGCTTACTACTTACTCCTAATCGCATCCCAGACCTGATCATCTTCACGACGCCCGGTGCCTTGGCGGCGATTGTCTTTGCTCGGTTCCCAGCGCAGCATCGTACGCCGGTCTATACCGGAGCGCCGCACAAACTCGCGTTGTTCAGGCCCAGCATAACTGCTGGGATTGGTTGTTTCCTTGCCCATTGCACCCCACTCCTGCAGATGAACATACGTATTCTATCGAATTTTGGCCGAGCGAGAAACTCGTGGCAAGGATCTAGGGTGCGAGGCCTAAACGTTCGCGCATTCCTCGGCCGAAGCCGAGCTCATCACAAAGCGCACTCAACCGATTTCGATCGGCCGGCTGCCGCAGCAGCTGTTCAGGGTCAAAGCTGATCGGGGCATCGACGGCGATGTCCGCGAGTTGTTGTGATAGATAAGCATCTGCTTTGCCATTCTTAAGCGCCTGATGCACATGCGCCGCGCGTCGGATCTTAAGATGGGGTACCTGATCCAAGCACTCATAAATAGAATTCAGCGAGCCAAAACGATCGAGTAAATGTACCGCCGTCTTCTGGCCGATACCGTTTATTCCAGGGATGTTATCGACTTTGTCACCCATGAGCGCGATGAGGTCAGCGATCTGGGTCGGCATGACCCCAAAGTGTGTCTTGATGTCGGCAGGACCGAATCGCCGGTCGCGTGTAAAGTCCCACCAAATGTCGCCGTCATCGATAAGCTGCGTTAAGTCTTTATCGCCGGAAACGATCACCATCTTAAAACCCTTGCTACGCATGTTGTATGCGAGCGTGCCGATCAAGTCATCGGCCTCGTGGCGGGCACTGACATAGCTCGCAAGCCCCATCGCTTCACTCAGTTCTTGGCAAGCCGCGAGCTGAGCTTCGAGCTCGGGCGGCGGAAGCTCGCGATTCTCTTTATAGGCAGGCAAAATGTCATTGCGAAACGATGTTGTTAGGCTCTCGTCAAAGGCGACCGCAATATACTCGGCGTCGGTCTGTGCCAGCAAGCGGGCGAGAAAGTCGGCGAAGCCATACACGGCATTGACGGGATTGCCGTTTGCATCCGTCATGGTGTCGGGTAATGAGAAATAGGCGCGAAAGATATAGATACTCGCGTCAACCAGGTAGAGCTGCTTCAAACCTGTTCACTTCCTGTTCGTTTGCCGTGTCGGGCGATGTGGACGAGATAGTCGTGACTCGCCATGTGTGAACGCTAGCTGGCAATATCTCAAACTCGCCTCGGACCACCAGTTTAGCGATCACGGATTATTAATCACGAATCACGAGATATTGGTGGGCGATGCTGGGATTGAACCAGCGACCCCTGCCGTGTGAGGACATAGCATATCTGCTTGGTTATTGATATTTTAATCACTTACGCGCATCGGCCCCGCGTGTTCGTGACTGGAAATGACAGGAATTGACTGGAAATGTCTGGAGTGAGTCACGATTTGGTCACGCTAGGTCTGGCGGCAGTGTGACTACTTCAGTCTATCAACGCTTCGTACTTTACTGCGCTTTTGGTGGGACTCGGTACATTAGCAGAAACTGTGATCTGACCCCGGTTTTTTCCGCTGATGCAGACAACGTCATTGCCGAGCGATTGCGTTTCGCTCAGGATGAGGGGCAACTATCTCAATGGTTAGGCCCACAGGCCCTGGCGCGGGTGGTAGTTTCGATCATGCGGTCTGTTGCGACACGCGCGCGAGTTGGCGCCACACGTAACGAGCTTTCTACCCTGGCCGAGGGCTTTGTGACGGCGCTGTTTCCGGCGTAGATTTTCTGGTGGCCTTGCACTAAACGGAGATGTCCAAAAACCCCATCCCGTCAGAGCGCCTACCAAAACGACTCACCCCGTTCTCAAATGACATCAATCTCAACGCATGGACACGATGATCTTCAGTACATCGTACGAGCTCTTTCGTGCAAAATTTCAATAAAACCCAAAGTATTATCCATTCGCGAAAGCAAAATGGCTACAACCGTGCCAAATGGACTGGATTGTCGTTCCACATTAGGTAATTTCCAACGTCTGCACACCCCGATAAATACGATTCCAGTAGACGAACACGTGCTTTATACTCCCTATACTCCTGAGGAGCTTAAGATGATAGAACTGACGGTGAACGGGAAACGTCGCCAATTTACAGGTGATGAAAACATGCCCCTGCTGTGGTTTGTGCGCGATGAACTAGCGTTGACAGGGACTAAATTTGGGTGCGGCGCGGGCCTGTGTGGCGCGTGTACCCTGCACGTCAATGGTCAGGCGGTCAGAAGTTGCATAACTCCTGTTAGTGCGGCAAAAGGCAAGAACATTACGACCATCGAGGGCCTGGATCCGGGTGGCAATCATCCGGTGCAACGAGCCTGGCGTGAACATAACGTGCCGCAGTGCGGGTACTGCCAGGGCGGCCAGATTATGCAGGCCGCGTCTCTGTTAAAAGGCAACCCGGATCCTTCGGACCAGGAAATTATCGATGGCATGTCGGGCAATATTTGCCGCTGCGGTACCTACCAGCGCATCTTTGCTGCCGTGCGCACTGCCGCTAAGGAGGTGTAGTCATGTTTCAACAATACGCTGAATCGCTATTTAAGAACGACCTGACTTCGAACTCGAATTCCAACTCAACAAAGCCCGCGCGCATTGTGAATGTAAGCCGGCGCAATTTTCTTAAAACATCGGGATCCGCTGCGGCATTAATATTAGGTGCACAATGGACGTCAATGGTCTTTGTGTCTAAGGCAAAAGCGGCGAAGCAGTCATTCCAACCCAGTGTATTTATCAGTATTGACCACGAAGGTACGGTCACCCTCACCTCCGTTCGTGCCGAGATGGGCCAAGGTGTGCGCACCGGTCTACCAATGATTTTGGCAGACGAACTCGAAGCGGATTGGGGCCGAGTGAAAATTTGGCAGGCGCCTGGCGACGAGACCAAATATGATCCAGCAGGCAAAGACAAACAGGATACCGACGGATCCCGCAGTACCCGTCACCACTTCGATATTATGCGACAGTTGGGAGCTACTGGTCGCCACGTGTTGGAACGCGCCGCGGCATTAAAATGGGGCGTTAACGCCAGCGAAGTGTATGCGAAGGATCACCGTATCTACCATACCGCCTCCGGCAAATCGTTTGACTACGGTGAGCTGGTTGATGTCGCCGCTGACGTTCCCGTCCCCACCGATAAAGGAGCCATCCAACTCAAACATCCGTCCCAATGGAAATACATCGGACGAGATATGCCCATGGTCGATAATCTCGACATCAGCACCGGGGCGGCTAAATATGGTGCAGATGTCACGTTGCCCGGTATGAAAATCGCCGTGATCGCACGCTGCCCGGTCTATCGCGGCAAGGTCAAATCCTTTGATGCCAGTGCCGCCCTAAAAGTAGCGGGTGTCGATAAGGTCGTGGAAATTCCTGCATTAGCCGACGATAAGCCAGCAGAATTTCGTGCGCTCGGAGGCGTGGCGGTCGTAGGTACTAATACTTGGTCGGTCATTGAAGGACGAAAAAAACTCAAGATCGAATGGGATCCCGGCCATAACACGACCCACGATAGCAAAACCTATAACGAAACGCTGCGCAAGTCTGCCCATAAAGGCGGCCAGATTGTCCGCAACCGGGGTGACGTAGATATAGCCTTTAAGCAAGCAAATAAAGTCATCGAAGCCGATTATTTTGTTCCCTACTTCATCCATACGCCGATGGAACCGCCGGCAGCGATCGTGGACGCGACCAGCAAACCCGTCAAGGTGTGGGCCTGCACACAGTCACCAAACCGAGTTCGCCAGTATGTGGCTGAAGCCCTGGGCCTGGAAAAAACCGATGTTGAGTGTTGGCAGACCTTACTTGGCGGAGGCTTCGGTCGTAAATCCAAGCCCGACTATGTCTGCGAAGCCGCGATCTTGTCCAAAATGATAGAGACACCGGTGCGAGTGCAGTGGACACGCGAGGATGAGATTCAGCAAGGCTACTACCACGCGGCTAGCGCGCAGTATATGAGAGCGGGTCTGGATAAGTCCGGCAAAGTCACTAGCTGGCATCAATGTGGCGCCTGGCCCTCCATTCTGGGCCTGTGGGACCCGGCGCACAAAAACGGCTTCAAAATTGAGTACGGTCTGGGATTTGTGGACTGCCCTTACAATAACGTGCCCAACCTACGCATGGAAAATGGCGAAACCGACATCATGATTCGAGTCGGGTGGTATCGCTCTGTAAACAATATCCAACACGCCTTCGCGATGAATTGCTTTGCCCACGAACTCGCCACGGCGGCCGATAGGGATTACCTCGAGTTTATGCTCGAACTCATCGGCGATGCCAAGAATCTGGATCTGAGCAAAGATGGTGTCGAGGACATCTGGAACTACGGCGATTCGGTAGAAGACTGGCCGGTGATGCCCGTGCGCTTATCGAATGTACTTAAAACCGTGGCAACCAAAGCCGGTTACGGCAAACCCATGCACACGGGGCACGGTTTAGGTATTGCCTGCCACCAATCCTTCCACAGTTATGTCGCCACCGCCGTGCATGCCGTGGTGCGCGATGATGGCAGCATCCATGTTCCCCAAGTGGATGTCGCTATCGACTGCGGTCGTTACGTTAACCCCGAAGGCATCCGCAAACAGATGGAAGGGGCTTCGATATACGGTCATACCATTGCCATCCACGGCAAAATCACCACAACTAAGGGAGCGGTCAAGCAAAGTAACTTTCACGACTACCCCGTATCCCGTATGGCTGATGCCCCCTTGGATGTCAGAGTGCATCTCGTCGAAGACTACACCCACCTCAAACCATGCGGTGTTGGCGAACCGGGCGTACCACCCTATGCCCCAGCACTGGTGAATGCGATTTATCAAGCGACCGGCAAGCGGATTCGTACGTTGCCGATTGAAGAACAGTTGAGGTTGGCATAAGTTGATTAACCTGAATCTAGACCCAGGGCGCAGAAAGCTCCCTTTTTGCAAGAAACAACAATCTACTTCATAACAACTCTATATTGTTAACTACACCTAACAGATCATGGAACGAACCTTTAAGCCCATTCTTCAACATGATGAATGTGGTCCTTGTCGAGGTTATCTTCATACGATCAGGCAGTTGTTGAACTTCTTCAATATAATTGTCACCCGGTTTGCCGGCGACGAGGGCGTATGGTTTCGCGCACGATGAACGGCGTTGCCAGCGATCGCGCGGCTCGATACGTGGACGTCGATTAGCTGGGCGCAGACCGTTATAGACTTTGTTCGGTGTTTGGCCGTCCAAAGCGCTATGCGGACGCGCTTCGTTATACCTGTCCATGGCGAATTGCTATTCACGCCGCGAGCGGAAGCTGGACGAGCCCCCGACAGTATGTTCCCCACCGGAAATCCTCTAGGTCAGCTTGCTGGTTGAAGCTGCGTCCACACACTTGCGCTGGTGTGTCACCATCGAGCGAGGCGTGAACTCGATGCTCGTTGTAATATCGCCTAAATGCTTCCAGCTTTCGCTCCAAATCCATCGCGTTCCAAAATAAGACATGATCGAGGTATTCGCGGCGAACGGTCCCGATCAGGCGCTCTACAAATGGGTGGGAAAGCAATGGGATGGACTCCTCCTCCCTTTAACGGCATCTACGTGCCAGACTGGAGAATCGTCTACCAGTCACAAGAAGAGAAGGAGTCCACGATGAAGATTATCCGCGTTGGTGTTGATTT
>Ga0224508_10004347_pt1 | contig 11593 bp, 9 predicted proteins | sample SF_Jan12_sed_USG_4_FD_170157 | JGI IMG/M metagenome (GOLD analysis project Ga0224508, IMG submission 170157) | Sediment microbial communities from San Francisco Bay, California, United States - SF_Jan12_sed_USGS_21 | ecosystem: Environmental > Aquatic > Marine > Sediment | place: USA: California...
ATCGGCATCCTGTTGCTCGAGAACGATGCGCAACTGGAAAAGATCCTCTCGGTCCGCGATCAAATACCCGCTCTCAAGACAATCGTGAACATCAACGGTCGGTCCGACAAAGCGCTGGGCGTGGTCGGCTGGGCCGAATTCCTCGCCGGCGCGTCGTCGCGGACGGAGGACGAATGGTTGGATCGCGCGCGCTCGATCGAGCCGGACGACCTCGCCAGCCTGGTGTATACGTCGGGGACGACCGGGGTTCCCAAGGGTGCGATGATCACCCACCGCAACCTGGTCTTTTCGGCCTGGTCGGCGGGTCATGCGATTTACCACGAGCCGCATTTCATCGTGCTGATGTTCCTACCGCTGGCCCACATATTCGCTCGCATGCTCATCTACGCCAGCATGCACAATGCGACCACGGCGGCAATCGACGGCGACATCTACGCTGTAGCCCAGCACCTTGCCGACGTGCGCCCGCACTACGTTCCGTGTGTGCCGCGTGTTTTCGAGAAGGTTCACGACAAGATCCAGGCCAACGTCCAGGCAGCCGGGGGGTTGAAGGCCAAGCTGTTTGCCTGGGCCATCGGGGTCGGCCGCCGGGTCAGCCGGCTCAAACAGATCGACAAACCCATCCCGGCATGGCTCGCGTTGCGCAACAAGATCGCCGACGCCCTCGTATTCAAAAAGATCCGCGCGGGGTTCGGCGGCCGGATGGTCTTCGCGATCTCCGGTTCGGCTCCGCTGAACATCGAGATCGCGGAGTTCTTTCACGCCTGCGGAATCCTGATCCTCGAGGGCATCGGGATGACCGAGAACACCTCGTTCAGCAACGTGAATCGGATCGACAGGAACCGTTTCGGAACCGTGGGCCCGGCCGGGCGGGGAGTTGAAATCAAGATCCATGACGATGGCGAGGTGCTGATCCGCGCCCCCAACGTGATGGCCGGTTATTTCAAGGATGAAGAGGCGACCCGCAAGACCATCATCGATGGTTGGCTCCACACCGGAGACGTCGGTGAACTCGAGGACGGATTCCTGAAGATCACGGATCGAAAGAAGGACCTGATCATCACCGCCGGAGGGAAAAACGTCGCCCCGCAATACCTCGAACGCGTCCTCAAGACTTCGCCGTATGTCAGTCAAGCGGCGGCGTATGGCGATCGCCGCAAGTACATCACCGCGTTGTTGACGCTCGATCCCGACGTGATCCTGCCGTGGGCGCGGGAGAACGGGTTGGGGGACAGGACGATCGAGCAACTCGCGGACGAACCGGCGGTCCAGCAGCTGATCACCATCGAGCTAGAGCGGCTGAACGGGCAGCTCGCGCGTTACGAGACGATCAAGAAGTTCTGGATCGTCCCCGGCGATTTCAGCGTGGACGAGGGCGAACTGACGCCGACGATGAAACTCAAACGCCGCGTGGTCGTCGAGAAGTACCGAGCCGAATTGAACGCGCTTTACTGATCGTTCCGCCCCTTCTGGGACCTTTTGGGGTTTTCTCTGGCGCCCTTGAAAGCCCCCAAGGACCGCCCCATCTTCTCCTGGGGAAGGGTCTTACCGGGGCAACCCGTTTTGGGCCCTCGCACGGGTAGCCCCGCGAGCCGAGAGGGAATTGAAGTGAGCCATCGGGTCCTGGTCATCGACCACCGCCCTCAGGCTCTTCAACGTGTCGTCGACCCGTTGAGAGAGGCCGGGTATGAGGTCGTCGCCGCGCAGTCCGCGGCGGACGGCGCGACCGCTTTCGGGCGCTTCCAACCCGATCTGGTATTCATCGCGGCGGAACTGCCGCGCACCGAAGGCACGGTGCTGTGCCGCGAGCTGAAAGGTACGGATGCGGGCTCCCGCTCATCGATTGTACTCATCGTCGAGAGCGTCTCGATCGAGATCGACCTTCCGGCGCTCGATCAGTTCGGCGCCGACCGGCTGATCCAGAAGTCTGTGAGTAACGACGAGTTGGTGGCCCTCTGCAGGGAGTTGGTCGATGGGGTTCCGACACCCGGCACAGCCGTTGAGGCCGCTACCACCGACGATGGACTGACCGCGGCGCTCGATGGACTCGAATCGGTGGAACTCGAAGCCGCTCAAACCGACCAGGTCGGTCCCCGCGACGGCGCAACACCGTCCCCCGATGTCGTCCCGCTCTCGGGCGACCGTGGCCGCGATATCGAGGAACACATCGACCACCTGTTTGGCGCCGCGCCGACGCCGGAACCGTCGACGGAACCGTCGACGGGTCGAGACACCGATGCCGACGCTACGCTCACCGAAGATTTAGACATCACGGACGGATTCTTCAAGGCACTCGAAAAGCCCGAAACGCCGGCGCCCGTTTCGACGGAGGGCCCGACGACCACGCAACCCCTGCCGCCCGCGCCGCCCGCACCGAGCGCGACGTCCACGGTCCACGAACCTGTCCCCGGGACCGAGCAGGTGGTGGGCCGTTTCCAGACCGAAGTGATCACCCGCAAACCGACGATGCCGCCGCCGACCACCGGCTCGAAGCGAAGATGGTTGTGGGCCGCGATTCCCGCGATTGTCGGTGTCATCGCTTTCGCCGTGTTTCTTGTGAATCGCGCGCCCGTGGATCGACCGCGGGATACCGGTGCCGAAAAGCCGCCCGTGACCGACGCAGTCCACGCCGGAGTCGACTTCGATCCCTCTGCCGCATCGTTCGGCGAGACGAGCCCCGTGGGCGATGAGGAGGAGATTCTCGGCGAGTTCATCGCCACGGAAACGCCACAGCCGGTAGAGCCGATCCCGGTTCCTGTGAGCGACGAAGAACCCCCCGTGCGTCGCGTCGCAGAGGTCGTGAGGACCCCCATCGTTCGCAAGAAGAAACCGATCCCCGAACCCGAGCCCGAACCGGTCGCGCCGCGGGAAACGGTCGTCGCGCAAGCGCCGGTCGCCCGACCGAAACCAAGACCGGAGCCGATCGAGACTCCGGCGATCACCGTGCAGGAGTCCGAACCGGCCGTGCCCGTCGACCCGATACCGCAACCCGAAACGATCTTCGAGCCGGCGCCCGTCGAACCCGAACCGGTCTTACGTGAACCTATCACGCGAAACCCGATCCTGATGCAACGCGAAGAACCCCGTGTTTCTGAAAAGGATCTGAAGAAGGCCGATGGGACGGTCATCCTCCGCGTTCGAGTCAACTCGTCCGGCCGCGTCACACGGGTTCTCGTAGACCAGGGCATGCCCGGATCGCCCGTCGAGGCCGCCGCGGTCGCTGCCGTCCTGCGCTGGCAATACGAACCGGCGCTCGACCGCGATGAACCCATCGAGGCCTGGACCACGGCGCGCTTCACCTTCGGCGACTAACGACCGGCGTACAATGCCGGCATGCGCCAGATAACGAACGAGTTCGCGGTGGAGACGCGCGGTCGCGGGCTCTACGAGATCAGCGTCGAGTTGGAAGCCTGGGTCCGCTCAAGCGGTATCGAACACGGCCTGCTTACGCTCTACATCCGGCATACATCGGCGTCGTTGACGATCCAGGAGAACGCCGACCCGGAAGTGCAGAGGGATCTGGAACGCTTCCTGGACCGCCTGGTGCCGCAAGGCGATCCTCTGTTCAAACACACGATGGAAGGGCCCGACGACATGCCTGCGCATGTGCGTTCGATGTTGACCACGACCTCGCTGGGGATTCCCGTGGCCTCCGGCCGGCCCGTCCTTGGAACCTGGCAGGGTGTGTACCTCTACGAGCACCGCACCGCGCCCCACCGCCGAAAAGTCGTGGCGCACTTGATCGGAGAGTGAGAGGCCGCCCTAGAGGTCCTCGCCCATGTAGGGGTAGCGGAAGTCATGCGACGGCACGAACGTCTCCTTCACCGTACGTGGGCTGACCCAGCGAACCAGGTTGAGGTAACTACCGGCCTTGTCGTTGGTGCCGGAAGCCCGCCCGCCGCCGAATGGCTGTTGGCCAACGACCGCGCCGGTCGGCTTGTCGTTGATGTAGAAGTTGCCGGCGGCGTGGGTCAGGCGGTCGGCCATATGGATGATCGCCTCGCGGTCCTGCGAGAAAATTGCCCCCGTCAATGCGTACGGCGAACCCGTGTCGCACTGGTCCAACGTCTTGTCGAGCTGATCGTCGCGGTAGACGTGGATCGTGAGGACGGGGCCGAAAATCTCCTCACACATCAACTTGAAGTCGTGCTTCTTGGCTAAAACGACCGTGGGTTCGATGAAGTAACCCTTGCGTGCGCTGTAGTTGCCCCCGGCCAGAATTTTGGCGTCCTTGGAACGCTTGGCGTGCGCGATGTACTTCGTGATGCTGTCGTACGCGTTGCGGTCGATCACGGCGCCCAAGAAGTTGGTGAAATCGGCCGGGTCACCCATCTTGAGCTTGGCGACCTCCGCGAGAAGCTTCTTCTGAACCCGCGACCACAACGAGCGCGGGATGTAGGCGCGCGAGGCGGCCGAGCATTTCTGACCCTGGAATTCGAAGGAACCGCGCACCAGCGCGGTCACCAGCGCCTGGACGTCCGCCGTCGGGTGCGCGAACACGAAATCCTTGCCTCCGGTTTCCCCGACGATGCGCGGGTAGTACTTGTAACGGTCGATGTTGTTGCCGACGGTCTTCCACATGCCCTTGAACACCGCCGTCGATCCCGTGAAGTGGATGCCGGCCAGATGCGGGCTGGCCAGGACCGGATCGCCGATGGCCGCGCCCGAACCGGGGACCATGTTGATCACACCACCGGGCAAACCGGCTTCCTCGAGCAACTCCATGATGTAGTGGGCCGACAGCAGGGAAGACGAAGCCGGTTTCCACAACGCCACGTTACCCATCAGCGCCGGGGCCGTCGGTAGGTTGCCTGCAATGCTGGTGAAGTTGAACGGTGTCACCGCAAACACGAACCCCTCGAGCGGCCGGTGCTCGAGATAGTTCCAGCACCCGTCCGCGGAGTTCGGTTGCTCCGCGTAGACCTGTTGCATGTAGTAGGCGTTGAAACGGTAGAAATCGATCAGCTCGCACGCGGCATCGATTTCCGCCTGATACGCGGTCTTGGATTGCCCCAGCATTGTCGCCGCGTTCAACACATTGCGGTACGGGCCGGCGAGCAGGTCGGCCGCCTTGAGGAAGATCGCGGCCCGATGTTGCCACGGCATGCGCGACCAGGTCGTGTGGGCCTCGAGCGCCGCGCGAATGGCGCGATCGACTTCCTTTTTCCCGCACTTGTGCCAGCGTCCCAGCACATGAGCATGGTCGTGCGGCATCACGGCATCGGCGAGTTTTCCGGTACGGACCCTGCGTCCACCGATGCGCGCCGGGATGTCGATGGTTTTGGCCGATTGGCGTTTGAGCTCGGCCTGGAGTGCCTCACGCTCGGGGCTTCCGGGAGCGTAATCCAGGATGGGTTCGTTGACTGGAAAAGGAACTTCGAAAATGCCGTTCGACATCGCAGCGTCTCCACATCTTTGGGGGTCGCGACCCGCGACCGGAGGCGCATTCTAGCAGTCGATTCGTAACGGGGCGGGGAGTCTATTCGACTTCGGCGAACGTCTCCTGAACCTCTTGGGCGTGGGTGTCCGTCGCCTGGCGCATCTGGTTCAGGTTGGGCAATTGGCCGTTTTGGAGCGCAGCGCCGGCTCCGGCCTCCCCGTGAGTATTCGGGACGATCATCGGCGTATCGTCATCGAGTTGCATGACCGTCGGGGCCACCGATCTCCACTGCTTGGCGACCAACAACAGCACGATCGCCAGGACGACGACCAGGAGGATCATGCCGAATCCGCCGCCTTTTCTCATGGGGCCAATCTAGGCCTCAGGCGGTGTCCGGGGCAACCCCGAGACCAAACTCAAGAGAAAGGGGGGTATAAGTACGGCTTGAACAAATCGAAGCAGCAGAAAGCTGCCGCCCGACGAGAACTCGGGAAGCGCGCGTTGCTCGTTTTCGCGAGTACGGCGATCGCGATCGGCGCCATCGAACTCGTTCTCCGCATGAGCGGTTTCTCCTACCAACTCTATCCCGAGAAGATCGAGTTCGGCGCGCCGACGCCCGAGCAGATCGAAAGCGGCTTCCTCGTCGATCGTGACCTGCTTTGGGTCACCAAGGACTACTTCGAGAAGCTCGACGCGGCGCGCGCGACCCCACCCTCCGTCGTCTTTATGGGCGACTCCTGCACGGAATGGGGCGACTACGAATGGTATTTCCAGGATCTGATCCGACAGACCCTTCCCGCGGTTCAGGCGAATTACTCCTACGCGACTCTGGGAGTGCCGGCGTGGACCTCTTACCAGGGTCTGCGGCAACTCGAGCGGGACGTCCTCCCGTTGATGCCCCGCGTGATCACCGTGTACTTCGGCTGGAACGACCACTGGAAGGGGTTCGGTATCCAGGACAAGGACGTCGCGCGGGTCAATTCGTCGAAGTTGTTCCGGTTCCAGAAGTACTCGCGCTTCGTGCAGTTGGTTACGAAGGCGTACGTCGGCGCGTCTCGCGACGAGGGGCCTCTACTCCGTGTCTCACCTAAAGATTTCCGGAGTAACCTGACGGAGATGGCCAGGATGGCGAAGGCGAACGACATCACGATGGTCCTGCTTACCGCGCCGACCTCGCTCGAAAAGGGGAAAGAGCCGGAGTATCTGAAGAAACGACACATGGACGATCTCGCGAACCTGATTCCGTTGCACCAGCAGTACGTCGCGATCGTGCGTGAGGTTGCCCGGAGCGAAAATGTCGTCCTCTGCGACCTGGCGAACGTGTTTGAAGGATTCTCCCAGGAAAGACTTCGCACCAAGCTCTTCGAAGAGGACGGCATCCACGCTCGCGACGAAGGGGATCAGCTCATCGCAGTCGAGTTGTACCGGTGCTTCCGTCAGCACGGGCTACTGAATCGCATCCTGCAGTAGTCAGTTGACGAGACCTGGGCGTAAAATAATTCGATGCTTCGTACCACCAAGACCATCCTTGCTTGCCAGGCGTTCATCGCCGGAATCCTCGCCGGATCTGCGGCCGCGGTTGCGATCCCTGAGTATTCATGGGTCGATCGCGTTTTCGATCATCTGCAGTCGGCACGCGAGAATGCCGGAATCGCGACCCTGGAGCGGAGAGCATCCTTGGACGACGCGGCGCAAAGCTACGCAAGGAAAGTCGTCGCCATGCCGCATTCGCGGCGCTTGGCCCGGCAACGTCCCATCGACCGGCATCTCGAGGAAACGGGGATTCGTTCCTTTCGGCTGGCCAAACTCCATCTCGACATGGGGCGCGGCTATTCGGACTACGGCGAGAAGTTCAGCCGTTCGTGGGCAGAGTACGGGCCGGGTTGGGAGAGTGCGACGGCGGCGCGGTTCGACGCCGTGGGGTTAGGGACGGCCACGAGCAATGACGGTTGGGTCGTGTTCGTCGCGATCCTGATCGACGACATCAAGATTCCGACCGATCTGCGTTCGCTCGAGCGACAGACGCTGGAGGGGATCAATGAGATACGCGTCGCGCGTGGTCTGGATCCGTTGCACTATCACGAGCGTCTGACCGTCGCGGCGCGTCACTACAGCAGCAAGATGGCGCGCTTCAACTTTTTTTCTCACACCGGCCTGGATGGTTCGACGTTGGAAAGTAGAGCGAAATATCACGGCCTGAAATTTCGGCTTATCGCGGAAAACTTGCACTCGAGCCGTGGCCACGACGATCCGGTCGCGGTGGCGCTCAAGGGTTGGATGAAAAGCAAGGGTCATCGGAAGAGCATCCTCGACGGCCGCTACACCCACACCGGCATCGGTGTGGCGCTCGACCAGGATGGTCGCGCGGTGTTTACCCAACTCTTCATGCTGCCGAAGCCGGGCGGGTGAGCCCGGCACAGGTTCGCGGTCGTTACGCACCCAGCCCGACCGGCGAACTACACCTCGGGAACGCCTCTACGGCCTTGCTGGCCTGGCTCTCGATTCGCGCCCGCGGGGGCACCTTCGTGATGCGTGTCGAGGATCTCGATCGCAACCGTTCGCGCGATGCGCTGGCCGATCAAGCGCTCGAAGATTTAGGCTGGTTTGGAATCGACTGGGATGAGGGGTCGGATCGCGGAGGACCGTTCGCTCCGTACGAACAGTGGCCGCGGAAAGACGACTACCGGCGTGCGTTCGAGCAATTGAAACAAAGTGGACTCTTGTACCCGTGTTTCTGCACGCGCCGCGATATCTCCGCCGCCGCGAACGCGCCCCAGGAGCCCGGCGAGATGCGTCGCTATCCCGGGACGTGTCGCGGGATTCCCGCAGGGGAGGGAGCGGCCCGCGCCGCACGCGAAGAACGTCACGCTTGGAGGTTCCGCGTCGGGGACGGTCAGGCCGCGGCTTTCGAGGATCGCGTGCGCGGTCGCTGGGGTGAGGGACGCCGCGCGCCGGGGGATTTCGTGGTTTACCGCGCCGATGCCGTGCCCGCCTATCAACTCGCGGTGGTCGTCGACGACGCGGCCATGCGCATCGACGAGGTGGTGCGCGGGGACGACTTACTGTCCTCGACGCCCGCTCAACTCCTGCTCTACGAAGCACTCGATCTTCGCGCGCCGGTCTTCGGACATGTGCCTCTTTTGCTGGGACCCGATGGTGCCCGGCTGTCGAAGCGGCACCGAGGTGTGACGCTGCGGGAACTTCGCGAGTCGGGCCACACGCCGGAATCCGTGGTCGGCAAACTGGCCTATCGGCTGGGGCTGCGTCCCGCCGCAAGCCCGGCCAAAGCCGCCGATCTCGTTGCCGGATTCGATCTCTCGCAGGTGCCCGTCTCCGAACGGGGTTACGTCATCGATCCCGACGACTGGTAACATGGAATCATCGAACAAGGAGATCCGGATGTCGAAAACGGCCCACTCAGGGTTCGCCGTCTTGCTACTCATGATCGTCGCGGCTCCGGCCGGCGCTCAGGACGATGCCGCCGGATGGCTTGAAAAAATGATCACAGGCAAGGCCACAGAACACTACAAGGTTCGCCTCGCGGCCGACTTGAACATCGCCCAGGAAGGCATGGAGGCCGTGGTCAAGATGAAGGGTTCGCTGAATCACGCCTCGGCGACGCGTTTCCACGCCGCGTTCGAGATGGATATGACGATGGGTGGCGTTGCGATGGTGATGAAGACAACGACCGTCGCCGATGGCGAGAACCTGTGGATCGAGGTCGATTCGCCGATGATGGGCGGCAAAACGGTGTTGCATGGGTCGACCGACGATCTCAAGAAACTCGACTCGGCGAGTGACGCGAACATGGGAGGTCTCGGAAGTTTGGGGCAGGATCCCATTGAACACATCACGGCGATGATCGGGGAGCTCGACATCACCCTCGAGGGCGTCGAGGACGGTCGTGTCACGCTTCGCGCCGACGTCACCGACGAAAACCGGTCCGGTCTCGGCGACCTGGGGAAGCTCGGTAACGGGCTGCAATACATCACGCTGGTCCTCGACGAAAAAAAAGCGATGCCCCTCCGGTTGGAAATCGGTGGCGAGCAACCGTTGCTGACGATGAACTTCACCGACTACGAGTTCTTCGGAGCCGGCCAGGTCATCGACTCGGACTACGCGTACACGCCCCCCGATGGTGTGCCGGTCAGGGACATCGGGACAATGTTCGGCCGCTAGATGATCCTCCGACCCTTTCGCGGGTTGCGCCCACGGGCCGCTCTTGCCGAGGCCGTCGCCAGCCCGCCGTACGACGTCCTCAATTCGGAGGAGGCGCGCCGGCTCGCCGAAGGTAACCCGAATAGTTTCCTGCATGTGATCAAGCCGGAAATCGGGCTGGCTCCTGGGATCGATCCGCAAGACGAGAGCGTGTACGTCAAGGGCGCCGAGAATCTTCGCGCGATGATCCATGACGGACGCATGGTGCGCGACGAAGCGCCGGCCTATTACATCTACCGGCTGGTGATGGACGGTGTAGCGCAAACCGGGATCTTGGGTGCCGCCGCGGTGCAGGACTATCTCGACGGAAGAATCAAGAAGCACGAATTCACCCGACCCGACAAGGAGCAGGACCGCATTCGACTCAACGATGCCCTCGACGCGACACCGGGACCGATCTTCCTGACCTATCGCTCGCTCCCGGAGTTGAACGCGGTGGTGAACGGCCAGGTCGACCGTCCACCCGACGTCGATTTCGTCGCGCCCGATGGCGTGAGCCACACACTGTGGAAGGTCGACGATCCGGCGATTTGCGAAACAGTCGAATCCCTCTTTGGGAGCATCCGCGAGACCTATGTGGCGGATGGCCATCATCGCAGCGCAGCCGCTGCCAAACTGTGCGCCGAGAGAGCCGCCGCGATCGATGAACCGTCCGGTGACGAACCGTGTTTTTATTTCATGGTCGTGCACTTCCCCTCGGATCAACTGCGCGTGCTGGACTACAACAGGGTGGTCAAGGACCTCAATGGACTCGATCCCGAGACCCTGGTCGCACGGATCGAGGAGGTCGGGTTCCACGTCAAACCGGGCTGGCGCAAGCGCAAGCCGCTGCACCGGGGATCGTTCGGGATGTACGTCGCCGGGCAGTGGTTCCTGCTCACGGCAAAACCGGAGATCATCCCCGAAAACGACGTTGTCGATCGGCTCGATGTTTCGATCCTTACCCGGTGTCTGCTCCAACCCGTGCTGGGGATCGGGGATTTGCGCACGGACAAGCGCATCGACTTCGTCGGTGGCATCCGCGGGATGGACGAACTCGAAGGAAGAGTCGACTCGGGAAACGATGCGGTTGCTTTTTCGCTGTGGCCGACGAGCCTCGACGAGGTGATGAGCGTCGCCGACGCAGAGTTGGTGATGCCACCGAAGAGTACTTGGTTCGAGCCGAAGCTACGCTCGGGCCTGGTCGTTCAACTGTTGGACGGAGACCGGCTCTAGGCCGGACAGGATTTCACCAGCTCTGCAACTGCTTGTTCGGGATGCTCTTGACGAGTTTGTCCTTGATCGCGGGGTGGAGCCCCGGACGGCGGATGACCTTGCGGATGGCGAGGATTCCCAATGTCGCGACCAACCGTTCGGCTATCTTGAACGTGACGCGCGGGTGGGTCGCGATCGTGATCTTGATGTCCTCGTTCGAAGCCCAGCGTGGATCACGGGAAAGCGCTTCGAGCGTCGTCGGTAGCAGCTGCGGATTCCGCAGAAGCTTGACGACCTCGGGCAGCGTCAGCTGCGGGTTTCGACACAGGGCTTCGAGCACCTGGCTGCTCTCGTCGTGCTGGAGGAAACTTCTTTCCAGCGGCAGTGCTCGTTGCGCCAGCGTTGTCTTGTGCGCCGGACGAAGTTTGCTCAGGGCCTCGCGGATCTCGTCGATCGACGATTCGCGAGTCAGGTGCGACAGCGCCTCCGAACTCATGCCTTCGATGACCCGCGAGATCAGAGATTCGAGGGTTCGAGTCTGGTCGGCGTCGGGGGATTCGAACTCGAGCCCGAGTTGGGTTCGACCACTGGTTTCGTCGGACGAAACGTGGGCTACTCGACAGGCGGATTCGAAACGCAGGTCTCCCGATAGGGTTTGCAGTGCGATCCGCGCGTTGGCCCCATCATTCAGGGAAAGAGAGCCCTCGACCTTCGCCCCCGAGCGGTTCAGGTCCACGGCCTGGCATTCGATCTCTTTATCTCCAACGGTGAGGAACGCTTTCACCCCGGCGAGAAATCGGT
>Ga0224508_10004348_pt1 | contig 11591 bp, 9 predicted proteins | sample SF_Jan12_sed_USG_4_FD_170157 | JGI IMG/M metagenome (GOLD analysis project Ga0224508, IMG submission 170157) | Sediment microbial communities from San Francisco Bay, California, United States - SF_Jan12_sed_USGS_21 | ecosystem: Environmental > Aquatic > Marine > Sediment | place: USA: California...
GCACAATCTGGATAAAGGCTTCCTTGTCTATCTGCAATGCCGTGACGTCGGAGAACGCGCGTGCCGCCGCCGTACGCGGTACCGTCGCCAGCAGCGCAATTTCGCCAACCGGCTGATCCTTGCCGCTGCGAGCGATCTGCTTCTCCTTGTCCGTTCCCATATTGAGCAGAATGTCGACTTCGCCGGACAGGATCACATAGGCCGTCTCGCCGGGATCGCCCCGGTTAAACAGAACTTCGCCGGCGTGAAAAGCCACACGTTTGCTCCCCAGGGCCAGTAACTTGAGATTACCGGACCGGATCTCCCGGAAAATCGGCACGCGCGCAAGCGCCGCGGCCTCCGCCTGCAGCTCTTGCGGGGTTTCCTCCTCTGCCACAACTGCTGGCGCCGCGATTTCCTGCTCTTCGGCTTCGACGATCCGCTTGTCTATGCGTCCGTTTCTCAGCACAAGCACCTCATCGAAATCTTTCGCGTTCGGCATTTCGCTGTCGATCCACACGAAAGTAGTCTCTGTCAGAAGCTCCAGAATATTGTGCAGGATCCGGTCGCGTCCCTCGCGGTCATGAGCATTCAGCGCATCGTTTACCAGTACAATATCAGGCCGCTTCATCAGTGCTCGCGCGAGCACCACGCTCTGGCGTGCCGCAGTCGGCAGCCTTTGTCCGCCGATCCCGACCTCGACATTCCTGGATAGCAGCAAGACATCCCTGAACACGTCCAGTTCGCTCAATATCCCCCGGATCAGCTCGTGTACTTTTTCTTCGGCATTTGCACGCTGCTGGGTGATACGGCCCATGATCAGATTGGCCCGGATCGAGAGCCGCGAGTTTACCGCATCGCTGTCGTAAGGCTCGATCGCGTCGACCTGATCCTCGGGAAGGATTTCATGGAACAGCTTGCGGGCAGCGACAATCTGGGTTTGCAGTGTCTCGTCTATCTCCACCAGCCTGTGCCGCTCCAGAACAATATGGCCGGTTACAGAAACCAGCGCTGATTTCTCCACGTCCGACAAAGTTTCCAGATCGGAGCCATCGACCTTCGCAATAATCTTGGTGAGTTTCTCCAGGGTATTCGGATCAATGAAATTGAACCGCTCCAACAACGCCTGATCCACCTGCTGGTCGCCGAAAAGATCGACCATCTGGCGCGATACTTCGAGACCGATCTCGATAAACCGGTCGTCGATACCGGCTTTCTTCAGCGTCTGGCGGACGATTTCGTTTTCTCCGAACATTCCGATGGCAAAACGGTCGTCCACCGGTTCGCCAAAAATCAGATTGGCGGCAACGGATGCGCTCGGATTGTAGGCCTCGATATCGAAACCATGCACCATGCCGCCCAGCTCGGGATAACGCTCAAGACATCCCACGATAAGTTTGCGCGCCTTGACGATCTGCTCCGCAAGTTCTGGAAATTCCTGCGGGTCAATAGTGGATCCCAGCGCCCGGTTGAACATCAAGTCCTCGAGCTCCACGGCGTGGATGACCCTGATCCACCATTCCTGAAGCTCATCCTCGTTCATGCAATGGGCGATCTTGTAGTCGGTCCAGTCCTGTTCGGCGTCATACGGACAGTTGCCGGAAGCGTGCGCTTCCTCCAGATCATATCCACTGTCCTCGGCTGGGCCCTCCGGCAGCTGGTGCTGGAGTGAGAAAATAGTGTTGTAGCCGACCGTTCCCTCAAACACATATGTCTCCGAACCGGCATAACCGATCCGCGAGCCGAGCGTTTTTTCCGAATAGGTCTTCAATTCGCGGCCACCGATCGTGATTTGGCCTTCAGACGGACTGATCAACCGGGTAATCGCATAGGCAAGTTTTTCGCGACCGACCGCGCCGGCAACGATCGCAAGCCGTCCGCCTGAAGCAATCTCGAACGAGACGCCGTCCAGCGATTTCGAGTTGTCATCATCGACAATCGTCACATTCGCGAATGCAAGGGAGCCATTAAGCCGCTCCTGTTCGCTTTCGTCGACCATGAGATGTTTCTCGTTCAGCAGCGTACTGAGTTCGAAATTGGCGACAAGCTGCTCGTACTTGATGCCGGCATCGCCCTTGCGCTGGTAGTATTTCAGCAATTCCTTCCAGGGTGTTGTCAGGTTGGAGTAGGCGGCAAGCGCGGCCACCAGCGCACCGACGCTCAATCGGCCATTGAGAATCAACAGGCCGCCGACTGAATAGAACAGCAATGGCGTCAACTTCAGCAGGAAGACGTTAAGCGCCTTCATAAAATACTTAGTCTTGAACAGCACATAGCGGACTTTGAAGATACCGCCGAGATGTTTGCTGAAATCGGCCTGAGCGTACTGTGTCGTGTTGTTGGCCCGGATATCGCGAATGCCCGATACCGATTCACCGACCCGGCCGGACAGCTTGCGCGCGCGCGCGATGCGGTCTTTGTTCAACAGATTGATCTTGCGCTGCAATTTGGGGATCACATAGGCCTGCAGGGGAATCAACGCAATCGAGGCTGCACCAAGCAGCGGATCCTGCACGAACATAAAGACGAGAATTACCATCAGCGTGCCGCCCTGGTAGATCGGCAGCGCGATGGCATCGGCAAAGAAATCGCGTATCAGCTCCACCTCGCCGGCGATCATCGTTGAAAGCTCGCCTTGGGAAACGCGCTGGAAATGCGGCAACGGGAAACGCAGGATGCGCTGATACAGCATATAGCGCAGCCGCCGGGTCATACGTTCCGATGTGAGGTTTTTGTATGTATTTACCGACATCAGAAACAGCGCGTTGATTAGCAGTAGCGCCAGCAGGATCGCGCACAGCGTCAGCAGATACGACGTCTGGTCAAACTCGGTGCCGAAATAGTCTCTTGGAAAATCAGTCCCGCTCAGCGCGTCGTTGACAATTACCTTCGGTAATTGGAGGGCGGCGTAAAGAAACGGGAACGATGCCGCCGTTATCAGCGTCACAATGATCTGCTGACGCTTGGAATAACGCCATATAAAGCTGTAAATACTCTTTTCCATCACCTGAATCCTTGGCGCGAAAACTGTCTGAACGCACGGACGGGTTTCGCGGGGGCGATCTCACCATCTGCGAAGCCGTATTACAATGCAGAACAGTTATTTGCCTTAAAAATCAAGCAGGCGGTGAAACGCTGTTCAATCCGGTGCAGGCCGATTAGAGTCCGCATAGAGAAAGAGGATACGCACGGTTTGGCGCCCTACGACAACGAGCATCTTCTGGCAGACAGCAATGCCCGCGCGGCACTGGCGGAGATTGTGGATGTCTGCCGTTCGTTCGCCGTTTCGATACCGGAAACCGAACCGGCCCAGGCCCGGGCCCTGAAGGAGGTTATTGAGCGAACCGGATCTTTGGTGCAAACGGGCAGGCTGCGGCTTTGCGATACGCTGCCAAAGGACGAGCCGGTGATCCGCCTCTACAAGGCGCAAACAGGCGTCGGACGGCTGAAGTTGCAACTGTTCCCGCTTCAAAACGGTGATTCCCACCCGCCCCACGCGCATTACAATCTCGTCAGCTGCCAGATCGTGCTGCAGGGCGAGGCCCGGATACGGGAATACTCGCTGCTCAGCCGTTCCGCGGCAAACGAGCTGGAAATCCGTGCCGAACCCGAGCAGCGTCTGCAGCCCGGCGACGGCGTTTATACCCTGCTTGAACGCAACAACATCCACTGGCAGGAGGGGCTATGCGAGGACACCGTGCTGCTGAACATCAACTGGCAGGGATATTTCGACGCGGATCCAATGCTGGCGCACGGCGCCATAAACGGGCGCCGCTATATTGATTGGGACCGGGCCCGTGCGGGTAGCGAACCGGGATGTCTGATCGTGCCGAAGGTCAACGGCGCCTAGCGCAGGATGAGGAGAAGTGGGCACCGGTTTTCTAACCCCGTCCCGCTCTTTGTCTTTAGGAATAAATCACGTTCATGACTTTGGATGACTTCAATCCAAAGTCATGCACGTCTAGTACGCGTATTTTACCGAGCAGCCATAGGCCCGCGTTGCGCCGGGTTTGGGCTTTTTGCCGGCGGCTGTAGCCGCAAGCGCGGCCCGCACATAATTGGTCGCGATTTCGATGTCGGCCGGATTGGCGCTCGGCTTGTCGTCGATCGCACCCTTGTAGACAAGCGTGCCCTTGGAATTGATGACAAACATGTGCGGCGTCGCGGTTGCCTCGTAGGCCCGCCCGATCGTCCCGTCCGGATCAAGCAGGACCGCGGACGGCGCGGCTTTGCGGGCTGCGGTCAACTCGTTCGCCCTCGCCGCCGACACATGCCCCTGGCGTCCGGGTGCGGACGAAACCACCGACAGCCAGACCACGTCGTCGCTGGCTGCCTCTTGCTGCAACGCCTGCATGTTTCCCGAACCGTAATGTTTGCGCACGAACGGACAGTCGTGGTTGGTCCATTCCAGTACCACCGTCTTGCCGCGGAAATCTTGCAGCGAAACTTTCTTGCCGTTGCTGTCGGTACCAGTGAACGCCGGCGCAGGCTTGTCGATAACCGGTCCGGCAACTGCCGGAGCAACCATGCACAGCGCACCGAAGCAGAGCGCCGCCGTCGCCATCAATGCCGTCAAGAGTCGTCCGGCTGCGTGGTTGAGCGTCATGACACCCTCCCCTGAGTTAGCGGTCCATACTTCAGCCCTCTGCCTGAGGGCGCGCTATCGGTTGTGCGCAGACTAACAGAACCACGATAGTGGGGCCAAATGACGTCGCCAAATAGCAATCTGATTGCCGCTTCGGTATAATTTGGGTTGTCAGTCTGGCTGGGGTCGACCGTAGTGGCACGTGAATTCTACAATAACCCTGGTTCCGGCAGCAGCGCCTGAGGAGAACGGGCATGAAAAAGTATGGTGCATTCCTGTTTGTCGCAGCAGTCTGCTTTGTTGCGGCATTTGCCTCCGGGCCTTCTGTTGCCAAAAGTCAGCATGCCGATCTTGAAAAATTCTTTGGCAAATATGCGGGCCGGTCGATCTCGGTGGAAGGCGAGGGTCTCTCGGACCGAGATTTCAGTGTAAAAATATCGGCCCATGGAAAGAACGGCTTCACCCTCGACTGGACGACGGTCATTCGCTACATTAGCGGCAAAGCCAAGCAGAAATCCTTTTCCATCAATTTTCTGCCCTTCAAAAAGCGCCCGGGAATTTACTACTCGGCCATGGAGAAGAATATCTTCGGCAAACAGGCGCCGGCCGATCCCCTGAGCGGCAAGCCCTATGTCTGGGCCGGGATCGAAAACGACACTCTCAAGGTCACCGCGCTCTATATTGTCGATGATGGCGGGTATGAACTCCAGTTCTTCAAACGCACGCTCACGCCCGGCGGAATGACCACGCATTTCGAGCGAATTCGCAACGGCGAGAAGCTCAGGGTCATCACCGGCAAGCTTGAAAAGACCGCCAACTGACAGCGCGCCGGCCTATGGCCGCTGATTGAGGGACGCTCCATGAGCATCGCAGAAAAACAGGATGGGGGCCGCACGTTCCCGGTCACGGCCGATTTTGCGCGCTGGGTTGCTGGGCTGAACGCGGACGCGATTCCTGAAAACGCCTTTACCTGGGCTCGCCACGCGCTGCTCGACTGGTTCGGCGTCACAATCGCCGGGGCGCGCGAGCCGCTGGTGGAGATGCTGGCTGCGGAGTGTGAACCGGCGGAAAACGCGCCCTGCACGCTCGTGGGCCGGGCCGCGCGCTCAGGCCTGCTCGACGCAGCGCTGATCAACGGCGCCGCATCCCATGCGCTGGACTATGACGACACCCACCGCCGGCTGCACGGTCACCCGACGGTCTGCGTCGCGCCCGTCGCCCTCGCGCTCGGTGAGAAGTTGGGGCTGAGCGGCAGGGATGTCCTGACCGGCTTCATCGCCGGTGTGGAGGTGGCCTGCAATCTCGGCGAGATGTCGGATGAGAGCCATTACGAGGCGGGTTTTCATGCCACCGGCACGATGGGCACCTTCGGCGCCGCTGCAGCGGCGGCAAAGCTGATGCAGCTAGACCCGAGCGCGACCGCGCGGGCGCTCGCCATCGCCGCCTCTCAGGCCTCCGGGTTGAAGATCAACTTCGGCACCATGACCAAGCCGCTGCATGCGGGCAAGGCAGCAATGAACGGTCTGCTGGCGGCCCGGCTCGCCGCGCGTGGCTTCACGGCGCACGAGACGGCAATCGAAGCACCACAGGGCTTTGCGGCGGCTGAAGTTCCCGATTTCGCCGGCGGGCCGATCCGCCCTGACAACACCCGCCCGCTGGCGGTCGAGGAGACGCTCTTCAAATATCATGCGGCCTGCTACCTGACCCATGCCGCACTCGAGGCGATCGCAGAGTTGCGCGCCAAACACGGGCTTGACCTCGACGATGTCGACACGATCACCCTTTTCATCCGGCCGACCCATTTCACCGTCTGCTGTATCCCGGCACCCCAATCGGGCCTGGAAGTCAAATTCTCCATTCAGCATGTAGCCGTCATGGCGCTCGATGGCGTCGATACCGGCGCGCTTGCCAGCTACTCGGACGAAAATGCCAGCGACCCGCGCTACGTCGCGGCGCGCGAGGAAAAGGTCCGTATCGAGACCCGGGATGATATGGACCGGATGGGCGCCGCGGTCTCGATCGCGCTGAAAGACGGTCGCACGGTCAGGTCAGAAGCCAATGCCGGTTTCCCCGCGTCCGATGTTGATCGGCAATGGACAAAGCTCAGCGCCAAGTTCACCTCACTCACCGAGCCGGTGATCGGTGCGCAAAGGGCGCGAGAGGTGCATGAGGCGGTGGCATTGCTGGATGAGCAAGACGATCTGTCTGTGTTGATGGCAGCGGCCCGATAGATCACGATCGACTTAGGTGGAACCACCTAAGTCGATAAAACGTGATCGATTCCAATATATTAGAGCGGGGTGCGGGAGGAAAACCGGTACCCACTTTTCCTCATCCCGCTCTCGGCTCGTTTGTTCAGACCGTATCCAGAAAGCGCTGCACCTCGTCGTTGACCCTTGCCGGAAATTCCCACAGCGGAAAACCGCCGGCTTCCGGAATCGTGATCCGTTGGCATCTTGGCAGCAGACGGCTGAGCGCCTCGGCAGCATCGAAAAAATCAGCCATGTCATGCTCCCCGTTCATGATCAGCACTCGCGTCTGAAGGGTTTTGAGAAGATCGTCAATCGGGGCAATGGGCCGGCTCGCCAATCCCTCATCCAGCCACGGCCGGCCTTCGAATTCATCGATCATTGCGCGCTGTTGCGCGGCTCGGCATTCGTCGGCACGCGCCCGCATGACGGCGAACCATCCGCCCTCCTCCCACCACTGCCGGCGTGCCGCGTCCATACCTTCTTCACGCGCGGTCTGCGCAATGCGCGAAAGCATGTCGCCCACCGCCGGCAAAGCACGACCGGGGAAGACGGGACCTTCAAGGATCAATGAGCTGAACAGGTCCGGCTTTCGGCAAGCAAGCAGCAGCCCCGCCCCGGCACCGAGATGGGTGCCCCAGAAATGGGCCGCTTCAACGCCCGTTTCCCGCAGCGTGGCGTAAAGGCAATCGGCATATTCCTCCAGACCGTAGGGACCGGGCAGATCGGACGAACGCCCGTGCCCCGGCAGATCGATCAGCAACAGCCGATAGCGGGCTCTGAACGCTTCAACCTGTGCGGAGAATACCCGTGCGTTTTGGGAGACGCCGTGAACCATGACGATCCAGGGCGCCCCAGAGCCGGCGTCGGTTACCGCTTCACACTGCGCGGGGTGCACGGCTCTTACTGCGGCGCCCATTGTTTTTCGACTTTTTCCAGGGTCGGCAGCTCAGCAAGCCAGGGCGATTCCGAGCGACACCATATCTGTATTTTGGGGATCATTTGATCGCGCTGGCGGATGGTACCGATGCGAATATTATAATATTTCGGGTTGTCTTCCGCGGCCGAGGAAAAAAGCGGCGTACCGCATTCCGGGCAAAATGCTTGAGTCCGCTTGGCGCCACTGTCTCCGGTCTTGATGTAGATTTTCGGCTCGCCCGAAAGCACTCGAAACGTACCCTCGCGTGTCGGAGCGAGCACGCGAAAGGGAGAACCTGACATCATCTGGCAATCGGTACAGTGGCAAATAAAGATCTTTTCAGGATTGATTTCCACCTCAAAAGTAAACTGTCCGCAATGACAGCTTCCGTCGACCTTCATGGTCTTTCTCCCTTGCTAAACCCCCACCGCCGCGCCATCGCTGCGCGGGTCGCTTGCGCCTTCAATATCGCCGTTGGGCATACGCACCAGCATGCCGGCGTGGCCCATGATCTCTTCGTAGTCGCCGACAACCTCCAGATCATGCCCCGCGGCGCGGAGCTGGTCGAAGACCTCTTCGCGAAACCGGCTTTCGATCCTGAGGTTGGTTGCCTCCGCACCCCAGGTGCGCCCCAAGAGCCAGCGTGGGCCAGCCACCGCTTGCGCCACGTCCTGCCCGAAATGCGCATAACGCGTGTAGAGCATCGCCTGGGTCTGCGGCTGCCCTTCACCGCCCATGGTGCCGTAGGGCATCACCCGGCCGTCATTGAACAGCGCCAGCGCCGGCTGGATCGTATGGAACGGCTTGCGCCCCGGCATGAGCGCGTTCACCGCCCCCTCATCGAGGGAGAAGCTGGTGCCCCTGTTCTGCCACAGCACGCCGCTTTCGGGCAGGATAAGGCCTGAACCGAACTCCCAGTAGATACTCTGGATGAAGCTGACCGCGTTGCCGTCGGCGTCGATGGCGCCAAGCCAGACCGTGTCGCCGGGCTGTGCGGCATGCGGCCAGGGGAGCGCGCGTGCCGGGTCAATCGCGCGCGCGCGTTCATCGAGCGCCGCGTCCGTCAGGTATTCCGACGGGTTCACCGTCATATAGGCAGGGTCGGTGACATGGGCGTCACGGACGAGAAATGCCTGTTTCGCCGCTTCGACCAGCGCGTGGACATAGGCGAAGTCCTCCGCGCCGTCACAGCCAAGCCGCTCGAAAATGCCAAGTATCATTAGCGACGCAAGGCCTTGCGTCGGCGGCGGCATATTATAAACCCGCGCGCCCTCAAGCATGACGGAGAGCGGCTCGACTACCTGAGCCTCATGCCCCTCCAGATCGGCCAGCCGCAACGGGCTGCCGGCGGCTTCCAGATCATGCGCCATCGAGCGGGCGACGTCGCCACGATAGAAATCAGCGAGACCGGCGCGCGCCAGATATTCCAGCGTCGCGGCCAGTTTGGGCTGGGCAACGCGCGCGCCTTGCGCCACCGGTTCACCATCGGGGAGAAACAGCGCCGCAAAGCCCGGCACGTCTTCGAGCTCTGCACGCTTGTCGCGCGTGTTGTTGTGCAGGGTTGCCGGCGCGGCTATCCCATCCCGGGCATGCGAGATTGCCTCGCCCAGCAGCCTGTCGAGCGGCATCTTGCCGCCCCATGCATTGCTCACTTCCAGGGCTTGAGCGATTCCCGATGCGGCACCGGCCACCGTAAGGGCCGCAAGCGGCCCGCGTGCGGGGATCGCCTCATGGCCTCCGTCGCCGTAAAATTCCGCCGTCGCAAGCCCGGCGGCAGCACCACAGGCATCAATCGCAATGGGCGCCTTTGCGCCGGAGCTGATCAGCCAGAAATTATCGCCGCCGAGCGCGTTCATATGCGGATAGGCGACCATGATTGTCGCGGCAGCGGCCGCCATCGCCTCGATCGCGTTGCCGCCCTCGCCGAGCACCGATGCGCCCGCTTGGGCTGCAAGCGCGTGCGGCGCGACGACCATGCCACCTTTACTGACTGATTTTTCCACGTGGCACCCCCGGCCTTTCACGGTTCCGACTGTCAGAGATGCTTATAGCGGTGCGGCTTGGAAATGAAACACCCGGCGACGCGAAATCACTTTCATCCCGCTAATCCGGGACGACGACGCCAAACCTCTCACGCAAGCCCTGCTCACCCTCATCGCTGATCCGCACCACGCGGGAATCGCGCACGCGCCTGGTCCAGCCAAGCTCGAAGCAGCGCGTCGCCAGCGCCGCACCAATCGCTCTGGCGATATGCGGGCGCCGCTCGCTCCAGTCGAGGCACGGGCGGCAGAAGGTGCGCTTGCGCTTGCCCTGTTCGGCCACGTCGATGCCGAACGACCCCAGCGCCTTGACGCCTGCACCCGTCACCTCGCCGCCGTCGTCGTCGAGCAGGACATACGCCTTGTCGATCAGCGCGTCGGCAAGCGCCACGCCGAGCTGGCCGGCGAAATGGTCGTAGCAGGTGCGCGCACGGCGCAGCTCGTCGTCGATCCGCGACGGCGGGCGGTGGCGGGGCGGTCCGCTCGCGGCCACCGCCCCGGCGACCTCCAGCAGGCGCGCGACCTCCGGCGTGGCGAGGCGGAAATAGCGGTGCCGGCCCTGCTTGGCAACCGTGAGCAATTTGCCCTCCGTCAGCTTTGCAAGATGCCCGCTGGCAGTCTGCGGAGTGACGCGCGCGATATAGGCGAGTTCACCGGCAGTCCACGCCCGCCCGTCCATCAATGCGGTCAGCATGTTGGCGCGCGCCGGATCGCCCATCAGCGCGCCTATTTCGGCAATGAATGGATTTGCGGTCATGAGGCCAACTCTAACGGCTTCGAACCGCTGCCCCAAGCATCGATAGTTCGGCCACCACCGAACTATTAAATTGCAATCCAAACACTACGGTCTTCGCCGAAACGACTCTGCATGACGTGGGGTCCCGATACCCTCACACTCCTCCCCATGATGCATTTGAGCGAAAGGCTAGTTCTCCAGCCCCCGGCACCAGTGGCGATTGCGCTGGCCGGGGGCCCTTCACGAATCCTCGGCGCTATCGTCGCGTTGGTCGCCGCGTTCGACGAAGCCTTGGAGCGCGGCCGTCAGCGGCGCGCGCTGGCTCGCCTTGAGGACCATCACTTGCGCGACATCGGGATCACGCGCGCGCAGGCGAAGCAGGAGGCTCGCAAACCCTTCTGGCGGCGCTAGCGTTCAAGGGTTACATCGCCGCGAGCGTGCCGGCGTCGGCGCGCAGGCGTGCCGCGGCCAGGTCGAGAAAGGCACGCGTCTTGGCGGCAGCGTGGCGCCCTTCGGAATGAACCAGTTGCACCGGCAGTTGCCGGTCTTCCCAGTCTGACAGAATCTCGACCAACTCACCGCGCCCCAAGGCATCGGCGACCTGATAGGAGAGCACCCGGCACACGCCCCATCCGGCAACCGCCGCGTCGACACCGGCGGTGATCGTATTGACCGTCAGCCGCGGCGTGATCCGTGTTGTATTCATCGTGCCGTCAGCATGAAAAGACCACTCGCGTGGCCCGTGCAGCGGGCCGGCGCCGACGATCCGGTGTTCAGACAGATCGTCAGGCCTTCGCGGCGTCCCGTGCTCAGACAGATAGCCCGGGGCCGCCACGGTCACATGGCGCACCATGCCAACCCGGATGGCGGATGCAGAAGAATCGGGCAAGGCGCCGATGCGCAGTGCGACGTCGAATCCTTCATCGATCAGATTCACTGTCCGGTCGAGAAAGACCGTAGCGACCGAAACTTCCGGATAGGAGTCGAGATAGTCGCGGATGATCGGGGCAAGATAGCGCTGACCGAACAGGACCGGCGCCGTCAGCCGAAGCAGACCGCGCGGAACCTGATGGGCGCCTGCTGC
>Ga0224508_10004350_pt1 | contig 11586 bp, 12 predicted proteins | sample SF_Jan12_sed_USG_4_FD_170157 | JGI IMG/M metagenome (GOLD analysis project Ga0224508, IMG submission 170157) | Sediment microbial communities from San Francisco Bay, California, United States - SF_Jan12_sed_USGS_21 | ecosystem: Environmental > Aquatic > Marine > Sediment | place: USA...
GCGGCTGATGAACTGGCTCTCGTAGTGCGCTCGGGTGGGCTTCTTGGGCCCGAACCACACCTTGACCCCGTAGCGGTGGGCCTTGTGGTGGAAGTCCTCGTATCGGGGATCGATCAACGAGGCCACCACGTCGGCCACCTGTTCGAACATGCCCAGCTCCACCAGTGAAGCTTGTCGCACCCAGCCGCTGGCGGGAAAGATCCTCGGACACGCGAGGATGGGACTTCCTCGCCGCTCACCGACAGCAGAGGCCCACCCGTGACCATCATCCTTCAGCGCATACGCCTATTCGTCAGAACGGCGGATGGCCGCTCCTCCGGAACCGACAGCCCGGTCGACCTGCGGTTCGAGGCGTCGGGTAGCTACCCGGGTGACGGGTGGCAATCCGTCAGCCTCGACCATCCGTGGAACGACCGCGAGCGCAGCCGAACGGAGAGCTACGAGGTCGACTTCACCATCGGTGATGAGACGGTCGACGACGCACCCAGAGGACTGAGTTACCGCGACTGGTCCGAGGCGAGGAACGCGCAGTTCAAGCTCGAGATCCGAGGGTCCGACTGGTGGAACGTCGACTTCGTGTTCCTGCTCGGCGACTACATCTCCCGCGAACCTGTGCCGAACAGCATCGACGCGTTCGAGAACACCGCGCTGGGCTGGCTGTTGATGGCTCGCCTGGACCGGAACCTGTCTCTGTCGAAGGACCCGAGCGAAGGCACCGCCGTGCACACCATCCAACTCGACGGGCCACTGCCCACCAGCTGAGCTGGGGCCCTGTCGATCCGGCAGACCGTGTTCGACGCCCACACCCACGCAGTGTCGCCCGATGTCGAGCGTTTCCCGCGCCGGCCCGCCGCGTTCCCGGCCGCCTGGCTCGACCGCGACCCGCCGTCGGCGGCCCATCTGCGCGGCGTGCTGCTCGAGAGCGGGGTCGAGGGTGCACTGCTGGTGCAGCCCCAGGGCGCCTACGGCCACGACAACCGCTATGTCGTCGAGGCGGCCGCCAATGAGCCGGCACTGTCGGCGGTGGTGAGCGTCGACCCCACCGCCGCTGATGCCGCCGCCGAGATCGATGCGCTGGCCGATGCCGGGGCCGTCGGGGTGCGGCTCTTCTCGATCCCCACGCCCGAGCACCCGTGGCTGGCCGACTCGGCCACCGACGATGCCTGGCTCGCGTGTCGGCGGCGTTCGCTGGTGGTGTCGGTGTGCTGCTTCGCAGTCGAGCTCGAAGCGGTGGCGACGATGGCCGAGCGCTTCGCCGATGTCGCCGTGGTGGTCGACCACTGCGGCTTCGTCGACCTGGCCGGTCCGGCGACCGAGCTCGACCCGCTGGCCGGGCTCGCCAACGTGCATCTCAAGGTCACCGGCCACCTCCTGCACCAGCTCCACGACCCGGCTGATGCGGTCGCCGCCCTGGCCCGACGATTCGGCGAGCAGCGCCTGGTGTGGGGCTCGGACTGGCCCCAAACGGGGCTCGGCTACGGCGAGTCGGTCGAGCTGGCCCAGCGCGTCGCCGCTCGACTGCGCGCACCAGGTGGGTTCGTGGGTGACACGGCCCGGGCCCTCTACGGCTGATCGATCCTCTGGGGCATCCAGCTGCCCCGGATGCGCTCGACGTAGCGGTAGTCGAAGGGTGTGATCGACGCGAACGGGGCATCGAGCAACACCTCTACCCCATCCGGGTGGGGAGCGGCGTCTCGCAGCACACTGGTGACGGCTGCGGTGTCGCCTTCGAGCAGGTACAGCTCGCAGCTCATGCCGGCCATGAAGACCGAGGTGAACGAGCACACCGCGTGCACCCCGTCGACCTCGATGGCCTGCGGTGCCACCGTGTCGCGCACGGCGTCGTCGTCGCCCCGGCGCAGCACCACCCGCAGCCCGTCGTGGGCGGTGAGGGGGATGTCGTGATGGTCGGCCCGGTAGGCGGCGGGGGCCAGCCCCCAGACGTAGTGCATGGCGTCGCCCGCTCGCACCACCCGGTTGCCGGCGCCGTCCATGCGGCCGGCGGCCTCGAGCACGTCGCGGGTGCTGGTCATGTCGGCGATCACCGCGGGCGGGTCGCCACAGAGGGTGTAGATGGTGACGTTGGTGCCCTGGCCGCCGGCGAAGCCGGCCATCGGCTCAGCCGGTAGGCGAGCCTCGTGCAGGGCCGGGTCGGCGGCGTAGCGGCGGCCGCTCATGATGCCGTCGAGGGCGATGTTGGGCGGCAGGTGCTCGAGGTCGTACCACCGGTTCCAGGCCTCGAGGTTGTCGACGTCGGTGTCGACGCAGGCGAAGATGATGCCGGTGACGTGCATGGGCGCTCAGCCCATCACGTGGTGGGCAGGTAGTCGAGCGGCAGTGCGGTGGTCTGTTTCATCGACTCCATCACGAACACGGTGCGCACGTCGTAGAGGTCGACGGCAGTGATGAGGCGCTTGTAGAAGGCGTCGTAGGCGGCCATGTCGGGCACCAGCACCTTGAGCACGTAGTCGATCTCGCCGCTGGTGCGGTAGGCCTCGACCACCTCGGGCAGCTCGTCGATGCCGGCCTGGAACTGCTCGAGCCACCGTTGGCTGTGGTCGTTGGTGCGGATCTGCACCAGCGCGGTGACGGCCAGGTTGACCGCGGCGGGGTCGAGCAGCGCTACTCGCCGGCGGATGACGCCGTCGGCTTCGAGGTTCTGGATGCGTCGCCAGCAGGGTGTGGCGGTGAGGCCGACCTCGTCGGCGATCTCGCGTGAGGACCGGTCGGCGTCCTCCTGCAGCAATTGCAGTATTCTCCGATCGATAAGGTCCACAATCGAAGATCATACTGCCATATTGTCTATCGGTGAACTGATCTTCCACACATCTCTCGTGTCGGTCGAACATTCGCCAGATGGTGCTCCCGGTTCTTCTCTACTCTGGAGCCATGGCCGCCACCCAGCTGTTCACCGACCACCCCCACTCCGTCGGCGAGACCTACGGCGAGCACGCCCGCTTCGCGCTGCGCTTCGCCGGCCAGCTGGCCCTGGCCGCTGGCGCCGCCGCGGTACACGCCGTGTGTCCGGCCCTGTTCGACCACAGTGCCAGTGCTCGGGTGCGCAAGCTGCACGCCCAGCTGTGCGACGACCCGGCCCGGGGCGAGACCTATCTGTCGCGCGTGGCGTAGGAGCGTTTGGCCACCTCTTCGAGCATCACCTCGGTGGCGCCGCCACCGATCGAGTGGATGCGGACGTCACGGCTGATGCGCTCGACGGCGCTCTCGCGCATGTAGCCCATGCCGCCGTGGAACTGCACGCAGTCGTAGACGATGTCGATGACAGTCTCGGCCCCGAAGGCCTTGAGGCCCGACACCTCCTTGGTGGCATCGATCCCCTGCTCCATCAACCAGGCCGCGTGGTAGGTGGAGGCCCGCACGGCGTCGAGCTTGGCCTGATCCATGGCCAGCCGCTGGCGGATGGCACCCAGGTCGTAGAGCGTGTTGCCGAAGGCGTGGCGCTGCTGGGTGTAGTCGAGGGTGATGTCGATGGCGGCCTGGGCCGCGCCCACGGCCATGGCCACGATGACCAGCCGCTCGTTCTGGAAGTTCTTCATCACCTCGTAGAAGCCCCGGTGGGGCTCGCCGAGCAGGTTGGCGTCGGAGACCCACACATCGTCGAGGGCCAGCTCGGCGGTGTCGGACGAGCGCCAGCCGTGTTTGTCGAGCTTGCGGCCCACGCCGAAGCCCTCGGTGCCGTGCTCGACCAGGAACATCGAGATGCCGTAGCGCTCGTCGGGGTCGGTGCGGGCCGCGATCATCACCAAGTCGCCGTACACGCCGTTGGTGATGAACATCTTGCTGCCGTTGATGCGCCAGCCGTCGCCGTCGCGCTCGGCCCGGGTGCGGATGCCGGCCACGTCAGACCCGGCGTCGGGTTCGGTGACGCCGACGGCGGTGATGGTCTCGCCCGACAAGATGCCGGGCAGGTAGCGGGCCAGCTGGTCGTCGGAGCCCACGTTGAGCAGGTGGGGTGAGGCCATGTCGGTGTGGACCAGCACCGTGATCTCGAACCCGGCGTAGGTGCTCGAGCCCAGCGCCTCGGCGAAGGTGGCCGAGGCCAGCGGCCCCAGGCCGAGACCGCCCAGCTCGGTGGGCACTCGTAGGCCGAACATGTTGAGCTCGCCCATGGCGAGCAGCACCTCGCGCGGGACCATGCCCTGGGCCTCCCAGGTGTCGCCGTGGGGCACCACCTCGTTGGCCACGAAGGTGCGGGTCTGCTCGAAGAGGGCGTCGAGCTCGTCGGTCATGTGGGCGTTGCGCACGGCCATGGCCGGATCGTACCGCTCGGTGCAACCGCGCTCCGGGGACACGATCTCCGAGTGGGCTTCACGGGGGAGATCCGGGCGGCGGCCTCGTGAGCGCGTCCGCTTCGGATGGGTCGGCCGCCTCGGCTGGGGGTGGATCCCCGGGTGGGGGCAGCGGCTCGAGCTGACCGAGTGTCTTGAGGCGATGGTGGTAGGTGCACAGGTACTGGGCGTTCCACAGCGCGAGTGGTCCGCCGTCGGCGTAGTCGACGAGGGCACGGTCGATCTCGAGGTGTGCGGTGTTGCTGCATCCGAGGACGGCGCAACGCAAGCCTCGGGCTTCGAGTGCGGTGCGCAACTCGGCGGGGACCGACCGGACTGCTCGGCCGGAGACGTTTCGGCGAAGCCGAAACTCTGAGGAACCCGAAGGGTTCCCGATGTCGGTGCCGTCGCGGATGACTGCCTTGATGAACGGATCGGCGTCGAAGTCGAGAGCGACGTCGACCGGAATGGGTCCGACGCCGGCGATCTCGCAGCGCTCACCCGGGACGACGGCGCCCCGCTTGGCCGCCGAGTAGTCGATGAGGATCAGCAGATCGCGCCGGGGCGGCACGACTGCCGGAAGGTCGCCGCCCTGCTCGTGATCGGGCCGGCAGTCGGTGAGCTGGAGCAGGGCATCGAACCGGTAGGCCTCCCACGCCTCGCGCCGGCCAACCGCGCTGGCCTGCCGAGCGACAGCGCGGGCTTGCTTCTCGATGCTGGTCGAGCACAGCGATGTCGTCGGCCGTCCCCTTGGCGAGCAAGAAGTGGGTGCCGTCGTGATGGCCCCACGTCTTGACCGTACGCTGCTGTTTGACCCGTCGATAGGTGGCCGACTGATCGTGGTCGGCGCCGGCGATGATGCGATCGCATTCGTCCTTGAGGCCTTTGAGGTCCTCTCGCTTGGCCGCGCCCAGCAGCTGGTTCTGGCGTGCGGGGTCGGCATGGCCGGCCCGTGCCACCAGATCGGCCTGCGCGTCGGACAGTTGACCGCGTCGGCGGGAGTCGCGAAGCACCGGCAGATCGGCCAGGCGCTTCTCGGTGTCGAGCTAGTCCTTGGCCGTCCGGCGCGACACCCCTGCGGTGCGAGCCAGCCACTGGACTTCGTCCTTGTGACCCGAGCGCTGGTGCACCAGTTGGTCGCTCGCACGCGCAGCCAGCCGCGCCGACACGGCATCGAGTCGGCGGCGGATGGGCACCAGCGCCTCGAACCGCGCCTCGGAGCTGGAGACCTCGGCCGGTGTCGCCACGGCCGACTCCAGAGCGGTGACGGCCACATCGAGCTGGTCGATGGCCGGTGTCGGTGCGGGCACGCAACCTCCTTCAGTGCATGCCGAAGGTGATCGAACGCACCAGCCTTGGGCTGGTTGATCACCGTCGGTTGAGGAGGCCACCCGCCGGTGGCGACACACTCGAGAAGCAGAGCCTCTGAGCGAACGTATGTTCGAGTGTAGCGGACGAGGGCTCCCGCCGCAAGGGTGTCAGCGAGATTCTTCGTACCGCAGCACCGAGGTCCTCACGGGCTCGAAGGACTCGGCCGACGCCGCCGAGGCGGCCACGATGTCGGCCGCCAGTGCTCGGATGGTGAGCAGCTCGCGCAGACGGGTGGTGCCGGCCAAGAGGTCGAAGGTCTCCGGGCGGTCGATCACGTCGGTGACGCCCGCCTCGTCGCCCTGGCGCAGGAACGCATCGAGCGCATGCACGCCGGCGGCGAAGGCATCGAAGGTGGCCGTGTCGGTCACCACCACGCGCACCCCTTGCAGCCGCTCCCCCACCAGCCGGGGCGATCGGGTGATGCCGCTGATGGGGCGGGGCGTGAAGCGGACCGCTTCGAAGGCCACGCCGGGAAGGTCGCGGGCGTTGAGCTCGCGGGCCAGCGCCGGGCCGTTCACCCAGGGCGCCCCGAGCTTGGTGAACGGTTCGGGGGTGCCGCCGCCGAACGAGATGGAGGTGGCCTCGAAGAGCACGGTGCCGGGGTAGACGATGGCCGAGTCGACGGTGCGCAGACCGGGGCTGGGCGGCACCCATGGCCGCCCGGTGCCGGCCCATGTCATCGACCGGACCCATCCCTGCATGGGCACGACGTCGAGCTCGAGCTGGTCGAGGCCCGCCATCCACCCCTGGGCCTGGATCAGCTCGGCCAGCTCGCCGGCGGTGAGGCCGTAGGCGGCGGGGATGGGGTACTGGCCGATGAACGAGGTCTGATCGGGTTCGAGCACGAAGCCCGACGCCGCCCCCCCACCGCTGGGGTCGGGCCGGTCGAGCACCACGAACTCGACCCCGACCGCGGCTGCGGCCTGCATCGCGAGGCCCATGGTGGAGATGTAGGTGTAGAAGCGGGCGCCCACGTCCTGGAGGTCATAGACCAGCACGTCCAGGTCGGCGAGCATCTCCGGCGTGGGTTGGCGGGTGTCGCCGTAGAGGCTGAACACGGTCACGCCGGTGGCGGGATCGGTGGTGTCGTCGAGCAGCTCGCCGGCATCGGCGGTGCCCCGCACGCCGTGCTCGGGCGCGAACACGGCGCGGAGATCGACGTCGGGCGCGTCGTGCAGCAGGTCGATGAGGTGCTCGCCGTGAGCGGTCGAAGTCTGGTTGGCGATCAGGCCCACCCGTCGACCGGCCAGCAGGGCGAAGTCGTCGTCGGCCAAGGCCTCGGCACCCACCACCACCGCCGCTGCCGCGATCGTGGTTGTCGAGCTCGGCGGCGCCGAGGGGGCTGGGACCGGCAAGGTCGTCTCCGGCACGGCGGCCCCACCCTCGCTGCACCCCACCGCCAATACCGTCAGCACCGCTGCAAGACGGAGAAGATTCACGCTCTTGAGCCTACGGCGAAGGGGTGGGGAGGCCCTCGGCACCGCTGCTACGCTGGCCCGTTCCGGGGCCGTTAGCTCAGTTGGCTAGAGCACCTGCATGACGCGCAGGGGGTCGGGGGTTCAAGTCCCTCACGGCCCACGCCGGTTTCGGCCTCCGGCCGAAGCCCTAACGGAGTTTCGCCAGGGGCGAAAACTCCCCTCCGGTTCGCTCCGCTCACGGCACCCTTCGGGTTCCTCGGACTCGTCGGCGGTCTGAAGCGATCCGAGGAGGCCACTTGGCTTCATCGAGCAGGAGTCACCCGATCGGCGCGAGGTCGGTCAGCGGGGCGATGTCGCCATTGGCGCCGATGTCGGGGTCGAACACACCCAGCCTCCGCACGTTCTCGGCGTCGTACTTGTCGGGACCCAGCGAAGCCACCGCCACCTCGCCGTCGGGTAGGCCAGCCGTCGATCCGGGCAGGGCGAACTCGCCCATCCCGTGCACGGCCCCGCGGAACGAGTCGTTGGTCAGCTCCGGACCCGCCGCCTTCGCAACCGCTTCGAACAGTGCCAGCATCCGACAGTTCCCGATCACACCGATGGCCCAGTTCGGCTCACCCTCGGGAACCTCGTCGGGCGGGAGGATCTCGAGGTCGAGCCGCCGTTCGACGGCCTCGATGCAGTCCTTGATCGCCTCATCAGCCCACATCTCGTCGTACGTCGGGCCCGCGAGTCCGATGATTCCTCGATAGGCCTCGTCGTCGTGGCGTCCGAATGTTCCCTGGAGGTTCAGCAACGGGTCGGAGGTGAGGACCTGCACCGCGAGGCCGGTGTCGATGATCTGATCGATCGGCCACGAGGCCGAGCCAACCACGACAGCAGCGGTGACACCGGCCTCGGCCATCTGCTCGGCCCGAACAGCCCAGAGCGCCGAGTCCTCGGTCGGGTCGCCGGGGTCGATGTCGGCGTACTCGAGCGGTACCACGACGCCGAGTTCCCGCAGGTGGTCTGCCGTCGCCGCTACCCGTTCCTCGGTGCCCGCGAGCCCATAGACGGCGACAACCTGGTCCGCCAGGAGTCCCTCGGCGTGGGCCAGGTCGACCAACGCCTGATCCTGGCGCTCATAGGACGGGAGGAGCTGGATCCACGGCGCCGGAGCGCTGCGGCTCATCGGTCCCGACGCAGGCTGACTCAACAGCACCGCCTCGTACGTGTCGGTGATGCAAGTGTTGACGGTGTCGACCGGCGCGAAGAACCCTCCCAGCACGGCAAACACCCCGACATCCTCCATCATCTCGACGCACACCGCTTCGGCGTCGACTGCGTTGGCAACGTTGTAGAGCGGCATGTGGAGCTCGACCTGTCGCCCGAGAACGCCGCCTTGATCGTTGAGCTCGTCGACGAGCGCTTGCATCGTCGCCGGCCCATCGCCATAGTCCGGCTGCTCGAATCCGAGCTCTTCGAGCAGCGCGAAATCGATGAAGGGCACCCCCACGGAGATCGCATCAGCCGTCACACCGCGAAACGAGTCCCCGAGTGGCGGTGGTTCCGAGGACGCAAGCGACGTCGTGGTCGGAGCCTCGGTCGATTCCTCGGCGCTCGTGCTCGATTCCGCTGCCGGCGCGCCCGGTGATGATGTGGCCTCTCGCTCGCTGGAGGTGCACGCACCCGCAGCCAGAGCCGCGCCAATCGCGATGGCGAGCAGGACCGGGCGGACGCGCCTCGGCCGAGCTTTGTCGATCCGGATTCGGTGGATCGTGGCGCCACGACACCGCCCGACGCAGTTGTCCGTTCGACTGAGCGAAGTCATCGTCCCGGCCACTTGCCTCTCCTCTCCTCGGTCAAGGTCATTCGCCCGTGCGCGCTGTCTCGACGCGGCTCGCATCAGCTCAACCCTCGGCCGTCGGGGCGGGTGCGGTGTTTGATTTCGCAGCGCAGTTGTTCGCCCCAGCACTTGTCGAAGTGCTCGCCGCCCCAGACTCGGTCTTTGCCGAGGCCGCCTTCGAGGGTGTCGTTGCCGGGTCCACCGTGGACGAAGTCGTCGCCACTGTTTCCGTTCGCGGTGTCCCGTCCACCGCCGGCATGGATCGTGTCGTGGCTGGGGCCACCCGAGATGGTGTCGTTGTCCATGCCGCCGTAGATCGTGTCGGTGCCGAGGCCACCGGAGATGGTGTCGTTGCCCCGGCCGCCGTAGATCGTGTCGTGTCCGGGTCCGCCGCGGATGGTGTCGGCGCCTCGCCCGGTGCAGATCACGTCGTTGCCCAACCACCCGCGAACCTCGTCGTCGCGAGCGCGCGCCCGGTTGGTGGCGGCCGCCGTCGAGATGACGTCACGGTGCTTGGTCCCGTTCACGATCAAGCGAGGCTGCGACACGTTGGCCAGAATCGTGACCGGATGCCCACCACACGTCGGTGAAGGCCCACCGCGCCCACACCACACCCTGGTCCTCTCAGGACGGTTCCCCTGCCGATTGTCGGCAACCACCCCTACCGAGACACCTGTCTCGTCTCCACGGAACGTGTACCGCAAGGTGTCCAACCGCCCGTCGCGTAGGCGGTGTGTGGTCGCGGCAAGCGTCGCCTTGGGCTCGAAGCCGTCGGCGTCGGCGAGGAACAGGGAGCCATCGTTGAAGTCCCCATGGATCGTCACGGCCTCACCAGCGGCGAACGTCGTGTCGCTGACCACCAGCCACCGCGCAGAATGCCCAGGGATCCAAGCCCCCTGCGCCGCTTGCGAGAGCGCCCGGCAACCAGGACTCAGGTCGTCCTGGGCTCCTGCGGCGACCGGCACTAGCCCGACGGTTGCCAACGACAGCACCAGCAGCGTCACCCCGAACCGGCCCGCCCGACGGCCAGTGTCATCGCTCCTATGGTCAGCGGCTGCTGGTTCGATGCCGACTGATGTCTCCGACCACGATCGGTGCCATTGCCGTTTGCTCATCGTGCACTCCTCCTGGCTGGTGTCGGGCACGGGTCTCGTGAGCGCCCGTGTCCGTAAGACACGGCGATGGGCCCTGGTGTGACATCTCCAGCGGCGGAGGCGATTTCTGGTGGACGATGTCACAACTGGGCACGTTCATGTGTCTGGTTGGTCGTGGGAGGAGGCCACACGATCTCCGACAGCGACGAGGAGCGAGTGGTCGATGCCTACGCGTCGGTGCGCGGCTTCGCGTTCGTGGTCGCAGACACTGACATGGACCCCGACGACTTGATGCACGACGCGCTCGTGAGGCTCATGGCCCGTGGCCAGACCGACGACATCGACGACCTCGAGGCCTACCTCCGTCGATCGGTGCTCAACGCCGCCTCGAACCAGCGGCGGTCATTCGGCATGCGCAGCAGACTCCTCGGTCGGTTGAGCAGCGAGGCCCATGATCCGACAGCGCGTAGCCAACCAGTCCCGTCAGATCTCGGCGACCTCATGCGCCTCGGTGCCCAGGATCGTGCTGCGTTGTTCCTGTTCGCGGTCGAGGGCCGCCCGCACCGTGAGGTGGCGTCGGCGCTGGGTGTCTCTGAGACCGCAGCCCGGGCCAGGGTGTCGAGGGCCCTACGGCGACTTCGCGTCGAGTTGGCCGACGAGGCCAAGGAGGTGAACCGGCGTGGCCACGATGGATGACCTGCGCGCGAGCCTGCAGGCGCGCTTCGCCGAGGGCGCTGACACCACACCGGCCGAGGCCGCCGCGGCCTACCAGCGCGCCCGCCTGGCTCTCATCTCCCGCGTCGACTCGGCTCAGGCAGAAGCCCTCGAGCGAGACCTGATCGATCCTGACCCCGATCGCGGTGTCGAGTTCGAACCGGACGAGCATCGATCGCGGCGACGGCACACCGCTGTTCTCGTCGGTGTGGCTGCGGCCACCATCGCCGCCATCTTCGGTATCGCCTCACTGCAAGACAACGACGACGCACGGGTAGGAACCGACCCGACCGTGCCGTCCGACCGCGAAACGCCAGAGGTCGTCGAGCAGCCGCCACCCCCCACCGTGACGCAGCCCACCGACCCCTGGGCGTTCGACATCACCTACATCGACGTCGACATCGGCGACGACCGGTCCCACCAGTATTCGGTGGCCGCCACCGACGACACCGCCTGGGTGGCTGATTCGGACGCGGTGCTGTCCACCATTGACCTCGCGACCAACGACGTGATCGCCACCACGCCGATCCCGCCCGAGGCAAGCACCGCCAACTACGGGTTCGGATCGGTGTGGATCACCCACGACGACGGCTGGGTGACACGGTTCGATCCCGACACCAACACCGTCGTCGACCGCATCGAGGTGGGCGGCAGACCGGGCTGGCTCGAGCCCGGGTCCGACTCGATCTGGCTCGGCACCGGGCCGGATCAACAGGTGGTGCGCATCGACCCGGCAACGAACACGATCGCAGCCACGATCTTCGTCGGTGGCGAACAGGCGGTCGGTGTCGGTGAGAACTCCGCTGGCGTGTGGGTCGGTGGTTGGGGACAGGTGACCCGGATCGACCCCGAGACCAACACCGTGGTCGCCACCATCG
>Ga0224508_10004351_pt1 | contig 11584 bp, 12 predicted proteins | sample SF_Jan12_sed_USG_4_FD_170157 | JGI IMG/M metagenome (GOLD analysis project Ga0224508, IMG submission 170157) | Sediment microbial communities from San Francisco Bay, California, United States - SF_Jan12_sed_USGS_21 | ecosystem: Environmental > Aquatic > Marine > Sediment | place: USA...
GTTATTACATGCCTGGTCGTGGCCCCATTGTCGGCACCATTATGGTGCCGTTGGTGATCCCCGAAATTATTATGGGGATCGCATTACTCATGTTGGCGAGTCAGGCGAAAATACCCTTGTCACTGTTTACTATTGGTGTTGGGCACATGTTGTTGTGCGTGCCGTTTTCCATGTTGGTGCTCATCTCCCGCATGGAAGGTTTCGATAAGAGTATGGAAGAGGCAGCGCAAGATCTGGGCGAGACCCCATGGACAACTTTTTGGCGGGTCACATTCCCGCTAATCTTGCCCGGTGTGGTGGCAAGTTTGTTGCTTACCTTCACCATTTCATTTGATGAATTTGTACTCGCATTTTTTCTCTCGGGGACTGATCCCACTTTACCGGTATTTATCTGGAGTCAGTTGCGGTTTCCGGATAAGTTACCCGGTACTTTGGCGTTGGGCGCATGTATTTTGGTGGCATCCTTTTTTATCGTTACATTTGCCGAATGGTTTCGTCGTAGTGGAGTGCAACTAAAACCAACATCAGGGGTGTAGTTTGAGCGAAGACGCTATTATTTCTTTTCGCAATGTAACCAAAAAATTTGGTTCAGTGCGGGCTGTTAATAATGTTAGTTTAAATATTCAGCGTGGCGAGTTTTTCTCGCTGTTAGGCCCATCCGGTTGCGGTAAGACCACGTTGTTACGCATGTTGGCGGGTTTCGAATCGCCCAGCAGTGGCGATATCGATATCGACAGTCAATCCATGATCGGTATTGCGCCCAATCACCGGCCGGTGAATATGGTATTTCAGAACTATGCTATTTTTCCGCATCTGGATGTGCGCGGCAATATTGCATTCGGTTTGCGCAAGTCCGGTTTATCCAAATCCGATATCGATAAAAAGGCCGAGGAAATGCTGGAACTCATCAAGTTGCCGGGTTACGGGTCGCGTAAAGCAGATGAGTTATCCGGTGGGCAGCGTCAGCGTGTGGCATTGGCCAGAGCATTGATCAAGCAGCCCAAGGTGTTGTTATTGGACGAGCCCTTGGGCGCATTGGATAAAAAACTGCGTGAACAAATGCAGATCGAACTGCGTGTGTTACAACAACAAGTGGGAATCACTTTTGTGTTCGTTACCCACGATCAGGAAGAAGCATTAACATTGTCTGATCGTATCGCCGTCATGTCCGCCGGTAACGTTTTGGAAATCGCGTCGCCATCGGATATGTATGAGAATCCAAAAACACGTTTTGTGGCGGATTTTATCGGCACTATGAATTTCTTTTCGGGCTCGGTGAAGCAAATAGACAACGGCGTTACTGTTATCGAGTCTAGCGAGCTGGGAACAACACGAGTTACAACAAACGGTGTTTCCAGCGCCGCGGGTGAAAAAGTCGTAATTGCTATTCGTCCAGAAAAGTTGAATTTGAGTTTTGATTCAAAACCGGATGCCACAAATATAGTTGAAGGGCGTATGGGGCCATCAGCGTATCTGGGGGATCGAAGTCATTTTAATATCCACATCAATGGTCGGAATGAACCCGTTGCAGTGGCGCTACAAAATTTGTCGCGCGCTGATAGTCAAATGCGTGGTACGAATCAAACAGTATGGTTGAGTTGGAGTGACGATGCCGCGGTGTTGTTGCCTCCGGAATAACGGATAGCGGCTGTTTGTTGTAGGAGCGAGCGGCGACCGCCATGTACGGCGGAAGTGCTGGCTCTGCAGGAGCAAGTGGCAGTCTCGCGAATCGTTACGATTTGGGAGTTCACATTCGCTGAACGCCGATAGCTGAACGCTGACCGCAGGTTCTTTTCAGTTAGTAGTATTCACGGATAACACCGCGGTTTAAAATAACGGCTACGACTCAGGAGTACCACGGTATGAATGAAAAATGGCTTTTCGTTGTGCTGTTCGGATCGATTACGATGTTTTCGGTGTTTGTTGGTGATTATCCCGCATCCAATAGTCTCTCCATCTATGACACGCAAACGCTAGTCGAGCAAAATCCTGTACTTCGTTTTAGTCACGTATCTGTTGAGCCATTAGCAAAGACAGATAAGCCTTCATATTTCATCGATGACAAACAGATTGCCGATGCATGGCGGGCATCGCAGATATATCTGAGACTCAACGGCAAATTGTTGTATAGCAGGGCAGGTGACGATAAGTCCCGCGCGCGAATTGAAACCTTACTGCAAAAGCGAACCATGCCAACCATTGTTTTTCTGCCGGGTTGCACCTTGCCACGCTGGCCGGGGCCGAATCATTTTTGGCGGCAGCTCACGCGGTCGGGATTTGCGGTTATCGGCATAGACGGGTTTGCACGCTCCGATTGGCAAGACTTGTGCGTGGACGACTCGCTTATGGTAGGTGCGATAACCCAGCAAGTACAGTTCGTATTACGTGAGTTGAATCGAATACCCTGGGTGGATCGCAATAATTTATTTTTGATGGGATTTGGCGAAGGTGGTGCCGGTGTCAGCGCCTATCTGGGTAATGGATTCAACGGCATCATCGTATTGGCGGCATCTTGTCGTGCCCATGTCCTGCAACCTGTCGCACCCGTACTCGCCATTGCATCGGAACGTGATTCGGCATTGGGCGGCACAAAAGATTATTGCCACTACGCCAGCGAACGATTATTAATAGACAGCGTGGTACACGGTGTTCTGGTATTTGACGACGCGCAAAAAGCGGTGCATCGGTTTTTACAACGGTATTTAATTTAATACGGCATTCAGCTGTCAGCTTTTTGCGTTTGGATTGCTAACGAGACAATGGACCAGGTTCTTTTCTGAAAACAGAATACTGACTGCTGATAGCCATACCCGGCAAAGAATATCGATTGGCTTCGTTTTACTCTACGCGAGAATATTACGGACACACGTTATGATAATTGTTCGGAGGAGAAAAGCATGAACAATGTAAGAAACCCCTATATTTGGGAGGCACTGATTTCACTGCTTTCACTGGTGTCTGGAATTTCGTTGTCTATCGTTAAGTTTGGCAGCGAACCCCATATCGCGATGTTGCTCGGTGTGATGGTGGCTTCGATTGTAGCCTGGCGTTGTGGTTACCAATGGAAGGCGATTCAAGATGGAATGATAAAAGGAATTACCAACGCATTGCCGGCTATTATCATTTTGGTGATTATCGGCACTTTGATTGGGGTATGGATCGCCACTGGGGTTGTCCCGACATTACTTTATTATGGGTTGAAAATCTTAAGTCCAAGTATTTTTCTGCCCGCAACACTGATTATTTGCGCAATCACGTCGTTAGCGACCGGCACATCGTGGGGTACGACGGGAACCATTGGCGTAGCATTGATTGGCATCGGTGGAGGACTTGGGTTTCCCTTGCCTTTGGTTGCCGGCGCCGTTTTGTCGGGCGCGTATTTTGGTGACAAAATGTCGCCTCTGTCCGATACTACCAATATGGCACCGGCCATGGTGGGTACGGATCTGTATACTCACATCAAACATATGTTTTACACCACCGGAGTCGCATTTGGACTAACGCTGATTATAGAAATATTTTTAGGCCTTAAATATTCAGCTGGCAAAGGCAAGCTTGACGAAGTCAAACAAATTTTGGCTACGATCAGCGACACATTTTGGGTTAACCCACTTATGCTGATCCCGGTTGTGCTTGTCATCGTTGTGTCTTATCGAAAAGTCCCCGCCATACCCGGTATCACGGCCGGCGTATTAGCCGCTGCCATCATGGGTATGATCTTTCAGGGCAATAGCGTTAAAGAATTGATTGATATTGCCTATGGCGGTTACACCAGTGACACCGGATTAGCGGCAGTCGACGATCTTCTGTCGAAAGGCGGGATGTCGTCCATGATGTACACCATTTCAATCGTGATTGCCGCCATGATGTTCGGTGGCGTCATGGAGCATACTAATCAACTTAAAGTGATTGTCGATCGGATACTGGAGTGGGCGAGTTCTCAGGGTTCGCTGTTCGCTTCCACTGTGGGTACCGCTCTAGTTTCAAATATGGTGTTGTGCGATCAGTACATGTCAATTGTAATGAGCGCGAGAATGTATGCGCAAGCCTTTAGGGAACGGGGACTGCATCCTAAAAACCTCTCCCGTGCTGTGGAAGATTCAGCCACGGTGACTGCTAACCTGGTGCCCTGGAATTCAGGCGGCGCGTATCAGGCCGCCACACTGGGTGTGGCAACACTGGCTTACTTGCCGTTCGCCTTCTTTTGCTGGTTATCGCCTATTGTTACGTTAATCTACGGAATTTTTAATATCACTATTCACAAGATTGAAGACGACCCGGAAACCGTTCTGGATTTCATGAGTGAAGATGAAGCGGCCGCAAAACTAGAGGCATCCGAAAAACCCGCGTGAATGAAGTAAACCCGGACGTTCGCCATAACCTGGCGGCGATCAAGTCCGATTCCGTCAATCTTGACGACAAGTCATTAGTCCCGGCTATGACAATGTACTATTGTGTTTATTCATTGTTTGTACCAATGGCTTGATGCAACTTAAATAATTCGGAAGAGCCGGTAGTCCGACAACCGCCGTATGCTAGAGATCAGCATTTTGTGTTACTGTGCAGATCGACTGTGATCGTGTCCACTTTACTCGCAACAAATTTCTGCAACCAGTGGTCTAAAGAGGAAATTTTTGTAAGAAGAAATTTTGCCGTGTTAAGAACATTATGCGTCCTTATCTGTAAACGGTTATCCAGTGAAGAGAAAAACCAACATTGTGGTTTCGGTAAAAGCGCGTCTCTTGGACATTAGTCGCGAAAGAGGTGAAGACTGTGATAACTAGGGCCTTGTGGGACAGTCTGGATAGTGATTATTGTTGTCGTTCGCTAAGAATTTCATAAGGTGTCAAACCATTAAATGCACCATGCGCTCGCGAGAAATTATAAAAGTTTTCCCACTCTGTTAATTTCTCTTTAAGGGCAACATCATTCACATAATTGAGTAGCTGATAAAACGCTTCCTGATCGGATCGATGTGATCGTTCCACTTTGCCATTTAACTGAGGAGATCGGGGTTTGATATAGACGTGTCGAATACCTTTATCTTCCACATGCCCGTGAAACTGGACCTGGAACTCATGCCCTCGGTCTGTGCGTATCTCCCGAATCTGAAAGGGAAACTTATCAATGACAGTGTCGATGAAGTCACAGGCATTTTTCTGGTTGTGGCGACTACAGATTTTTAACGCCCTTACTCTGGTTGCATCATCGATCGCTGTATATTGATAGCGTTTACAGCACGCTTACTTTTATCAATGAATTTCAGGAACTTAACATCGACTTGTATCCGATGACTGGGGACTTGTTTTTGATAGCGTTTGGTATGAACTTTACGCCTGCCTACATTCTTTGGGAGGCGACTTATTCCATGACGTTTAAGTATGCGCAATACCGATGCATCGCTAATCTTTATTTCGTGATACCGAGCCATGTACCACACGATACGCATAGGTCCTAGGTGATATTTCTTACGTCACTATAAAACGCGATCAACTACTTCTTGTGAAATCTGACTTCGATGACTTTTTGCTATGCATGGTTTATTCGCCAAGCCTGCCTCACCTGCTTTGTCATAACCGGACTTCCAGCGATAAAACGACGATTTAGCTACGCCAAAATAATTACAGGTGGCTCTTACATTACCTATCTTTTTGGCATGCTCCAGCACCCGCATTCGCATTTGTATAACACGTTGATCTTTTTTCATGGTAACAGTCTCCTGTGCAATAAAAGCTTAGGATAAACTGTCCCACAAGGTCTAACTTATCTACACTCATCGAGTTCCAATATGGGTTATATAATATTCAAACGACAGTCTGGCTGGTTCCAAAAAACTATTCATTGCAGTATTTTGGCCAGCATCTCGTGTCCGAGGTGACTGATGCCATCACGTATATCCGCATCGATGGCAAGGCTGACGGCCAGGGCATCACGCCGGCGTAATGCATCAATAGTTTCTTTATGCCGATCCACCAAATACGCGTCTTTTGTGTACTGGGCGGCAACCCGCAAAAACGGACCCAGTTGCAGCCATAAGCTTTCAATCATAGGCATGATTACTTGCTCGGGGTTGGCCAGATAGATTCCCGCATGAAACCTTTGATTCAATAAAACGCTGGCTGCGTGATCGTCGTTTGTCACTGCTTCGTCCATGAGTGCGTCAATGCGCTCCAGTTCGTCGATAAGTATCTTGTTGACATAAGGAATGGCGCGTTTGGCGGCATAACTTTCAAGAGTCGAGCGCAACAACACAAGTTCTTCGAACCGCGCCACGGTCATCTCTGGCACAATGATGCGGCGATTCTCTAACACAGCCAGCGCGTGTTCCGAACTGAGTCGCCGCAATGCCTCGCGTACCGGGGTGGGGCTGAGTTCCATGGCATCGGCGATTGCCCGGATGGTAATTGGCTGCCCTGGCGCGATGGCGCCTATCATCAAAGCATGTCGCAGACAACGGTAGGCGTATTCCTGGGCGGTGAAGCCTTCGCAACGGGTAAGTCGCGGAAGCTTGAGATTAACGGCTTTTGCCAAGGACACCATATTCCAATAATTCTAATTTGTTAGTTGTCTAAAACTATCGACTTGACCCGGCTATATAAAGTGATATTATAATCTATAATACTATCACAAATTGATTTTTGTGATAGGTTACAAAGATAAGATACCGCGTGAGGAGCGAATCGAGCATGAATGTTGACGTGCTGAACTGGGTTGAAAGCCGCCCGGACATTCTCAGCGTGCGCGCCGCCGTGTGCGATCTGAACGGCGCCATGCGGGGTAAACGAATTCCGGTAACACAGGCCAAAAAAGCGCTTGAGGGCAGCTTGAGAATGCCCTTGTCGATTACCGGCGTGGATATCTGGGGCGAAGACATTCTTGGCAGCGATCTGGTATTTGCCAGTGGTGATACGGACGGTGTTTGCGAATGGACCGGTCGAAGCATCCTGCCCGTGGACTGGCTGGCGCAACCGACCGCCCTGATACCCCTATGGCTGAGCGAAGAAAATGGTACGCCTTTTGCCGGTGATCCACGCCGGGCGCTGGCGGCTATCGTAGATCGCTATGCCGCGCTGGGACTCACCGCCGTGGCGGCGACGGAACTTGAGTTTTATCTGGTGGACCCAACCGATCAACGCCCCATCGCGCCACGTTCACCCCTCACCGGGAAAAGACTGGAAGCCGACGGTGTGCTGTCCATTGATGAAATCGACCAGTTCGACGCCTTCGTTAACGACATCTACGCAGCCTGCGCTGCACAGAACATACCGGCCGATGCGGCCATCGCCGAAAACGGCGCCGGTCAGTTCGAAATCAACCTTTTGCACGTAGCGGATCCGCTCAAAGCCGCCGACGACGCGGTGTATTTCAAACGTATTGTAAAAGGCGTCGCACGCAAACACGGTTTCGCCGCATCGTTCATGGCCAAACCCTACGGCGATCGTTCCGGTAATGGTTTTCACGTGCATTTCAGTTTGCTCAACCAGGACGGTCTAAATGTCTTTGATGACGGCACCGAGCAAGGCTCGGAGGTGCTGCGTTATGCCGTCGGTGGCCTGCTCGCAGGTATGGCGGAGTCGGCACTGATATTTGCACCGCATTTAAACTCTTATCGCAGGCTGCGGCCTGGCTCCCATGCGCCGACCGCTATCGCCTGGGGTTATGAGAATCGAACCGCCGCAATACGCATTCCCGGCGGCCCCAGCGTGGCGCGACGCATCGAACACCGTGTCGCCGGTGCTGACGCCAACCCCTACCTGGTACTGGCCGCCATTCTCGGCGCTGCGCTGGAGGGTATCGAGCGACAAATTCAGTCAGCCGAACCTATCACCGGCGATGCCTATGCCTTGGATCTGCCACATCTTCCTTTTGACTGGGCGTCATCCATTGAAGCTTTCGAACAGGGCGCTTTGTCCGAACGTATGTTCGCGCCGGTTCTGCGACAGACGTTTGCCGCCTGCAAACAGCAGGAGCGGGCGGTGTTTGCCGGACAGGTGACCGACTTCGAATATCACAGCTATCTGGAAACGGTTTGATGAGCGCCAGTTCGAATACTTACGCCGCGGACGGCAGCTATCCGGGCAGTTACTATGCGGCATCGGCCAACCCGGCACCGGCGCGGGTGCCATTGACGGGTAGCGTGGGCATCGATATCTGCATAGTCGGCGCCGGTTATAGCGGCTTATCAGCCGGGGTGCATCTGGCCGAGAAAGGTCACAAGGTCGCCATGGTCGAGGGCGCCAGAGTAGGTTGGGGCGCCTCCGGGCGCAACGGTGGTCAGGTCGTCAATGGTCTCAACGCCAGCCTGGCTACTATTGAAAAACGTTACGGTGCCGAGGTCGGTGCTTTTGTCGGCAAGATCGTGCAAGACGGCGCTGGAATTATTCGCGAATGGATCAAGAAATACGACATCCGGTGCGACCTGAAAGATAAAAATCTGTTTGCTGCATTTACCGCGAAACAGTTGAACGAACTGGAGGTGAAGCAAACTCTTTGGTGCAAACACGGGATGGACGAGCATGCACTGCTAGACAAAACCGCCATGCGTAAACAGATCGGCTCCGATGCCTATTTCGGTGGCATGATCGACCACACTGGTGGTCACATGCAACCGCTTAATCTAGCGCTGGGCGAGGCAGTGGCATTCGAACAAAACGGCGGTCGATAACATCGATAACGTCGACACCAACCCCACGGTCAAAACGGCCAATGGAGAAATTCGTTGCAAAACACCTATCCTCTGTGGCAACGCTTATCTCGGTGGAGTGGTGCAAACCTTGACGTCACGTGTGATGCCGGTGTCCACCCAGATTATTGCTACCGAACCGTTGGGTACGGAGCGGGCACATGAATTACTGCCAACTGATTTGCGTGTTGAGGATACCCGTAATGTCCTCGACTACTACAGACTGTCAGCGGACAAACGCCTGCTTTTCGGCGGCGGTACCGTTTATGGCGGCACCGACCCAGCGGATATCGAGGCCAATGCGCCCCAACATGGAAAAGATATCTACGCATCTTACAAGACGTGAAAATCGACTATGCCTGGAGCGGATACTTCGCCTTGTCGTTTTCGCGTGTACCGCAACTGGGGCGTATCGGCGCCAACACCTATTTCGCTCACGGTTGCAGTGGTCATGGGGTGACGGGTTCGCATTTGTTCGGTCGCATTTTATCGAAAGCCGTTGACGGTGATCTGAGCCGCTTTGACGTATTCGCCAAACTGCGTTGGTTTCCATTTCCCGGTGGCCGTTTGTTCCGCGAGCAATATTGCATGATCGGCTCATGGTGGTATGCCATGCGTGACGCACTCGGTTTTTAACGGTGCGTGTACACACACGGTGAAAACCGCACGATGAAGATTGGAATCTTGCAGACCGGCCGTGTGCCGGATGAGCTGCGCGACAAACATGGTGATTATGACGATATGTTCCGGCGCTTCTTAAGTGGCAAGGGATTCGAATTCGTCACCTACCCGGTGCTGGACGGCATATTGCCCGACGGTGTTCGTGACGCGGACGGCTGGTTAATTACCGGATCGAAGTTCGGTGTCTACGAAGATCATGACTGGATTTCACCGCTGGAGGAATTCATTCGCAAAGCCTATGCGAGTTCGGTACCTATTGTCGGCATTTGTTTTGGCCATCAGATTATTGCCCAAGCACTCGGCGGTAAGGTGGAGAAGTTCTCGGGCGGTTGGTCGGTCGGTAATGTGGACCACTCGTTTGATGGATTTCCCGAAGACGTTCAATTGCTCGCCTGGCATCAGGATCAAGTGATTGAACCACCTGCCGACGCCACAGAGATTGGCTCGACGCCTTTTTGTAAATACGCGGCTCTGCTTTATGGCGACAAGGCTTACTCGATTCAGCCACACCCGGAATTCACGGCGGATTACCTGGCCGAACTGATCCCCGCACGCCGGGCAATCCTGCCTGACGAAATTGCGCAGAAAGCGCTAAACAACCTTGGCCCGGAACCGTCATCAAATGAGATCGCCGACCGGATTGCCAACTTTTTTAAGGCACGTTCCTTAGTGTAGAGCAAGCTAATCAGTCACCGATTAAATTAAACACATTAGCCATGCGACGACAGATGCATTACGATATCCGATCGACCAACCTAAACCTGATGAGCTGAACCGTCTCTTAATTCAACACCCCATCAGTCCGAATTGTTTTGACGACGTACAGTAACGTCGATAATTTTTCCACCTCTTTCTCGTGGTCGATAACATAATGGTCGACCCGGTAAACGTCATGGGCCAACTTTATCGCCGCACGGCCTTTGACCGGATGCATATAGTAACGATCGGCATCTTTAAAATTTTCACGTACCAGCGCAATTTCAGCTGGCGAGGCGGTATCAAAATGCCGAATCCCTGCTTCGTATAAATATTTAAGCACGGCGAGATGTGGATTGCATTTGACCGCGTACATAACGCGGCCCGGAAATACATCCAGAAACAGCCTGGCGGCATTCCTGATTACATCCGGTCTTATACAGAACACCGGGTAACTCGGTTGCAACATTTCAACTACCGCTTCAACGGTCGGAAAATGTTTTAATTTCATCAGATAAATTGGCTTGCAAAGAAACCAACGGATTTGCCACGCATGGTTTACTACGCAGCAAATTTATTGGTATGGGGTTTAATCGATAGTTTCCAGAGTCTGATCAAGGCTGCGGCGAGCAATATCGACCAGTTCGTCGATATTTTCTTTGCTCATGATTAGCGGCGGTGACATGATCATTGAGTCGCCGACCGCCCGCATTACCAGGCCGTTGGCAATTGCAAATTCGCGGCACTTAACGGCGACTTCGCCCTTGGGTTCGAAGAATTCATGTTTGTCTTTATCCTTGACCAGTTCCAGTGCACCAAACATGCCGACACCACGTACTTCACCGACCAGTGGATGGTCCGCCAATTCGCACCAGCGTTTTTGTAAATAGGGTCCAGTTTCTTTGTCGACGTTTTCAACAATACCTTCGTCACGCAGGATTTTGATATTCGCCGTAGCGACCGCACAGGAAACAGGATGACCCGAGTAGGTAAACCCGTGGGCGAATTCCCCGCCTTCTTCCACCAAAACATTGGCGATGCGATCCGACACCATCACGCCGCCGATGGGCAGATAGCCTGACGATAAACCTTTGGCGATAGGCATGAGGTCGGGTGACAATTCATAGTAGTCGCTGCCAAACCATTTGCCGGTGCGGCCAAAACCGCAAATGACTTCATCGGCCACCAGCAGGACTTGGTAGCGTTTGCATATCTTTTTTAGTTCCGGCCAATAACTATCCGGTGGAACGATAACACCGCCAGCACCCTGTATGGGTTCGGCAATAAACGCGGCGACGTTTTCTTCACCGAGTTGTTCGATTTTTTCTTCCAGCGCACGCGCTGCTTTTATGCCGAAGTCATGGGGCGACATACCCGCGCCGTCCGTATACCAGTACGGTTGCATGATATGTTCGATATTGGGAATCGGCAGACCGCCTTGTTCATGCATGGCCGCCATGCCACCGAGACTGGAGGACGCAACGCTGCTGCCGTGATAAGCGTTGTGGCGGCTAATGATGGTTT
>Ga0224508_10004352_pt1 | contig 11584 bp, 5 predicted proteins | sample SF_Jan12_sed_USG_4_FD_170157 | JGI IMG/M metagenome (GOLD analysis project Ga0224508, IMG submission 170157) | Sediment microbial communities from San Francisco Bay, California, United States - SF_Jan12_sed_USGS_21 | ecosystem: Environmental > Aquatic > Marine > Sediment | place: USA: California...
TGGCGTCCGGCGCCAATCCGCTCCTCGCGCCGCTCCGCGTCGTCTGGCTCGCCCGGGTCCACGACGGAAGACGCCAGGTCCGCTTCGCCGACGCCATTCGACTCGGCGACCCCCGCGACCCGAACCGGCTCCGCGAGCATTGGGTGCTGCGCACGCAGCCCGACCGCTGCCGGATCGTCGCAGGCGATCCGGCGCCGGCCTCCGAGCTGCGGGTGCGGTGGCGCGACGCGTGCGGCGCCGATGCGGGCGAGACGCTCGGGTTCGCCGAGTTCGTCACACGCCAGGCACAGCTGGCTCTCGAGCGCGCCGAACGCAAGGTGCGCGGCGCGCGTTACAAGGTCCCGCGCTTCGTGCACGAGGACATCCTCTCGCGGCCGGCATTCCGCGGAGGACTCGCCCGTCTCGCCCGGACCGAGGAACGCGACGAGAAACGCGTCCAGCGCGACGCCGAGCGCTACCTGCGCGAGATCGCTGCCAGTCATAGCCCGTTCGTGATCGACCTGGTCATGCAGCTTTGGCGCAGCATGAGCCGCGGCTACGGGGAGCCGCGCTACGACCGCAAGGAGATCGACGGCATCCGCGCGCTCTCCCAGCAACACCCGGTCGTCTTTCTCCCGACCCACAAGTCGAACCTCGATCACCCCACCCTGCAGTACGTGCTCCACGAGGAGGGGCTCCCGCCGAACCACACGGCCGCGGGGATCAACATGAACTTCTTCCCGGTCGGCTCGCTCGTCCGGCGAAGTGGTGCGTTCTTCATCCGGCGCACGTTCAAGGACAACGAAGTCTACAAGTTCGTCCTGCAGCAATACATCGACTACCTCGTCGAGAAACGCTTCCCGCTCGAGTGGTACATCGAGGGCGGGCGGTCACGGTCGGGCAAACTGCTCCCGCCCCGTTTCGGCATGCTGGCCTACGTCGCCGACGCCTACCGCCGCGCGCGGAGCGACGAGGTCGTCCTGATCCCGGCCTCGATCGCCTACGACCAGATCTCCGACGTCGGAGACTATGCGAGCGAGGCGCGGGGCGGTGCCAAGGAAGCCGAGGGCTTCGGTTGGTTCTTGCGGGTGCTGCGGCGCGCCGGGCGCAACTACGGAAACATCCACGTCCGGTTCGGCGAGCCGGTGTTCTTGAGCCGCAGCCTCGGACCCTCGGACCCGAACGCAGAGCCCGATCCGGACGAGCAGAACCTCGCGCTCCAGAAGCTCGCGTTCGAGGTCTGCGTGCGCATCAACCGGGCCACGCCGATCACCCCGACTTCGCTCGTGGCGCTCGCGCTGCTCGGACGCGGAGACCGCGCGCTGAGCGTCCCCGAGATGATCGGGGCACTCGCCAACCTGGTCGCCGACGTCGGACGCCGGCAGCTGCCGACGACCGAGAAGATCGAACTCGACCGACCCGAAGGGGTCCGGCGCGCACTCGACGAGCTGACCCGCAACGGAGTGCTGACGTGTTTCGACGAGGGCATCGAACCCGTCTGGAAGATCGGCCCCGACCAGGATCTGGCCGCCGCGTACTACCGGAACACGGTGATCCATTTCTTCGTCAATGGGGCGATCGCGGAGCTGGCGCTGCTGCGCGCGGCCGAAGACGGGATCGTGGATCGACGATCCGAGTTCTGGGAGGAAGTCCTGCGGCTCCGCGACCTCCTGAAGTTCGAGTTCTTCTTCACCGAGAAGGAACAATTCCACGACGAGATCCGCGCGGAGCTCGCGCTGCACGACCCGGAATGGGAGGCGCGCCTCGATGCGGGAGCCAGCGCGATCCTGGCGCTCTTTCCGCTGATCCGTCCGCTCAGCGCGCACCGGATCCTGCGCCCCTTTCTCGAGTCCTATCGCGTCGTCGCCGATGTCTTGGCGTCCCGCGAGGTAGGGGAGCCCGTCGAGGACGCCGCGATCCTGCGCGACGCGCTCGCGCTCGGGCGCCAGTACTCCCTGCAGCGACGCATTCGCAGCGCCGAGTCCGTGTCGAAGGTGCTGTTCGGCAACGCGCTCAAGCTGGCGCGCAATCGCGGTCTGCTCGAGACGGACGGGCCCAATCTCAGCAAGGAACGCGAAGCCTTCGCGGGGGAGCTGCGAGAAGCGATCCGCCGGGTCGACGGCATCAAGTCCCTGGTCGCCGCGCGGCACGCGGGCGTGCTCGGGTAGCCTCGATCAGGATCCCCGCGGGGGCTTTCGGCATGTGAGGCCGGGCTCCGTGTAACCCCGGACACCGACTTGGCTATTTCGTTCCAGTAGCCTCCGTTCGTGGCTACCCGTCCGTACGCCGTCGGCCTGCTGGCCTTGTTCGTCGCGCTTCTCGTCGCGGGAGAGGCCGCTGCGAAGAAGAAGACGCCGAAGGTCTTCTGTTCGCCCGGCCGCTTCGCCATGGCGCTCCCGCTGCTCGAGGGCGGACCCTCCCCGGACGCCTTCCAGATCGAGGGGGACATGGAGCGGGCCGACGTGACGGTTTCGCTCGCCAGCGGCTGCGCACCCGTCACCGCGAAGGTCAAGGCGAAGCGAAAGTTCACGACGGTGAAGGCCAAGTGGGATTCGTGCGGCGGCTTCACGAAAGTCAAGCTGAAGGCGAAGATCCACGCTCCGGATTGCGCGGTGATGACCGGCAAGCTGAAGACGAAGCAGAAGCCCAAGAAGCGCGAGCTGATGGCGGAGCGCGTGAGCGTGATCGGCGAGTGCACGGATCCGGGCGCCGACGTCGACCCCGGCCAGAAGACGCTCCATCGCCTCAACCGCGCCGAGTACGACAACACCGTGCGCGACCTCCTCGGCGACTTGTCGGCCCCGGCCGAGAGCTTTCCGGCCGACGACTTCGGCGACGGCTTCGACAACATTGCAGACGTGCTGAGCGTCTCGCCGCTCCTCGTCGAGAAATGGGAGGCCGCTGCGGAGAGCCTGTCGGCGACCGCCCTGGCGCCGCTCGACGCGACCGCCGCCCGCTACGAAGCCGAGACCGCCGACGCGAGTGTCGGCGGCGCGGTCAACGGCGGGACGGCGTGGAACCTGTGGTCGGACGGCACGCTGCGCTTCGCCGTCGAACCGGAATACCCCGGCAGCTACGAATTCGCGGTCCGCACCTATGGACAGCGCGCCGGCAACGATCTCCCGCAGATGCGAATCGCCCTCGACGGCGAGACACTCGCCGTCGTGGACGTCGCAGCCGAGGCGCCCACGTTCGAAGAAGTGCGAACCTCGGCCTTCCTCGACGCGGGGCCCCACGACCTCGTCGTCGAGTTCACGAACGACTTCTTCGACCCGCCGAACGACCGCAACCTGATCATCGACTGGCTCGAACTCCGCGGCCCCAACTCGTCGCAGGCCCGCCGAGACTTCCGCCAACTTCTCGACGTCTGCGATCCGGCGTCTGCGGGTCTCCGGCCCTGTGCGAACGAGGTGCTCGGCGCGATCGCAAGCCTCGCGTGGCGCCGCCCGGTCGCGAGCGATGAGCTGACCCGGTACGTCGACCTCGTCGAGCTCGCCGACAGCGAAGGCGAGAGCTTCTCGGATGGCATCACCCTCGCGACGCGCGCGCTCCTGCTCTCCCCCCACTTCGTGTTCCGGGTCGAGCGCGACGACGACCCGTCTTCCGTCGAAGCCCACGACCTCAGCCCCCACGAGCTCGCGACGCGACTGTCGTACTTCCTCTGGAGCAGCGCCCCGGACGCGGAGCTCAGGGCCCTCGCGGATTCCGGCGAGATCCTCGATCCGGAGACGATCCGCACGCAGGTGACCCGGATGGTCCAGGATCCAAAGGCTCGGGCGTTCGTAGAGAACTTTGGCGGCCAGTGGCTGCAGACCCGCGCGCTCGAGGACGTCAACCCGGACTACGCCGTGTATCCTGAATGGGACGACGCGCTGAAAGATGCGATGCGCGACGAGACCCATGCGTTCCTGCACGAGTTCCTCGTCACCGACGCGCAGCTTCTCGGCATGTTCGACGCGGACTTCACCTACTTGAACGACCGTCTGGCCGCACACTACGGGCTCCCCGCACCGGGAAGCGCCAGCGTCGTTCGCGTACCGCTCGATTCCGAGGAGCGCGGCGGCATCTTCACGCACGGCAGCCTGCTCACCGTGACGAGTCAACCGCGCCGCACCTCACCGGTGAAGCGCGGCAAGTGGACACTCGACCAGATCCTCTGCGACGCGCCGCCCCCGCCGCCCCCGGGCGTCGAAGGCCTCCTCGACACCAACCCGATCGAGGGCGCGACGCTACGCGAGCGCATGGAACTCCATCGCGCCGACAAGATCTGTAGTACCTGCCACGCGCGCATGGACCCGATCGGGTTCGGCCTCGAGAACTTCAACGGGGTCGGCGCCTGGCGGACGACGGACGAAGACCAACCAATCGACGCCTCGGGCGTCCTCCCGGACGGGCGCACGTTCACCGGGCCGAGCGAGCTGGCGGCCATCCTGCGCAGCGACGACCGCACGGCGCTCTGCGTGACCGAACGGTTCATGACCTACGCACTCGGCCGCGGCATCGAGGACGCAGACGCCTGCGACATCGAGTCGATCGCGACCCGGTTCGTCCTCGAAGGGGGCTCGATGGAATCGATGCTCTCTGCGATCGCCACGAGCGATGCGTTCCGGCAGCGACGCGGCGGGCCCGAGGAGAACGAATGAGCCGCGCTCTGTCCCGTCGAACCTTCCTGCGCGGAACCGGCGCGTGCATCGGGCTACCGCTGCTCGACGCCATGATCCCGGCGCTCACTCGCGCCCAGCCCGTGCCGACCCGGCGGCTGCTCACGTACTACGTCCCGAACGGCATCCACATGCCGTCGTGGACTCCGGCCACCGCGGGGTCGGGTTTCGCGTTGCCCCCGATCCTCCAACCTCTTTCGGCGGTGCAGAACCAGCTCCTCGTGCTCACCGGACTCGCGAACCAGCCCGCCGAACCGGACGGTCCCGGCGATCACGCCGCGGGAACCGGCTCGTTCCTCACCTGCACCCACGTAGTCAAGACTTCCGGAACCGACATCCGAAACGGAATCTCGATGGATCAGGTCGCCGCGCAGGCGATCGGTGCCTCCACTGCCCTGCCCTCCCTTCAGCTCGGCACCGACGGCGGGGGCGGAACCGGAGACTGCGATTCGGGCTACTCGTGCGCGTACACCCGCAATATCTCCTGGGCCGGACCGGTCACCCCGCTGGCCAAGGAAGTCAGCCCGCAGGGCGCGTTCGACCGGCTCTTCCGCGGCGCGGGACTCGAGCTGACTCCCGAAGAACGGGAACGCCGCAAGCGGCTCCGCCTCAGCGTGCTGGACACGGTGATCGACGACGCCAACCGACTCCAGAGCGACCTCGGCGGCGCCGATCGCCAGAAGCTCGACGAGTATCTCACCGCCGTCCGCGAGCTCGAGCGCCGTGTCGAGGATGTCGATCCCAACGAGACCTGTGACGCCACTGCGCCCGGCGATCCGACCGACATCCGCGACCGGAGCCGCGCGATGTCGGACGTGATGGTCAAGGCTTTCGAGTGCGACCTCACGCGCATCATCAGCTTCATGCTCGGCAACGCCGGCTCGAACCAGACGTACCCGTTCCTGGGGATCGGCGACGGGCACCACCAGATCTCCCATCATCAGAACCAGCCCTCGAACTTCGCCCAGCTCGAGACGATCGACACGTGGGAGATCGGAGAGTTCGCCTACCTCCTCGAGCAGCTCGCCGCGATCCAGGAACCCGATGGGTCCCTGCTCGACAACAGCCTCGTGTTCTTCTCGAGCGAGATCGAAGACGGCAACTCACACCGGCACAGGAACCTCCCGGTCCTGCTCGCCGGAGGGGGCGGCGGAACGGTCGACTCGGGACGCCACGTCGTCTACGAGAACTATCCTCCGATCGCGAACCTGTTCATCGCGATGCTGAATGCGCTCGACGTGCCGGCCACGACGTTCGGCGACGACGGCACCGGGCCGCTCGGGGGCCTGACGCTCTAAGCGGCTCGGGTTCGTCTAGCCGCCCCCGAGCCCCTGGATCGTTCCGAGCGTCGCGCCGCAGGAAGAAACGAGCACGACCAGCAACAAGAGCGGGACGACGGTCCGCAGCAGCATGCGCCAGAGCCCGAACCAGCGAACCCCGGCCGCACCGCGTTCGACTTCGGCAACCGGATCGTCCATCCCCCACCCGACGAACACCGTCACGAGAAGCCCACCGAGGATCAACAGCAGGTTTCCCGCGACCTGATCGAGCAGCCCGAGCACGTCGAGGCTGAGCGCGGACGGGATCCCCAGCAGAGCGATCGCGGCACCCGCAGCGATCGATGCCGTGTGGCGCGAGATCCCGAGGCCGTCGATGGCCGACGCGACCACGACCTCGAGCATCGAAATCGCGGACGTGAGTGCCGCGACGGCGAGCGCGAGGAAGAAGAGCGAGCCCACGACGCGACCCGCGGCCCCCATCGTGGCGAACGTCTCCGGCAGCGTGATGAAGAGCGCGCCGACGGTGCTCTCGCCCACTTTGTCGGAGAGCCCGAGCGCGAAGATCAACGGGAAGACGACGAGACCTGCCAGGAAGGCGACGCCGAAATCCGCGCCGGCGATCACCAGAGACTCGTTCGGCAGATTGTCGCGGGGCGAGAGGTAGCTGGCGTAGGTGATCATCACGCCCATCCCGAGACTGAGGCTGAAGAACGCCTGTCCGGCCGCCTCCCGAAGCACGTCGAGCGAGAGGATCTCCCGAATCTCGAACGTCAGGTACCGGGAGTAGCCCGCTGCGGCGCCGTCCAGCGTGGCGGCATAGATCGCGATCCCGACGACGAGAGCGAACAGCGACGGCATCAAGACGACGCTCGCGCGCTCGATCCCGCCCCGGATTCCGCCCATCACGACGAACGCGCAGAGCGCCACGAAGCCGAGGTGCCAGGCGACCGCCGGGCCGCCGGTCGCCAGCGCTTCGAAGCGGCCCCCTGGGTCTCCGGAGAACCCGAGGAAGATCGTCTCGACCGCGTACCGCAGAGTCCAACCCGCGATCACGCTGTAGTAGGAGAAGATCAGGAACCCGGTCGCGACGAACAGCCAGCCCAGCAGGCTCCAGCCCCGCCCCCCGAAGTGCGCGAGGGCGAAGATCGGGCTTCGCCCGGAGCCGCGGCCGAGCGTCATCTCCGCGAGCATCACCGGCAAGCCGACGAGCGCGGTCATCCCGATGTAGAGCAGCAGGAAGGCCCCGCCCCCGTGCTCGGACGCCAGGTACGAGAAACGCCACATGTTGCCGAGGCCGACCGCCGAACCGACCGCCGCCAGCACGAAGCCGAGTCGAGAGCCCCACTGCTCGCGAGGCGCCTGCGCCATGCCCTGTCCCCCCGTTCCCCGAGCCGGTGGCAGTATAGTCGGATCGTTCCGCTAGCCGCCTTCGACCCGGTCGAGCGCCTCCACGCGCAGCCACTCCGGGCCGGTGAAGTGCTTCGCCCGGAGCGCGTCGAGTGCGGCCTCGTCACCGGGCGCGTCGGCGAGCAGTGCAGCTCGGGCCTCGCGATACGCAGCGAGCCGTGCGTCCCAGCTCGCACGCGCGCGGTCGAGCTCGGCGAGCCGCTCCGCTGCGTCCGCTCCGAACCGTTCCTCGCGCAGCGCCCACAATTCGCCCTCCCCGGCTCCGGCGTCGCGCAGCGCTTCCTCCTCGGCCCGAAAGTCGAGCGCGGCCCTCGAGCGCCGACGGCTGTCCCGCACCTCGGGAGGCAGCTGCTGTTCGAGGGCGGCCAGACGCTCCGCCCGCTCGACGTCCCCGAGCGAACCGTCGCGCGCGACTCGCCGAGCCTCGAGATCGACGCGCAGGGCGTCCTCCTCGGTGCCGAAGAGGACCGCAGCCACCTCGGCGCCGAAGAACTCACGCCGCAGCTCCCGGATGCGCTGGAAGCGGCGTTCGAGCGACGCGGGGAAGGCCGCCGACTCGAACAGCGACCGCGCCGCAGAACGATACGCGAGGGTGCGGTCGAGGAAGGCGATCGCCTCGGCCACCGCGGGCGGAACGAGGCGCGCCTCGATCTCGAAGACGATCCGCTCTCGCAACTCCCCTTCGGCCACTTCGCCGGTCGCCGACAGGTAGTACTCGAACAGCTCGAACGCTGCGCGATCGGGGACGAAGTGCCCTGCCGCATCGGTGCGGAGCGCCCCAGCCACCTCGGTTCCGCGCAGCGAGGGAGGTAGCTCGGCTCCCGTCGAAAGAGGGCGGCGCTCCGCGGCGCGGAACACGGAGCCGCTCTCGGCCGCCGCTTCGCCCGCCACGGCGCGCTGCGCGGCGCTCCCGGGGACGACCGGTTCGCCGGCGGGCCCCGAGAAGAGTGCGAGTGCCGCGAGCCCGAGGACGGCCGCGAGCACGCCGGCCGCCGCCCGCCCGCGGCTCACAGACCTCGGTTCTTCAGCCGGTTCGCGTGGTTCTTGAAGAGCGTCTTCGGATTGGAAGTGAAGATCGACGTCAACCCGAGGATCTGGTTGACCTCGTCGAGGTGGTTCTGGAAGTAGTCGTCCCGGATCACGTCGCCGAGGTGCGAGCTGCAGCGGCCGACCAGGCCGTCGTTGCTCTCGCCGTAGAACAACGAGGTGAGGCCCATCGCGACGTCGCTGACGTCGAAGACGTTCGTGAGCACCCCGGTGCCGCTCCAAGAGTAGTACCGGATGCCATTCACGACGGCGGCGCCCTCGCCGCACGACGAACCCGGCACGCCCTGCGGGTAGCTCGCGTTGAACACGGCGGCGCCTGCGCTGTCGAGCGAAGCGAGCGCGGCCACTGCATCCTGTGGGTTCGTCGTGCCCGAGATCAGGCCCAGCACGGTTCCGACGAGGTTCCCGAAGAATGCAGCCAAATCCTCGAGGAACGAGCCGGAATCGATCGACGCGCTGAGCACGTCGGCGAGATCGGCGCCCTTGTGCGGGCTGCCGACCGACGTCACCGACGCGACGAGGTCGGGTCGCACGGCCGCGACGTAACGGATGTCGAGCCCGCCGTGGCTGTGGCCAATGAGATTGACTTTGGCCTTGCCGGTGATCGCGGTGATGGTCTCGATCTGGTCGATCAGCTGCTCCCCGCGGACTTCGGTGGCGTTCAGCTGGCTCACCTCGGTCACGAAGACCGTCGCGCCCTTGTCCTCGAGCGCTCCGGGAATCCCGTACCAGTACTCGTAGACGCCGAAGAGCTGGTCGAAGCCCGCAGCCCCGTGCGCGAGCACGATCGGGTACTTCGTCTTCGCCGAGTTGCAGTTCCACCAGCACCACGCGCCCGCGGACGAACTCCACAGGCACGCCCCCGCCACTGCCAAGGCGATCCAGACCGAGACTCGACGCATTTTGCTCCCCCCAGGTTTTCCGGCTTCCGGGCGCCGGCATGTACCGAACAGTCCGGGGAGGATTCAACCACAAACACCCCGCGCGTTGGAAGGACGTTCTGGGCTCCCCGCAGGAAATTGCCCCGGGTGTGTATATTGCGCGCCCGCTCCCGGAGGAATCACGTGACGGCTCGGTCCACCCAAACACGCGGCCATCGGCTCACCCCCCACGTTCGCCCCACTGACGTCGACATCGAGCTCGAGGTCGATCCGGCCGTGAGCGACCGGTTCACGGGCGAGGTGTGCCACGAACTCGAGATCGATCGCGCCACGCGCACGCTCGAACTCCACGCGGCGGACCTCCGCGTCAGCCGTCCTCGCGTCACCGTGGACGGCCGGACGTTGCGCGGCAAGATCGAACGCCACCCCGAACGCGAGACCATCCAGATCCTGCTGGACGAGCCGATTCCGGCGGGCATCGCGACCCTCGAGCTCGCGTTCGCCGGGAAGCTCCGCAGCGACCTCCGCGGCCTCTACGCGGCGCGATCCGGCACGCGACCGTACGCCTTCACCCAGCTCGAAGCCGCCGACGCGCGGCGCTTCTTCCCGTGCTTCGACGAGCCCTCGTTCAAGGCCTGCTTCGCGCTCAGCGTGACGACCGGGAGCGCGCATACGGTCCTCTCGAATCAGCCCGCCGAGAAGGTCGAACCGCTCGGCGGGGGCCAGAAACGCGTCGGGTTCTCGCGCACGCCTCCGCTCTCGACGTACCTCCTCGCGCTCGGCGTCGGAGAACTCGAAGCGTCGGAGGTCACGCACTGCGGAGACACCGAGATCCGCGTCTGGCACGTGCCCGGCAAGAGCCACCTCACGGCGTTCGGTCTCGAAGCCGGGCGCGAGTGCCTCACGCGCCTCGAAGCCTGGTTCGACGTGCCCTACCCGTACGACAAGCTCGACCTCGTCGCGGTGCCGGACTTCGAAGCGGGGGCGATGGAGAACGCCGGAGCGGTGTTCTTCCGAGAGACCCTGCTGCTGACCGATCCGGCGACGGTGACGGTGGCGGAGCGCAAGCGCGTCGCCGAAGTGGTCTGCCACGAGCTCGCACACATGTGGTACGGCGATCTCGTGACGATGGCGTGGTGGGACGACCTGTGGCTCAACGAGGCCTTCGCCACGTGGATGGCGTTCCACATCGTCGACCGCTGGAAGCCCGAGTGGAAGATGTGGCACGACTTCCAGCACTACCGCTCGGCCGCACTCGGGCTCGACGCGCTGACCCACACCCACCCGATCTACACCCGCGTCCGCACCCCGAGCGACGCGACGGAGAACTTCGACCTGATCACCTACGAGAAGGGGGCTTCGGTCGTCCGCATGCTCGAGCGCTATCTCGGCGCGGGCGTGTTCCGCAAGGGCGTGCGTCGCTACATCCGCAACCACCGCGAGAGCAATGCGGTCGCCGCCGATCTCTGGGATGCGCTCAGCGAGGCCTCCGGCCAGGATGTCGAGCCGGTCGCGCGCGCGTGGATCGAACAGGAAGGGTTTCCGGTCGTCTCGATGCGCCGCATCGAACAGAGCGGCAAGCCCGCACTCGCGCTGCGCCAGGAACGCTTCCTCGCGTCTCCGAAATCCCGGCAGACCGAGCGGACGCGGAGTGCGCGCTGGCCGATCCCGTGGGTCGGCCGACTGGGCGGACCGGGTCGCCGCACGCGCGTCCAGCGCCAGCTGCTCACACGACGTCGGACGGTCGTCGAGATCGACGGGGACGACCCGACGTTCGTGTACGCGAACGCGGACGAGGGCGGTTTCTTCCGTCCGCTCCACGACGACGCGGAACTCGAACGGCTCGCGTCCCATCGATCCGCCCTTCCGACCGTCGAACGAATGGGGCTGCTCGGCCATCACTGGGCTGCGGTTCGCGCGGGCCGGGCGAAGCTCCCGGGATTCCTGGATCTGGCGCTGGCGTTCGGAAAGGAGCGGGACCCCGACGTGCTCGCGACGCTGCGTGGCCCCCTCGCTTTCGTTGCCGACCGCATCGCAGCGGGCGCGCACCAGGACGCGGCGCGCGAGCGGATCGGGGCGGCGTTCTTTCCGGCCTTCACCCAGCTGGGCTGGGATCCGGAAGCGGACGAGCCCGAGGAGACCCGATTGCGGCGCGCCGCTCTGCTCGGGATCACCGGCCTCGTCGCCCGCCGGGCCGAAATCCTGGACGAGGCCCCCGCGCGGCTCACCCGGTATCTCGCCGATCGGACGTCGCTCGATCCGAATCTCGCGGACACGGTCGTCGCCCTGGCTGCGCAGGCCGGCAGCGCGGCGCTCTACACGAAGCTTC
>Ga0224508_10004353_pt1 | contig 11583 bp, 5 predicted proteins | sample SF_Jan12_sed_USG_4_FD_170157 | JGI IMG/M metagenome (GOLD analysis project Ga0224508, IMG submission 170157) | Sediment microbial communities from San Francisco Bay, California, United States - SF_Jan12_sed_USGS_21 | ecosystem: Environmental > Aquatic > Marine > Sediment | place: USA: California...
ACGACCTCCGAGAAATAGTTGTCGTTATTGCCGATCACGATCGGACCATCCCGGTTGACCACCTCATCCACATCGTCGACCAGCAGGCTGGCGATATGCGGCAGGTGCTCGAAGACGTAGGCCCGATTGGCGCCAACCAGCCGGCTGAGATTGACGTTGCGGTCGAAGATGCGGATTTCGTGCCCCTTGCCGAGCAGCCGTTCGACCAATTCGACGACCGGGCTCTCGCGCAAATCGTCGGTACCCGCCTTGAAGCTCAACCCGAGCACGCCGACGCGGCGTTCGTTGAGGTCGAGGACCATCTTTAGCGCCCGGTCGACATGGCGTTCGTTGCTCGGCAGGACCGCGTTCAACAACGGCAGGTCGAGGTCGAGATGCCGCCCCTTGTACACCAGCGCCCGCACATCCTTTGGCAGACAAGACCCGCCAAACGCAAAACCGGGACGAAGGTATTTGTCGGAAATGTTGAGCTTCCGATCCTGGCAGAAAATGTTCATCACTTCGCCGCCGTCGATCTCCAGCGACTTGCTGATGCTGCCGATCTCGTTGGCGAAGGCGACCTTGACCGCATGCCAGGAATTGTCCGCGTATTTCACCATTTCCGCGGTTTCGAATTCCGCTCGGATCACCGGGACGGCGAAGTCGGCGTTGAGTTCCTCCAGCATGGCCTGGCTACGATCATCCGATGTTGCGACGACGATCTTCGGCGGATTGTAGAAGTCGTAGACCGCCGTGCCCTCCCGCAGGAATTCCGGGAAGAAGCCAACACCGAAATCCTCGCCCGCGCGCTTGCCCGAGGTCCGCTCAAGCGCCGGAATGACGACATCGCGGATGGTTCCCGGCAATACGGTGCTGCGGATCACCACGGCGCAGAATTCGTCCTTTTCCTTCAGCGCACTGCCGATATCCTCACACACCCGCTGGATGAAGGTCAGGCCAAGATTGCCGTTCGACTGGCTCGGCGTGCCGACACAGACGATTGCCAGATCGCTCTCCGCGATCGCCATCGGCGCGTCCGTGGTCGCCCGCAGGCTGCCATTGTCGACGGCTTCGGCGATCATCTCGCCGATGTCCTTTTCGATCACCGGCGTCTGCCCGCTGTTGATCAAATCGACCTTGGCATCGTTGGCGTCGACGCCGATTACCGTGTGCCCCTCCTTCGAGAGGCAGGCGGCGGATACCGCGCCGACATAGCCGAGGCCGAAAATTGTGATTTTCATTCTTATTCTCCTAATTCAGCCCGGGCAGGCATACTTCCGCCTGTGGTTCTGTGACCTGATCCACCACAGCGCGCGCCAATGGCTCGATGACGATCTCGGTGGTCAATGTGGTTGATTCCTGAATTTCTCCGACTCCGACCAGCGTCGTCGTCGGCGTCTTCGCGCCGAAGCACGGCGAATACCATCCGAGCGGCGGCACGTTCTGGCCGCGGATGGCGTCCCAGCGGAGACCGCCCGGCAGCCACATCGTCGCCGCCCGTGTCCCGGCCGCCGTTTGCCAGCTCAACCGGGCGACATCGTCCTGCAATTCACAGGTGACGTCCGGCCCCAAATGAAAGGCCAGACGGCCGGCATGCGCCGCTTCGCTTTCAATCGCGTCCTCCAGCACGATGCGCCGCTGACCGCGGTGCATCGTCACGGTGCGAACATGACGGGCACCGGGCTTCAACCGCCCATATCCGTCATGCGCGGCGCACCAGCGTGCCGTCTCGCCGGACTCGAGCCCTTCGAGCGAAATCAATTCGGACCGCGCGGTCTTCATCCAGAGGAACGAACCGCCTGAAACGGATTGATCAACGCCGTTTAATTCCAGACAATTATGGCCGATCGTTGACTTGAAATACGAACGCCATTGCTGCTCACCCTGATAGGTATAAGTACCGGGATCGGCGAGGATGTCGACACCGCCGCAGCGCAGTTCAACGGACAGGGCGTCCGCGTGGCCATGGGCGGCCAGAGGACCGAACCCATGCGGACCGTGGTCGCAGCGGCACCAAATGTCATCTTCGCCGTCGCCATCGTCGCGCAGCAGAACGATGCCCGCATCATCGAACCGGTTGGGCCGCGCGGCGGGACGTCCCTCGATCCGGGGCGCACCCTCGATCATCTGCCGCCAGAGCAGGCTTCGCAGATCCTCTTCTTCCGCCGCCGGCCACCAATCGCAGGCGCCGAACAGGGTGGCGCCAATGCTTAGCAAGGGCGTCACCGGTTCCGCTTCGGCGGCATCCAGCAGGAGCCCCCGCGCATCGTCGCCGTCACCCTGACGCGGCGGCCGTCCGGCGCCATCGACCATTGCCGCCAGGGCGTCGCTCATCCGGCAAACCGTGACCCAGGCGTCGACACCCAGCGGATGGCCGGACGCCTCACCTTCCATCGCCGCGGCGAGCATCAGCTCCAGCACGAACAGGTGATAGCTGCTGGCCAACTCGCGATTGATCCCGCTCGCAAAAGTCTGTGCGCGCAGCTCGCGCACCAGCGTTTCGGCCGATCTTTCGCGCCATCCATCGGTCTCCGGAAAATACGGAAAGGCACAGCACGCGGCGAATTGCCCGGCCTCCTCGGCCAGAACGTGATTATTGGCGGAGGATCCGTGGCTGACCAGCTCGGCCAGAAACTCCTGATGATGGTGAAGCTGGCGAAGGAATGTCGGGTTGTCGTCGAACAACAGGCGGACGCCGTCCCAGCCATGTAAAAGCCGGCGGACCCAAACCCAAGAGATCAGCCGCACGCCCAGTTCGATTCCACTGGTCCAGTGAATGCCCGACAGAAATGGGTTGTTGCGCCACCAGGAGCGAAGCTGCCGGGCAACCGCCTCGGCATAGATCTCATTGCCGGTGATGAAATACGCCGCCGCCATGACCGTAAGCTGGTGGTGGCGCGACGGCTCCCAGACATACTTCACCGTGCCCACCTTTTCGGCGCGCCGGTAGTCGATATCGAAAGCATAATCGGCCTGCGGCGCCCGCATTCCGGTCCGCGGATCGAGGAACCAATCCGGATCGCCATTCAGATCGTCGCGCACCCGGTCGAAAAACCGGAATCGGCCGGCGACCGCTTCATCCGCCGCCGCCACGATGCGCTCGCGCACCGCATCGGGCAACGAGCCTGCCACGGCGGGATCGATCGGGCTGGCAAAGTCCGGCACCGCGTCGGGCACGGGCAAGTCGTCGACGCCGCCCGGCTGGACCTGCCGCCGGCGCCACCGTTGCTTCACCCACGCGTCGCCGAGACGTCCCCAGACTTCCGCCGGAGACATCCGCGACAACCGCCGCGCATACCAAACCAGGTTCATTCCGCCGCCCCCAGATCTGCGACGCCATCCGCATTCTCTTCGAGATCGGCGGCCCAGTCGGCGACCGGCTCGACCCGCCGGGTCATCGTGCTGCGAATGCTGGCGAAGGTTGCCGCGGTCGTGGCAAATAGCGATTCCAGAGAGATCGGCATTGGCGTGGCCGTCTTGACCGCTTCGACGAAGGCGGCCAGTTCCTGCTTCTGTCCCTTGTCGATGCCCATCTTGCTCGCCTTGCGGCACTTGCCCCGATGCCAGACCTCGGTGCGCTGGAAGTTGTGCAGCCGGGCGACCTTGCCGTCGCCGAACACCTCCATCACTTCCTTCGGATATTTCGCATCGCCGCTTGTCATATACGCGATCTTGGCAACCGATCCGTCCGCGTAGGTCAGCATCGTCATCAAATTGTCCGGGTCGTCCGGCGTGCGCAGCGCGACGGCATCGACCGGGTCGCTATCGAGCCACCACGAGACGGTATCGATGAAATGCCCGCCCTCGCCCGCGAAGCGCGAGCCCTGGGTATCCGACTGGCCGTACCAGCTGGTCTGATCAAGCTGTCCGGCGTTGACCGTGAGATTGACCGTCTGCGGACCGGCGCAGCCACCCCATGCGTCCTTCAAATCCGTCAGAATTTTGGAAAAACGGCGGTTGAAGCCGACCATCAGCCGATCGTTCTCGGTTTCCAGAATGGTGTCGCGGACCGCCGCCAACTGTGCCGCATCGATGGCGAGCGGCTTCTCGACGAAGACCGCCTTGCCGGCGCGCAACGCCTCGCACACCATGAAGGCGTGGCTGTCGTGACGGGTCGCGATGAGTACGGCGTCGATATCGTCGCTCGCCAGCATCGCACGGTAGTCGGTCGAAACCCGCTCGAACTCGAATTTCGATTGCGCATTGGCCGCCGACAGCGCGGTCGCCGTGGCGACCTCCTTCAAGACCACGTCCGGATTGGCCTTCAGATGCGGCAGCAGCATGGTCGTCGCATAGTTGCCGCAGCCGATGGCGCCAAGCCGCACCTGATCGAGTGGCCGGGGCTGCACGCGCAGGGAATTGAGCACCACCGGCGCCGCCCGTGCCGGCGTAACAATTTCTTCGCCCTGTTCCGGGTAGCGGAAGACGATCCCGAGGCCGCCCAGTTCCCCCGAATTGATCCGCTCATACACCGACACGCCATCCTCGAACGGCAGAACGTCGCTGATGATGCCTTCGAAATCGAGGCTGCCGGCCGCGAGCAGGTCGAGCACGCATTCCATGTTGCGGCGCTCGGTCCACCTGACATAGCCGATCGGATAGTCGACGCCGCCTTCCTCATAAGTCGGATCGTACCGGCCCGGCCCGTAGGAGCGCGAGAACCGCAGGTCCAGCTCTTTTTCGTAATAGGCGTTCCACGGCAGGTCGAGCTTGCACTTGCCGATATCGGTCACCCGGGCGCGGTCGCGCGCCAGTTCGACCGCGGTCTCGACCGGCGCGTTGCTGTTGCCGCCCGCGCACAGGAAGACATGGTCGGCCCCGGCCCCGCCGGTCATCGCCAGCAACCGGCCCTTCATCGTATCGAAGGACGCCGCACCCGGCACGCCGCAAGCGGTCGCGCCGAAGCGTTCCGCCAAGGTGCAGCGCTCCTCGGAAACATCGATGCCGACCACTTGCACGCCGGCGGCGCGCAGGATTTGCACCAGGACCTGACCGACCAGCCCCAGACCGATGACGCAGGCGGTTTCCCCCAGCTTGGCCTCGGATTGCCGGAATCCCTGCATGGAGATCGACGCGACGGTGGCGAAGGCGGCCTGCAGCGACGGCACGCCGTCGGGAACCGCCACACAGAGATTCTTCGGCACCCAATTATATTCCGCGTGCAGGGCATACAAATTGCCGCCGCAGGCGACCCGTTGGCCGACCGTGAATTCATCGACGCCGGCGCCAACCTGAACCACGACACCGGACAGCGAATAGCCAAGCGGCGTATAGCTGTCGAGCCGGTTCATCACCTTTTTGTAGGTCGCGACCGGGCCCTGCTGGGCCATCGTTTCCATCACTTTTTTGACCTGGTCGGGACGCGCCCGCGCCTTGCCGATGAGCGACAGCTTGCTTTCGTGAATCTTCATCGATTCGGTGCCCATGGAGATCAGCGAAAAATCGCTGCGCACCAGGACGCCGCCGGCCTTGCAGGCCGGCACCGGCACATCGAGCAATGAGATGTCGCCGGATTTGTAGTTCTGTGCAATCTGTTTCATCACCGTTGCCGTCAGGCGGCTCCCCTCATTATCGGCGCGTGATCCCGGTGACGGGACCTACAGCGTCGCCTTTTGTTGCTGCAGCCAGGTTTCCAACGTCATCAGCTGCCAAATTTCCTTGGAACGATCGGCCGTGCCGGCCCGGTCTTCGTCGACCATGCCGCGCAGATAATCGCGATTCAAAAACCCGGACTTCACCATGTTGCCGTGCATCAGCAGGTCTTCGACCATGGTCTTGAGGTCGCGCCGGATCCACGCCCGCAATGGCGCGCTGAACAGCCCCTTCGGCCGGTAGATCACTTCGCGCGGCAACCACGGCTCGGCCGCCTTCTTCAGGATGGACTTGGTTTCCCGTCCAACGATCTTGTGCTTGCCCGCGATCGCAAAGGCCGCCGCCACCACTTCCTTGTCGACATAGGGCACGCGTACCTCGGTCGAGGCCGCCATGCTAGCCCGATCCGTGTACGCCAAATTGAGCCCCGGCAGGAAATGCCGCAAATCCGTGTAGCACATGCTGTTTACCGCATCGCCGGAGTTGCCGTTCTTGTATTGCCCGTAAATCTCCGCGTGCTCGTCGACCAATTGATCCACCGACCCGTGGTGGTCCGGATGCAGAAGGTCCCCGAATTCCGGCACGCCGTAATGGGTATAGCTGCGCCGGAACGCCGACTCCTCCGGCATGTCGGCGAAGGACAGGAACCGCTTGGCCCAGCGCGCCGTGCGATAGCCCCGCTTGCGGCCGGCGACCGGCAGCGCATCGACGATTGGGCGCACCACGCCCTGGCGCAATATTTGCGGGACCCGCCGGTACTGCGACGCCAGCATGCACGCATAGTGCTTGCGGTAGCCGCCGAACAACTCATCCGCGCCCATCCCCGACAGCAAGACCTTAACGCCGCTTTCACGGGCCGCCTGGCAGATCAGATAGGCATTGATCGCGGCGGCGTCGCCGATCGGCTCGTCGAGGAACTGCACCATCTTGGGCAGCATGTCGGCCACATCCGGCGCGATTTCGATTTCGTGCAGCGGAATGTCGTACTGCTTGGCGATCTTGCGCGCATAAAACAGATCGTCCGGCATCGCCTCGAGCCGCCGGTCGTCTTCGCGGAACGAGATGGTGTAGCCCTCAATTTGATAGCCCTTGCCGGCCGCGATGGCGGTCAGCAGGCTTGAATCGAGGCCGCCGCTGAGAAACGCCGAGACCGGCACGTCCGCGACAAGATGCGCCTCGACCGAATCTTCGATGATGGCGCGCAGTTCATCCGCACCGAGATCGCTGTACTTCGAGTGAATGAGTTCGCGCTGCGGATCGAAATAGCTGTGGCGCTGAAATGTGCCGTCCGGCGAAATCTCCGCCCAGTGCCCCGGGGGCAGTTTCTCAACGCCCTTGAAGACGCATTGCCGCTCCGGCACCCAATAATACATCAGCGACGACACCAGCGCCGTATGGTCGATCTGCAGCTCGTCGCGCAAGGCGGTGCTCAGCGCCTTCAGTTCGGAGGCGAAAGCCAAGCCGCCGTGGCGCACCGTGAAGAACAGCGGCTTGATGCCAAATGGATCGCGCGCCAGAAACATTTGGCCGGTTTTCTTGTTCAACAAGGCGAAGGCGAACATGCCGCGCAGCCGGGTCAGACAGTCCGGCCCCCATTCACGCCAAGCCTCGAGCAGCACTTCGGTATCCGACGTGGTCCGGAACGTAACGCCGCGCGTCTTCAGCTCCGCCGAGAGCTCCTTGTAATTGTAAATTTCGCCATTGTAGACGAGGACGAAATCATGCTTCTCGAACGGCTGGTTGGCCGCCTCGGACAAATCGATGATCGAAAGCCGACGATGGCCAAGCTGCACCCCGACACCGCGATGCTCACCGGTGTAGATGCCCTCCGCGTCCGGGCCCCGATGGGCGATCGCGCCGAGCATGTCCGGCAGGAGATGCGCCACCCTGGGCAGATTATAAAGGCCGACTATTCCACACATCGTTCGCGTCTCACATCGCTCGCCGGCCGGCCACAGGAGCAACGCGCGGCCGGCGTACTACCTGTGCCTGCTGGGTATAGGTGACGGCAATGGCGAATCCCACGAGACTCCAGAACCAGATGCCACCCTGCGGGCCCTCTAGAAACACATCGAAGGAAGAATTTACCAAGAAGGCCGTAAGATATCCCATTATCCACAGATTAATATTCCCGAGATATTCCCGGTTGGTTCTTAAGCACTGCAAATAACACTTAAGTAACACGTAGTATATCGTCCCAATAAGTATTAGCCATATTGCAAGCCCAGGCATTCCGGACCGGGCGAGTATCGTCAAATGCGCATTATGCGGACTTCGATTTTGTGTCGCATCGGCGAAGCCATCGACCTCCGCCAAATTCACACCGTAGCTTCGCCCGAACCAAAAATCCTTGCCGAACACCGTGTCATCGATGATGGATTGCCACCATTCCAAACGCCATTCGGCCGTACCGGAGAGTGACTGCTCCTGCGATTCGGTGAAAATGCTCGCGACGTTATTGGTAACCTGATCCATCGAGATTTCTCTTCCGCCACCGAGCGGAATGCGGACGTCGAAAATGGAGAAAAGGCTGACGATGATCAGTCCGGGAATGAGAAAATTCTTTAACCGGTTATTCGGCTTGAGCACCGTCACGACAAGAAGCGCCATCATGACCGACAGCATCCCGCCCCGGTTCCGGGAGCCGGCGGCGATCACCCCCGCCGCAATCGCCGACCACCAGAACATCTCCTGAAAGACGACCTGCTTGCCTTTGCGCAGCGGAAATCGGCGATGCAGGCCCAAGGCCAAAAACGTAGCCGCGCCGGCAAGATGGACGCCGAAATCTCCGGTCTTAAGCAACAACATTGGCACCCGCGTGCCCGCATGAACCGGCGTGAGCCCGATCGTTTTGATATAGAGTACGTAACCAAGCGGCGCCCAAACGACGAACCACGGCAAGACGCGTCCGTACCAGCTAATGGATTTCTCGATATTGCCGGTACCGTACAACAATGCGGCCGCGATGAATGCGAATGCTGCGTAGCCCCAAACCACCGAGTCGCGCAACGTATCCATCAGCGAATATTTCGGCCCCGCCATGATCGCGATCACCTGCCAAAGGACAAACAGGAGGATCAACGTGACGATGGGTGACCTGAAAAACCGGAGATCGTACCGGGTCAGGAGTACACCGGCCAACAGCGCCACAAGCACAATTTCGCCAATGAAGAATGGCGAGAAGCCGAAATACGCAAATCCCTTGCTGAAGAATGCATAACCGGCAAGCAATAGACCCAGTACACTTAAATTCGTTCCGCTGCTGATCATTTCACGAACTGCCTTGGCTTACGATTCCACGCGCCCGAAATCGGTCGAGCTTGAAACCCTGTTTTTTGCACTGGAACTCGACCGCATGCGTTGCCCTGCGTTCCGATAAATCTCGGTCAAAAGCTCGAAATTCCGGTCGGCCGAAAACTTCGCATCATAGGCGTCGCGCGCCGCCGCGCGCATCGCACCGTGCTTATCCTTGTTGTCGATCATCCATGCGATTTTCTCCGCGAGATCCTGGGCATCGCCCGGATTGAACAAGCGCCCGGTCACCTCGTCTTCAACCAGTTCCTGCAACGGTCCGGTCCGGGAAATGATCACCGGTGTTCCCATTGCAAACGCCTCGATCACAACGACCGGTTGCCCTTCGTACAGGCGTGACGGCATAACGAGGCAGCTTGCGTTACCAACCAGGCGGTACACCGCATCGCTGTCCTGCCAGCCCAGCATCTCCACATTTTTCATGTCACGGGCTTGTGCCGCGGCCGCCTCGAAATAGGGACCGTCGCCGACGATCTTCAACGGAAGCCTTTGGCCAAGTCGTCGCCAGGCCTCGAGCAGCGTATCGACGCCCTTCTCCTCGCAAACCCGGCCCACGAAGACCGCATATCCACCGCTGCCCGCGCCCGGATCGGGGGTATGGGCAAGGAAATTCGGTTTGATGACAACCTTGTCGGCCGGCAATCCGGCGGTCAGGAATTTGTTGCGGCCGAATTCAGACAGCGCGATGTAGGTGTCCACGAGGTCGCGCCAGGTTCCGGCCAGCCGATGTGCCGCGACCATGCCGCCAACGGCGGCGCTGGCCATCGCGCTGTCCCGGTAGCATTTGTGACGGACGGCGGACCACGGAAAGATCTTGCCGAGGCAGTCTTCGCAGTTCTTTCCGTCCCGGTAAAAGAGGCCATTCGGACACATCAGGCGGAAGTTATGCAGCGTTTGCACAACCGGTACATTCTCGGCGCGGGCGGCGTAGTAAACAGACGGGGACAACAGGGGGAAATAGTTGTGCACATGCATGACGTCGTAGGGTTTGGACTGCAGTTGCGCACGCACGCGCTTGTAAGACTCGGCCGACCATATGCCGCGTGCGGCGGTTCGAAGCGCGCCAAGCTCGGCCACCTTCTCGTTGTCCTCGGTTAGGATATCGACCGTGCAGCCGTGGGCGCGCAGCATATCGACCTCGGCCTCGAAGACAATTTCTTCGCCGCCACGAAATAAGTATTTATTATTCAACATTAAAACGTGCATTTACCCAAATCTTTCAAGGAGAAAATGCAAAATTTGGCACCTCCCCCGATCCTCCAAGTCATCGTCAACCATGCGTCGCCGCGCCCTTCGAAATCTTGCGAGCATTCCAGCGCCGCATCACGTTCCTTGCGATACCGCGTCAGCCAACCCCAAATTCGGCGAAATCGAAAATTCGCGACAGAAAATCATCTTGCAAGAAGACCCACCGACCGTCGCACGGCCCCTGTCATAAGGCATTAATCTGAATTTTCCGCCCGACCCATTCCCTGCTTCATTCGTACGACAACAACGCGAAATGCTTGATTTCCAAGCGTGGCGGCAGTTTGGACCAAGTCTCAGATGCATTCATTAATTCAGAAGGTGTAATACGTTCGGCATTGACCTGATAATCGCTGCTTAATTTTTGATTTCACAGTAATTTTTGCCGAGTGCGAAATTTAAGCGCAGGCGCCGCCGCTCGCCGCCCCTTGGCAGCAGGGGCCTTTCAAATCCGCCGCTGGAATCTCGGCGGAAATTCGTCACCATAGTTGGTACCCAATCCGCCATGCCGATGATCAGCGCCCTTCCAGGATCCAACGGCTTTAAAACTGGGCGCGCGACCGCGGATCACGGCGTGCCGATGCCCATCAGAGGGATTGAAAAGACGCCGTCTCGTCTCATAAATACTAGGACTCCGGTCAAGTACCGAAGAGAACAATAACAATACCATATAACTTATTGATACTATGCATAGTAATACGTGTTTGGACGAGACGAGATGACAAAAATTATAAAGTCGCGGGAGACGAGCAGCCTATGAGAGTGAAAGCGCTTTGCCAGTCGGCAATCCGAGAAGTCCACAAATGCGCGTTTCTCCGGCCGATGCCCGAAAAAGTGGCGATCTATTTGCACGAGATCCATAAGGACGAATTTTCGAATTTCGAGGAATTCGTCCGATATTGGAAGGACCAGGATTATGCGTTCGTAAACGCTCGCGATTATGTCGCGGCGCAGGGGCGGCGGGTGCTCTACCTCTCGTTTGACGATAATTTCCGCAGTTGGCTCGACACCTTGCCGCTCTTCGACGAACTGGATGTCAAGGCGACCTTCTTCATCAATACATCACCGATTCGAGACCGGGTTTCGCAAGACGAAATCGATGTCTTCTTTGAGCGGATCGCCTACGAGAACGGCGCGGCCAGGACACAAACTTTGTCGGCGTCGGAAATTTGCGAAATTGCAAACCGGGGCCACACGATCGGGTGCCACAGCCACTCGCATCACAATTTGTCCGAGCTCACCGACGAACAGGCACGGTCCGAAATTCTTCAATGCAAAACGATCCTGGAGGAGATCCTGGGCGGAGAGGTGCGCGATTTCGCCTATCCCTACGGAATGCGCCGGCATTTTAACGAAGCCTTGCGCGAATACTGCACGGAGATCGGCTTGACGACGGTGTCGAATGGCATACCGGGGATGCTTCATGACACGGTACGGCCGGACTCAATCCATCGA
>Ga0224508_10004354_pt1 | contig 11580 bp, 9 predicted proteins | sample SF_Jan12_sed_USG_4_FD_170157 | JGI IMG/M metagenome (GOLD analysis project Ga0224508, IMG submission 170157) | Sediment microbial communities from San Francisco Bay, California, United States - SF_Jan12_sed_USGS_21 | ecosystem: Environmental > Aquatic > Marine > Sediment | place: USA: California...
GAGATAGGCCAGGAGATCGCGCCTTTCGTCCTCATTGAGGCCGAGCCCCTGGCTCTCGTCTTTCCACGCGACCACCTCGGCAAGCGTCGAAAAGCGTCCGTCGTGGAAATAGGGGGCGGTGTGCAGGATGCCGAGCAGGGTGGGCGTGTCGAAAGCGCCGCTGAAGCCGCTGGCGGCGCCCTCGCCGGCGGAGCCTATGTCATGCACCTCGTTGTCGGTGAAATGGGAGCCGGGGAGGTGACAGCTGGCGCAGGACTGGCCGTTCATCGACGGATAGGGCTTTTCGAACAGCAGCTCGCCGCGCTTGGCCGCTGCCGAGGCCGTGGCCTTAAGGCGCCCGTCGCGCTCCAGATGCGGGGCTGGAAGAAAGTCGAACTCCAGCTGGTAGGCGATCAGCGCATCCAGAATGAGCGGGTTCGGCTCCGGTCCCTTGAACTCATTGACGATGACATTGCGGGTGAAGTCGCGCAGGCTGGCGATGCGTCCATCCCGGCCATAGGGGGCGGTGAAGCGTATGCCGCGCAGGCTCGGGATGTCGATCGGATCGCTTCGGTGATCGTTGAAGCGCGCATTGAAGAAACTGCCGTCGACATCCACGACGCCCGGATGCGGGCTGATGCCGGTGATGAAGAAGCGCTGGTTGACGTCGCTGCGGTTGTGGCAGGTGGCGCAGGTGAGACCGAGGCTCCTGGCGGGTTCGCCGAAGATCTCCGGGCTGTCGAACAGCATGTCGCCGAACGCCACCAGGAACAGGTCCTGCTCGTCGATGCCCTGTTCCTCGAAGTTCAAGACCAGGCGCGGCAGTGGATCTTGATCGTTGAGATCGCTGCCGGGCGGCAGCCATGCCGCCAGTTCAATGTGAGGGTCGGCGATCATGCGCTCTTCGGGGATGGGCGCGAAGGTGGTTCGGGGCGCGAACACCGTGGGCTCGTAGTTCCTGGCCAGGTAGCTGGTGAGCAGGGTTCGCGCCGAGGAGAACGCCTCGCGGTCCGCGGGCAGGCCGCCTGCGGCGATCACGCCGGTTTGGCGAATGCTGGAGGCGATCTCCAGCCAGGCGAGGCCCAGCGCGCGAAAGCCTTCGGGATCGGTCTGCTTGATGGGATCGGCGAAAGAGCGAAACAGGGCTTGCGCCTGGCCGATCTCGGCGCCGGCGAGGCCGGGCTGCTCCAACGCGGCGGCGGCGTTCGCGAGATGCTGGCGAATCGCCGCCGACATGGCCCGGGTGGTCGCCGCATGCAGTGTCGCGGGGCTCTTGGCGGCAAGCGCGGTCTCGATCGCTTGCCAATGCATGGTGCCGGCGACCTGGTCCAGCTCGACCAGGCGCTCGGCAGCGGGGCGACCGAGAATGCGGCCGTCATGGTCGGTGGTCAGCACGCGCTCGATCAGAGGCCAGTCGATCGGGTCGAGGTTGAGCAAAAACAGCGTGTTGAGATAGGCATGAGCGATGGCGTGCCATGGCGCTTCCGCCTGAATATGGGCGCCTGCAGGCTGGACCGCGCCCAACAGAACGAGGCCCGCCAGCGTCGCTCGCCTGAGGCAACCGCACAAACATGTGAACAGCTGTTCACATGAAGACATCAATACAACAATACACATCGAATGTTTACTTTTGCTCTTCTTGTTGTTGCACCTATTTTATTTAGATGTTCTGTCGACGCCCTTTTGTCAAATCTATTTTTTTTATGCCGAGGCAAAATGCTGTATCTGTTTATGCGAGGTGTCAGAATGACAGCGATGGGACGGGGATCTTGGGCAGAATGCGGATCATCGGCGGGCGGTTTCGCAACAAGCGTCTTTCGAGCCCGCGCGATCAGTCGGTGCGCCCGACGAGCGAACGCGCCCGCGAAGCCCTCTTCAACATTCTGGACCACGCGGGTTTGATCGAATCCGCGCGTTTCCTCGATCTTTTCTCTGGCAGCGGTGCTGTCGGCCTCGAAGCGTGGTCGCGCGGGGCCGAGGAGGTCTGGTTGATCGATCGGGACATCGCCCTGGCCAACACCAATGTCGAGGCCATCGGCCGACCATCCGCGGTTCACGTCCGTCGTCTGGACGCAACCGACCTCGGGCGAGCGCCATGCCGTTTCGACGTCGCCTTCCTGGATCCGCCCTATCGGAGCGGCCTTGCCGGCCCGGCGCTGGAGGGGCTGGATCGCGGCTGGCTTGCCGATGACGCCCTCGTCGTCCTTGAACTCGCCGCCAAGGACCAGCTGGACCTGCCGCCGGGCTTCGAGGTGGAGCAGGATCGCCATCATGGAGCTGCCAGGCTGTTGTTCCTGCGATCGGGCCGGAGCGCCGCCGAAGCCGAGCCTTCGTAAGTCCTGGGCCTTCATGGGCAAGAAAAAACATGCTGTGATGGAGCTAAGCGGAAAAACCCACTGGTGAGAAGGCGGACGGTTCCCATGACGCTGGCGCTCGGCATCGACCTCGGCGGCACCAAGATCGAAATCATCGCGCTCGATGAGCAGGGGAACGAGATCCTGCGCCGCCGAAAAGCGAGCCCGCGCGGCAACTATCAGGGCACGCTCGAAGCGCTGCGCGACCTGATCGCCGAGACCGAATTCGAGCTCGGCGCCAAGGGCACGCTCGGCTTCGGCACGCCGGGCGCGATCTCGCCGGCAACCGGGCTCTTGAAAAACTCCAACTCCACCTGGCTGAACGGCAAGCCGTTCGACCGCGACCTCGAGACCTCCCTCGGACGCGAGATCGCGATCGCCAATGACGCCGACTGCCTGGCGCTGTCCGAGGCGACCGATGGCGCTGCGGCCGGGGCGCAGTCGGTCTTTTGCGTGATCATCGGCACGGGGGTCGGCGGGGGGCTGGCGATCCGCGGCCAGCCGCTTTCAGGCCCGAACGCGATCGCCGGCGAATGGGGCCACAATCCGCTCCCCTGGCCGAGCCCGAAGGAGCAACCCGGCCCCGATTGCTATTGCGGCCTGAACGGCTGCATCGAGACCTGGCTCTCCGGCCCCGGCATGGAGGCGGATCACCTGGCGGCCACCGGTCAGGCGATCGATCCTCCGGCCATCGTCAAAGCCGCCGACGCCGGCGATGCCGACGCCGAGGCGACCCTGAAACGCTACGAACACCGCCTGGCGCGCGGCCTTGCCATGGTGATCAACCTGATCGACCCGGATGTGATCGTGCTCGGCGGCGGACTCTCGCAGCTCCGGCGTCTTTACGAGACCGTGCCCAGGATCTGGGAACGCTATGTCTTCTCCGACACGGTCAGAACAGCGCTGCGCGCGCCGCTGCACGGTGATTCCTCGGGAGTCAGAGGGGCAGCCTGGCTCGGTCGTAACCGCCGCCTGATCGCCGCGCGATGGGGCGATACTTGAACGGAGTTCAGTCATGTCACACCTTGACCAGCCGCTGAAGCTGGAAGACTGCATCAACGATACCTGCCCTTGGTCCGGCAAGCCTGTGGCCGCGGATTCGCTTACCTTCTATCAGGGCCAGGTGGTCGGTTTCTGTAACACTGGCTGTCGTGACAAGTTCGAAACCGCCACCCGCCATTTCGAGACCGCGGGCGCGGTCCGGCTTGACAAGGAGTAGAGCCTGCGAGCGCCGCTTAGCTCTCCTGGGAGGCGTCGCCGTTCTTCGGGCGTCGCGGCACCATCAACACGGCTTCGCCATCGAGCACCTTGGTCTCACCGACCCGACAGGTGGTCTCTAGCGTGACCCGCTTTCGCTCCTGGTTCAGCTCCCTCACCAGGGCGCGCGCGATCACCGTGTCGCCGATACGCACCGGGGCGAGGAAACGGATGTTCTGATTGACATAGATGGCGCCCGGACCCGGCAGCTTGGTGCCGAGCACCGTCGACACCAGGCTCGCGGTCAGCATGCCGTGGGCGATCCGGCCCTCGAACATGGTGCGGCTGGCGAAATCCTGGTCCAGATGGATCGGATTGGTGTCGCCCGAGACGCCGGCGAACATCAGAAGGTCGGCTTCGGTGATGGTCTTGGAAAAGACCTCGCTCATGCCCTCTTCGAGATCGTCGAGGTAGTATCCCTGGCGATCATCCATTCCGTCTTCCTCTCGCGCTCATCGTCGGCAGCGACATTCGCATGATAAATTGTGCGCTGCACCATAATTAGACGTCAATGGTTAAAATTCAACCAAGTAGTGTTTCTGCCGTGCAACATACGGCTTGAAAATCGCCAGCATGCCGGCAGCGGCTCGACGCTCAGCAACAGGACGGCGGCCTGCAGCTGCGCTGGGCCTCCTGGATCGGCAGGCAGAGGACGGTGCCGTAGGAGCAAAAAGACGCAGCAGTGGCCGGGCTTGGGGCGAAGCAGCGTGTTGCATCCCGCGCATTCATCGAAGAGCAGGCGGGCGTCGGTCGGCGTGCGGTGCCGGCTCTTATGATCGCCCTCGGGGCATGTCAGCTCGCTTTCGGACTCGATCGCCGTTACCAGAGGCTATCTCAACCTATTGGCGCAGAGCCCCCGGCCCCGATGCGAAGAAATCCTTCAGGAGGTCGGGGGGAGCCAGCCGGAACCGTTTCGATGGAACCGACAAAAGGCCAGGGAAGCCTACTCCTTCGCCGCCTTCCAATATTTGTTGTCGTCGAAGGACGGTCCCCAGACCACGCCGCTCACGTTCTTTCTGGACGCGATCAGCTCGATATCCTGGAACATGATGACAAACGGCGAGGTCGCCTGGTGCTCGCGTTGGATCTCCTGATACATGGTGCTGCGCGTCGCGGGGTCATGCTCGAGGACCGCGGCCTCGGTCATCGCGGTCATTTCCGGGATGTCCCAGGCATTGCGCCAGGCAAGCTTGCCGGTGTGCCCGTCTTCATCGCGATTGCCGGGGTTGCTGGAGAAGGTATCGGCATTGGTGTGCGGGTCCTGATAGTCCGGGCCCCAGCGGCCGATATAGATGTCGTGGGTTCTAGCTCGATATTTGGTCAGCGTCTGCTTGTTGTCGCCCGGGATGATCTCGAGATCGATGTTCGCCTCTGCCCAAGTCGCCTGGATGGCTTGGGCCATATCTGTAACGGTGGACGTGTTTCTGGTGTCCATCGTTACGGAAAAACCATCGGCCAGACCGGCGTCGGCAAGGATGCCCTTGGCCTTCTCGATATCCAGCGAATAGGGCTTGTCGTCGATCGCGCCGAGAAATCCTTGCGGCAGGAAGGACTGGTGTATGGTCGCCGAGCCCGCGAGGATGGTCGAGGCGATGCCTTCATAGTCGATCAGATATTTCAGCGCTTGCCGGACCTCGGGCTTTGCAAGGAACTCGTTTTTCTGATTAAGGCCGAGATACCAGACCGCTCCTTTCGGCACCTCCTCGACGAAGATGTCCTCATTGCCTGCGATCGCCTTGACCTGATCGCTCTCCAGATCACGGGCGATGTCGATGTCGCCCTTTTCCAAAAGAAGCTGCTGGGTCGCCGGCTCGGCGACATGGCGCGTGAACACGCGTTTGAGCGCAGGTGCTCCGCCCCAGTAGTCGGGATTGGCGTCGACCACCAGGCTCTCGTTCGGCTTCCAGGCGCGCAGCTTGAAGGGACCCGAGCCTGCAGACGCGGTGCGCAGCCACTCATGGCCCATATCACCGTCTTTCTCATGCGCCATCACCTCCTGCTTGTCGACCACCGAGCCGATACCAGCGGTCAGGCAATAGAGAAAGAAGGTCGGCGCATAGGCCTGGTCGAGCGTGACCTGCAAGGTCCAATCATCGACCGCCTTGATCATCTCGTCGACATTTTCCGGCGTGAAGCCGAACTGGCTTAGGATGAAGGACGGCGTCTTGTTGAGCTTGATCACCCGCTGAAGCGACCAGGCGGCGTCCTCGGCGGTAAGCTCGTTGCCGCTATGGAAGGTGATGCCGTCCCGGATCTTGAACGTGTAGGTCTTGCCGTCCTCGCCGATTTCCCAGCTCTCGGCGACGTGGCCCTGCAGGTTTTCGACGTCATCCACCGGATAGGTGACCAGGCGGTCATAGACCTGAGCGCCGTATTCGGCGCCCGAAAACTCGAAGATCTCGGCGGGATCGAGGGTAATTAGATCGTCGATCTGCCAGGCCTGAACCAGCGTGTCCGCAGGCGTTTCGGCAACCGCCCCGGAGACATCCATCGCCGATGCCAGTGCAATCGCAGCACATCCCGCCGCCAGATGTCGAATGAACCTATGTCCCAAATGCCCGCTCACGTCCCCGTCTCCTTTTTGGAAGTGGCCAATCAAGCTACGCTTAACCTTCCGGCGGCCGATGTCAAACCGTCATCGTCACCTGTTCGGTGAAAGTGGCAAGCGAGCCAGACGTTCGGTCAAAAGTTCGAAAAAACCGTCGGCGTCGATCTGATCGACAACGAATGCGTTGACCGGTTTGTCGCTGCGACCGCGCCAGTCCACCAACGTCCGGCCCATCGAGGCTTCGCTCGTGATCTCGATCTCGACGTGGCAGTCGCGGCCTTCAAACAGATCCGGGCGCATGACATAGGCGATTGCGCAGGGGTCATGCAGCGGCGCGCCCTGGCCTTCGCCTTTGGCCTGGTCGAACTTGTTGTAGAAGGAGAGAAGTCCATGGACGGCCTCGCTCACCACCGTGCCGATGTCGCGGATGGCGGCCAGTCTCGACGGCGTGACCAGCGCTTTGTGGGTGACGTCCAGCCCGTGCATGACAACAGGAACGCCCGAACGAAACACGATGTCGGCGGCATGCGGGTCGACATGGATGTTGAACTCGGCGGCCGGCGTGATGTTGCCGACGCCGATCGCACCTCCCATCAAGACGATTGCCTTGATCCTCGCGATGATGTCCGGGGCGAGGCGCATGGCGAGCGCGATGTTGGTGAGCGGGCCGATCGGGCAGAGCGTGACCGTGCCCGCCGGCTCGCGGCGCAAGATGTCGGTGATGGCGAGCGCTGCGTGGCCATCGGCGAGCGGCGTCGACGGCGCCGGCAGGTCGGCGCCATCCAGGCCGGTCTTGCCGTGCACGAATTCCGCGGTCACCAGGTCGCGCACCAGGGGGCGATCCGCCCCTCGATAGACCGGCACATCGGCTCGTCCCGCAAGCTCGACCATTTTTCGCGCATTCACCTCGGTTAGCGAGAGGGGCACATTGCCGGCGACTGCAGTCACCGCGAGCACCTCGATCTCCTCGGGCGAACCGAGCGCAAGGAGGATGGCGAGCGCGTCGTCCTGGCCGGGATCGCAGTCGATGATGATGGACTCTTTAGCCATGGGCATCTTCCCCGCAGATGGTGAACCGGCAGCATAGCAAGCCCAACCCGCTTCGTCCCGATCCGAAGCGGCGCACAAGGGCCGCCCTCGTGGGTTGAAGTCGCCAAGAAAATCCATCGGCGATGACGTGACGCAATAAATGCTGTCAGGGTTAAGAAAAAGTTAGGATCTCCCGGCCTACAACAAGGATGGCGATGGCAGCAGCAGGAGAAGGGCTACCCGATCTCATTGAAATCGAGGTCGGGCTTACCGACATAGGGACCAATCGATCGAAGCGGCTGGCGAGCGGGCTCGACGGCGAACCGGGACGAACACGCGAATGCGATCACGCAATCCTAACCCCTTCATGTGGCATGACGCGGTCGAGATGTTCGAGCGCGCGGAGAAGCTGCACCGGCAGTTCTTCATCCCGGCCAAGCCGTCCGCGAGCGGGCCTTGCTGGGAGCCGCCGGTCGATGTGCTCGAGACCGAGGACGCCATCCTGATCATGGTGGCGCTGCCCGGCGTCGAGCCCGAGGAGCTCAAGGTGCTGATCAACGACGGCACGCTGGTGGTCGCCGGCAACCGGCCGATGCCGGGCCATCCCAGTCGGATGATGCTGCGTCGTCTGGAGATTCCCCACGGCCATTTCGAGCGCCAGCTGCAGCTGCCCGCCGGTCGCTACGAGATCGGCAAGCGCGAGCTCAAGAACGGCTGCCTGGTGCTCTCCTTGAGGAAATTGCCATGAGCGATCCGGAGACGAGCGAGAACCAGACGACGCTCGGCGCCGGTCCGCCAGCAACGCCTGTCGAGGCGGAAATCGGTGGTGCTGAGCGCGAACAGCGATCGCTTCCGGCGGATGCGATGATCATCCTGCCGCTTCGCCATATCGTGTTGTTTCCGGGCGTGGTGATGCCGCTCGCTCTGAAACATCCCTTGGCCATTGCGGCGGCCCAGGCTGCCGCCCAGTCGCAGCAACCTTTCGGCGCCCTCCTGCAGCTTGATCCCGAGATCGAAAAACCCACACCCGACCAACTGCACCAGGTCGGCACGATCGCCGGCGTGCTGCGTTACGTCACCGCCCCCGAAGGCACCCATCACGTGGTCTGCCAAGGCCAGGAGCGTTTTCGGATTCTCGAATTTCTCGATGGCTATCCGCATCTCACCGCGCGCATCGAGCGGCTTCCTGAGACCGCCGGCGAGGGTCCGGAGGCCGAGGCGCGGCTGCATCAGCTAAAGGAGCGCTCGCTCGAAGTGCTTGCCCTCCTGCCGGAAGCGCCACCCGAGCTCGGCAACGCCATCCAGGCGCTGAGTTCGCCCTCCCATGGCGCGGATCTGGTCACCAGCTTCATGGACCTGAAAGCGGCGGAGCGTCAGGAGATCCTCGAGCTTACCGACGTCACGGCCAGGCTGGACAAGGTGCTGGCGGTGCTCGGCCAGCGGCTGGAGATCTTGAAGCTCTCGCGCGACATCGGCGAGCAGACCAAAGAGAGCATGGCCGATCAGCAGCGCGAATATTTCCTGCGTCAACAGATGAAGACCATCCAAAAGGAGCTGGGCGAAGACGAGGACAGCAAGGCCGAGATCCAGGAGCTGCGTGAAGCGATCGCCGAGGCCGGCATGCCGGAAGAGGCGGAAAAGCACGCGATGAAGGAGCTGATACGCCTGGAGCGCATGCCGGAAGCGGCCGGCGAATATTCGATGGTGCGGACCTATCTCGACTGGCTGATCGAGCTTCCCTGGTCCAAGCGCTCGGACGACGTCATCGACATCGCGGCCGCTCGAAAAATTCTGGATGACGAGCATTTCGGCCTGGAGAAGATCAAGAAACGCATTCTCGAACATCTGGCCGTCAGGAAGCTGAACCCGGACGGATCGAGCCCGATCCTCTGCTTCGTCGGTCCGCCTGGCGTCGGCAAAACCTCGCTCGGCAAAAGCATCGCCCATGCCATGGGCCGGGAATTTGTTCGCGCGAGTCTCGGTGGATTGCATGATGAAGCCGAGATCCGCGGCCATAGGCGCACCTATATGGGGGCGCTTCCCGGCAACATCATCCAAGGTCTCAGGAAAGCCGGCACCAACAATCCGGTGTTCATGCTCGACGAGATGGACAAGCTCGGCGGCGGCAGGTTCCACGGCGATCCGTCATCGGCGCTCCTCGAAGTGCTCGATCCCGCGCAGAACAATACGTTCCGGGACAACTACCTCGCTTTGCCGTTCGATCTCAGCCAGGTGATGTTCGTGGCGACCGCCAATGTGCTGGATGCGATCCCGGGACCGCTCAGAGACCGCATGGAGATCATCGAGCTTCCGTCCTACACCAGCGAGGAGAAGCTGGAGATCGCGAAACGCTATCTGGTGGCGCGCCAGCTCGAAGCCAATGGGCTGAGCCCCCATCAGGCGCTCGTTCCCGAACAGACGCTCGCCGCGATCATCGCCGACTACACCCGCGAAGCCGGCGTGCGTAATTTGGAGCGGCTGATTGGTGCTGTACTTCGCCACGTCGCCATGCGCATCGCCGAGGGCCGGGACGAGGCGGTCACCGTCGAGCCTGCCGATCTGCACGAAATTCTTGGGCCCAAGCGGGTCGAATCCGAGATCGCCATGCGCACCTCGGTGCCTGGTGTGGCGACCGGGCTTGCCTGGACACCGGTCGGCGGCGACATCCTGTTCGTCGAGGCGACGCGGCTTCCCGGCTCCGGCAAGCTGATCCTCACCGGTCAGCTCGGCGATGTCATGCGCGAGAGTGCGCAGGCCGCACTCAGCTTCGTGAAATCGAGCGCTCGGCGCTATGGCATCGATGAGAGCCTGTTCGAACGAAGCGACATCCACGTTCACGTGCCGGCGGGTGCCATTCCCAAGGACGGGCCTTCCGCTGGTGTCGCCATGTTCATCGCCCTGATGTCGCTCTTGAAAGACGAGACCGTGCGCCACGACACGGCGATGACCGGTGAGATCTCCCTTCGCGGTTTGGTGCTGCCGGTCGGCGGCATCAAGGAGAAGGTGCTGGCGGCGCATCGCGCCGGCATCACGCGCGTGATGCTGCCGTCCCGTAACCAGAAGGACTTCGAAGACATTCCGGAGAGCGCCAGAAACGCCCTCGACTTCGTCTGGCTCGAGCATGTCGACGATGCGATCGAAGCGGTGGTCGGCCCCAAACCGACACCGACCCGGAGCCTGGAAGCGCCGAAGGCATCGCTCGGATTCGGGCTTCGGCCGACCGAGGGAGGCGATCATCGCCGGCCCGCAGGCGAGGGGTGAACAAGCCCTCATCGAGCGCTGCAGGCGGGCGAGAAAGGATGATCGCCTGGCGGTTCTGGAAGGGCTGCACGCGCTGAAACACGCGCTGCGCTTCGATGCCGAGATCGAAGCCGCCTATACCGACGACCGGGATGCCCTCGCTCGCCTTGCCGAGACGCTCGCTCCGGACATCGCCCAGCAACTTTCGACCCTGGTCGAGCCGCTGCCGGCGGAGGTGTTCGCCGCCCTCGCGCCGAGGGCGCCCGAGACCGGCGTTCTCGCTTTGGCGAGGCGCCCGTCGATCGATGCCCGTGCAGTCCTGGCCGGACCGCGCGTGGCCCCGGCCATCGTCCTGGACGATCCCGCCCATTTCGGCAATGTCGGTGCGGTGATACGTGTCGCCGCCGCTGCCGGCGCCTCGGCGGTGATCACGTCTGGACGACACGACCCCTGGGATCCGGCAGCGCTTCGCGGTTCGGCCGGCCTGCATTTCGCCCTTCCGGTCGTTCGCCTCGAGAGTCTGTCCGAGACAAACGGCCCGCTGATCGCGATCGATCCCGAGGGCGAGCCGTTTCGAGCGGCCGCGGTTCCGGGAAACGCCCTTCTCGTCTTCGGTTCCGAACGTCGCGGCCTGAGCCCGGCCATCCTGGAGCGCGCCGATCACCGTCTGGCCCTGCCGATGCGCGACAACGTCTCCAGCCTCAATCTGGCAACCGCCGTCGCCGCGGTTCTCTACGCCTGGCGCCTCGGCAACGCTACTCGATAGCCGCGCTCGCGGGCATTTTCCCTCCGGTTCCGAACAACTGATGGTATGTCTTCGGCGCGAGATCCCCCCAACGACGTCGACGACCGCGTTCCGCCAGGCACTTGAAAACCAAACCGCATACCGTCGATCCCGACGCGGGCGGTCAAAGTCGATGAGGCGGCCGCCGGATGTTTGGTGAAACCGAGCGTGACCGCGGCGACCAGGGCGGAAAACCTGTAGAACGTCGCCGGCGCCGCACCCACCATAAGAGCGCCTTTTGCTGCTCCTGCGCCATGCTCGTGATGTAGGTGAAAAGTAATTGCTCCCCCCCCCCCTTGGGCTCGTCGGATTATCGCGTAGCGGAACGCTGCCGAGGCAGCTGATGTTGTTTTTTTGTTGTGCTGTGATTGACGTTGTGATTCTTAGGC
>Ga0224508_10004355_pt1 | contig 11579 bp, 13 predicted proteins | sample SF_Jan12_sed_USG_4_FD_170157 | JGI IMG/M metagenome (GOLD analysis project Ga0224508, IMG submission 170157) | Sediment microbial communities from San Francisco Bay, California, United States - SF_Jan12_sed_USGS_21 | ecosystem: Environmental > Aquatic > Marine > Sediment | place: USA...
ACACCAACGGGGGAAGGCACTCGGATCGCGCTAGGCGTTCATCTCGCCGGCACGCTGACGGGCCGATTCGCCGCCCTCGGCGACAAAGGCTTCGACGAGGTCGGCGGCGAACTGGATCACGATGTCGATCTCCTCACGCTCGCTCTTCGAGAAGGGGCGCAGCACGAAGTCGGCCGCGTCCATCCGCCCGGGCGGCCGCCCAACACCACACTTGAGACGCCAGAAGTCCTGGGTCCCGAGAGATCCGATCACGGACTTCACGCCGTTGTTCCCGCCGGCGCTGCGATCGGCCTGGATACGCAGCTTGGCGAACGGCAGATCGATGTCGTCGTGGACGATGAGTAGCCGCTCGATGGGCGTCGCAAAGTACCTGGCAAGGGGCGCGACGGCCTGCCCAGCTTCGTTCATGAACGTGCGCGGCTGCGCCAGGATCACCCGTTCGTCATCGACGCGGACGTCGGCAATGTCGGCGCGGACGAAACGCGGCGCCTTCTTGAAAGTGGCACCGTGTCGTGCGGCAACCGTTGCGACGATCTCGGCTCCGACATTGTGCCGGGTCGCCTCGTAGCGCGGCCCCGGGTTGCGGAGCCCGACAACGAGAGGCGTCGGGGACTTCAGCCTTCGTCGCTCTCTGCGGCCTCGTCGGCCGATTCGGCGTCGCCTTCGACGGCTTCGCCCTCTTCGCCTTCCTCGAGACCCTCTTCCTCCTCCACCTCTTCGACCTCTTCCTCGACGATGCGCGGGATGAGGACGGTGACAAGCGGGCGCTCGGGATCGTCGGCGTACGTGACGCCGTCGATGCTCGGCAGATTCTCGATCTTGAGGACGTCCCCAACGGCCATCGCTGCGATGTCGAGCTCGATCGAACCGGGAATGTCGGCTGGGAGCGCCTCGATGGTCACAGATGTCTCGATGGTCTCGACGACTCCGCCCTCATCGATCACGCCGACCGGGATGCCCGTGTAGTCGATGCCGACCTCTGCCTCGATGGCGACGTTGAGCGAAACCTGGATGAAGTCGAGGTGGGTGATCTCGCCGCGCACGGGATGACGCTGGATCTCGCGGGCAACGGTCAATACCGTGTCACTGCCTGCGACGTCGACGTTGATGAGGGCATTCAGCCCTGCCTCCGTGTGGAGGATGGAGTACAAATCGCGGCTGCTCACGGACACGTGGATGGGCGTGAGGCCCCGCCCATAGACAACCGCGGGCACGATGCCCTCGCGGCGCATCCGGCGAGCCGGACGGCTCCCCGACTCGACGCGGCGCTCGGCGCTCAACGTCAGCTGATCCATGGTCGACTCCTCGTTGCTGGTATCGGGTGATGATCAGGATTGCCCGTTCAATGGTCAGACCATCACGGGAGCGACGCAGGCGGGACACCAAGGCTGCCTACGGCGCCGACATCATAGTCGGTCCCGGTCCCCCTGCTTTCAGGCCCGGCCGTACCACCGGATTCGAGAGTGCCGAACAGCCGCAGTGTCTCGGCGGCATGGTCCGCAGACACCACACGCAGCGCAAACCCCGAGTGGGTGATCACCCAGTCTCCTGGTTGGACGTCCGGCGTCATAGTCACATCGACGGCGCGCTCGGTGGCTCCGAAAGCCACGCGAGCCTGGCTCGCACCGGCTTCGACGGCAAGCACGCGTCCCGGGACGGCGACGCACATGTCAGCCGCCCTCTCCCACGTCGACATACGTAAGGACCAGACCCATCGAGTCTGGGCCGTCCGGCGTCGCTTCGACCTCGATGTCCAGCGTCGCACCGGCAAGCGACGTTACGGCCAAGCGCTCCCAGTACATGCGGACGACCGCCGGATCCACACCGCTGAGCGCGCCGACCCGGATCCCGATGCGATGCGGCGATGTGCCTGCGCCTTCGACGATGGCAGCGGCGCGCACTACCAGCGACCTCACCAGTCCCGATTCATGCATTGCCGACAGCTCCCACGTCGTGACTCAGGTGGTCGTCGACCATCGCCGTCACGATCGAAACCACCTCTCGAGCGGCAGCATCGATCTGGGGGGTGAGCCCGATCTGGTCCTGATCCATGGAGGCAGCCTCGACGCCGATCACCACAACACGATCGGCGGTGCGCTCCATGACGCGACCGAGCTCGATCACCTGGGCGACGCTGAAAAGATGTGTCGACAGCCGGCGAAACATGGACGGCAATGGCTCGTCGGCGTCGAGGACGTGGATCGTCCCCGGGGGCGCCCCCGACACAACTGCATCGACAACGATGGCCAGCTCGGCGCCGTCCCAGACCTCGATGAGCTCGAGCGGGTCGCCGAGCCCGACAAGTGTCCTGACCGATGCGGGCAAGGCGGGAGCCAGCCGGGTGGCTACGACCGGACCGACGCCGTCGTCGCCTCGCATCAGGTTGCCGATACCGGCTACGACAACGCGTGGGGGCGATGCAGTCATGAGCGCCTCCGTTCGATGCGGAGATCCAGGAAGTGCGTCGCACACGATATGCACGGGTCGTAGTTGCGAATCGTCTGCTCCAGCTTCCACCCGAGCTCGTCGTCCGGCAGGTCGAGGTGGGCATCGAGAACCGCACGGAGATCGCTTTCGATCGTGAGCTGGTTCTGCGACGTAGGCGGGACGATCTGGGCGTCACGGATGCGCCCCTTGTCGTCGATCCTGTAGCGGTGATACAGCATCCCCCGAGGAGCCTCGGACGCCCCGTGCCCCTCGGCGCCTCGAGGTACGACGGTGACGTACGGTGCGGGGGGTCGCTCATATGCCTCGATGACGGCGAGCGCCTCCTCACAGGCATGCACGATCTCAACCGCCCGAACGACAATGCTCTGGAAGGGGTTGAAACACGTCGACCCCAAGCCGGCGGTGAGAGCAGCGCCGCGGGCGGCGGGACGGAGCTTCTCGAAGTTGAGGCTGTAGCGAGCGAGCGGTCCGACGTGATAGGCGCCCCGCTCTTTGATCCGCGAATGGAGGGCATTCGAACGGGCAACGTGCTCCTCCTCGAACACGTCGTTGAACTCGGCCACCGCGATGTCGAGGCCACGGTTCGACACGATGCGGCCTTCGTTGAACGGGTACTCGTCCGGATGCGACAACGACACGAACTCGAAGTCGAGCTCGATCCACGGCATCGGCAGAGCCGCAACCCATTCCACGGTGGCCACCGCTGCATCGCGCGCCCACTCCAGCTCGTCGACGAGCGCCATCAGCTCGGGCTTCGTCGGTGCCCGATAGAAACCGCCGACCCGGACGTTGATCGGGTGAATCTCACGGCCTCCGAGCACCGTCACGATCCGGTTGCCCGCCTTCTTGAGGGCCAGGCCGCGCTCGACGATGTCTCGGTGATCAGCCGCCATGTGAATGGCGCTCTCATAGCCCAGGAAGTCAGGAGCGTGCAGCATGTAGACATGCAGAGCGTGGCTCTCGATCCACTCGCCGCAGTAGAGAAGCCGACGCAGCGCCCGCAGCTGACCATCGACGGTGGTGTCGCATGCATCCTCCATGGCATGCACCGAGCTCATCTGATACGCAACCGGGCATATCCCGCAGATGCGAGCGGTGATGTCTGGCGCCTCGGTGAACATCCGGCCTCGCATGAAGGCTTCGAAGAACCGGGGCGGCTCGAATATCCCGAATTCCACATCCTGGACGACACCGTCGACGACGAGCACTTTCATCGAGCCCTCGCCCTCGACGCGGGCGAGGTAGTCGACATCGATCCGGCGTGTTCCGTTCTCGCCCGTCACGCTCCGGCTCCTCTCACCGTGATGGCGGCTTCGTGGCGGTCCGACGCCGCCCGGAACGTGTCCGCCCATGCGTTGAACCCACGAAACGCATCCACGAGGCCGCGGTCGTCGACACCAAGCGACCGCCACCAGGCGGCAAGCGATTCGGTGTTTGCCCCCGGCATGGGACCGAAGCAGCCGTAGCATCCGCGGTCGAACGCCGGGCAGATCGCCCCACATCCCGCATGAGTGACCGGGCCGAGACACGGAACGCCGTGCGCCACCATCACACAAGGCGTGCCTCGTCGCTTGCACTCCACGCAGACGCTGTCGCTCGAGATGTTGGGCTTCCGTCCCGCCAGGAAGGCGGCAACCAACTCGACCAGTTCTTTCTTGTTGATGGGACAGCCGCGCAGCTCGAAGTCCACAGTCACGTGATCGGCGATCGGGGTGGATGTCGCCAAGGTGTCGATGTACTCGGGATGGGCGTAGACGAGCGATGCCATCTCCGAGACGTCCCTCCAGTTCCGCAGCGCCTGGATCCCGCCGGAGGTAGCGCATGCGCCGATCGTGACGAGGAACTTCGACTCAGCCCGCACCTCCTTGATGCGCTCCGCGTCGTGTGGCGTCGTGATCGAGCCCTCCACCAGCGTGACGTCGTACGGCCCGGCAACGACTTCGCGAGACGCCTCGACGAAGTTGGCGATGTGCACCGCGCCTGCCACCGCCAGCAGTTCGTCCTCGGCGTCGAGCAGGCTGAGCTGGCATCCGTCGCATGAGGCGAACTTGTACACGGCCAGCTTGGGCCGCGTGGTCGGCGCCGTCACATCAGACCTCCCTCACGCGTAGGAGTGACTCGACTTCGGCATAGGTGAAGACGGGGCCATCGCTACAGACGAAGTTCCCTCCGTACTGACAGTGACCGCAGAAGCCGATGCCGCACTTCATGTTGCGCTCAATGGACAGAGAAATCCGGCCCGGTGTCACATTCTCGGAGAGGAGCGTCTCGGCGGCGTACCTCATCATGATCTCGGGGCCGCACACCATCGCGGTCGTGGTCCCGGGTTCGAAGTCGGCCCGCTCGATCAGCGTGGTGACGACACCGACGGACCCATGCCAGCCGGGATCGGCCCGATCCACCGTCACGTAGACATCGAGGTCGAATCGTGAGCGCCACTCACGCAGCTCGCCGCCGTACAGCAGGTCGTGCGGGGATCGACTGCCGTAGAGCAGCACCACACGTTGGTACGAGGCCCGGTCGGCGAGGATGGCATAGAGCACGGGGCGAAGCGGCGCCAGACCGATACCACCGGCGACGAGCACCACGTCTCCGCCCTTCGCCGCTTCGAGCGGCCAGCTCGTCCCGAACGGACCTCGCATGCCCACGACGTCGCCGGGCTGCACGCTGCCGAGCGCCCTCGTCACGGCGCCGACGCGCCGAATCGTCTGTGTTACCACCGTCGGGTTGGCCGGGTCACCGCTGACCGAGATCGGCACTTCGCCGACGCCATACGCATAGAGCATCGTGAACTGACCGGGCGCAAAAGCAAAGGACGAATTCGGGGGTGCGAGCTCGATGGTGAACGTGTCCAACAGCTCGTCCCGCTTGGCTCCGACCCGGAAGGGAACCGGCGCCATCGGCTCGCGGAGCGCAGGGTCAATCACGCTGTGCATAGATGTCCACGAGCTGAAGCCGGGCCGACTCGAGTCGGCCGACGAGCAACTTGCCCCACCGTTCGTACACCACGGCCGCAAAGCCCGTGTCGGAAGTGATCGCCTCGCGAAGCGCCGCCCCGCCGAAGCCGATGGCATCGACGTCGGTGAGCGCACGTGCGTCGAAGCGGCACCGGTACGGAGGAAACAGCCAGGACCAGCCGACCACTTCGCCGCGGTGCACCGTCTGAATGATGTGGTGGCCGCGGCCCGGGATGTGCTGCTCGAGGGCCGCATCGCCTCCGCGAATCATGTAGGCCCCCGTCGCGTCGTCACCCTCGCGGAAGATCATCTCGTCGGTGGCGAAGCTCACCTCACGGCCGGCATCGGCGAATCGCTCGACAAACTCGGGGGCCATGCCGGCGAAGAACCGGAAGCCGATCAGACCGTTCGCGTCAACTTCTGTCACTTCAGCACCTCCGGTGTCGTGAGCGGGGTACCCGTGCGCTGGTCGGCAGCACGAATTGCGGCAACCTCCGCGGTGAGGTCGATGCCGACGGGGCACCAGGTGATGCACCGTCCGCAGCCGACGCAGCCGGAGACGCCGAACTGGTCATACCACGTCGCCAATTTGTGGGTCAGCCACTGCCGGTAGCGCGACGCCGTCCCCGGGCGGATCGGACCACCGTGGATGTAGGAGAAGTCGGCCGAGAAACACGAGTCCCAGCGCCGGGTGCGAGTCGCCTCGCTCCCGTCGAGCGTCATATCGTCCTCGACCGTGCTGCAGAAGCACGTCGGGCAGACCAGCGTGCAGTTGGCGCAGGCCAGACAGCGCTCGGCGACGTCTGCCCAATGCGGGTGGGTGAGGTTTCCGAGCAGCAGATCGTGGATGTCCTCGGTGTCCAGGGCATGCTTCATCGCGGTGGCAGCATGCTCCATCTGCTCCGCCGCTTGCGTGACGTCGGTGTCCGTGACGGAGGCCAGCCCACTCACCCTGTGGAGCAGCTCCTCGCCCCGTTCCGTCCCGACCGTGACCAAGAGCCGAACGTCGGATCCGTCTGCGAGCTCGTGCAGCGCCAAGTCGTAGCCGGGTCCCGCGCTCGGGCCGGTCCCCATCGACAGACAGAAGCAGTTCTCGCCGGGCTCGTCGCAGTCGACGGCAACGATGAATGCCTGCGTCCGCCTTCCGGCATACGTGGGATCGACCGGCCTGCCTTCGCCCATGAAGACGCTGTCCTGGATGGCGATCGCCGCCAGCTCGCAGCCGCGCGCACCGATGAACGCATACCGGGGAGCAGGGGCGGGCGGTGCATCGTGCCACCCGTCTTCGTTCCGTTGGCCAGCCCACACGACACTGCGCTCGGGATAGAGGTAGCGCTTCCACGAGCGGGGGCCGACGACGAAGCCGAAGAGCCGATCGTCGCCCCGCTCCTCGAGCCGATACCCACCCGGACGCTGCCGGTCGGTCCAGCCGATCGGCAGGTCTGCGGTGCCCGTGATCTCGTCGTAGAGGATGACGCCGTCGCGCAGGGTGGGACCGATGGTCGTGTATCCGTCGCCACGAAGCGCGGAGATGAGTTCGTCCAGACCCGCTCGATCGATGACGCCACTCGCCGCCAAGTAACCCTCCTGGACGAAGTGCTCCGAGCGTACGGGTGAGGCCCGGCCGGGCATAGAGGCTTTCCTCAGATGCGGATAGGACCAACAGACCGTGGGCGAGACGACGTCGAGATCGCAGGATTGCGGCAGCGAACTGAGTGGAGGAGCGATGACCCCCGGAACGGTCGCCGCCAAGCGGCGGAGCGGAATCGCGCTGGCATTCGTCACCGCGCTCGTCAGCGGTGTAGCCGTGTACGTCAACGGCTTTGGCGTGCGGGCGTGGCGAGAGATCGGGGTATCGACCACCGTGTACACGACTGCCAAGAACGTGGTCGCCGCTCTTGCTCTTCTGGGGTTGGCGTCGGTTGCTGCTCGCCGCCATCAGGGGCGGCTTTCGATCCGCGACGTCCCCCGACAGGCCCGGCCGTGGCTGATCGCGATAGGTTTGATCGGCGGAGCGATCGCCTTCGTTCTGTTCTTCGAAGGTCTCGCCCGCGCATCGTCGACTCAGGCGGCGCTCATCCACAAGTCGCTCTTCATCTGGGTTGCCGTTCTCGCCGTGCCGCTGCTCGGCGAGCGGATGAACGGATGGCACCTCGGGGCGTTCGGGCTGCTGGTGGCGGGGCAGGTCGTGATTGCCGGCGGGCTCACCGATCTCTCTCTGGGGAGCGGCGAGATGATGATCCTGGCCGCGACATCGTTGTGGTCGGTTGAGGTCGTCATGGCGAAGCACGTCCTCGGCACAGTTTCTCCGCTCACGGTCGGTGTGGCGCGTATGGGCATCGGTTCGCTCGCGCTCGTGGCGTGGGTGCTCGTCAGCGGTGGCTTGGCGGGCGTCTCGGCGCTGAGCGCCTCCCATTGGGGATGGATTGTTCTGACCGGCGGCACCCTGACCGCATACGTGGCCACGTGGTACGCCGCACTGACCCGTGCGCAAGCCGTTGACGTCACTGCGGTCCTGGTGGTCGGCGCCGTCGTCACGGCGCTGCTCACATTCGGTATCGACGGCAGCGGGTTGCCCTCCCTCGTGGGGCTCGGCCTCCTCGGGGCCGGTGCGGCCGCCGCAGCCGCCGCCGCTCGCGCTGCGGGCAAACGTACCGGGGCGCCCCCGAGCTCGGTCGCCGCGTGAGCACGTCGAAGGTGCCCGGTCCGATCCTGTTTGCGCGCTTTGCGTATCCCCCCAACGCACTCGGCTACTGCGGTCCGGCGGACCATCGGGCCATGCTCGAGCACGCCGCGACGGGTTCCGCCGACCGCGAGCTCTACGAGCTCGCTGCGGGCTTCGCCGGGGCGTGGCCGTATCTCCAGCTCATCGCCGGATCCGCCGGTGTCGCCGACCCGCTCGACGCCGACGTGGTCGAGGCGTATTGGATCGGCAACCGGCTTTTGGGCCGCTGCGAGCCGCGTTGGCTGGCGGCGTCCGTCGACGAGCGTTTCGCACTCCGGCTTGGCACCGACCGGGAGACGGTGACTTCGCTGGCCGCCATGGGAGGCGTGCCGCATCACAGCTTTCACGTGATCTGCGTCTCCCCTTGGGTCGGTCTGCTGCGCGCCGGGTTCACCGACGCGCCTCTGACGACGATGGATCAATGCCGGATTCGCACAGGCTTCGTGCTGACCGCCGATGACGCCGCGGCCACGGTTGCCACCGACCGCCTGGCATGGGACGGCGAGCGGCTCTCGGTCCAACACGGCGCCGTCGAGGTCGTGCACGCCTCGGCTGCGGGATACGACCTGGCCGGACCGATCGCGATCGGCGATCGGGTCGCCATCCACTGGGGGTGGATCTGCGATCGGCTCGACGCACACCGCGCCGGTCGCCTGGCTGAGTTCACCGCCCGATCGCTGCGGGCCGTCAACGCGAGCGCCCGACCGAAGCTGGCGGGCGCAGTTGCATCCTCGGCGTAGCCGACACGCATCATATAGAGAATTGGTCGATCGACCCGTTGACGGCGACGCCTAAGCCCCGTAAAACCTGGCTCATGGCGCTAGACACCACCGCGGCCCATGTAGATCTCCTCCTGTTGGCGACGCTCAGCAGCGGACCCTTGCATGGATATGCCATCGCAGCTCACCTTGCCGAGAACGGACTTCCGATCGGAGAGGCGGATCTCTATCCGGCGCTTCACAGACTCGAGGAGCGCGGACACATAGCGTCGACCTGGACGGAGGCCGACGAACGGCGCCGTCGGACATACCGGATCGATCCGGAAGGTCGTGCCGCGCTCGACGAAGCGCGCCGCGCATGGGCTGGATACTCCACCGCTGTGGAGCGGATCGGAGGAGGGGCGCAATGGGCAGTTACGCCCTGATCGACGACTATCTGGACGAACTGGAACGGAATTTCGCCAAGCCTCAACGCGCTACCGAACTCGTAGACGAGCTCAAGGATCACCTCTACTCCGCCGCCGAATCGGCGCAAAGTGACGGAGCCGACGTCGCATCTGCCGAGCGCACGGCGCTTGACGGATTGAGTCACCCGACGCAGGTCGCCGCACTCTACGTTTCCAGCGACCCGAGCCTTGGTGAGCCATCCGTACCCACTTCGTTCACGAAGCGCTGCGGACAAGCCGGTATCGTGGCGGGTCTGCTCTGGGCCAGCCTCGCAGGTCTGTGGCTCCTCATTGTCTATCTCGAGACGCGACTCGGGCAGTTCGAGGGCACTCCGCAACGGATCTGGATGGTGGCTGGCTTCTGCCTTGTCGGAGCCGGAGCGATGACAACGCTCACCGTCTTTGGGGTCTATCGGCGCCACGGCGCACTCAGCCGCATGGGGAAGTCGGGCATCGTCATCATCGGCCTGTCGATCTTCGTCAGCCTCGTCGGCTTCGCTGTGACCCGGCGCCTGAGATTCGACCGGTGGGGCATGGTGCTCGCCGCAGGTGCCATCTTGTTCGTGATCGCGATTTGGCGGCGGAACCTGGCACCACGGTGGGCGGCGATCGCCTTCGGCTGGGGCATGACGGCCGGCATCGCCACCTTGTTCGTCTTGGACATGCTGAGCGTTGACGCCCCCGACCACGTTGACGGCCACGCGCACCATGGGGTCATCAACGCAAGCACCATGGGGCTGACCGTCGGAACGCTGCTCACCGGCGTGGGCATCGCCGGTCTCGGCTACTGGCTGATGCGCGAAGACCCGGTCGAGATACGACCCGTCGCGAGCGCATAGCTCCCTACGTACTCAAAGCAGCGTGGGCGGCGGCAAGCCGCGCCACCGGCACCCGGAAGGGTGAGCAGCTGACGTAATCAAGGCCGTAGCCATGGCAGAGCGCGATGGATTTCGGCTCGCCACCGTGCTCACCGCATATGCCCACCTCTATGTCGGGCCTGGCCTTCCGTCCCGCCTCGACGGCCATCCGGATGAGTGACCCAACGCCCGCATCGTCCAGTGTCGCGAACGGGTTCTCCGCGATTACGCCCAGCCGGATGTAGTTCGTCAGGAAGCTCGCCTCGGCGTCGTCCCTGCTGATGGCATAGGTCGTCTGCGTCAGGTCGTTCGTCCCAAACGAGAAGAACTCTGCCCACTCGGCAAGCGCGCCCGCAGTGATCGCGGCACGCGGCGTCTCGACCATGGTGCCGATCATGAAATCCAGATCGACGCTGCGCTCCTCGAGCACCGTCGCCGCTTCGTCGCGCACGATGTCACCCACCCATTTCAGCTCACCCGCATCAACCGACAGCGGAATCATGATCTCCGGCTTGACCGTATGGCCCGCAGCAGCGGCGTCCACGGCGGCCTCGATGATCGCGCGCACCTGCATCCTCGTGATCTCCGGGTAGATGACGCTGAGCCGAACACCTCGCAACCCGAGCATCGGGTTCGACTCGCGAAGCCGCTCGACCGCATGAACCAGCCGTTCCGCATGCTCGAGCTCGGCCAGGCTCGCATCGAGTGACTCAAGGGAGTCTGCGGCCCGCAGCCGGATCTTCCGGTCGGCCACCTCGGAAATGAGCTTCTCCCACGCAGGCAGGAATTCGTGAAGCGGAGGATCGATGAGGCGGATGACGACCGGGAGCCCGTCCATCGCCTCGTACAGCCCGTAGAAGTCCCGTCGTTGGAGTGGAAGCAGCTCGTCGAGGGCCTCACGCCGCTCGATAGGGCTCTGGGCCATGATCATCCGCTGGACGATCGGCAGCCGCTCCGACTCGAAGAACATGTGCTCGGTGCGGCAGAGCCCGATGCCCTCGGCACCGTACGCACGCGCTCGCTGGGCGTCCGCGGGGTAATCGGCGTTGGCCCTCACTCCGAGTCTGCGGAACTCGTCCGCCCATCCCAGGATCTTCACCAGCCACGGATCGGACAGGTCGGGGACGAACGTGTCCAGCTTGCCGAGGTAGACCTCACCGGTCGTCCCGTCGATCGACACCCAGTCTCCCTCCGTGACGACCAATTGACCGACCCTCATGAGGTGATTGTCCGGCTCGATCTCCAACTCCCCCATCCCGACGACGGCGGGTTTGCCGAACTGGCGGGCGACCAGCGCCGCATGGCTCGTCCGCCCACCGCGGCTGGTCAGAATGCCCTCGGCGGCGATCATGCCGTGCACGTCGTCCGGCTTCGTCTCTGGACGGACCAGGAGGACGGCCCGACCTTCCTCGTTCCACCGCTGCGCC
>Ga0224508_10004356_pt1 | contig 11578 bp, 8 predicted proteins | sample SF_Jan12_sed_USG_4_FD_170157 | JGI IMG/M metagenome (GOLD analysis project Ga0224508, IMG submission 170157) | Sediment microbial communities from San Francisco Bay, California, United States - SF_Jan12_sed_USGS_21 | ecosystem: Environmental > Aquatic > Marine > Sediment | place: USA: California...
CTGACGTGGAGATGGACTGTGGCGCCGGATTCAACACGATTTCCAGGGCACGTCGTCTTTGTGATGATCTCTTCATCGTTGCAGTAACGCGCGGCGCGAATAGGAGCCTCTGGACCGAAAGCGCGATCGCCTGCGGCGCGAACATTTACATCATAGGTCCTGTATCGAGCTCTACACTGGCCGCCGCAATATCCACCGGACTCGACAAAGGTCTATCGGTTTCCGAACTGCCGATAATCAATAATAAGCACCGTCACTGACAGCCGGATTGTCAGTCAACTACGTTGAATCGGGCCTGTCGATATTTGCCTGTTGTTTTTAATAACAGGTTAGAAGATGAGTGCCGACAGATTCTCAGTTCGGTTTTCGTATCCCCTGAAGTCAGAACACCAGGCTTACCCGGGTGCCACTTTCGTCGCTGCTGATGGCAATCTCGCCGCCGTGTGCTGTCATGATCTGCCGACTCAGGCTGAGCCCGATGCCGCTGCCGTCACGCTTGGTCGTAAAAAATGGCACGAATACCTGGTCGAGTACGCTATCCGGTATGCGAGGTCCGTTATCTTCTACGGTCAGCAGAATTCGGCCGTGATCGATTCGCGCCAGCAAGCGGATCTGTCCGCTGTCAATAACGCCGACAGCGTCGATAGCGTTCCTGACAAGATTCAGCAGCACCTGTTCGATCAGGTTCAGGTCGGCCTCGAGTTCGAGTGATTCCGGCGTCACTTCGACCGCCACCTTTATGTTCCGCAGCTCGTCCTGCATCAAAGTTCGCAGGCCATTGAACGTATCGATGACGGAAAAGCGCTGCAGTTTCGGCTGCGGCAGGTGCAAGAGCTCCCGGTAGTGCGATACGAAGCTCATCAAGCCCTCACTGCGCCGCGCGATGGTGTTCACGGCCTCACGGACGTCGTCGCTTATTTCACCGTCGTCGAGCATCGTCTTGCAGGTCTGGGCGAGAGATGCGACGGGCGTCAGGGTATTCATGATCTCGTGGGTCAGCACGCGTATCAGGTTGCGCCAGGCGCTCGATTCCCTGGCTGTCAGCTCTCCGGACAGGTTTTCGATGGAGTACAGGCGCTCGGCCTCACCGGCAAGGCGAATCTCGGAAACCGACACCCGCAGCTCAGCCGGAATCTGCCGAATCCTCGTTTGCAGAAGCTGCTGGTGCCCGGGATCGATGGCTCGCATCAGTCGGGGCAGATCGGGGTCCAGTTCGGCTAATTCATCGATGTGACGCAAGGTCGAGATGCCGGTCAGGCGGCGTGCGGGATTATTGACCAGGCTCAGACTGCCATCCGGTCTCGCGGCCAGGAACGGGATTGGTACGTGGCGCACGACAGACTCGAGATAATTGGCTTGAAAGTCGCGTTCGGCGCGAGCCGATTGAAATCTGTCGAGAATGCGATTGAAAGCATCCTTGAGCTCAGCGTCGACATCTTCCTCGACAAAATGACGCGTGAAGTCTTCGTAGTTAATCGCCGCGAAGAACTCCTCGAGTGTATTGACGTGCGACTCGACGAAAGCAATGAGTGCGATGACTTGCAGCGCGACGATGGCGCCGACCACCAGCGGTACTGCGAGGAGGTCCGTCGCCATGAGGCAGTACGCCAGCACCGTTATCGAAACGACAAGCAGGAGCACGTGCAAGACTGTCAAAGCGCGGAACTTCGCCCTGTATCGCGGCTTCACAGCCCGAACTTCTCAATGCGACGATACAGGGCTGCACGAGTTATACCCAGCATGCTGGCCGCGTGCGAAATATTGTCGCCAGCTCGTTCGAGTGCCATCGTAATTATGCGCCGCTCGTTTTCTTCCAGGTTCAGCGACTCGGTTTGCATATGTTCGACAGCACTACTGAAGCTGAAGTCATCGCCATCCAACGTGTCGCTGTCACTCAGGATCATGGCACGCTCTATCGCGTGGGAAAGTTCACGCACGTTTCCAGGCCACTGGTGTCGACGCAACTCTGACAGTGCAGCGTCGCTCAACCGCTTCGGCTCGACCTGGTATTTACGCGCATTTAGCCTGATGAAATGTTCGGCCAGCGCCGGCAGATCATCGAGCCGGTCCCGCAGCGGCGGCAACTCGATCTCGATGGTGTTGATTCGATACAGCAAGTCCTCACGAAACCGGCCATCGGCAACGAGTTTTTCAATAGGCTGGTTGGTGGCAGCAATCAGCCGCACGTCAATCGGGACCGATTGGTCGCTTCCCAACGGCACTACCTCACGACTTTCCAGTACGCGCAGCAACTTGGTTTGCATTGAGGCGGGCAAGTTTCCGATCTCGTCGAGAAACAACGTGCCTTCGTGGGCCGCCTGGAAACGACCTGGTCGATCACGGTCTGCGTCTGTAAAAGCACCTTGCGTGTAGCCGAATAACTCGCTCTCGAACAAGGTCTCCGGTACAGCGCCAAGATCGACCGACACCAGCGCTTTGCTCGCCCTTGACGATTGTTCGTGCAATGCGCGCGCGATCAGTTCCTTGCCAGTACCGTTTTCACCGCGTATTAGTACGTTTGCCTCCGTCGGTGCCACTCGTTCGACGACGCGCAGAACCTTCTGCATGGCCGCGGAACCGGCGATCATTTCAGGGAGCGGCTGTGGAATGCCAAGGGCGCTGACCCTGCTACGCGCCTGGCGCAGCGCGACGGCAACGCCAAGAGTCGCTATCAACTTGTCGTTTTGCCACGGCTTCAACACAAAATCGGCAGCGCCTTCGCGCATCGCCCGCACAGCGGTATTCAGGTCACCGAACGCCGTCATGAGGATTACCACGGCGTCAGGGTCGAGCTCAAGAATGCGACCGAGCAAGCGCATCCCCTCCTCACCGGTATTCATCCCGATAGCGAAGTTCATATCGACCAGAAAAACGTCGATTCTCTCGACAGCCATCAACGCCTCGATCTCGCCTGGATCTTCGATAGTTAGTACGCGGGAGTAGTGGCTGCGGAGCAGCAGCCGTGCTGCCGTAAGCACATCGCTGTCATCGTCTGCTACGAGAATGGTGGCCGGCGTCGTCATTCGGCCACTTTAGCGGTCCAGGTGTTCGAAATCGATCACTTGTGTGCGATTTCGAACAGTAGGCGAGCCGCAGGCGCGCGTAACTTGTTGTTTTTATTGTAGGCTGAATTGGCACGCCGATTGCTACTTATAGTGGTATGAGCTCAAGCAATCGACATTTCGCCGGATCTGACCAGGCATCCATGGACCGAAAGATCGAGCGACGGTCAACGAAACCGGCGCTGATTATCGGCATTGCCGTTGTCGTCGTAGGGCTGCTTGTACTTACCTGGTCCTCGTTCGATACGTCAACATCGTTCACGCTCGATGGCCAGCGCATTCGCATTGCCGAGGTGGAAACGGGGGTCTACGAGGATTTCATTCCCCTGCGAGCCGCGATCGAGCCCGAGCGGACCGTCTACCTGGATGCCATCGAGGGAGGCCGGGTCGAATCGGTGTTGATAGAAGAGGGTGTAATGGTCGAGGAAGGCGAGCCTTTGCTCGAACTGTCGAATACCTCTCTGCAGCTCGATGTGATTGCGCGTGAAGCCGAGGTGAGTGAACAACTCAACAACCTTCGCAACACGCAACTGGCCATCGAGCAGAATCGCCTGAAGTTAAAGAGCGACCTGATTGAAATCGATTACCAGATCGTTCGACTCGAGCGCCTCATCAAGCGATACGAGGAGCTTGAGGGCAACCAGTTCATCTCCAGGAACGAATACGAAAGCAGCGTCGATGAGCTGAACTACTGGAAGAATCGACGTGGCGTAACGCGGGAAAGTCAGGAACAGGACGAAGTCATTCGTCTGGCACAGATAGAACAGCTGAACGGCTCCGTGGCGCAGCTTGAAAAGAACCTCATCCTTGCCCGGGCGAATCTGGACAACCTGCTGGTCCGCGCGCCACGAGACGGACGCCTTACCAGCCTGAACGCCGAGATCGGCGAGTCAAAATCACGCGGCGAGCGTCTGGGCCAGATAGACGACGTCGATCGTTTCAAGGCGGTGGCGCTTGTCAACGAGTTCTACCTTAATCGCGTCCGGGTCGGGCAGCAGGCTTTGCTAACAGCCTCCGGCCGCGAGTACACGCTCGAGGTAAGCAAGATCTACCCGGAAGTGCGCTCGGCGCAATTTGAAGTGGATCTTCGATTTGTCGACGCCACGCCGGCCGACGTACGGCGCGGTCAGACGCTGCAGCTGCGGCTCAGGCTGGGTGACACAACCGAGCGTGCGGTGTTGCTGCCCAATGGTCCGTACTTCAATGACACCGGCGGTGCGTGGGTCTTTGTACTGGACGCTGACGGCAAGGTAGCACGCAGACGCCCGGTTCAGTTCGGGCGGCGCAATCCAAACAATATTGAAGTCGAAGGTGGCATCGAGCCAGGCGAGAAGGTCATCGTTTCTTCATACGCGAGTTTTATCGAGGTAGAGCGGTTATTCATCGACCGCTGATTTTCCGACCAGAGAGCCCAAGGAGCACAAAAAATGATCGAAATGCACGATCTGTCGAAGATTTATAGAACATCGAACGTCGAAACTACGGCGCTTAACGGTATCAACCTGGAAATTAGTCCCGGTGAATTCATCGCCATCATGGGCCCCTCTGGTTGCGGCAAATCCACGCTCCTGAATGTCATGGGCATGCTCGACACGCCGTCCGCCGGCAGCTATTCATTCCTCGGGGAAGAAGTTTCACAGTACCCGGAAGGAAAGCTGGCGGACTTTCGCAAGCACAACATCGGCTTTATCTTCCAGAGCTTCAACCTGGTTGACGAATTGACCGTAGCCGAAAATGTCGAGCTGCCGCTGCTGTACCAGAAAGTGCCTGGCAATGAGCGTGAGCAGAAAGTACAGGCTGTGCTGGAGCGTGTGGGCATCGCCCATCGCGCCGATCATCGACCGCAGCAACTTTCCGGCGGTCAGCAACAGCGGGTTGCCGTGGCCCGCGCGGTGGTCACAAATCCGAACCTGATCCTCGCTGACGAGCCAACCGGCAATCTGGACACGACCAACGGCGAGGAAGTACTCGATTTACTGAACCAGCTAAACAGTGATGGCACAACCATTGTCATGGTTACACACGATCCCGGTCACGCGGACCACGCGAGCAGAGTCGTGCAGATGCTGGACGGCAAGGTATTGTCGGAAAATGTTATCGGTCTTCGGCCGACTGCCGAGGCGCGTCATGCTTAGCAACTACATAAAAATCGCCTGGCGAAATATCACGGGCAATCCGCTGTTCAGCGCGATCAACATCATCGGCCTGTCCATCGGCCTTGCCTGCTGCATCATCATTACGCTGTTCGTTCGCTACGAAACATCGTTTGATCAGCATTGGGAAAATAGCGATCGCATCTACCGTGTTACTCGAGACTTCTTCAGCAATAATCTGCAACTGGCGGCGGTCGCCCCACCAATCGCGCCCTTGTTACAGGAAGACTTTCCCGAAATCGAAGACATAACCCGACTGCTGGCTGCCCCACAGTCCTCTATCCGTCGCGGCGACGATTCCTTTGTCGAAGACGGTGTGGCCATTGCAGACCGTAATGTATTCGACTTCTTTAATATTCAGTTTGTCAGCGGCAGCCCGGAGACGGCACTCGCCCGACCAACGGATTTCGTGCTGACCCGCAGGGCCGCGGAGCGTTACTTCGGTAACGAAGACCCCGTCGGACAAACACTGAGATTCATGGACCAGGTCGACGTCACCGTTACGGCGGTCATCGAGGACCTCCCTGAAAACACGCATATGACCTTTGAGTTCCTGGGCTCGATGGATGCCATTCCGATGATGATGGGACCAGAGGAGATGGAGAGCTGGGGTAGTAACAACTACTACACCTATTTGAGATTGCCGGAGGGATACGACGCGGAAAGTCTGTCCTCACGATTCCCGGAGTTCCTGGACAAGCACCGGGGCGAAGGCGACAGTGAAGGCAACGCCCTCGGGTTACAACGCCTGACCGACATTCACCTGCAATCCAATCGTGATGGCGAGTGGCAGGCAAACGGCAGCAGGGCGGTTGTGTATACGTTCTCGGCGGTGGCGTTCGTAGTGTTGCTGATCGCCTGTATTAACTTCATGAACCTGACGACGGCACGTTCGACCCAGCGAGTGCGCGAAGTCGGTGTTCGTAAAGTTGTCGGTGCGAAACGCAGCCAACTTATCGTCCAGTTCCTCGGCGAGTCGGTGTTGTTGACCGCGTTGGCGATGTTGCTGGCGGTAGCGTTTGTCGAAATCATTCTGCCTTTTTTCGCCTCGTTCCTGGAGAAGCCCCTGACATTTTCTCTCGCGAGTGCGCAGATGCTTGGCGTCCTCGTTGCCGGAGTTATCGTCGTTGGCTTGCTCGCGGGTAGTTATCCGGCATTTTATCTTTCGCAATTCCGTCCCGCGGAAGTGCTCAAGGGCAATGCGTCGGGCTCGGGCTCGGTATTCCTGAGAAAAGTACTGGTCGTGTTCCAGTTCTCGACGTCGATTGCCCTGCTGATTGCTACCGGCGTCGTCGTCGCACAGATGCAGTATGCGAAGAACATTGATCTCGGCTACGACAAGTCACGCAACATCGTCTCGAGCCTGCCGTTTTTTGCGGACTTGTGGGACACCTATGAGCCGTTGAAAGCTGAGCTTGAGGCCCATCCGGATATTCTATCGGTTGTGTACTCGTCAAGGGTGCCTGGCATGCGCAACCTCGATGGCTCCGGTTACATTGCCGAGGGGCTGCAGGCGACAATGGACAACGTAGAGGGTATTTCGGACATCAAGGTCGATTACCAATGGTTCGACCACTATGGCGTTGAGTTTCTTGCGGGCCGTCCCTTTCGCGAAAATGAACGCCGCGTGGAGGAGCCGACGGACGAACATCCGGTGACAAAAGGGGCCGCAATCCTGAACGAGTCCGGCGCGCGTCGTTTCGGTTGGACGCCGGAAGAGGCCGTCGGAAAAATTATCCGCCAACCGATGAGCCGTGACCTGGATCTGTTCGTCGATCGGGAGGTCGTCGGCGTCATTCCGGACATCCATTTTGCATCGCTGCACAACGAAATGAAGGCAACGGTATATGCCGAGCCGAACGGGAATTACGGCCGCCGGATCTCCGTGAAAGTTGCGCCCGGCGATCCGCAGGACGCAATTTCCCACATGGAGTCGGTGTGGGCACGGATGCTTCCGGCGCAGCCCATGCAGTGGGAATTCCTCGATGACAGCTTTGATGCGCTGTACCGCTCTGAAGGTCGGCAAGCGCAGCTGTTCGGCATGTTTGCCGGTCTTGCAATTTTCGTAGCCGTACTGGGGCTCTTCGGTCTTGCATCGTTTACGACCGAGAGACGCACCAAGGAGATTGGTATCCGCAAGGTCATGGGTGCATCGGTATCGGATATCGTGCTGTTGTTGACGTCGGACTTCACGAAACTGGTGTTGCTCGCCAACCTGGTTGCGTGGCCGGTCGCCTACTACTTCATGAGCGACTGGTTGAATCGATTCGTTTACAGAGCGCCGTTCGCGGATTGGGCCTGGCTGTTTATCGCGAGCGCCGTTGCAGCGCTGGCGGCCGCCTGGTTAACCATCGCCGTACAGGCAGGAAAAGCGGCACGATCGCGCCCGGTACTCGCGTTGCGTTACGAGTAACCGTGACTCATCTCAGATCAAGCCGCCCTGTCGGGCGTCTGCGCTGATCAACCGGGCACTCGGCGTCGAGCTCCGTGATCAGCGCTGATCCTTGGCGCCGCCGGCAAAACAGACAACGGAAATCGCGACGGCCGTAGTCTTCGCATCGGGGTTCCGGTAGGAGTGTCTCTGGTCACCTCGAAACACGAGCATATCCCCGGCTTCCAGCAGCCAGTGTTCTCCGGCGATGATCAGCTCAATCTGGCCGCTCTCGCAAGTGAGGTACTCTCTTGTGCCCGTGGTATGCGGTACGCCAACCATGCGCCCGTTCGGGGTGATCTCCATCCGCGAGAATTCGAGTCCCGGCAGGGCGTCAGGAACGAGCGGTCGGATGCGGGCGTCCTGGCGCTTCCGTTCTTTCACCTCGGCTGCCGGGATGTGATCAATCTCGTTGCGTGGCGCGCCAATCAGTTCTTCGATCGAGACCTGCAGGGCAAACGCGGCTTTGCGGAGCACGCCGAGCGTCGGGTTTGCAGCTCCGGACTCGAGGCTCGCCCACGTGGCGCGCGGCAATCCGGACAGCTCCGCAATGCGTTGCTGCGACATGTTGTGCGCCTCGCGCAGGCGCCGGACGTTACTCGCGAGATTGCGTTCCGGATCCGACATTCCGACAGGATAGCCGTCTGCTATTTAACTGGCAACTCTGTTGCTTTGTTGGACAGACTGTCAGATTCTCATGTCTTTGACCAAGGAGCAGACCATGACCATCCGCATAGAACACGCCAATATGATTGTTCGCGACGTCGACGCAAGCGTGCGATTCCTGCAAACCGCGTTTCCTGAATTTCGCGTGCGTCGTGAGGGTAATGGGGAGCAACGATGGGCGCACATAGGCACGGACGAAACCTATATCGCACTGAACGAAGCGGTGTCCGAACCCCCGGAACGCTGGGTGCCATATTCAGGCAAGCCCGGCGTTAATCACCTGGGTTACGAGGTCGATGATGTTGACGCATTACGTCAGCGCATGAGGGCGGCAGGCTACAGGGAATCGACGGTACCCAACAACCACCCGTATCGAAAGCGCGTCTACTTCAACGACTCCGACGGCAACGACTGGGAATTCGTGCAGTACTTCTCGGATGATCCGACGAAACGCAATGACTATGAGATCCCGGATCCCGCGTGACCTGATGTCAAAGCCGCGCGGCGAGGCGACTACCCTGATCGATCGCCCGCTTGGCGTCGAGTTCTGTTGCTACATCGGCACCACCGATTACGTGGGTGGGTATGCCGGCCGATTCTAGTGGTTCTTGCAGCTCACGTAACGGGAGTTGGCCGGCGCACATGACGATGTTATCAACCTCGATCCATGTTGGATCTTCGTGCTCTTTGCCATGGGTGATCAGGAGACCTTCATCGCCGATGCGCTCGTAGTTGACGTTGCCGATCATCTGCACCTTATTCATCTTCAACGTCGCGCGATGAATCCAACCGGTGGTCTTGCCGAGATTGGCGCCGTGCTTGCCGCTCTTGCGTTGCAGCAGCGTCACCTCTCGGGTGGACGGTTCCGGTGGCGATCGCTCACGCGCAATGCCACCGCGCGCTTCGGCCGGGTCGACGACGCCCCACTCGGAAAGCCACTCATCGAGATGCATCGTGGGTGACCGGCCGTCTTGCACGAGAAATTCGGCGACATCGAAACCGATGCCACCCGCACCCACGATCGCTACGCGTTTGCCGACAGATGTTTTGGCGCGCAAGACGTCGATGTAGCTGAGGACTTTCGGATGGTCCTGACCGTCGATCTTCGGGTCTCGGGGCACAACGCCGGTCGCGATAATCACGCTGTCATACGCTTTGGCATTCAAGTCGTCAGCGCCAACACGCGCATTCAGGTGCACTCGCACCTGCTTGAGGTCGAGCTGTCGCTTGAAGTAACGCAACATCTCGTGGAATTCCTCCTTGCCCGGAATCACTTTGGCCATGTTGAGCTGGCCGCCGATTTCCGCCGCCGCTTCGTACAAGTCCACTTCGTGGCCGCGCTCGGCGAGAACCAGCGCCGCGGAGATGCCCGCCGGACCCGAACCGACCACCGCAAATCGTCGACAGGTATCCGTGGCAATGTAATTCAGTTCGGTTTCGTGACAGGCGCGCGGGTTCACGAGGCAGCTGCTCATCTTGTTGGAGAAGGTGTGATCCAGGCACGCCTGGTTGCAGGCGATACATACATTGATCTCGTCGGCACGCCCCTCGTGTGCCTTCTTCACGAATTCCGCGTCGGCCAGCATGGGCCGCGCGAGTGAAACCATGTCGGCGCAGCCATCCGCCAGGATTTGTTCGGCAGTGGCCGGCAGATTAATGCGGTTGGACGTGACCAGGGGAAGGCTTACTTCCCGCTTCATCTTTTTCGTCACCCAGGTGAAGGCGCCCCGCGGCACCGAGGTGGCGATCGTCGGAACCCGTGCTTCGTGCCAGCCGATACCCGTGTTAATGATCGTGGCGCCGGCGCCCTCGATCGCCTTCGCCAGAGCGACCGTTTCGTCCCAGGTGTTGCCCTCGGGAATCAGGTCGATCATCGACAACCGGTAGATGATGATGAAATCTTTACCCACCGCTTGCCGGGTGCGCTCGACGATCTCGACGGGCAAACGCATGCGTTGTGAATAGTCACCACCCCAATGATCCTTACGCTGGTTCGTGTGTGTGACCAGGAATTCGTTGATGAAATAACCTTCCGAACCCATGATCTCAATACCGTCGTAGCCGGCATCGCGCGCCAGTTGAGCGCAGCGAACAAATGCCTTTATCTGTTTCTCCACGCCGGACGATGACAACTCTCGCGGAGTGAATGGCGTGATGGGTGAGCGGATGCGCGACGGCGCCACCGCCAACGGATGGTAGGCGTAGCGACCGGCGTGCAGGATTTGCATCGCGATCTTTCCGTCCTCGGCGTGCACCGCTTCTGTAATCATTCGGTGCCTGGTCGCTTCGCCCCGGGTCGTCAGCTTACCGGCAAAGGGTTTCACCCAGCCCGCACGGTTGGGTGCGTAGCCGCCGGTAACGATCAGGCCGACGTCGCCACGAGCGCGTTCAGCGAAATAGGCTGCCAGGCGGTCATGCTTGTTGCCGTCTTCGAGCCCGGTGTGCATGGAACCCATGAGCACGCGGTTCTTCAATGTCGTGAAGCCGAGATCCAGCGGCGTGAAGAGGTTTGGGTAAATGGCGTCGATGAGTTTACGTCCCTCTGAGATTTCTGTTTTTCGTCAGCTACTCTCTGATGTCTTCGAGCGCAAGGAAGAACGAGTAGTACAGTGCCGTGTCCTCAATTCTCTTGAAGCGCCCGGTCTTGCCGCTGTGCCCTGCAGCCATGTCGGTCTGCAGCAGGAGAAGGTTGTCATCGGTCTTGAGTTCGCGCAGCTTGGCCACCCATTTGGCGGGCTCCCAATACTGCACCTGAGAATCATGCAGGCTGGTGGTAACCAGCATGTTTGGATAGGCCATCTCTTGCACGTTGTCATAGGGTGAATAGGATTTCATGTAGTCGTAGTACTCCTTCTGCGCGGGGTTACCCCACTCATCCCACTCGCCGGACGTTAACGGAATGTCCTCATCCAGCATGGTTGTGAGGACATCGACGAATGGCACGCGCGTAGAGATACCGCGATAGAGTTCCGGTGCCATATTGGCCACGGCGCCCATCAGCAGTCCGCCGGCGCTGCCGCCCCTCGCGTAAAGATGCTGCGGTGACGTATAACCCTCATCAATAAGAAATTTCGAAACATCGATGAAATCGGTAAACGTATTCTTCTTGCTGAGTTGGCGGCCGTCGTAATACCATTGGCGGCCCATTTCGGAGCCACCACGAATATGAGCGATCGCATAAACGAATCCGCGGTCGAGCAAGCTGAGTAAATCGGAATTGAAATTCGGATCTTCGCTCAAGCCATAGGACCCATAACCGTACAGAT
>Ga0224508_10004357_pt1 | contig 11577 bp, 7 predicted proteins | sample SF_Jan12_sed_USG_4_FD_170157 | JGI IMG/M metagenome (GOLD analysis project Ga0224508, IMG submission 170157) | Sediment microbial communities from San Francisco Bay, California, United States - SF_Jan12_sed_USGS_21 | ecosystem: Environmental > Aquatic > Marine > Sediment | place: USA: California...
TGGCAGCGGTTGCAGCTTTCGTGCTCGCGGTGTTTGGCGAGTTGTTCGCGGATCGTCGTCGCTCCTCGAATGTCTGGTTCAATGGCCGCGATGGTCGGTGGTGGTGGCGGAGACGGTGTGCCGTACAAATACTTCAGAATCCACGCGCCGCGCAGAACGGGCGAAGTTCTTGTGCCGTCAGCGGAGACTTTGAGCACGCTGGCTTGAGTCAGGACGCCACCGCGAACGCTGTCATGCGGTAATTCGACTCGGCGGATTACAAGTCCCTTTACTCCTTCGATGCCGTAGAATTCGGCCAGTGGTTCGTTAATCATGACGAAATCAGAATCGATGAAGTTCTGGACGGGATGGTCGCGGTCAAGAAGTTCACGGAAAAAAGCGTGCGTTTCGTCGAGCATTGACTTACGCAACAACTGGTCGTATTCCGGATAAAGATTTCGGTCAGGAACCGTGAAGTCGATGTCGTAAAGCCGTAGCCATTGACCGGTGAAGCTTTCGACGAACCGTTTTGACTTCGGATCGCTAAGCATGCGTTCCACTTGGGCACGCAGCAACTCAGGCTTTTGCAAGTTCCCGCAGTGAGCCAAAGAAAGAAGTTCCTGATCCGGCAGGGAACTCCAAAGGAAATAGGACAGGCGTGATGCTAGCGCGAAGTCGTTGATTCGTTTATCTGCGTCAAGTCGCTCTTCCAGAAACAGGAATTCGGGTGCACAGATGATGCCCTTGAGGCCGCGGCGCAGCGCCTTCTCGAATGATAGGCCTTCGTCGAGAGCCTGCTTGGCGAGAGCAACGTACGGTTCCGCTTCCGTTTTGTCGGTGGAACGTCGGAACGCGTGAGGAAGTTGCCGCGAGAGAATCGAGCGGATGTCGTCGAGCGTACCTTGCGCCGGGTCGACGTTTCCTAATAGCTTTACCCGACTAGGGGGCGGCCACTGCTCGATCGGCCCCTCTATCTCGATGTCGCCGATGAACAACCCAACCCCTTTGTATGCCTTTTCGTCGACCTTCCACCAAGGGAACCCACCGACGATACCGAACGCAAAGCAGTCAGATCGTTCCGGGCTTCGGTCGGTAAATTCCACTGTCGTGACTCTGCCAGGCGGCGCTTCGAAAAAACCGACCGTATGTGGCGCGATCGCCCCCGTGTTCCCGCCCAGCACGTGCATCACCACCGGACTTTCGCTTTGTTCGGCGCGGACCTTCATGCGCACTCGATAAAGTCCCGTTCCCGGCAAGCTCATATCATACAACGGAAGAAACTTGGCACCGCTGAACAGCACAACACCGTCCGACAACTTCCGTTCTGAGGAGTCGGTTCCGCGACGGAGTGTGGCAAAGTTCCCAGTCTTGCTGATGGTCTTCGGCTTTTGCGCCGGTCCGAACACTTGATCGAGCACCAGATCAGCAGCCTCGACGTAAAGTACCATTTGCTCGGCCGACAAAGACAAAGCCGAGCCGGTCGTGTCGAAGCCCTGTTCGGTCGCATCATCGGGAAGCAGCCGTTTGATATCAACAAATATGTCAAAGAGATCCCGAACAGTGTTTTCATACTCCTTCCGATTCAGCCGCCGCAGAACGACTTCGCGCCCTTCGCGATCCGCACTAGTGAGTGCATCACCAAGTGCTGATAGAAACTTAGACTTCGCCTCGTCGTTTGGCTTGGCTTCGGACTTCGGCGGCATTTCGCCGTTGGAAACGCGATCGTAGAGATACACCCAATGACGCCGGATTTCCGCGTCGGCAATGTCGTCGGAAAACGTCTGAAGATTAAGCCCGCCTTCCGGGGTTTCGCCTGAGTGACAAGCAAAGCAGTGTTGTTCGAGGAATGGCGTCAAATGCGTAGGTATTTCAGTCTGTGCGTTAACAGTTCCTGCAGTCGCCAATAGCGAAACGGTGAAAAAGCCTAATCTCAATCTGTTACTCGACATCCTATTTCCACAAGGTTCGTTGCCAAACAGGTACTCATTGTACCTTCTTGGCGGCGTAAACGGGTCTGAGCTTGAAGAGATTCATTGACCGTTGGAAGTATTCCTCGGATTCCTCAAATTGTGCCACTTCATCTACGTCGTGAGAACTAAGCAACAATGGCACCGCAAACGTACGCAGTTGCCGATGACACTTTCTGACCAAGGCTGAAATTGATTGTCGGTTGCCATACTTCGCGTTTTACTACAGCAGAGCTGACTTCCAACCTACGGGCCAATTTCCCGTGTTTCACGGGCGAGTGCATTGATTACTCAATAATAACTAATGGCCGAAAGGGCATGACTGTTACAGGGTTGGCCCTGAGATATCGAAACAAGCACGGTATCAGCACTGGGTGTATGTCCGGTTGTTGGATTAGCCGGTCGAGTACATCATATACCCTTCGAATCCGTAACTATGACGAACCGAAGTTAGCCCGCGCGTTGTCAGATATCCAGAGTTTTGCCTTACTACCCCAATCTTCAAGTTACTCAGAATGTCTCTTTTGAAAATTGAAGGCGGTTATGTTTATGATCCGCTACACGATGTCGACGGCCAGGTAAAGGACATCTGGATTCAGGACGGTAAAGTCGTGGATGCTCCTACGGATCCAGCCGTTCGGGCATCGCAAACTCTTGACGCATCGGGCCAAGTTGTCATGCCAGGCGGGATCGATATGCATTGCCATATCGCTGGCCCCAAGGTGAATATGGCTCGAAAAATGCGCCCAGAGGAAAAACGCCGCGACGAGCCAGTTTCTCGTACAGCCATAACTCACAGTGGCACCATGGGGAGTGTGCCCAGCACCTTTGCCACTGGCTACAAGTACATTGGGCTCGGTTATACCACCGCGTTTGATGCTGCCGTTCCGCCGTTGTCTGCTCGTCATGCTCACGAAGAATTTGAAGACACGCCCTGCATTGACAAAGGCTTTTATGTGCTGATGGGCAACAACCACTTCGTGATGAAGTCGATTCAGGATGGCGAGCCTGAGCGGCTCCAGGCGTTTGTGGCATGGCTGCTCGGCGCTGCGAAGGGCTACGCTCCGAAACTAGTCAATCCTGGCGGAGTCGAAGTCTGGAAGCATCATGCCTCGGGCAACGTAACGACGATCGATCAACACGTAGATCATTTTGACGTGACGCCACGGCAAATCATTAGCTCTGTCGCGCACGCGGCCAACGAGCTTCAATTGCCTCACCCAGTCCACATTCATTGCAACAATCTGGGATTGCCGGGCAATTGGGAAACGACGCTCGAAACGATGAAGGCCCTCGAAGGGCGCCGCGGTCACATCACTCACATTCAGTTTCACAGCTACGGCGGCGGCGAGGGAGATGAGAATACATTCAATTCGAAGGTTGCGCCGCTGGCCGATTACATCAACCAACATTCGAACATAACGGTCGATGTTGGTCAGGTACTCTTCGGCGAAACGACCAGCATGACCGGCGATGGACCGCTGGGGTACTTTCTGCACAAAGTTTACGGAACAAAGTGGTTTAGTGCGGACACAGAAATGGAATCGGGCTGCGGCATCGCGCCAATCAAGTATCGCAACAAGAGCCTCGTGCATACGCTGCAATGGGCAATTGGTTTGGAATGGTACTTGATGGTAAACGACCCGTGGAAAGTCGTGATGAGTACCGACCATCCGAACGGTGGCTCGTTCCTGGCTTATCCGCAGATCATCCGCTTCTTAATGGACCGAACCTATCGGCAAGACGTTTTGAAAACGGTACATCCCCAGGTCACAGAACGGTGTGCACTTCCGGACTTGGACCGCGAGTACACACTTAATGAAATCTGCATCATAACAAGAGCCGCGCCCGCCAAGATTCTAAGCCTTCAAAACAAAGGGCACTTGGGACCAGGCGCGGACGCAGACGTCACGATTTACACACCGCACGAAAACAAAGAAGTGATGTTTGAGTTACCAGAATATGTAATTAAGTCCGGACGCATCGTCGTTGAGAAAGGAGAGATTCGCGAGAACTTGCTTGGCAAAACACTGCATGTAGCACCGGAGTTCGATCCCGACATTGAAACGGACATTAGTGAGTGGTTCGAGCAGTTCTACTCGATCCGTTTTCGAAACTATCCAGTCTCCGACGCCTACCTACATGACGCGGAAGAAATCCGTTGCGGTATCTAGATTCACTCGGCACTTATCCCAGTTTCCAATAGAGGTTTATACATTTGAAAATTGGCTCGACGCTTATTGACGACACATTCGCCGAGGCGTTCGGAATGCGATACACGCGTCTCGTCGTCACCGCTCACGATGAGTATTGGCTCGACGCTGCAGTTCGCGAGTTCACTGGTTACAGTTCGTCAGTGATCGCTTGTGATGCCGAAACGGGCTTAGAAAGACGATTGGCTCCTGACGAGACTCCGGATGGTCGCATTGGGGCGGCACTTTTGGCGTTTGGCTTTTCAAACGACGCTCTAAGAGATGCCGTATCCAACCGAGCGGGCCAGTGCATAATGACCTGTCCCTCGACTGCCGTGTTCAACGGGCTACTGGACGCGAGCGAGAAAATTCCCTTGGGCAAGCATATTAGGTTTTTTGGGGACGGGTATCAGAAAAGCAAAAAGCTGGGCGATCAGCGTTACTGGCGGATTCCCGTGATGGACGGCGAATTTCTTGTTGAAGAAAAGTTGGGAGTCGGAAAAGGCGTCGCTGGCGGAAACATTATTTTGCAAGCCGAGTCGCGTGAGGCAGGCTTGTCTTCGGCTCGTCGCGGAGCTGAAGCTGTTGCGGCATTGCCTGGCGTGATCGCTCCATTTCCGGGCGGTGTAGCTCGAAGTGGTAGCAAAGTTGGCTCGCGATACAAAGCTCTTAAAGCTTCAACGGCGGATGCGTTTTGTCCAACGCTGCGAGGCCGAGTGGAATCCAAGCTGCATGCGGATGCAAACTGTGCTTACGAAATCGTGATTGACGGTATGGATGAACAAACGGTTGGCGCTGCGATGACTGATGCAATTCGCGCCGCGGTTGGCGATGGCATTGTTGCGATCGGAGCTGGAAATTACGGCGGCAAACTAGGAAAATACCATTTCCATCTGCGCAAGTTGCTCTGAAGTGTATTGGGGCAAGATTCAGCGAATTCGGCTATGCTGGAAGGAGATTTGAATTAGCTGGGGTTCAGCAATGCCGATTCGCATCCGTTGTCCGCACTGCGGCTCGCAAACAAACATCTCTGACGAGTTGGTTGGTGCGACTGCTCTTTGTGGTAACTGCCTCCAACCGATTGTAATTACATCAGAGCCGATTCATTTCGAACCAGCTTCAATCGCAACCGGTTCCACGAAACAGGTCCATGATTCAAACACCCACGCGGGAGACTTTCTTCCCGATTTGGTCATTCGTGACGAACCTCTGCGACAGTCCCGTCGACCCCGAATCATGACATGTCTGGTTATGAGTGTGCTCGTATTCGCAATGCTCGCGTGCCTTTTGCCAATGATTGACTCACATCCCTACCCACCGGCGGCGGCAAGAAAGCAACATTGTTCAAACAATCTGCGTCAGATCGCTCTCGCGCTCCATAATTACAACGACTTTTACGGCGAGTTGCCGCCGCCGTACGTCGCTGATGAGAATGGGAAACCAATGCATAGTTGGCGGGTGCTGATTCTTCCCTTTCTCGAACACCGCGGCCTTTATCAAAAATACAATTTCGACGAACCATGGAATGGTCCGAACAACATCCAACTCGCTCTTGAGCGACCATACGTCGATTCGTATACGTGTCCATCTGCTGACCGAACGGGAAGCGCTGGCTGGACAAACTACATGTTCGTCGTCGGCGAAAATGCCATGTTTGAGAACGGAAAGGCGACGAGGTTTGCGGAAGTGACAGACGGCTTATCCAATACTATCATGGTCGTTGAAGTTGCTAATTCTAGCACTCATTGGATGGAACCTCGTGATCTGGACTTTGCGATGATGGGCCTCGTCATTAATGGGACCTCAAACGGAGATTGCATCTCCAGTGAACACTCGAGTGGAGCGCACGTGGCACTTGGTGACGGATCGGTGCGTATTCTCAAGAATGAGCTACATCCCAAGGCTGTCAGAAAGTTAATTGACCGACGTGATGGCGAAGTGGTCTACGAAATCGATGATTGGTAACTAGCGACTATGGACGTAGACAAGTCGCCCCACAATTCTCTTCACATCGCTACTCAGTGAATACAAACAGCTCGGCTTCTGAAAAACTGAATAGACGTGATGCGACGATTCAACTGACGCTGCGCCGATTCTTTGCGCAGATGTGGGTCGAGTTGACGGTCGGGGTGCTGGTCATTGTCTCCGTGGTGCTGACCCTGTTCGAGTTCACGATTCGTGCATCCACTGTGGCAGAAGCAGGCGATCAGCAACTCAAAGTTTTGGAAGGAATCAACGATGGTATCACCTTCCTCTTCATCGTTGAGCTTTCGCTGCGATTTGTCGCGGCGTCTAAGAAGAGTGCGTTTTTTCGCACTTTTTGGATCGACATTATCGCGGTGTTGCCCTTGTTTCGCATCTTTCGAGTAGCGCGGGCGCTGCGTCTGCTGAGGTTATTCCGGGTGTTGCGGTTGTTCGGCGTGATCTCACGTTTGTCGAGCCATTTTCCAACAATTCTCAGGCGCGGATTAGTTGAGTACCTATTCGTCACTGGCCTGCTCGTGATGACCGTTATATTTGGCACTGGGGCGATGATGTATCTCGAACGAGGAAAAGTGGCCGCAGCGACATCTAACACGTCAAGCAAACCGGATGAGACTTTCGATTTTGAGAACTCGTTTTGGTTCAGCGTTTACTCTTTGTTTGCTGGCGAACCGACGCCTATTGCGCCGCGAACATTAGGTGGGAAAATCGTAGCCGTGTTCATCATGTTTATGGGCCTCACGATTTTTGCCATGTTTACTGGTACGTTCTCGGCCTTTATGGTCGAACGGTTTCGAACAGAAGGGAAAGCCGTGGATTGGGAAGAGCTAAATGACCACATTATTATTTGCGGGTGGAATGGAAAAGCCGAGATTATCATCGACGAATATCAGGCTTCTTCCAAGACGAAGAATATTCCTATCGTGGTTATCGCACAATTCGAGGGTGATCTACCGGTGATCCGCCAAGAATTGAAGGAAAAGGTAATGTTCCTAAACGACGATTTCACGCGAGTTGTGTCGCTTGAACTCGCTGGAGCAAAGCGCGCGAGGACATGCATCATTCTGTCGGACATGAGTGGCGGACGAAGCGAACAAGACGCGGATGCGCGCACAATTCTCTGCGGTTTAACCGTTGAAAAGATCAACTCGGACGTCTACACCTGCGCGGAATTGATCAATCGTTCGTACGGCGTGCATTTGACGATGGGGCATGTCGACGACTATGTGATCAGTGGTGAATACAGTGCCTACATGCTGGCCCAAGCGGCGATGAACCGTGGGTTGATGGGCGTCTTCACGGAATTGCTAACTTACACTCATGGCAACGAGTTCTATCGTCTCAAGCTTCCTAGCAAACATCATGGCAAGTCCTTCAACGAGTTGCTGGCCGAGCTAAAAGGCTCTCATAATGTGATCCTCATTGCTGTTTGCCCAAAAGGTGGAGAGATGTCAATCAACCCGCCCGATCATACATTTGCTGAAGGCGACGAGATCGTTGTTATTGCCGAACAGCGGATTGAGCTGTAGGTAGATACTATTTAGGTCACTCATCCGAAATGGCTTGACTTAATTGCTAAAAGAGCAGCATTCGCGAATGTATCGCGAATAAAATCTGATACATTTCGAGGCTTTTTGCCAGTCCGTCACCGTCGTCTTCATCGTAGTAGCTCGTGTTTTTTGCTTTATGGTCTAATATGGTGATTCCCAAGATTGGCCCAGGCGCACGAATTCAAAAACCCGACATTCAGAAACTCTTTTCAGCGATATCTTAACGAAACAAATCCTTTTTTAGGACAAGTGATGGAAATTCAGTTTGCCACTCCGGTAGGATAATTGCTGGATAGGCAACATGTCGCCAAAAATCGATGAAGAACGAAGGTCATCATGGCCGCGAGTCTTGAAAAGCTTGACCCAGCCGAAGCCTGGAAGCCGGCAACCGAAGACATTTGGAATTTGAAGTGGGCAGCACACTTATTTCGCCGCGCAGGATTTGGCGCGCCGCCGTTTGGTTTCTTTGTCAGCCGAACGAGTTGGGAAGCACTCCAGCACGCCGAGAAGTTTGGGATGGACGAATGCGTCAACCAAGTGATTGACGGCGGTCCCGGACAAGATTACTTCACGACGCTGGCAGACGAAGACACGGCGCGGCTGATGAACGACGATACGAAGTTGCCACAGCTCCAGGGTTGGTGGCTGAATCGAATGTTGTTTACGCCTCATCCGCTCGTCGAACGGATGACACTGTTCTGGCACAACCACTTTGCGACCAGTATTGCCAAGATCACGAAGCCCGCTTTGATGTTGCAGCAGAATATGCTGTTCCGCAAATACGCGCTCGGTGACTTTCGCGAGTTATTGCGTGAGATGGGCCGAAATCCGGCGATGCTGATCTGGCTCGACGCGGCGAGCAACGTAAAAGGAACGCCGAACGAAAACTATGCACGTGAGGTGATGGAGCTGTTCAGCCTCGGCGTGGGCAATTATACCGAGCAAGATATTCGTGAAGCGGCTCGCGCGTTTACCGGATGGCGGGCGAGTGGCCGCGGCTACGAATTCAGCAAAGGTAAGCACGACGATACGGTGAAGACAGTTCTCGGACAGACTGGCAGATGGGGCGCGGATGACGTTGCGAGGATCTTGTTGGAACAACCTGTTGCGGCGCGCTTCCTTGTGCGGAAACTTTTTCGCGAATTTGTTAACGAGCTGGAACCGCCGCCCGAGCGACTAATTGATCCACTAGCTGAGCAACTTCGCGAGTCGAACTACGACATAAAACAATGCATGCGAACGATGCTGCGCTCTCGCCTATTCTATTCCGAGGCGGCATATCGCAAGCGAATCAAGAGTCCGGTGGAGTATGTCGTCGGGCTGCTCAATGCCTTTTATGCGGTTGTGCCTGCCGAAGCCGTCGCGGAATCGATGGATGGTCTGGGACAATCGCTTTTCGCACCGCCGAATGTCAAAGGTTGGGACGGCGGAAAAATCTGGCTCAATTCGAGCACGCTGTTAGGGCGTCACAATTTGGCTTGGCGGTTGGTTGGCGGAGAGGATGTACGCTTTAGTCGACGGATTGATCCCCACGCATTTGTTCGTACTTCGAAGAAGGATTCGGCGGACGAGCAAGTTGACTTTCTTTTGAATGTATTGCTTCAAGGCGACGTCGACAAAGTCGCTCGCGAGAAGCTCGTAAACTTTCTCCAAGACGGTTCTGGCGAAGAACGTGAACAAGAATCACGACTACGCGAACTAACTCATACGATTCTGTTAATGCCCAGTTACCAATTGGCATAACGATTTGAAACACGGGAGAAGACCGATGTTTAACCGACGCGAGTTTGTGAAGAGTGGTCTCGCCGGATCGACGCTATTGGCGTTTGGCTCAAGTGCACCCGGATTCTTAGCGTCCACTGCGATGGCCGCTGAAGCTGGCAAAGAGAAGATACTCGTCGTCGTCGAATTAACTGGCGGTAACGATGGTCTCAATACGGTGATTCCGCACGGCGATGATCTCTACTACAAAGCCCGTCCTAAATTGGGCATCAGAACGAAGGAGGGCATCCTTTCGGTGGACGAGCATACCGGGCTCAATCCCGCTTTGCAGCATTTGAAGCCAATGGTCGATGAAAAGAAGCTGGCGGCTGTCCTGGGCGTCGGCTATCCGAATCCGAATCGGTCGCATTTCGAGTCGATGGACGTCTGGCATTCGGCTGATCCAACGCGACGTGCGCCGAACGGTTGGCTTGGTCGTGGAATGAGTCTGCTAAAAATGCGCGAAGGCCACGTTCCCGCGTTTCATATTTCCAAACAACAATTGCCGCTGGCGCTGCTGGGCTCGGGCATGGGCATTCCAACTCTGCATCCTGACAAGCCGTTCGACTTGCAGTTGGCTGGTGACCCTCATCGATTTCAGTCTGATTCGAGCGTAGCTACAGATAAGCTGCAGCCAAAGGTCAGCAAGGAAAATGAAAACAACAAGAAGCGAAGAAAGCTGATCGACGAGTTGGCCAGCTTGGGCGAAGACGACAAGAACGAGATGTTTCAATTTGTTCGTCGAACGTCGATGCACACATATACGTCGATCGAACAACTGCGCGAAATCTTGAGCGGCGGTTTTCAGAAACCACAAGGCCAGGCTGAGTATCAGGGGAATCAATACAGTTACAAGCGTGAAGGCTTGTATTACGAGTTGCAACTGGTGGCGCAGATGATTCGTGCCCAATTTGGCACGCGCATTTACTATCTGGCACTGGATGGCTTTGATACTCACAGCGGCCAGCGAACCACCCACGCGCAGTTACTGCAAAAGTTGGGCATCGCGATAGCTCAGTTTTTCGCGCAACTCAAACGAACTAGTGACGAAGACCGCGTGGTGCTGCTGACGTTTTCCGAATTTGGACGGCGCGTCAAAGAGAATGGCAGTGGAACGGACCACGGAGCGGGCTCCTCTTTGCTTGTTCTCGGTCCGGCGGTCAAAGGGGGGCTTGTGGGTGAACATCCCAGCTTGGAACCGGACAAGCTCGATAACGGCGACCTTCGGTTCAACATCGATTTCCGGCAAGTCTATGCCACGGTTCTCGATCGCTGGCTGGAGTGCGACAGCCGGCGTGTTTTGGGCGACGCGTATGAGAACGTACCTCTCTTCGCATAATTCGTACTTCTAATCAACGACCGAAAAGATTAATTTGCTCGTTCTGTTAACGGTCGCGGCAATTGAAGGGAAACACAAAGCATGGAGCTAAAGTCTGTTTGTGTTTTTTGCGGATCAAGCTTCGGCGCGCGGCCCGCGTACAAAGCGGCTGCTCGTCGAATCGGCGAGCTGCTAGGGCAACGAAAAGTGACACTAGTCTATGGTGGTGGCAACGTGGGCCTGATGGGAGTCGTTGCTGACGCCGTGATGAACGCCGGCGGCGCGGTAATCGGCGTCATCCCACAGTCACTTGCCGATAAGGAAGTCGCTCACTACGAAATCACGAAACTGTTTGTCGTCGACTCCATGCACGAACGAAAGGCAAAGATGGCTGAGCTGTCCGACGCGTTCGTCGCACTGCCTGGTGGCTTTGGCACTTTCGAGGAATTCTGCGAAATCGTCACATGGAGCCAATTGGGATTCCATCAAAAACCATGCGGCATTCTTAACGTAGACGGATACTTCGATGCATTGCTCAGCCAATTCGATCATGGTGTCACGGAAGAGTTCGTTCGACAAGAGCACCGGGAGATCGTCATTTCATCAGATAGTCCAAGCGAACTGCTAGATCGGCTGGCGAGATACTCACCATGTGCAGTCGAAAAACTTGATTGACGGAAAAAGTAAAATGTGCGGGGCTCGTTGAGCGGCAGGACAGCAGTTGACCGGTGCTGTCTACAGACTGCCGTCTTCTTAACCAAGCTGGCATTCCCAAGGCTTTCCCTTGAATCCACCGGAATTGCGCGATACGATCCCCGCCCATCAGA
>Ga0224508_10004358_pt1 | contig 11576 bp, 12 predicted proteins | sample SF_Jan12_sed_USG_4_FD_170157 | JGI IMG/M metagenome (GOLD analysis project Ga0224508, IMG submission 170157) | Sediment microbial communities from San Francisco Bay, California, United States - SF_Jan12_sed_USGS_21 | ecosystem: Environmental > Aquatic > Marine > Sediment | place: USA...
GATAGCCTGAATCCCAGAAGTACAGCTGCATACGCCACATCTGGCCGTAGTGCAGCACGAGGGTCTCATCCCCGTCCTTGACGATCAGCACTTCGGTCGGCAGGGCTGCAACGTGATCAACGCCCGGGTACGGGGATTGGTCGCTCTTGCCCTCCTTACGGAACCGGGAGTTGATACGGACCATCTTGTCTTCGATGAAGGGGTTGGTCACGCCGATATAGACCGCGTCGTCGCGTAGACGGATCAGCGCCAGCTGTTCCCAGCCCTCCGATTCATCGGCGCCGGCGACCTGCCGCGCAGACAATGCGGCGGTGACCTTCTCGACGACGGCATCGAAGTTGGCTGCCTCATCCTCGAGGATCTCCAACTGGCTTTTCTCAAAAGTCCTGAACTTCGCCATCATCCTCGCAGGACCATCGCCTTTGAACGCACGATAGTGGTTCTCCGCACGCTTGGGTTCCAGTTGCTCCCACAATGCCTCACCCGGCACCGCTGCGACCAGCTCGCGGATCTCGCCGGAAGTTTCGGCTGCTGCCGTGAGCAGTGCGTCATAGTTGGGCGAATTGGCATAGAACACCATCGCGTGCGCAACCGGGTTCGCCATGTTGACGTAAGTTGCCTGCGCTTCACCCTGGGTGTACACCGCGATGCGCAGAACCTGTGCCGAAACGGTGCGTGCCGACTCACCCTCGGCCGCCTTTGAGTAAGCCGGGGACGTCAGCACGTAGACACGCGCGCGATGCTTGTCTTCAGGCACCCTGACATCGTGCGTTGCGTGCAACACCAGATCCGATGCTGCGAAGGCGGCGCCCAACGCCGCAGTAGTTTCATCAAACGATACCGACGAGGCGTGAATCGCCTCGAAGATACCGATGTCGTCATCAGCCGCAAACGAAAACGGCGCTGATATCAGCGCCGCAATCGTGATTACGGCCATAAATATCCTGGCCTTCATCATGTACTCCTAGAACGTGAAGCCGACTTCAAATTCCAGCTGGCTCATCTCAAGTTCGATCGTTTGAGTCTGGTCGAACATGCTCGGTCCGGAAACCGTCTCTTTCGGTGCGTACATGAACGAGAAGTTCCATGCGCCACCGCTCGCGCGGCGAGTCGTCAGGCCCAGGGTAATGTGCTGTTCCATAACGCCAGGTGCCAACACGTTGAACAGGACGTCCGCAGGCTGGATTGGCTGATCACCGAAGCTATAGCCAAACCGCCACGTATTGTTCTCGTTCGCCATCCATTCGAGGCCAAACTTGTAGACCGTCATATCTTCCCAGCCGAAACCCGCACCTGAATTGCCGCCGAGACAACTTGAAAGATCCGTTCCACCCAAAGGAAGCGTCGGGCACGAAACCAGATTTGCCATCGGATTTGCGATCGAGTCGACCTCACTGTACTTGATTTCCTCGATGTCCAGATTGACGCGCAGCGCATCACTTGCCTTGAATGACAAACCCAGTTTGATGCTGGACGGAATATCAAATCCACCCTGCTCTGCGAAAAGATCCGAATAGTCGTCGAACTCACTCATCGACATCTTGGACTGGTACGCCAGGCCAAGGCTGAATCCGTCGCTGATGCCCCACCACAGCCCACCGGCGAAACCAAATCCGGTGGAGGTGTCGTGCCCGTTGTCGCTCAATGAGGACGGGAACTGCGTTCCACCTGAAGCCGCAAATGACTCCGAAACCGGTGCAAACGTAGCGATTCCCTTCGCTTCGAACAGCTGGACGGCAAACACGGGGCCAATACCCCACGCGAAATTTTCGCCGACCTTCGCTGAGTAATTGACTGCCAGGAAGGCTTGCATCAAGTCAACACCGGCATCGCCGGCGCAGTAGGGTCCGGGACCCGTCGCAGGCGGTTCGCCCAGCAACGGGTTGCCACCGCAGAAATAGGAGGTCGCTGTCGCATTGGACGAATCCCAGTCGGTATTCATGCCACCACGGCCATAGAATGAAAACGTGACGTTGGCGTCGTTCTGGAGGCTCCAGTTCTTCGCAACGTACGGAATCGGGAAGAACTCGCTACTGCTGTCTACCTTGCCGTTCTCGCCAATCGTGAATGATGGCAGGAATTCACCATTGCCCAGATCGATCAGGTTGCCATTCAACTGGCTGCCGAATGCCGTGTAGCTGCGCATCGGGCTGAAGACAGAGAGACCAATTTCCCAGTTGTCATCCGTAAACACGCCAAGCGCCGGGTTTGATGGAGACATGATAGCGCCCATGTCCGCATTTGATCCGACACCGGTTCCCGCCATACCTTTGGAGGCGGTGCCGACGCCGTGCGTGAAATAGCCGTTGGTCGCCATGGCAGCACTGCTAAAGGCGAACAGGCCCGTGGCCAACACCGCCGCTGTGGCCTTCCTTGCTGTAATACTCATTTCTTTTCTCCCTGCGTTTCGCAGAATACTTCGTGTAACGTGTTCATCACCCTGGGAGCATCATCGCCCGCCAGCGAATAGCTGACCGACTGCGCATGCTTCCTGGCAGAAACAATCTTTTCCCGGCGCAACACCGCGAGGTGTTGGGACAACGCGGACTGGCTCAGACCCAGAATCTCCTGCAACTCACTGACCGTCTTCTCACCTTCGGACAACTGGCAGAGGATCATCAGACGCCATTCGTTCGCCATGGCCTTGAGCAATTCGACCGCGTGCGCCGCCGAATCATGCAGTTCCTTGAGCTTCTCGAAATTCTCGGGCGCGCAAGTCTTTTCGTCGTCTTTGGTCACTCGCAACCACCGAATCCTTCGGCATCCATCTTGGCTTCGTAGGGCGCCGCAATGCCGTCGCCCGTGACCAGGGCACCTTTGACGCTGTCCCAGTCGTCGGGCTTGAGAATAAGCAACCAGCCTTTCTCATACGGATCGTCATTGGCGATGCTTGGGTCGCCGACCATGTCGTCGTTCACAGCGACAACTTCGCCCCCGGCCAGCGACTTCGCCGGCCCTACCCACTTGCCCGACTCCAGGGTGCCGCAGGACTTGCCGGCGCGCACGCTGCGTCCGACTTTTTTCGGCGTGAAGGCAACGAGTTTGCCGGCCATCGCGGTTGCAACGGCCGTCATGCCGATCTTGACCGTGCCGTCGCCCATGTCCGTGAACCAGATATGGTTGTCGACGTCATAAAGCAGTTCGTCAGGAAGGTTACATCCCCTTACAGATGGCATACCTATGCCTCCTTAATCTATGGTTGTTTTGACTCAGTTGCCGATCGGATCGGTTTCGACGAACAACAGAATTCGCCGAGCCCGGCCACCTGCAGCTTCCCACTGATGAATAAATACAGGTGCTTGGATACCAAACCCATCATATATAAGCGATCCGTAATATCCGAATGTTCGGGCTGCATTGTGACGAGGTTGTAGTGATAGGCGACTTCGCGGCAGGTCTCGCGGCAGGCGTTAAAACTCGGATCGCCCTTGGCACCTTGTCTGTGCAGAGCCAGCAGGCGGAACCCTTCACGGCTCTCATCCGTAGGTACTTCTCCACGCGCCGTTACCCAATGCTCGATGACCTCCTCGCTCGCTCGTAGCAGTTCCTCGGCCGCCGCCTGGATGTTGTCCGTCGATGGCGAATCAAAGACCGCTTCGAGCTCGTCGAGCGTCCTCATCCGAGCCCCCTCTCCTTGAGGAATTGAATGGAGTCGTTGATATTTTCGTGGACACCGACCTTCCTGGCATTCAGCCCCAATGCCATCCCCAGGAGCTGGGTGAAGTACAGGATCTTGATGTCGACCTTCTCGCCCAGCGTCTTCTCAGCACGAATCTGGTGCATCTCGAGGCCCGAATGGCAGGTCGGGCATTCCGTCGCGATGACGTCTGCACCCGACAGCTTGGCCGCCTTCAGGATATTGAGAACCAGCTTTGTCGATGTGTCGCTATCGGACAGCGTGTGCGCCCCGCCGCAACAGGCAGTCTTGAGCGGAAAATCGACGTTCTCGGCACCCGCCGCCGCGAGCAGGTCATCCATGAAGTGTGGCTTGGATGTCGATTCAGTTCCCGGACCCTGGTCTTTCTCAGGAAAAATGTGGCGTGGCCGCGTGTACATGCAGCCGTAGTAGTTGGCGATCTTGATGCCGGACAGGGAGTTCTTGACTCGTTCTGCCAGGCCTTCTTCGCCGATTGATTCCTTGATCCAGTCCAGCGCATGGATCGTCTCAACCTGCCCCGACTCGTAGGTCTTGTGGCCAGCTTTCTTCGACAGGCGGTCGACGACTTCGGCCGAAGCCTCGTCATTGGCCAGGTCGTACTCGGCTTTTTTCAGGTTGTGATAGCAACCGTTACACGGTGCCATGACCACGTCCATGTCCATCTCATTGGCGGCCGTCGACATGACCCGCGACGACAAATAGGTCTGGATCTTGGGATCTATGTTTTTGACTTCCATCGCGCCGCAGCAATTCCAGTTCTTGACCTCGACGAGATCGAGACCCAGCGCCTTGCCGACAGCCTTCGTGGATCGATTGTAAGAATGGCCGGAACCCTCGAGCGCGCAGCCCGGGTAGTAGGCAACCTTCTTGTATTTGTCTTTTGTCGTCATCTTCGGTCTCGTCAGGCAGCCACGTCTTGCTTGGCAGTTTCAACCAGCTCGGCAAGGCTCAGTGCCTGCGACTGTTTGTCGTGTTGTTCGTCGATGTACTCCTGGATCGCCGCAGACGCTTTCGACCAGTCGTCTGTCTTCGGCGCGACCAGCGTCGCGAGGCCCATGCGTGTCAGCATGCCAACGGGCAGGCCGCGCAACATACGTTTGACCATTTCGATCATCCAGGGCTGCGCGAGCGCCTGGCCCGTGCGCGAGAAGAAGCGCCGTATTGTGCGGCTTTCTTCGATCTTGCCCGTCTTGACGATCTGCTCGGTGAACACTTCGTCAAAGTGCATTGAGGGCGACTTCTCAGTGTGGCCCTTCTTCTCCAGCCAGTGGGCTGTCGCTTTCATCACCCCTTCGGGGAACACGTCGCGCGGACAGGCGTAAGTGCATTTGTTGCACGAAACGCACTGCCAGATGATGTCCTTGTCGCGCAGCAGCTCCGACTCGTAGCCCATACGAATCAGGTAAATCCAGTAACGCGGATTGAAGTCCTCATTGATCGCGTACACCGTGCAAGCGTTGGTGCACGAGCCGCATTGCCAGCAGCGATGAATTTGTTCACCACCCGGCAACGCCGAAATTTCTTCCTGCAGGTTCTCGTTGTAGTCCTTAACGACCCGCGTCTCGATAAATGTGCTCCAGTGGCCTGAGACATCGACGCCGTCTAGCATCAGCTCGTCGTGCGTCGTCAGGTTTTCCGGGCGAATCAGCGATTTTTCATGAATTGGCATTAGTGTTCCGTCGGGTTCAACTCGGTACTGTCATCTAGGACAAAGGCCTCACCGTCAATCGACTTGAGGCGCGTTCTGCCATTGCCTGGCTGGACCCCATCGAGGCCCAACAACCGGCGTGTGTGTTGCATGGGATCTTCGGGCGCCTGGAAATCGGCACGCAGGTAACTGCCACCCTGTTCGCAGATGTACTGCGCGTAAACCTGCGCACACAGGACATCGACGTAAAACAGGACATCGCGGAAGATACCGTTGTCACTCAGGAACCGACTGAGTTCCTCGCGCAGTTTGAGGAAGGTGTCGTAGCCGTTAGCCACGGGGATCTTGATGTGATCGACATTGTCACCGTGCCAGATCTCGCGAATAACGCCGGTGTTCGACTTGGCATCCCACACCCATCGATTCATCAGCGGGACGCGCTCGGGATCGGCGTTGTGCAACAACTCGGTTGCAAGGTCTTTTACCCAGCGATGTTTCTTGTCGTCAGGATAGCGATCACAGAAACGACCGATCCGGTCGTCAATATGCTCGGCGTCATCGAATAGATGAACGATCGCCGCGCGCATACCAACGAAGGCGTCCTCATTGAGGTGTTCGCTTATCCGGCGGCGGACGGTCGCCATAAACGTGCACAGACCCTTGAAGGTCTCCAGGTCGAGATTGGCAATGTCGTTTTCGACAAGCGCCTGCCGGAACATCGCGCTCTTGAGTTTGACCGCGTCGATATAACGCTCGATGCCGCCATGCTCCTCGCTGCCACTGACCATCATCTGCAGAGCCGTCCGCAATATCTCGCCCGACAAGTCGAGCACGGGACGCTCGAGTTCAACGGGCTGAGTGGCAGACTTTGAGAACATCCGATCGTCGCCCTACGCCGACTTGAGGCCCTTGCCCGCTGACAGAACCGCCATTGCAGCTGCATGTCCCTGGGTAATCGAATCGTCAATCGTTTCGGGACCCGTCGCCGAACCAGCAACGTAGACGCCTGGACGAGATGTCGCACCCATCGATCCGTAGCGATTGGCGACATCAATATAACCGTGCGTCTCGAGATCGATACCGAGCGTATCGGCGATCTCCGGATTATCGACGTTCGGGTCCATGCCGATAGCATGCACCACCATGTCGAACGGAATAGTGATCGGGCGTTTCACCAACGTGTCTTCGCCCTTGACGATGAGCTTCTCGCCATCCGACGTCACCTCGGCGATGCGAGCCTTGATGTACTTGACCTTGAATTCTTCCTGGCTCTTCCAGTAGTACTTGGTTTCGTAGAGACCGAAAGTCCGGATATCCATGTAGTAGATGTAGACATGACATTCCGGCAACTCTTCGCGAATTTCCATTGCGATGTTCGATGAAACGGTGCAGCAGATCTTCGAGCACCATTCCCGCCCGATCTGGCGATCGCGCGAACCAACGCACAGCAGTATCGCAACGCGGTTTGGTTTTCGCCCGTCGGATGGGCAACGCACACCCTGCCCTGATGAGATCATCTGCTCGACCTGCGTGGTGGTTACGACGTCTTCGTACGTGCCGAAACCCCATTCAGGCTTGTTGACCGAGTCGAAATGCGTAAAGCCGCTGCAGACGATGACCGATTCGGCCTCGACCGAATCGCCATTGGACAGTCCCGCGGTGAAGTTCCCGGGCGTACCGTCAAATTTCGCGACCTTGGCGCCGGTGATGATCGACACACTGGACTCGTCCTCGACACGCTTGACCATGCCGCCAATAGCGTCCTTCGCCCATTCATCCGTCGGCACGAGCTTCGCGTAGCCCGACAGGATCGGCGCACCGCCAAGCCTGTCTTCCTTTTCGACGATGACACATTCTTTGCCAACCGTGGCAAGACTGTGCGCCGCGGCCAGACCTGCCGGTCCGCCACCAATTATCAGTACTGGTTTACTCATTGTGTATCGCCTATCTTCTTGCGCCTATTGTCTGTGGCTCTTATCCGTTGGGTTTCGCTTCCACGGCCTTGAATCCAGGACCCGACGTGATCATGAGGCGCGGGTCGTACAGGGTCTCACCCCGGCCCGCCTCAACTTCCTTGAGGTAATCCTCGAACTCTGCTTTTTTCGCCTGCCAGTCGATACCCAGCTTGTCCATTAGCTGTTCCGTCGGCGACGCATGCCAGTGCGACTGCACGATCTTGTAGGGATGCGCACCACAAACGAGAGCTGCAAACTGGATGTCCGCCAGCACCGGCAGTTCGACAGGCTTACCGACCGCCGCACCGATCCACTGGTTCTTATCGAGCGTCGTAATACAGCCCGTGTCATGGCCGACCATCATGTCGGCGCGCGCTTCTTCCTGGGCGACCCGCAGCTTGCGATCGATAGCAAATGAACGCGTAAACTCGCGTTCTGAAATGATGTGGCGGAAACCGAAACCACAGCAGTCGTACCAGGTCGAGTAATCAATAACCTGCGTACCCAGCGTCTCGAGCACGCCAGTCGTGACTGCCACGCGATTGCCTTCGAGGATATCGTCGTCGTAAATGGCATCTTCGGGCACCATCTTGTAAACGTGACATGCCGGATGCACCGTGGCGCGAATATTGCTGCAGTCGATGACCTGGTGTTCCTTGATGCGATCGCGCATCACATGCACCCACTCGGAATAATGTACGACCTCTTCCGGAATCAGGAGCTTGCCATCAACGAGACGGCCGAGCTTGCCAAGAATCGTCTTGACGCGCGCGCGAAGCTTGGCGGAGTGCAGCAGGTAACCACGCACTTCCTTGTAGTTGCCAAACGACGTACCGCAATGCACTAGCGGATAGAAGTAACCATCCGGCAGTCCCTGTGCCTTGGCCGAAACATAAGCCTGGTGAAAGTTACGCAGGAATACGGCCGCCAGGCTCTCGATATTGCCGATGCCAGAACCGTGGTAATTCCACGCGGTACAGGATGTCTGGTCGGTCTCATCAAGGTACTTGACGTCCATCTTGTTCATAAGCCACAAGAGGGATGCCGGGTAGCCCGGGATATTGCCGCACTGACCGCAGGACTTGTGGTGCCAGAGCTGCGTCGTCGGGATACGTTTATCCCAGCCATACAAGGTCTTGACCGTCACCGGCTCGTGCTCGTCCTTGACCCGGTGGACGACGATTTCGCCGTCTTTTTCAAGTTCCCACATGACGTCGCGCACGTCCTCAACGCGATCCTTGTTCGTGAGCATTGAGCGCTTATTGACGATCTGGTCTACCCAGACAGTCGCCGTGTGAGCATCCTCCTTTGACAGGTTCGCGTCGACCCACTCTGACCCGTGACCCGTAAAGCGATCACCTCCATTGCCACTCTTCGTCGTCATAATTCTTCTCTCCTGACCTCAGTCGTCGTCCTGCTCATCCATCCAATCCTCATAGTCATCACGTTTTTCGTCCATGATGTCGAGGATGACGTCGAACAAGTTTTCGTCGATGGTTTCAAGACTGTCGAGCACGCCTGTTTCTTCCCAGATCGTGTACAACTCTACCGATGTCTTGAGATTGACTTCCCACGCTGTCTTGGTGGTGTGCAGCGTGGGCATGGGGATTGCTTTACGCAGGATTGCAAGGGGCGCGTCGACCTTCGATATGTGCGGGCCCCAGTCGGCAAAGCCTTCGGGATTGATCATGTCGGGCGACAACTGGTTACCCGTGGAAATGAGTTTGAGCATGACGCGGCTGAAGGGACGCAGCACGGCCTTGGCTGACTCCATGCCATGCTTGATCGCGGTCTCACGCATTAGCATGACCAGCCCTCCCGGCGAGTTACCGAACGGGCAGCGCGCTGCACAGGTGTAGCACTGGGCACAGGACCAGATCTTCTCCTGCATCGCATCGTAGATGCCTTCGAGATTTTCGGTCCAGAGCAACTGCACGATCTCGCGCGGGCTGAAATCGTAGTAGTGCGCCGCCGGGCACGTTGCTGTGCAGATGCCGCAATTCAGGCAGCCGTTAAGCTCGTGGTCAAACCTGAGATCGCCCTGGATGTCCTGGAAGATCTCCTCCAGCTGTTCGCGCTCAACGGGTGGCGCGTCCGATACTGGATCGCCGATGAATTCCTGGATTCGGGTCGCTGAGGAATGGGACATAGGGTAAGCCCTTAAAAATTAGTAGGATAAAACCTTGCAGTCACCTTCCATGACTTCTTCGATCAGGTGCGCACCACCCACGATGCCTTCGCACTCTGGAATCAGGTCTTCCTTCGTCATGTCAAACAGGTCGAGATTGGGGGAACAGCAGTAGAACTTCGCACCGGCTTCGTGGGCATCCTGGATGAAGCTGTAGACAGACTTCGGTGAGCCTTCCTTGACGAACAACTCCTCGGCCACGCCTTTTTTCATCAGGCGTCCGGATGTTGCGGTGCAGATCACGTCAACGTCGTAGTCCATTGCCGCTGCGACAGTCGCCTGGAAGATTGGAGCACCGAGCTCTTCGCCATTACGTGGATCGGTGTTCGCCATAACAATGATAAGTTTTTCAGCCATTTTCTTTTTCCCCAGCTATTAGACGGCGTCTAACAGCGCATTAGCATATACTAAATTAGTGATTCATCCAATTCCTGGGTACGTTCGGCCGCTTTTGGCGACGACATCAGGGATGTGCACTGCACCAGACCGGTCATAATCGGCACGAGTTCGTCTTCGAGGATGGGCTGCAGCGCACGAAGCTCCTCAAGTTGCTCAGCTGTGCCCACAGGCACCTCTTCGAACTCCATAATCAGGTCTTCGACCATGCCGAGCTTAATCCCCGGGTTACCCGAAAAACCATAGGCATTTTCTCCAACTTGCCAGACTGCGGGCCGACCGAGCGTATCTTCCGCCAGTACCACGGCGTGCTCGGGAAGCACCGGCCAGTCGCGCATGTAGACCACCTGGCTGAAGGACTCCGGCAGGTAACCGTTCAATGCATCGTCGCGAACCCGGGTGGCGGCTAGCATCTCGAATGTCAGGTCGCGCGGCTCGACGCTCCCGCCCGCGGCAAGGCTCAGGATCTGGGCGCCCAGGCCAATACCGATCACAGGCGTACCGTCTTCCAGCCGCTGCCGGGCAAGCGCCACTTCCTGCTCCAGCGTCGGCAAGTCCCGGGTACCGGCGGCGCCCCAGGGGCCCCCGCCCAGGATAATCAGGGCATCGGCGGGAATATCGGGCCGTGGCAGTTCGCCGGCGGCAAACGGCCGGAAATACTGGAAACGAATACGCCGGCCCTCGAGATGGTCTTCCATCAACCCCAGGTACTCACCCGCGGTGTGCTGGATTACAGCAACCACGTTCATTGGGTCCGCCTCGTTCGCGGCCAGGACGAACGCGTCGTCAGTGCTTTTGCACTCGGCCACCGCTACACGCCCTCTCGCCTGGCCAGCGCGTCATTGATCGCCGTGATGAAGTCCTCTGCAGACACACTGAGCATTTCGATGCTCGTTTCTTCGAAGAACTTCGTGATCGTCGTTTCAACATCCTCCAGCCGGGTACCCACGAGCGCTGCCTCGAGGTCGAATACGACCCGCGGCGGGGTCACAAAGAAATCGCCTGTAATCAGCGCCCGCTGCAGGATGCCGAGCGTCGGCCCCTCGAGCTTGACGTATGCGTTGATCGTGCCGCCGGGTCCCGTGTGCGTACCTTCGAGCAGTTCGTCAGCACCACCCGGGTTGTCGATCTCGCGCAGGAACTCTTCGCCGCCGATTTCCTCGTCAAAGTACTGTTTCGCCAGCGTTTCTTCGGCTTCAGTGATCTCGCCGTTCTCGGCCGAGATCCCCAGAACACCGGTGAATCCCTCGATCAGCGCTGACTTGATCGTGGCCATGTCGGGCAAATCGTCTCCCAGCAGTTCCTTGAGCGTTACAACGCGTTGTTCTGCGGAGTCGAGATCGTGCTTGGCGACTTTTGCCTCAGGGATATTCAGTGCGCGCACCATTTGAGCTGCATTCATATCGACGAGAACGGTTCCCTGGTAGATAAGAATGTCGCCGTCGAAGAATCCACCTGTGCCGCTGATCTTGCGGCCGTCCACCTCGATATCGTTGCGCGGCCTGAACTTGGCCTTGACGCCGAGTTCTCTCAGGCCTGCGGCGGCCGCATTGCAGATCGCAGCCGCAAGATCGGGCAGGTTCGCAATACCCAGCGAGGCGCGGTGGAAAACCAGTTCCCAACCCAATTGCCCCTCGTCGAGGTAGATCGCGCCGCCGCCCGTCACGCGCCGCACCGTGCCAATGCCGTTTCCGGCGCAGAAGTCGAGATCAATTTCGCGACTAAGGTCCT
>Ga0224508_10004359_pt1 | contig 11576 bp, 10 predicted proteins | sample SF_Jan12_sed_USG_4_FD_170157 | JGI IMG/M metagenome (GOLD analysis project Ga0224508, IMG submission 170157) | Sediment microbial communities from San Francisco Bay, California, United States - SF_Jan12_sed_USGS_21 | ecosystem: Environmental > Aquatic > Marine > Sediment | place: USA...
CCCCGCCCCAGAAACTGAGGCCGATCATGCCTCCAGGGCGAAGAACTCGATTCGCCTCCACGAGTGCCGCCTCACATCCACCCCAGACACCGTTGATCGACGTCACGATGTCGAATTCCTCGTCGTTCCACGGCATGTCGAACATCGAGCCGAGCCGTAGGTCCGAGGTCGGGTTGCGATCCTGGCCGACCTCGAGCAGCGATGGCGCGGCATCGATTCCCGCCGTCTCCGCTCCCATTGATTCGGCGTAGTGCAACGCCAGGCCCGACCCACAGGCCATGTCGAGAAGCTTGGCGCCCGGCGCCACCCGGGTGCGTTCGAAGATGGCGATGATCACCTCCATTGCGTAGTGCTCGTACAGGCACGCCCAGTCGGTTGCGGAGTGGCCCCAGGCGTCGCCGGCCTGCTGCCAGTCATGGGCGGTTTCGGTTGTGTCGTCGATGCGGTTCGTCATGGTCATCATGTTGGACATCCGGCGCAGTACCTGCTTGGAGCAAACGTGGAGACTCGCGGGAGAAGCTCTCCCCGCAATCTCCACACCACCTCCAAGTAGCTCGTTCCGGACGGTGCGATGGTTCAACCCATACCAACCAACGCCTGACGAGGGCAGAAGCTAGGAGAGCTCAAATGAGCACGACTGAGAACCACATCGTTGACAACGGCGTCAACGTCGAAGCACTACTGGGAGCACGAGAGGCGATGACCGGCGCCCCGGAGGCCGCAAAATTCAAGTGGGCCGCAACCTGCGAGTGGGTGGCGGGAACCCATAGCCGCACTACGGTCGAGAAGTTCTTCGGAATTGGCGCTGAGCAGTCACATCGCCAGCCGTACGTGGTCGACACCGACCACCCGGAGATCTTCGCTTCAGCGGACAACGGCGCAACACCGCCCGAGATGATGCTCATCGGACTGGCCGGCTGCCTGACCGCCGGCATTGCATCGGTCGCCACCCACCGGGGCATCCAGTTGCATTCGGTGAACGCCACGGTCGAGGCCGACATGGACCTCCAGGGAATCCTCGGGATCGATGCCGACGTGCGAAACGGCTTCGGCGGTATCACTGTCCGCTACGAGATCGACGCCGAGGCCACGAAGCCCGAGATCGAGGCCGTCGTCGCCCAGTCGCAGAAGCGGTCGGCCGTGTTCGACATCGTCACCAACCCGACCAACGTCACGGTCGAGGTCGTCTGAGCGACGGTCCGGAACACCAAGAAAGGAGCCGGTCGCGTGCAGGCCACGACGGTCGTCATCATTGGAGCCGGCCAGGCAGGTTTGGCCATGAGTCGGTGCCTCACGGAACGCTCGATCGACTATGTGTTGCTCGAGCGGGGCGTGACAGCGCACTCATGGCGAACCGAACGGTGGGACTCGCTCAGACTGCTCACCCCGAACTGGCTCAGCCGATTGCCCGGTTGGACCTATCGGGGCGACGACCCTGACGGATACATGTCGGCCAGCGAGGTCGTCCGCTATCTCGACGACTATCGACAATTGTTCGCGGCACCGCTGCAGACCGACACCACGGTCGAGTCGGTGACGTCGACCACGACCGGCTTCGTCGTCGATACCAACCAGGGGCCGTGGGATTGCCGGTCGGTCGTCGTCGCCACCGGCGCCTGTAGTACCCCGAAGATCCCAGCGTTCAGCGGCGAGCTGTCGGGCCGAATCTCCCAGCTCGCGCCGATTCACTATCGCAACCCTGATCGGATCGAGGAGGGACGGGTGCTCGTTGTCGGTGCGTCGGCGTCGGGCGCTCAGATCGCCGATGAACTCGCGCGGGCGGGGCGAGACGTGACGCTGGCCGTTGGTGAACATGTTCGGCTTCCACGGCTATATCGGGGCCGGGACATCCACTGGTGGATGGATGCGGTTGGCCAGCTCGACGAGCGCTACGACGAGATGGACGACATCGTCCGAGCCAGGCGGCTGCCGTCACTGCAACTCGTCGGGTCACCCGAGAAGCGAACGCTCGACCTCAACGCACTGGCGGGGTCGGGCGTCGGTCTGGTCGGTCGCCTTGTTGGGGTTTCCAACGGCAAGGCACAACTCTCCGGTTCGCTGGCCAACGTGTGCGCTGCCGCCGATCTCAAGCAAGCCCGGCTGTTGGACCTCATCGACGAGTACGCCACCCGGAACCTCGCAGACGCCGACCTCGACGCCCCACATCGCCCCAAACCGACATCGGTCAAATCGCCTCCAACCGTTCTCGAGCTCGAAGCGTTCACGACGGTGATCTGGGCAACTGGCTTCAGGCCCGAGTACCCGTGGCTCGGCAACCATCTTCTGGATCGCAAGGGGGCGATCCGACACGACGGTGGTGTGATGGAGGAGCCTGGCCTGTACCTGCTCGGGATGCCCTTCACCCGCCGCCGCAAGTCGAGCTTCCTCGACGGGGTCGGCCCGGACGCCCGGTTTCTCAGTGCTCACCTGGCCCGCTTTCTGGATCAGCAGGCGAAGCGACCGCACGCGGCCGTCAATCGGTAGCCGGCTCCAGGGAGTCCATCCACGCGACCGCCTCTTCATAGACGTCCTCGATCGCCATCGAGTCAAGGGGGTTCTCGTCTTGTAGGCCGACTTCGCCGCGAAGCCGGCGGTAGATGATCGTGAGCTGAAAGCTCTGCGTCGGCTTGGGCGAGTGACGCACCGTGGTGAGCCAAAGGCGGGCCTTGTCGTGGTGACCCAAGTGCATAGCCAACGCAGCCGGCGGTAGGAGTAAGTCGGGGAGCCCGTCATCGTTGCTCGTGGACCTGATCATTTCTTCGGCTTCGGCGAGCCACCACCGCGTTGCCTCGACATCGCCATTGGCCGCATGCGCCACACACGAACAGATGAGAAGACCAGCGCTACTGGATGACCTCGCTACGTCAAAGCCCTCGATGGCCTTCCACTCCCTGGCCAGCTTCTGGATCGCCAGGAGCGATGCTCCTGGCTCGCTGACGATGAGGACCGCCGAAATGAAGAGCCCGTAGAGTGTACGTGCGTAGTCGATTCCGCGGTCACCAAGACCTGCCTCGAGCTCACGGAGCACTGCGAGCGAGTTTTCGACTCGGCCGTGGACCGCGTTATGACTGGCGATGTACGCGAGCGCGACGTCTGCCAGCGCATACGATCCGGCCCGCTCAGCGATGCTCCGTGCCTCGTCGAGCATCGAGAGGGCACCCTCGAAGTCGCGAAAGACGGTCATCCACGAGTTGATCGTCAGAGCCGCGGAGAGTTCCTCTGCAGAACCGTCCGATCGGAGCAGTGGCACGGCTCGACGTGACCCGCTGGCAATCCAGTCAGGCCGCCGAGCGGCAAGGCCTGCTCCGGCCGCCACCACGTTTAGGACGCCGCGCTCGTGGTCGGACAGGTCCAGCGTGTCGAGATGACGTTCGATTCGCTCGATCGCCGCCGATGCCCTCGTGCCGGTCTCGTGGGTGTAGGTGAAGGACAGCGAGCGGAGCAGCGCCGTCAATTCGGCGGTCTGCCCCGCTGCGGCGAGGCGGTCCTCAACGGCACGATGATCGGCATAGCGCGTGCTGGCCCAGGCCAGAATCTCGAACGACGTGAACCACTCCTGGGGTTCGAACGAGCCGAGGTAGCCGAGCACCCAGCCGGTGTGTCGTTCGAGATAGAGGCCGGGGTCCGGCGCCTGGGCCCAGCGTTGCCGCGCAAACAACTTGACCGTTTCGAGGAGCCGGTGGCGCCCATGTCCGTCGCTGATCACCAGGCTTCGATCGACCAGTCCGGCCAGCGTCAGCGTCGGTACACCAACCTCAATGCCGCTGCTGATCGCCTCGACATCATCGACCGCGAACGCCGACGGAAACGCCGCGAGCTGCAGCAACAACTCCTGTTCTCGATGGTCGATCATCTCCCACGCATCCTCCAGGACCGCTTGGAGACTGGCTTGACGCCGCATGCGCCCGCCACCACTACGGCGGAGAATCTCGAACCTCTGATCGAGTCGGACGGCGAGCTCACCAACACTGAGGTGGCGCAGCTGGGCCGCGGCGAGCTCGATCGACAACGGCAGGCCGTCGAGGGTCGCACAGATGTCGACGACGGTCGGGAGGTCGTCGGTTTCGATCACGCCGTTGACACGCTCCGCGCCAGCAACGAACAGCTGGACCGCGGGAGCGTTGAGGTCGTCATTCACCGCGAGCGGAGAAACGTGAACCTGGCGCTCGTCCGGGAGTTGGAGCGGCTCTCGACTCGTTGCCAGCCACCTCGATGTGCTCGTGCGTTCCAGCAGGACATCAACGACGTCGGCAACCTCCTCGGTGATGTGCTCGCAGTTGTCCAGAAGGACCAGCATTCGTCGAGTGGACATCAGTTCCGCCAGCTCGGCGACCCGGTCCGGCTGATTGAGCTGCAGTCCGGCTGCACTGGCGACCGCCTCGACCACGTGATCGCCGGTCGTGGCCGGCACGAGGTCGACGAACCAGACCCCGTCGGCGAACTGATCGGCCTGATCCGCAGCCACCGCGGTTGCGAGTCTGGTCTTGCCGGTCCCGCCGATTCCGAGCAACGTGACCAGGCGATGGTCGCGGATCATGTTGCCGACCTGTTCGATCTCGCGTTCACGACCGACGAGCAGCGTGCGCTCGACTGGGAGGTTGTGACGAACCGCATCGAGCGTTCGCAGCGGCGGGAACGACTGACCGCCGACCTGAAAGAGGCGTTCGCTCGCCGTGAGGTCCTTCAGCCGATGATCGCCGAGGTCGACCAGATCACAACCGTCATCAACGGCCGCCACCGCTGACGACGCGAGGATCTGGCCGCCGTGCCCCCCGGCCATGATCCGAGCAGCCCGGGTCACCGCAGCACCGAAGTAGTTACCGTCGCGTTCCTGAGCCTCGCCGACATGCAGGCCCATTCGCACCCGAATCGGACACGACGGCGGCCACTCCTCGTCAGCCAGCAATGCCTGCGCCCTGCTACTGGCGGCAACCGCATCACCGACTCGTCCGAACGCGGCGGCGAAAGAATCGCCTGCCCGCGAGAACACGTAGCCGCCACTCTCCTCGATCGCGGAACGGAGCAGTTCGTCATGGCGCTCCAAGGCCACACGCATGTCGTCGGGATTCTCTTCCCACAGCTTGCTGGATCTCTCTACGTCGGTGAACAGGAAGGTCACCGTCCCCGACGGCAACCCTCGGTGGCCGCCAGGACGAACGTCGTTACGGGCAGGAGGGGCCGCTGCCGGTTCGGCGATCGAGGTGACATCGGCAATGAACCGATAGCCCCGACCACGAACGGTCTCGATGAAGCGCTGCGACGTGCCGTCGTCACCCAGCACCTTGCGAGCCGTCTTGATGCGCGACGTGAGCGCGGATTCGCTGACGAACCGATCACCCCAGACGTTGTCGAGCAGTTCGTCCCTGGACACGATCCGGTCCCGCTGGCCGATCAGGTAGGCCAGCACATCGAAGACCTGAGGCTCCATCGCGATCAGCCGACCGTCATGACGGAGCTGAAAGCGCTCGGGGTCGAACTCGAACCCCTCAAACCTGAGGGTCACACCTCGACAGTAGCCGTCCGGGCGTGTCAGACCCGAAAGATTAGCGTTGCCGCTGGTCGACGTAGGCGTCCGGCGGAGTCCCGCCGCCGCTCATATCGGAAAGCGCTGAGGCCCAGCGATCAGTGCGGGCCGGGTCCCCGTCACGGGCGCTCCGGACGGGGAACTATTCAGTGACGGCTCGATAACGTTCAGCACCAAGGGGCAACGAGCACAACAATGCGGCACGACCCGAGTGCTCGACATCACCGGCCGTCGAGGGCATCTCACCACCGCTATTGACGACGACGCCCTCGTCGAGCCGGGAACGCTCAGTGCACCGTGAGCGTTCTCGTTTCCGAGCGCCTCGAGCACAGCAGTTCGCCGGATGTGAGCGCCCGCGGGCTCGCCATGGACGGCCGGAGAGTCGTCTGGGACGCGCGCTGCGGCCGGACAGCATTACCGAGAGAGGCACGGCTCTCGCACAACTTCGCTGGTACTCAGCTCCGGGCCTGAGCATGGTGTATTGATCCTTCGAGGAGGCGATGACCCGTCCAACACTGCGTCCCTCACAGGTTGCCGAAGATCTCCGAACGCGGCTCTAACCGAAGTTCGCCGGCATAAACAATCAACCAGCTAGTGCCATTAGCGCTCTCGGGTGAGCCGGTGCGCTAGCTCCTCTACTTCGTCCCTTAGCGCATCCACATCCGCTCGACGTATCCCCTCCGACTCTCGATCAAGGAGCATCAGCCTGGAGGCGCCGTTCAGTCGATACAGGTCCAAAGCGATCTCCAACAGATTCACGCCCTCTCCCTCGACAGAAATGTATGAGGACACGGTTGAGATCAGTGCGGTTCTGGCCAAAGCCAGCTCTGTTAAGCCTTGATCGATCTGCATACGATACGACAGCTGCTCCCGCAGAAGACGCACGTGCGAGTCCAGCTCGAGCTCCAGCAGCAGCTCTGCGCTACGCCTTGCACGCTCAGAAGTCTGCTTCCACTGTTCGAGCTCCTCCGAGTGGCGTGATGCCCGCTCGTTGAGCTCTCTCTCAAATATGGCAACCGAGTTGGCCAGCGTCTCCCTGTGGTGCTCCTCCTGTTTCACTATTGCCTCTCGATGCCTTTGATCCGACTTCTCTACCTCTTCCCGGTACCGTCCAGCTTGCCTCCGCGACTCGGTTGCAGCATACAACACAGCCGTTCCCGCAGCTGTTGCGGCGAGCCATTCGCCAAGGTTTCCGAACGAATCAGGATCAAAGAGTGGCCAGTGTTCGCCTATGAGGTTCAAAGGAACTCCCACGACTAACACGAACATTGGCGGCGCCACCCACAACAAGTCCTGAGACCAACTCCTATCCACCTATATACCTAGTAGACCGACTCAAGCTTGTGCTCGACCTCAGCGACCAGCTTCTCTACAGCATCGTACATGGGTCGAACAGACATCTCGAACGTCTCCTCCTGGCCTTGCGCAGCGAGGTCTAGGCTGACGTGTTTTCTCATCATTGTGACTATGCCCCGCGATATCAGCCGGGGTCCGAATACGCGACGGTAGCGGCAAGCGAACTCCGCCGTCTGATCGTTCAGCGGTGACTTGACTCCCGAGAACCAGTCCCGCAGGTGGTCACGGAACGGAAGTAGATCGTAGAAGGCAACGTAGTAGACGAAATAGTTCGTGGCCACCGTCGACCTGAATTCCGGCGAAATCCCGTCTGTCAAATCGACGATACTGCCGGGCTTCCAACCCGGAATCACCGAACGTACAGCCGCGGCAAGAGTATCGTTTCTTCCTTTGAGCGCTGACCACAGCATGAACTCAGCGGTAGCGGATAGTCGCCGCCTCAAGAACGCCGCGCTCGACAAAGGCCGCACCCTCCACTCGTCGAGGAGGTCTGCGGGACCTGCTGGGCGCCCCTGCGCAATACGTATCAGGCCGGTGTCACCCGCATCGTCACGCGGCGCCGACAAGTCGAACAATGCCTCACGGACTGCGTGGGCATCGATACCGACCTGCGCGAGAGCCGATGACACCTGCCGAACGGTCAGGTCCTCAGCATCGGCCCGACCGCGACTTGTCATGTACTGCAACACGCGTAGCCTCGGGAAGGCTACGCGTGCGCCGCTAGCAGCAGGGAAACGAACGTCGAACAGCAGGACCCCGGGCGAGACAACGCTGCCCCTTGTCCGTTGGCTCCGATTCAACACCTGTCGTCTAAAGATCATGGAGCGTATCTCGCGTTCCATTGTGGGCACGCGTCTGAGGAACGACGCGTAGTCAGGTCCACCCGACAAACCACCACAAACGGCCGCAATCGCCTCTGTTAGATCGACAGCCACATTTCGAAGCGAACCGTTATGCCACTTCACGAGGTCTGTCAGGGCTGCTCGGGCGTTGTCAGCGTCGACAAAGAACTCCATCACCGCCGCCGTATGCTCTTCAAGGAAGTCTCGTGCCGAAGCGAATCCTAGGAATCTGGCCAGATCATGGAGTGCTTTGTCGTCCTGATTGGAATGCTGAAGGTAAAATTCATTCGCGTATCGTAGGCGCTTGCCTATGATCTCGCGAATCAGGTCGACGGTAGGCGCCGTTACGCTGTCGGTGGAGTCATCAAAGTAGCTGTCGACGCTCTCGCCGCTTTCCATCTCAACCATGTCGAACTCCTGCACGTGAATCTTTCGTAGATCTTCGCGTACAAGCTCTCGACCTTCTTCACGTATGCAGATGACAGGCAGGTAGTTGCCGAACAGAGCCCTCTTAGTAAATATGGCTGCCGTCACCAGCTCGGCTTGTGTCCGAATGGAGAGGTGGTCTATGTTGTCAAGGACAAACGCAACTCTCTCATCATGAACGTCGATCAGATAGCGAAGGAGGTGCTCAATCTTCAGGCGTGGATGAGTCGAGTCGTACCGAGCTTCGAGTTCCGCGAATTTATGGTTGGCGTCGACTCGCAGATCCGCTGCTATCTCGACCCAAAGAGGATCCCATTCACGTTCTCCGATTTCTATTAGGTGCTCTACGTCCTCCCTCATCCGACTGAAATGGTCGGTATACCCCAACAGATAGGCTCGGAACTCGAGTGCGCTTCCATACCTCCCAGATTCAACTACCTCCTTTCGAAAGTTATTGTATATGAAGTCCAATATTGTGCGCGAGTCGACTTCCTCAATCGCGACAGACTCCGGGAAGGCCTCGTTATGAGAAACCTCGAAGTCGACATGGTGGAGGTAACCGACAAGATCAAATCGCATGGTTACCCTGAGAACCTTCGAGATGATCGTTGACTTCCCTGTGCCGCGCTCGCCCGCGAGAACAACAACTTCGGGGCGCTGGGCCCGCGACAGTACGCGGCGCTCAACGTCTTTGCGGCGTACATACAAGCGATTGAAGAATTCGCGATGCATGGCCTGGTAGAGTTGAGTTGTTAGCGGAGCCGCTGGAACTTCTTGAGGTCCGTCAGGGTGGTATTCGAAGGCGAATGCCGCTCTGACGATCTCGGCGTACGACTCGAGCGCGGTACGAACATTGGGGTCCGGATACGAGTCGAATCGGACCCGGAGAACGTCATCGGCGAGTCCTTCGCGCAAGACTGGGCGGTACTGGCGGTCGTTTTCGACCAAGATCTGCATCGTGTCTTGCTCAACGTCGGCTGGGCTGCGGCGGCTCAACTCTGCTCCCATCATGGTGGTCCTTGGGAGGTCAGGGTAACTGAGGCGCCTTCAATGTGACCTGAGCGAACCTCTCTACATTGGAGGATGGTCTGATTCTGACGGCTGGAGGCGGCGCAGGAGGCATCCTGCTACCTAGATTTTGTCGCCAGAGCCAGCTTCTTGGGAGGCGGGACGATCTCGAAATCCCCAGCCCTCAGTTCGTAGTGGTGTTGAAGCATGGCAGTTGCGCTTCCCGGTCGGGATCAGTGAGCTCTCGATCCCGCAAACGTCGCGGCGTTGCCTAGCGGGGCACCACACGGAGATGGACCTGGGCGTCGACGTTCATCAAGAACGCGAAGTTGAACTGGCCCGGCTGGAAGAGCGAACCGCGCGCGGCGACCACGCGGCGCATCTCTGGCTGAAGTGCACGGTCTCTGGAGGACGTCCATAGTCTTGCCGAGGAGGTTCTGGTTCCGTTCAGAGCGAGGGTCCAGAGGTCGTCCTGCTCGATCACCGTTGCGTGTTCCGGCTCCAGATGCACCATCTCAGTGTGCCGACTTTGCTGGCAATCCTCAGACCGTGCGGCAACGGCACGAGTCGAGCGCGCGGGATCACTCTGCCGCTCCGGGCTTTGGCCACGAAGCGTGGCGACCCGGCTGTGGCCGAGCTGGTAATGCCGCATCGCACCCCTGCGTGGTCACAGACCCGCCGCGCGTCGGGCGTCCGGGATCGCCGGCTACGAGCCGATTGAGCGACTCCGGTCGACTGCCGTTGACGCTACCGACGCCGCAGCAGCCATTGCGACCCGGTCGCCGGTCCCTGAGACCGGCGACGAACAGCTCGATGAAAAACTCGCAGCCGCGTTGCGCAAACATATATTGACCCAGACATCGCTGTTCGCCGAGAGGCACTTGAGGCACTATGGGACGCCTTCGAGCGTATAAAAAGGTTGTTGATCCGGGCGGCAAAAGGCGCTCGGCTGAGAAGCTTGTCGAGCTGATGGCAAACGCCGACGGATCGCGTAAGGTAATCAGCGCTGAGTTCAAGGCTCTCACCGAGGTAGGCAATCGGTTTCAAATCCGGAACCACGAGACCAAGAGCCACCCAGTGGAGCCCGTCATGATTGACATCCTCCTCGTCCGTGGGCTGGCGTTGGTCGAGAGCGCTGTACGTAGCATCGTCGCACTCGACACTACACAGCTAGGCAGTGCCCTGCGCCCCGTGTGCACCTCACACCGCTGACGCCAACAAGGCTTCAGCCCTGCCGCTCGACAACGGCACGACCCGAGCGCTGGAGTACACCGGCCGGTTGGCGGCGCCGGTCACCAACGGTGACGGCCAAGGCGGCGTCGAATCAGTGCCGCAGCGTCGCACCGTGAGTGGTCGTGATCCCGCTCGGGCCGGCCGGTCGGGATAGCTTGGCGATGGCCATAGACGCCGGCCACTCACTCGCTGTGTCAGCCAGCGCGATCCAGAGGTGGTTGGCGACGATTGCGGGAGGCGAACCCAGCATCGACCCAACAGACGGCCAAGAGATCGCCAGTCATCTGAATCGACTGTTTGGGACAGCGGAGAAGAGCGCTCTCGCTCGCAGATACGGCATCATCGACCTACCGTGACCGCAGCTCAAGATGGGCATCACCCGAGCGCAGAGGAATCTGACCGCACACCTGCACGTGCCGAGCGCTCAACAACACCTATCCCTTAATCAACATCGAGGGAGGCGCCAGACAGAGGTCGTGTCTGCCCAGCCGACCCATCGCCCGTGCGCCACTGAAGCCATCGAGCTGAATGCTACCCGAACGAGCCTACGGGCTATACCCCTAGGCCAGCGTCCCCCTCGCTCGTCGCGATGGTTACCGGGGGCTGGCCGACGAATAGTGTCACATCGACGCTTCCCCTGATTCCGGTAATCAAGCCGCGTGCCGAGCGGTACGTGAAGTTGAGCTGGCACCGGCTCGTGCTGCTGCACGTGGTTGGCAGAAACTGAGGCGATCCATTGGGCATGCCAGCAGAGAACACGATCCCGCTGATAGCGATCGCCGGTGCGCCTATGTCACCCCAGACCTCCACTGGCGTTCCCCAAGGCCAGTACCACGGCCGTTCCAAACGACGACGTTCGCACAGCACGCTGATTCCGGCCGTGAGTCCGGCCCACGCAATGAAGCTGCTGACAGTAACCCGGAAGTCCTCGTCTTGATTCAGAGTTCTGACATCCACACCCATCGGCACTCGACTCCGCTCTGATCAAGGCCGCCAGAGCTTAACAGGCGCCTCGGGATTGGAGCAGGGCGACGCACACCACGACAGGCCGATTGACAGCGCCGGAGGGAGGGACTGATGAGCAAGTCCATCGCATCTCCGTAGCCCTAGCCAGCATTTTTCGTCCCGGTAGCGGTTCCGGGGTTTGTGGGGTCACGCTGCGTGGCGGTGGGTGAGGGTTTCGGTCC
>Ga0224508_10004360_pt1 | contig 11574 bp, 9 predicted proteins | sample SF_Jan12_sed_USG_4_FD_170157 | JGI IMG/M metagenome (GOLD analysis project Ga0224508, IMG submission 170157) | Sediment microbial communities from San Francisco Bay, California, United States - SF_Jan12_sed_USGS_21 | ecosystem: Environmental > Aquatic > Marine > Sediment | place: USA: California...
GACGTGAATCCGTCCTTTGCCACGTTTTCGCCCCTTTTTGCCACCTGTGCACTTGTTGCCTTCACACAGCAGTAACAAGTAAAGTTCATTTTCGATTCGAATATGGGCGATGCCTTCAAATCCCTTGTTGTCATGCGTGAAGGTGATGCCGCGTGTGGGTTTTTCGGTAAGAACATTCAATGTGCGGTCTAAAGTAACGATGCTCGATCCTAAGCGCTCACCCTGTCGTGTCGTTTCAATCACCGTAAAGAACCGCTGCGAGGTTTCGTCATAGGTGATACCTTCGAACCCTTGTTCACCGCTGCCACCGATCAGTTGATGGGTAGCATCATCGTCTATAAGTGTGCGATGCAGTTGGCCGATGGCACGGCGGTTATCGAACACGACGTAGTAGGCATCGTCCAGCACGGTCACACCACTCGGTTCAAGACCGCGTTCTAGCAAGCCAGAAAACTTATTTTCCTCTTTTAGCTGTAGCGGTTGTTGCGCGCCGCACAGCGATGGATGCACGACGCTGAGGATCGCCAGGACCCAGGGCAAAATAAGTGCTGGATTCATGCTGATCTATTCTCCTCCACCCTATGTGTGAGTTCGCCCTCCTTATAGGATGATTGTTATATATCGTTAACAGTTGTTTTTCTATGAACTAGTTCACAAGAATATCTGGGTATCTTGACTGTTCTGCTTTCCATCAACTCTTAAGCCCTGTGGTACGCAGAAATTCCGTCCGGGTACTGAAAATGATCAATCTAATCTCTTCAATCTAGTGTGACCAGAATGTGACTGAACTCAGTCATCACAAGTCATTCTTAGTCACATTCAGTCACATTGGCGCTGAGCCGGTGAGCGTAAGTTGTTGATTAATAAAGGTGTGGAATCCGGATAGACTCGCTTCGAACCAGGGCGTCGGGGGTTCGAGTCCCTCCGGGCGCGCCAACTTATTGAAATCATTGTGTAATATTCTTGGCAATTTATTGCCGACCACCTGGGTGAAAACCAGGTACTCTAGTTTTGATGGCCAGTGCAATAGATTCCTTATCCAGTGCACAAAAAACATCTCAACTTAGCGCAACTTCGGAAATCTTTCGGTGACATAAAATTCTGAACAAAACGGCCATGAAGAGACATTTTGCCAACAACAAAAATCAGTCAGTTGACTTGTGCATAACGGACAGTGATTGCACCCACGAAGTTCATCTCTTATTCAATTACCTCTTTTGTCCAACCATCGCTGACGGGGGTACCATTCTAAGTGTCCATATTTTTAGGGCAATACCAGTCTGTGAAGAGCTGCGGATCAGTGCGCATTCGAATAGTGCGTGCCCTGTTCCAGCGAATAGCGAAAACCGCCGGCGCTTGCGTAGGTGTCTAACAACCTTAAGCTATCTAGTCATTCACAAAGTATTGTAAACTCCCGGCTCGGCCAGGATCCAACCTTCGACACACAAGAAAACATTTGTTTTTGAAGGCCCGTTTTCCTGCTTGTGCGGGTTACACTCATCTTATAGATCAGATGTGTCGCAGTGGCCTGCTCGTAGTAAACCACCAACAAAAGAAGTTCAAACTACTACGGTCATGGAAAACCGTGAATAAAAAAGAGTTTTTTTAGGCATCGTCAAGTTAACGCGGTATGAGCCGCCGGTTTCACGAGTAGAGTGACTCATTGTATTTAGCAGACGCACGTCACCTGTTGCCACTCACTAAACGCTTTGTTTCGAAATAGTCGATAGTGACACGCACGCATTAAATGACGACCCAGTCGAAACAGATTATTTACGACTCCATGCGTAGACAAAAATCGTTGTGCCTGTTTCATCGATTTGAATCGACGCATCTGGCGTTCTTGTTCTCGTGTGGGTTGATGTGAGACCTCTACCCTATTATTGGCATAACGATCTTGGCAATGCAGCACTGACGGCATCACTTCTCTTTTCGCTGCGGCGTAGCTCCGTAGTTTATCTGTAATGATGCGGTTCGGTGTGCCACCTTGGTGTTTGAGCATCTTGCGAAAGAAACGTTTTGCGTCCTTTTTATCTTTGCGCTTCTGCACTAGCACATCAATTAGATCACCGTCTTGATCGACTGCCCGCCACAAGTACATCCGTGTTCCATTGATCGTGACCGTCGATATTTCATCTAAGTACCAATGATCGCCGAATTTTCCGGACTTTTTACGCAGTCGTCGCGCGTAGGCTGGGCCGAATCGGTTACACCACAATCGGATCGCTTCGTAAGACACAACAATCCCACGTTGAGCCAGTAGATCCTCGACATCGCGGTAGCTCAACGTGAAACGGTGGTACAGCCATACAGCATGGGCGATGATTTGAGGGGGATAACGAAAGCCGCGATAGTCGATGTTCTTTTTCATCTCGGTATTCTCACGAAATCCCGCTAAACTTGACAGTACCGTTTCCCCTATTGGCGCTGTTTATTGGGATCACCGTGTATGCGTTGGTCACTAAGAGGACATCGCTATGACGATTGAATACCAGTCGACATTGACCTGTCCGAAGTGCGGATTTGAGAAAACGGAAACCATGCTCAATGATCAGTGCGTGTTCTACTACGAATGTGAATTTTGCAATGCGTTGATAAAACCAAAGCCCGGCGACTGTTGCGTGTTTTGTTCCTTCGGGAATATTCCCTGCCCACCCGTTCAGACAGACTTGCTGTGTTGTCAACCAACACCACAACATACGGATTAGATCTACAGGCTCGCCATTTTGAAACATGCCTGTGCCTGTAGGTACAGACGAGCTACTATGTTAGTGACTTCATACATGAGCAATAGTTATTGCCAAGATTTCATCGATACACAAGCGCTGCACACGCGCCAGTGTCGCATTCTAGTGATTGTACTGCTCATCAAGGCGACCACCTTTGTGACGATCCTACCCAAGTTATTAGACACCAAAAAAAGAACAATTTTTTCGTCATTGGTTTTCAGTCAGTCACTGGTTTTTAACCCGAGCGAGTGTTAAATAACTGATGACGGAATGTTTGTGTTGTTGATGTAATACACCTCCATACACACAAACAGTTGATTTCGGGTTAGGCTTTGAGAGTTAATCGTATTCGAATACAAGGCTTCGACTTTCAGCGAATGAAAGAAACTCTCGATCACAGCCTTGTCATAACAACAGCCTATCGGACCGATTGAGCCAAATAACTGATGCAGTTAACCCGAAATTAAATATTACCTCATCGATTGGTTACCGCGTTTTCTGCTCCTGGTTTTTGTCTTACTCATTTGTTGTATTTTCAGGTTATTGTAAATCTAATTCGGTAGACTGTTTGGATAAGCTACATGCACGACATATGTTTAGGACCCTGACATTCCAACGCACGCTCACTCCATAGACTTTTCATATAGGCTACTAAGTCCGTGGCATCTTGATTTGATAGAATTTGTTGAAAGGCGGGCATACGGTCCGTGCGAGAGGAACCTGAGAAGATAACTTTAATAAGGTCTTCATCACTGTGGTGCCACGCGTGTTGTGAGTCATCTAACGCAGGGGCCATGTAGTAATCAGGTCGACGAATACTCCACGGTATTGGGGGTTCACCAACGCCGTTATCGCTATGACAGGCCATGCAATATTGTGTGTATAGCGCCTGCCCACGTTTTGCTGCCAAAGGATCCGGTGGCTTTCCTGTTTCTGCGGCAACGCCGCCGGCGTACGATATAAACATCACGACGATTGTCATTAACTTCATCGAAATTGTTGTTATGCCCATTCGTATTGTCCTCGTAATTGAAATGTGTACCGTGTTGAATAACGCTATTGACGTGTAGACCGCTTCGAGAGCAAACCTGACCAACGTGTATTACACGATCTTTGCGTGCCCAAATAATAAAGTTCAAAAGTATTTGTTGAACAGCGAGCAAATCTGAACAGTTTTTACATCAAATCAGCAGTTGAAATTGAACAGATCACAAAAAATAAATTCATTTGTAATCATTTGATTTATATAGCAATGAAGTAATATCGAAAAATAAAAGTGTACTCTTTTTCGACGCTGATAGTGTTAGCATTTCAACGCTGTTTGACATGTAATTCAGACGATCAGTTGAATTCAACTATTGAGATGCAATTTGCTCACGCCAAGTCTGATAGAGGTCGTCTGGCCACAATGAGGTAATCCAGTTGATGATCAACAAGATGTTGTCTTCGCTGAGTTTTCCTTCCCACGCGGGCATGTTGCCCCCAAGCGCTCCCGTTCCTTCATTGATCGTGCGAAACAGAATAGAAACGGAATGATGCCAGGTGTGCGCCGTACCGTTAAGTGGTGGTGGTGGTAGATTACCGTCTGCGTCCCGTTGTTTCCAATCGGCAGTACCCTCGCCATTTGCACCGTGGCAGACCGCACAATTCTCTTAGTACAGTTGTTTTCCTTGTTGTAGCTCCGAAAAATCGTAACCACGCTCCGCAGCGAGAACAAATTGAGACAGGAGCAATAAATATATTAAGGTACAAGATGGTATTACTTTTTGCATTGCATCTTTCAATTGTCCAACTTGATTTCCGAATAAAAATCGGCGAATTACTATAATAGGCTATATTATTAGCATTCTTCGTCTAGTTTCAAATTGTTATTGACCCTGTTCCTACTCCAGACTTTAAAATTCGCGCTACGTTGTCATATCTAAAGAAATTAACATTTTTTAAGTAATCTTTCTTGAACTATCCGTTATAGTCCTGGTCGTAAACCACAACAATTAACCCAACGGAAATACCAACAACAATTAGGCGCGAAAAACGGGATATACTTAAAATAAGGAATGCAAAAACTCATCCGGCATAGAATCGTTAAGTTAAGCTGCTATCTTTTGCTAGCAAGCGTTTCATTTTCGCCTATTGTCAACGCATCGTTGATGTCAAGTATGGCGAATATGAAAGACGCTCAGCATGATCTTGCGATGGATATGTCATGTGATCAGCATCCACATTCAATGAAGGTGGTCCAAAAGAGTGATCATGGACAATCTTCCGATACCGATAGTTACAACTGCATGGTATCCGATGCATGTGCGCTGCATTGTGTCGGGTCATCTGTTCCACTCCCGCCGTTACTAATCGGTTTGGTTAACATAAACAAATCTTTTGATTGGCGTACTCCGATAATACAAGTTCCTGCCTTCTTATCCTCTTTTACCCTCGATAGACCTCCGCGTTCGTAATCTCTGAGACCCTCGGGTCTCTCGATAGGCTTCACATTAAATCTGAAGCCACTCTTTCGACGAAACTATTCACCGTGTATCGGTGTGACGAGAAACTTCGTTAGTTTCAACTACGAACAAGTTTAGAGAGGTTTGACCATTGAACGTAAAACATATTCGCTTCGCAGGCTATCCACGATATGTCCTGATGATTTTGTTGGGATTAATGCAAGTAAGTTTTGCGCAACAGCCAAGCGTGCTGGATCCGACACAACACCCGCAATCACCGGAGTACGAATCTGTGTTCCCGGATAAAATAATTCCATTGAATGCGGAACTGTCGTGGACTGAACGTTTCAACAGTGATGAAACATTCAATTCGGAGCAAACGTTGGTTGGGAGTTCCTCGATTCATTCAATGATGTCATCGGATGACGCTTCAACCGGAATGAGCATGGATTCTGAATCGATGGGCGACATGAAGACTGGCGGCATGCAAATGGATGCCCATGGTGTAGTCAAGACGGTTCGTGCTGAGCAAGGCAAAGTCAAAATTGAACACGGCCCCATTGATAAATACGAGATGCCGGGTATGACCATGATGTTTAAGGTCGATGATCCGTCCATGCTTGAAGGACTTGAGCAAGGCGCCGAAGTCGGTTTTGATGTCGATAACTCATCCGGTGGATTTGTGATCACTCATATCATGCCAAAGATGGCCATGATGTCCGATCCAATGGAAAAAGAAGATATGGGTATGGCGGACATGAAAATGGATGCACGCGGCGTGGTCAAGACCGTTCGTGCAGAACAGGGTAAGGTCAAAATTGAACACGGGCCCATCGACAAATACGGCATGCCGGCGATGACCATGATGTTCAAAGTTGATAATCCTGAATTACTTGAAGGATTGGAAAAAGGGGCGCAAGTCGATTTTGATATCGATAATTCGTCCGGTGGATTTGTTATCACCAATATTACGCCGGCGAGCGAATAGAAATGCTTGTGATGACTATTCCTAATACTTATAAGCTTTCGGTTGTTGGGCTATTACTGTTATTTATCGTGGGTTGCACGACTGTTCCGAAAGACGGTGGCCTGTCCAAAGTTGAACAACTGTATACAACCCAGACCAAAACTGAACTGAAGTTTCCGACACGGGGCATTGAGACGTCTTTATCTGCAGATGAAGTCAATAGTATTCTGGCCAAACCACTCAACCTATCTGATGCCGAACGACTTGCGTTAGAGGTCAATCCTTCGATCAAAGCCAAACTCGCAAACGTCGGTATTGCTGAGGCGGACTATGCTCAGGCCGGGCGTTTGGAAAACCCGGGATTTACCTACGAGCGCTTTTCCGGTGAAGAATATGCGTCATCTTTACTGTTTGATATTGGTGGTCTATTTCTTATGCCCCTAAAACGACAGATGGAAGCACGCCGTTTGGAAATGACCCGATACGATGCGGCCGCCACAGTACTTGAACATATTGCCAATACCCGGCGTGCCTGGATTAACGCTATTGCCCAACAGCAGCAGACCAAAATTGTAAAGCGTGTCCTGGAATCTGCGGAAACGGGCAACACCATGATGCGACAAATGGCCGCGCTCGGGCATAGCAGTGTACTCGAAGCGGCAGAATCTGAAATCTCACTCAGTGAATTCCGGACAGCCCTCGGGAAGCAGCGCATGGCCGAAGGTATGGCTAAGGAAGCGCTAATACGTCAGTTGGGACTATGGGGCGATCAGACCAGCGCTCTACAACTTCCAACTACATTTCCAAAGTTGCCCGAACAGTTAGTAGAGATTGAATCGGTAGAGCGCGAAGCTATCGAGAGCCGGCTAGATGTGCAAATGGCGAAACTCAACGTCGAAGGGATGGCCAGGAACTTAAAGCTGACGCGCCGTAGTCCGTTTCTGTCTACGATTGAATTGGGGCCGTCTTACGAGAAAGCAGACGGCGAAGGCGAACTCGGTTATGAACTGGAGTGGCGTATTCCACTATTTGATGCCGGCGGCGTAAAAAATAAGAAGGCGAAATTTATATTCGAACAAGCACAGGCTCAAGCGCAAGCCACAGCCATTGCTGCTGCGTCGAATGCACGCGAGGCACTGGCGGCTTATCGCAGCAGTTGGGAAATCGCCACACACTTCCGTGATCAAGTACTGCCACTGCGCGAACGGGTCAGTAAGGAGAATTTGCTCATGTACAACGGTATGTTGATCAGTGTGTTCGATCTACTTGAAGACGTTCGTGCAGCGGCAAACATCGAATCGAGTTATGTCAATGCGGTGAGAGATTTTTGGTTGGCCGAAACGAATTTACAACAAGCGATGATAGGTTCAGGTTCGTCTTCGATGAACTTCGAAGGCGCAGCGATGATGCCTTCCGCTGGTGCTGAGGAGGGTCACTAAGATGACAAAACACGATGAGAGTGAAACGATGTCGAATCGAAGACAATTCTTGCGCGGTGCGGGTGCAATGGCCTTAGGCGCTGGTTTGGTATCAAAAGCGGCGCTCGCGTCGTTACCCGAATCACCCGGTTCCAGCTCCGCGGTAATGCAGCCACCCGAAGAACCGAAATCCGGGCGTTGGTACAACCCGGTAGTGACATTAAACAGTTGGTCACTACCCTGGCGGATGAACAATGGCTGGAAGGAGTTCCATTTGACCGCTGAAGCGGTGGAACGCGAAATAGCACCCGGCATGATCGCGCGACTTTGGGGTTACAACGGACAATCACCCGGACCGACTATCGAGTGTGTCGAGGGGGACAAGGTGCGTATCTTTGTCACTAATCGATTACCGGAACACACGACGATTCACTGGCACGGGATATTCTTGCCGGCGGGTATGGACGGTGTGGGTGGACTCAACCAACCGCAAATTCCACCCGGCAAAACCTATGTGTATGAATTCCAGCTAAAACAGTCGGGTACGTTTATGTACCATCCTCATGCCGACGAAATGGTGCAGATGGCCATGGGTATGATGGGTTCGTTAGTCGTGCATCCAAAGAATCCCAACGAGCACAAAGTGGATCGGGATTTTTGTTTTCTGATGAATGCATACGACATCGAACCCGGTACGATGACTGCCAAGATCAACACCATGCTCGATTTCAACTTGTGGTCATGGAATAGCCGTGTGTTCCCCGGTATTGACCATCTGGTATGCCGGGAAGGCGATCGGGTACGCGTGCGTATGGGCAATCTAACCATGACCAATCATCCGATTCACATTCACGGTCTTAATTTTGAAGTGGCGGGTACCGATGGTGGATGGGTCAGGCCTGAAGCGCGTTGGCCCGAAGTCACAGTCGATATTGCTATCGGTCAAATGCGGGCGATTGAATTTATCGCCGATGCACCGGGTGATTGGGCCATGCATTGTCACAAGTCACACCACACCATGAATGCCATGGGGCATGATGTCCCCAACATGATTGGTGTTGATCAGCGCCCAGTGCAGAAAAGCCTGAGCAAACTCATGCCTGGTTATATGGTAATGGGTGAACGCGGCATGGCCGACATGGGTGAGATGGTGATGCCCCTGCCGAGTAACACCTTGCCCATGATGACTGGCGAAGGTCAGTTTGGTCCCATTGAAATGGGTGGCATGTTTACTGTTCTAAAAATTCGAGCCGATCAGAAATCCGGAGACTATTCGGACCCAGGTTGGTATCAATACCCCGAAGGTATGGTTGCTCGTGAAGTTGAACTTTCTTAGTTTGTTTTATTAATACATTTCTTAGTACATTTTTTAACCCTAAACCTTAAACACAAACGGAGATTATTTATCGTGAATAAAGCTATACATACCGTAGTTGCATCAGCCTTAGCAGGCGTATTTGCCATCTCGTCCGGCGCTCTGCACGCGGATTCCAGCAGTCATGGTTCCGGAGCGATGCATTTTGACCCTGTTGAGACTGAATTTGGTGCGTATGAACCGGATATGCATGCAACGAAAACAGTGGAAATCGAAATGACTGATGCGATGCGGTTTACACCGGATATCATCCGAGTTAAAGCTGGCGATGTCGTAAAAATGACGCATACTAATACCGGTGAAATGATGCACGAACTCGTACTGGGCACTGAAACGTCTTTAGATGAACACGCCGAGATGATGAAAAAATTTCCCGGTATGGAACATGAAGAGCCCTATATGTCTCATGTGAAACCCGGAGAAACGGGTGAGATTATGTGGAAGTTTACACAAGCCGGAGAATATTCATTCGGCTGTCTAATTCCGGGTCACTATGACGCTGGGATGAAAGGCAAGATTATTGTGGAATCATAGTTAGTCGATTGCCGGGATAGATGGTTTCCCCGTCTGGTCAAGAAACTCCAACGGATTGAAATATCATAGTTTATCCAACGTAAGATCACGCTTAGAATCCTCGCTATTCAAGAATCTCTAAGTGTTGTGGAGAATAGCTTATGGATTGGATGCGGATGCTGGCGTACATAACCGGGACGGTCGACCAAGAGCTTCTCTTGCGTAACGAGTATCTGGCGGCAGAGAACCGGATACTAAGGGCTCAGATTAAGGGTAGGCTGTTACTGTCGGACGCGGAAAAGAAGACGCTGGCCGATATCGGTTACCGGCTCGGCCGCAAAGCACTCGAGGATGTGTCGAACACCGCCAAGCCGGACACGATTCTAGGGTGGTATCGAAGACATGTCGCGCGAAAGTTTGATGGTTCAAAAGCACGCCGTTACCCTGGTCGACCGCGCATCGCGCCGGAACTCGAACTGCTGGTGGTAAGGATGGCGAAAGAGAATATTGACTGGGGATACGATCGAATCGTCGGCGCGCTGGCCAATTTGGACTATACGCTGTCGGACGAGACGGTAGGAAACATCCTCCGCCGCAACGGCATTCCACCGGCGCCAGAACGCAAGCACAGCACGACATGGACAGAGTTTATACGCGCCCACATGGCGGTGCTTGCTGGGACGGATTTCTTCACCGTGGAAGTGCTCACGCCGCGCGGGTTGGTCACCTACTACGTGCTGTTCTTTATCCACCTCGAGAGCCGTAAAGTCGAAGTCGCCGGGTTCACGCCCCATCCCACCGAACGTTGGATGAAGCAGATCGCTAGAAATGTGACCATGGATGAATGGGGGTTTCTCGGCAATTGCAGATATCTCATCCACGACCGTGATACGAAATTCACGGATTCGTTTCGCGCGATCGTCAAATCGGGCCACGTAGATCCACTGAAGCTTCCTGCCCGGAGCCCGAATTTGAATGCGTTTTCGGAGCGCTGGGTAAAATCGGTCAAAGAGGAGTGTCTGTCAAAGCTTATTCTCTTCGGCGAGGCTTCGCTGCGGCGTGCGCTTAGGGAATACCTGGTGCATTTTCATCAAGAACGCAATCATCAATGCAAGGGCAACATATTGTTATTTCCAACCGCCACGAAAGCAATGAATCGTCTTGATGGATCAGTCGGTTGTAAAGAACGTTTAGGTGGGCTGCTGAAATATTATCATCGGGAAGCGGCATGAGTGTGATGCCAACGCGATAACTTTAGGAAGACTATGGCTGACCTGTTTCCAACAGATCCCAAGCGTATCCGCGAACGAATTCGCCGCTACGAACGCGCCCTGAAGAGAGAACTGGAAGTAGGATACGCTGGAGACGGCTACGGAAAGCGGTTTTTGCTGGGTCCGCTCTATATGTTGATGGACGATGTCGACGGTGCTCTGGCTTCATTCGACTGGTATGAAGACTCCTACCCCGGCGATGGCGGAGAACCGTACCAATATCTGACGTGGACTCTGGCACTATTCCGGAGTGATCGCAGGCAAGACGCGTTCAACAAGCTCTATCAAACAATGCTTGAGAACCTCTATCTCGTGCCATATCTTCTCGGAAGCAATCCCCAGCCACTTGATATATGGCACGGTAGCAACTGCGAGTGGATTGAGTACGCACTTGATGTACCGAAAGAGCTGCTGAATCTATGGGATGACGACGCCCTGCAGTGGGCCCAGGACGTTTCCGCGGATCCAGTCATCGTCGAAAAGGTTGGGCGTTATGTCGCCATCCATCGCGAGCTGAAAAGCGAACGATCTGGACCCCGGCGATCTGCCTTGGTGCATGAATCTTTCGACTTGAAGACAGCCCTTATTCAGCAACGCTGAAGCGGAATGAGTTTTTTGACCATAGGGGCTTGAGATCATTCAATGAACTCAATCAAAGCCGAATGTATGCGTGCAACCAACCATTTAGCCTAACTCAACAATCATCTTGCAAACCGAGGCGGGTCCATGTATGCGGAGCACACCCCTACCTGTAATACGCGATATCATAAATCCGAGCTATCCACGAAAATGAGATACTCGCTGATATAGCCGTTATCGAACTTGAAAATGTTTGAAAAGGGAACAGATAAAACGGT
>Ga0224508_10004361_pt1 | contig 11574 bp, 9 predicted proteins | sample SF_Jan12_sed_USG_4_FD_170157 | JGI IMG/M metagenome (GOLD analysis project Ga0224508, IMG submission 170157) | Sediment microbial communities from San Francisco Bay, California, United States - SF_Jan12_sed_USGS_21 | ecosystem: Environmental > Aquatic > Marine > Sediment | place: USA: California...
TGGAATTTCTTCCGGACAAAAATACATCCGCGTTGGCATCGGCAACCTCCATCAAGATCCTCTGTGCGATGTCCCTTCCGGAGCTTTCCGTTGACAGCGCACCGCGCGGCGACAGTAATGGCCCGATGACCAGCGCGCTGCCGCCCACGATTCTAAAAGCCCGCGACGGCCCGCCTGCCGAAGTTCTGAACCCCGGCGGCGAGGCGTCCGTTTGCCTGGTTTGTGAACACGCCAGCTCAAATATCCCTGACTCGCTGTCGGAATTGGGTTTGGCGTCGAAGGACAGGCTTAGCCACGCAGCCTGGGATATCGGCGCGGCGGACGTGGCGGTCGCATTGGCCGACGCCCTTGGCGCACCTTTGGTCGTTTCACGCGTGTCGCGCCTGGTTTACGACTGCAACCGCGCACCATGTGCGGCGGATGCGATTCCGGAAAAGGTTGAAAACATTGAGGTTCCGGGCAATCGCGAGCTTAGCGACACCGATCGTAATGGCCGTGTCGTCGAAGTCTACACGCCGTTTCGCGATCTTCTGGCACGGACGCTCAGAGGCTTTGCAGCGCCACCCGCGCTGATCACAATTCACAGTTTTACACCGACCTGGCTTGGAAAGTCGCGACACGTCGAAATCGGTTTGTTGCACGACGCCGACGACCGCCTTGCGCGACGCATGATGGCCGCCGCGCCGACAGGCGTCGACACCCGCTTTAACGAACCCTACAGCGCCGATGATGGCGTCACGCACACCCTGAAAGCGCACGCCGTGCCCCACGGACGACAAAACGTGATGATCGAGATCCGCAATGATCTGATCACTGATCCTGTCGGGGTAGCACGTATCGCCGAACACATCGCGGACATGCTGGCACCGGCGCTGGCCCGCGAGGCGGCAACATGATCCGGATCATCAAGGGCTTTATCCGCGTTGTCGACGGGATGAACTGGGCCATCGGACGCGTCATCATGTACGGCATTTTCGTGATGATGGGGATCCTGCTTTGGTCGTCGATTTCGAAGACCTTTTTCCTGCCGTCGCTCTGGACCCTCGAAATGGCGCAGTTTTCAATGGTCGCCTACTATATGCTGGGCGGTCCGTACTCAATCCAACTGGGATCGAACGTGCGGATGGATTTGCTTTATGGCAGCTGGTCAGATCGTAAAAAGGCGCAGATCGACGCGATCACGGTGCTGTTCCTGATCTTCTATCTGGTCGTGCTGCTTTGGGGCGGGCTGTCGTCGACTTCCTACGCGCTCGGCGATTTCAACGGCGAACCTCTGAGCTTCATCGGCGCGATTTTTGCGGGGTTCTTCACCGGTGGTCCAGATGGCGCATCTTCCGAAATTGGCCGTCTTGAGCGCAGCCCGACCGCCTGGCGACCCTATCTCTGGCCGATTAAAACGATCATGATCGTCGGTATTTTTCTGATGCTTCTTCAGGCTCTTAGCGAATTTTTCAAGGATATTCTTCGACTAAAGGGTGAAGCGCTGGGGGACAAGGTCTGATGTCCCACGAACTGGTTGCAACCATCATGTTCTCGTCAATGATGCTGATGCTCTTGACAGGTCAGCGGGTTTTTGGCGCGATCGGTTTCATTGCCGTCGTGGCAGCGCTTTTGCTTTGGGGCGACCGTGGCGGCTATGACCTTGGTTTTGCCGCAGCGATGAAACTGATGAAGTGGTTCCCGCTGCTGACGCTGCCGATGTTCATCTTCATGGGCTACATTCTTAGCGAGAGCCGGATCGCCGACGACCTCTACAAGATGTTCCACGTCTGGATGGGTGGATTGTCCGGCGGTTTGGCGGTCGGCACGATCGGGCTGATGGTGCTGATCTCGGCGATGAATGGGCTCAGCGTGGCCGGCATGGCGATCGGCGCAACCATCGCCCTGCCCGAGCTTCTTCGGCGAAACTACGACAAACGCATGGTGACCGGCGTGATCCAGGCTGGGTCGTCGCTTGGCATTCTGGTGCCACCGTCCGTAGTGCTGGTGCTATATGCAATGATCGCGCGGCAACCTGTCGGCCAGCTTTGGCTGGCGGGCGTGGTACCTGGATTGATGATGGCGGGCATGTTCATCCTCTACATCGTCATTCGCTGTCGGATCACGCCTTCGCTTGGCCCGGTTTTGCCCGCCGAAGATCGCGACCTGCCGATGAGAGAAAAACTGCGTCTTCTCCGCGCCGGATTGCTGCCGCTCTTCATTTTCTTCTCGATGATGGTGCCGTTTGTGAACGGCTGGACATCGCTGGTTGAAAGCTCGGCAATCGGCGCAATCGCAGCGTTTGGCGCCGCCGTCGCCAAGGGGCGGATGACGCGAGAAGTGTTTGAGAACTCGGTCCGCAACACCCTTGGCATTTCCTGCATGTTCATGTGGATCATACTTGCCGCCCTTGCGTTCGGCGCAGTCTTCGATGGCCTCGGCGCCGTCCGCGCGATCGACAACCTCTTCACAGATCGGCTGGGGCTGGATCCCTGGATGATCCTAATCCTTATGCAGCTCTCTTTCATTCTGATGGGCACATTCCTCGACGACACCGCGATGCTGGTGATCGTCGCACCGCTATATGTGCCGCTGGTAAAGGTGCTCGGTTTTGACCTGATCTGGTATGGTGTCCTTTATACGATTACGACTCAGATCGCCTACATGACGCCGCCGTTCGGATATAACCTTTTTCTGATGCGCGCGATGGCCCCGCCCGAGATCACATTGCGCGATATCTACACGTCGATCATCCCGTTCGTATTCGTCATGGTTGGTGCGCTTGCCATTGTGATGGCGTTCCCCGAAATCGCCCTGTGGCTTCCCGGGTATGTATATGGAAATTAATAATAAAAGACTCCGGTAAGCGGAGCAAACCAAACGACAAACTAGAGAGGAAACAATATGACCACGAGACGTAAGTTCCTGAAAGGCGCCGCCATAGCGGCCCCCGCGGCGGCGCTTGCCACTCCTGCAATTGCGCAATCGACGATCACCTGGCGGTTGCAGACATATGCCGGACCGGCGCTGGCCGAACATGTGCTCGATCCGGCCATCGCGCGGTTCAACAAGATCGCCGGAGACCGGATGCAAATCGAGGTTTTCTACTCTGACCAGCTCGTTCCTACTGGTGAACTGTTCCAAGCCCTTCAACGGGGCACAATAGACGCGGTGCAGTCCGACGACGACTCGATGGCATCGCCCACTGAGGTCACGGTCTTCGGTGGCTATTTCCCCTTTGGCTCACGCTACTCGCTCGATGTCCCGGTGCTTTTTGGGCAGTACGGGCTGAAAGAGATATGGGACGAGGAGTACTCCAAGGTCGGCGTAAAACATGTCTCTGCCGGAAGCTGGGACCCATGTCATTTCGCGACCAAAGACCCGATCAACAGCCTTGCCGATCTTCAGGGCAAACGGGTTTTCACTTTCCCAACCGCAGGCCGATTCCTGACCCAGTTCGGTGTTGTGCCTGTCACGCTGCCCTGGGAGGACATCGAAGTCGCGGTGCAAACCGGAGAGCTTGACGGCGTCGCGTGGTCCGGCATCACGGAAGACTACACCGTCGGCTGGGCGGACGTGACGAATTACTTCCTCACCAACAACATCTCGGGCGCATGGATTGGGCATTTCTTCGCCAACCAGGATCGCTGGAACGAGTTGCCTGAAGATCTCCAAACCCTGTTTGAGGTCTGCTGCGAACAGTCGCACTACTACCGCCAGTGGTGGTATTGGGGTGGCGAAGCAGCGCTGCGCGTGAACGGCCCCAAAATGCAGCTCACGTCCATCCCAGACAACGAGTGGGCGACCGTCGAAGCTGCAGCACGCGTTTTCTGGGACGAAATCGCTGCCGAAAGCCCGACCAAGGCCAAGGTCGTCGAGATCTTCAAGCAGTACAACGCCGATATGGAAGCGGCCGGACGGCCCTATCGGTATACCTAAGCCTAAGAACCAAGCGCCCCGGGGTTGAACTCCGGGGCCGCACGGTATTTCCGTCCAATACCGGACGACAACTGAAAGCATTACAATTCTGTCATGGCCATCGTCGGCTTCATATTGCAAATATTTGCCGCCGTTATGCTCCAAAGTTCTGCCGCGGTTGCGTTGTTGCTTTGTGGCGTTGCCGCGACCGGAATGCTCGGCTTTCCAGCCGGGCTTGCCGCCCTTCTTGGCGCCGATCTCGGGTCGGCGCTGGTGATCCAGTTCCTGTCACTTGACTTACAGTGGCTGCAGCCAATTCTTTTGGTCGTCGGTGGCTGGCTATATGTCAAATCTGACCGCCCACAACTTCGCATTACCGGCCGCATTATTCTCGGGCTCGCCCTGATTTTGGTATCTTTGCAACTGCTGCGCGAGGCAGTTGCGCCGCTTCGTGAGAATTCGATTCTACCCGCCGTCGCAGACTATATCGCTGCGGACAAACTGACTGGCTTTTTGATCGGCGCAGCATTGGCGTTCACGCTGCATTCCAGTGTCGCTGCCATTTTGATGTGCGTAGCACTCGTTCAAACTGGCGCCCTGGTTCCGGCCGGCTTCGGCCTCGCTCGGCACGTGTTGCTGGTCGATGATATCGAAGCGGCGCGACGCCTGGTCCTGGATAAGGCCGCCGTCAAACGTCGTGAAAGATCCAGTCGGAAGGCGCATCTTAAGCGGCTGGAAAGCGGCCAGTCGGACAGTTTCGAATCCAGCGACGTTCATCTTGAAACACTGCGATGTCTCCGCGAACTTTACGGCCATATTGCTGCTGTGGCCTATCCAATCCTTTACCGCAACGGCCAGATGCTCGAGACGCGGCTGGTGACGGAAATGATAAGCGACACCAGAACGAATTAACCGGGATTCAAAATGACAGGTATGTTGTCACTCGACGCACTCAAATCCGAAGCCGAAGCTGGGACCATCGACACCGTTTTGGTCTGCCTGGTCGATATGCAGGGCCGGCTGATGGGAAAGCGCTTTCATGTTTCGAACTTTCTCGAAAGCGCCTGGGAAGAAACTCATTGCTGCAACTACCTGCTAGCCACAGATATCGAAATGGGCACCCCCGACGGCTATGCGTCAACAAGTTGGGAGGCGGGCTATGGCGACTATGTCATGCACCCGGATCTCTCAACGCTTCGTCGGATCACGTGGCTGAAGGGCACCGCGCTGGTTTTCTGCGATATCCTTGACCATCACACCCACGAACCGGTGCCGCACGCGCCACGCGAGATACTGAAACAACAGATCAAGCGTGCTGAAACCATGGGGTTCACGCCCATGATGGCCACCGAGTTGGAGTTTTTCCTGTTCGAACAGTCATTCGACGACATCCGGCGCGACGGGTTTCGCAATCTGATCCCGATCAGCGGTTACAACGAGGACTACCACATCCTTCAGACAACGAAGGAAGAGCACGTCATGCGTCCGATCCGCAATTTGCTGGTCGAAGCAGGCGTGCCGGTCGAAAATTCGAAGGGCGAAGCCGAAACCGGACAGGAAGAGCTGAATATACGCTATGCCGGTGCCCTTCTCGCCGCGGATCACCACACGCTGGCGAAACAGGCGGTCAAGGAAATCGCGAATGCACAGGGCCACGCGGCTACATTCCTGCCGAAATGGCATCATGACAAGGTGGGCAGCGCCGCGCATATCCACCAATCGATGTTCTCGGGCGATAGCAACGCCTTTCACGACGCAAACGCTGACCTTGCTATGTCCGACACCATGAATTCCTATGTCGCGGGGCTGCTGAAATACTCTGCCGAAATCACGGTTTTCCTGGCACCCTATGTAAACAGCTACAAACGCTTCCTGCCGGGCACTTTCGCGCCCACGAAAATCGCCTGGAGCGTCGACAATCGGACGGCGGGCTACCGTTTGGTCGGCGAGGGAACAAAAGGCGTGCGCATCGAATGCAGAATCCCGGGCTCGGATATCAACCCCTACCTGGCCTGTGCTGCGCAGCTTGCCGCGGGCTTGTCGGGTATCGATGAGGGCCTCAGCCTCGACGAGCCGGTCACAGGCGACGTCTACGGGATGGACAACGTCCCGGAGATACCTTCGACGCTTCGGGCCGCTACAGAGGCTCTCAGGGGCTCTAAGATGCTTCGGGCGTCCATGGGCAACTGGGTTGTTGACCACTACACCCGAATGGCCGAAGTCGAGCAGGAAGAGTTCGACAAGGTCGTCACCGACTGGGAAATCGCCCGCGGGTTTGAGCGCGCATGATCGCCTTGCCGTCACCAGACCAAACGCTTTTAGAAGATATGTGATCACAAATGACCAAAACAATCGACCTCATCTCTCCCATCGACGGCTCGGTTTACCTCAGTCGCGAGGTTTTCAGCCGCGATGCGGCATTTGACGCCGCCGCTCGCGCCAGGAAAGCCGCGCACGGCAGCTGGGCGTCCAAGCCCGTCAAAGATCGCGTCGCACTGGTCCTGAAGGCCACCGAACTCATCGGACAATCCACCGATCAAATGGCACTGGAACTGGCGCACCAAATGGGTCGACCGATCCGCTACGGCGGCGAATTCGGCGGCTTCAATGAACGCGTGCAATACATGGCAGAAGTTGCCGCCGACAGCTTGGCACCGGATGTCATTGAGGACAGCGATACCTTTCACCGCTTGATCAAGCGCGTGCCCTGGGGTGTCGTGCTGGTCGTCGCCCCCTGGAACTACCCTTACATGACAGCGATCAATACGATCGCCCCTGCCCTCATCGCCGGAAATTCGGTGATCCTGAAACACGCCCAGCAAACGCTCCAGGTCGGTGAAAGGCTGGCCGAAGCTTTACACGAGGCCGGCGTGCCGGAAGACGTCTTTCAGAACGTTGTGCTTGATCACGACACAACCTCGGCACTGATCGCCGAGCGGGCGGTAGATTTCGTCAATTTCACCGGATCTGTTGGCGGCGGTCAGGCAATGGAGCGTGCGGCGGCTGGAACCTTCATTCCGGTCTCAACGGAACTTGGTGGTAAGGATCCAGGCTATGTCCGTGTCGATGCAGACCTTGACGCCGCGGTCGATACGCTAATGGACGGCGCAATATTCAATTCGGGCCAATGCTGCTGCGGTATCGAGCGAATTTATGTGGAACAGTCACTGTTTGAGCCGTTTGTCGACAAGGCCGTCGCCTGGGCCCGCGCGCAAAAGCTGGGCAATCCGCTTGACGCTGAAACGACGCTTGGGCCGATGGCCAACCAACGGTTTGCCGATGTCGTGCGCCGACAAGTGGCCGACGCAGTGGCGCAAGGTGCAACCACTCACGTCCCTCAAATGACAGCAGATGACGGCAAGGGGACGTATGTCACGCCACAGGTTCTGACCGGAGTGACTCACGATATGGCCGTGATGCGTGAAGAGACCTTTGGGCCAATTGTCGGCATCATGCCCGTCGAAGACGATTTCGAGGCTGTGCGGCTGATGAACGATTCAAATTTCGGCCTGACCGCCAGCATCTGGACCAAGGATGCAAATGCCGCAGAACGCATTGGTGACCTGATCGAAACCGGCACGGTTTTCATGAATCGCTGCGATTATCTTGACCCCGCCCTCTGCTGGACAGGGTGCAAGGATACTGGGCGCGGTGCCGGGCTTTCCAAATTGGCATTTCAGTCTCTAACAAGGCCGAAATCTTATCACTTGAAAAAGGCGTAACGAAAATGACGCTCATCGGAAACTGGTCCTATCCTACTGCTATTCGCTTCGGCCCAGGCCGCATTGGTGAGATTGGAGATGCCGTGCGTGCCGCCGGAATCACCAAGCCGTTGCTGGTGACAGACCGCGGTCTGGCCGAAATGGAAATCACTAGCCAGACACTGGATTTGCTGGAAGCAGACGGGTTCGAGCGGGCAATGTTCGCCGAAGTTGATCCAAACCCATCGGGCACCAACGTCGATGAGGGGCTACGGATTTATCGCGCTGGCGGTTTCGATGGCATCGTCGCGTTCGGCGGCGGCTCTGGCCTAGACCTCGGCAAGACACTGGCGTTCATGGCCGGCCAGTCCCGGCCGATATGGGATTTTGAGGATATCGGCGATTGGTGGACCCGCGCCGATGCTGATGGCATCGATCCTATTGTCGCGGTGCCGACAACTGCTGGGACCGGCTCCGAGGTTGGGCGGGCATCGGTCATTACCAACGAAACAGCTGGTGAAAAAAAGATCATCTTCCATCCGAAAATGCTGCCGGCTATCGTCATTTGCGACCCCGAACTTACAGTCGGAATGCCGAAGTTCATCACGGCAGGCACTGGACTGGACGCCTTTGCCCATTGCGTCGAAGCATTCTCCAGTCCGAACTATCACCCGATGTCACAAGGCATCGCACTGGAGGGAATGCGGCTGGTAAAGGAAAACCTTCCGCGGGCCTATGCCGACGGATCAGACATTGAGGCTCGAGCCAATATGATGAGCGCCGCCGCTATGGGTGCCACTGCTTTTCAAAAGGGTTTGGGTGCGATCCATGCGCTCAGCCATCCAATCGGGGCGACGTACCACACACACCACGGCACGACAAACGCGGTCTTCATGCCTGCGGTGCTAGATTTCAATGCAGATGCAATTCGTGACCGGTTCGATACGGTCGCCGCCTATCTTGGAATCGATGGCGGTTTCGAAGGGTTCTGCGCTTTCGTGGACGGGCTCAACGATAGCCTGGCAATCCCGAAGTCGCTGGCAGAGCTGGGCGTGAAAGACCCTGATATCGATATGTTGGTCGATGCGGCCCTGCGCGATCCATCTACCGGTGGAAATCCAGTGGAAATGACTCGCGAAAATACTAAGGCGATGTACGAAAAACTTATGTAATCCGCGCGGACACCGCATAAGACATTGATATTACACAGACAATCCTGAGTAACCCGCGGGTTACTCCGCCCCAAGCTCAGCCTCGAATGCTCTGACGGCATTCTCTAGACGATCTTTAGAAATGCTCGCGAAATCCGCGCCGCTGACAATCCTGCATTCGCCCTTCCGGGCCGTCACTTTCATGTCGCCAACACGAAACTCAAACTTCTCGCCGCCACGCTTCAAAATGCGCTTCGCCGGTTTTTCGGTCGGGGTCTTTTCGCCGACGAAATCGAGAAGAACCGCATACTGCTGCAGCTCGTCAGCACACCGCCCGAGCGCGATCTTCAGCTCGCCCGCCCCGCCGTCTTTCTGCAACTTACGCGCTACCTGAGAGCCGATGTTTCTCGCGACGCCTTTCGGAAAACTCAGACTGTCGCCAAGCTCGCTAAGCAAATAGACAAACGACCGCACATAAGAACGCTTCATCTTGTGCAATGAGGCATAGAGCCGATTCACCAGAACGTCGGGATTATTCTCAGGGACGCTTGGGTCCGACGCCGCGGTCAACGCAACTTGCGCCATCTCAGCGAACGTGAGATCCTCGCGGACAACGTTTTCCTCGACCATGTCAATGTAGCGATCAAGTCTTCCGCTCTCGCCGGCCTCAATTCGCGCAACGATCGTCGAATACGCGTCGTCTCCGGTCTCATCGAAAAGTTGTCTCAGTGCGGTCAGGCGTCGCCAGCCTTTCTTTAACTGGAGCGTCCCGGTTTCATCGTGAAACAACTCGACAGGTTCTTTCTGACCACGGGCGCGGATCGACGCCTTCAGTTCTTCCATCTCAACCGATCCGGCAATGCTCTCGAGGTCCATTCGGTCGCGGGGCAACGCATCTGTGCTGATTTCGGTCAGCGGCACATTAGCCAGCACCCTGCCCTCCTCCTGGGCTGTGCGGAACTCGCGCGCGTCGTCGGCGTTTTTACGTCGCGCTTCTACCTTGGCATCCGTTGCGGCCTGCAAATCTTCCGCTGCCTCGCGCACTGCGGCGCCCATCGGTCCAACGGAACGAATTCGCGGCGCATCCGACTTCATTTCCGGTGCGTCGATGCCAAACTTGTTCTTTCTCGCCATTGCCTCACTCCTTCTCGCGCGCAACCCAAGCCTTAAGTACCGTCGACCTGAATTCGTCATAAGCCCGGTCAAAACTGCCGCGCGCGCGCTTCCATGTTTCGCGCGTCATCTGCCTGTAATCCTGCTCATATACGGACATTTGAAACCGACCCGATTGCTCAACCGCGCGCGTCATTTCAACCGGATTCTGGCAAACGTCGGCCCCAAAGACATTCCGAAAGGCATCCATCATTGCCTGATGCAGCGGGTTCGCCGCTTCAAAACGGGTCATCAGCACTCGAATATCGGCATAAGTTTTCGGAAGCATGAGACCGGCGTCCGCAGCAAGCGGACCAAAGCCCTCTGCGATGTCTTCCATCGCGTCGCCAAGCTGGCCGAGATAGCTGGTCGTCGAGTCGTATTCCCAATAACCCGGACCAGATGGGATATAGAGGATATCGGCCGCAAAGGCCGCATTTAGTGACTGATAACCAATGGCCGGCGGGCAATCGAAAATGATGAGATCGTACTGATCATCGGGCAGCTCATCCAGATAACGGGAAACACAGCCAAAAAAGCTCCAGGCTTTGTGCAGCGCGCGGTATTGCGCGCTGGCAAATTCGACAAAGGCCGCATTCGCGCACGACGGGATCAGGTCAATTGTCGGCCAGCACGTCGGCAGGATGAAATCCTGAACCCTCTGGGCCCCGATCGACTGAACGTCCACCGGCAATTCATCTGACGCGGGGTAGGGGCAATCGGCGGGATCATCGTAGGATTCCATAATCCTGTCCGCTTCGCGGCAAAGATCGCGGCACATAATTCCCCAGACTGTGTTCCACTCCTTGACTTCAACGAGCCCCATGGAATGCGTCAGCGTCGCTTGCGGATCAAAATCGATGCACAAGACCCGATATCCGTCCAAAGCGGCGGCATTTGCCAAATGCTGAGCCACAACGGTCTTGCCGACGCCCCCTTTGAAGTTCGAAACCGCAATTCGCATTGCGCGGCCTTTCGGGCGCTCAGGCAAGAACGACCGACCCCGAAATCTTAGCCGGCGACGCAATTCGTTGATCTCGTCCAGCAAAAACCAACGCTGTCGGCCGTCTTCTTCGACCGTTCCCTGTGGTAGGGAAGGATCCTCCGCGAGTTTCTTACGCAGGGTATCCGCCGGGACGCCGAACATGAAAGTCGAGATTTCCCAGATCGAGAACGGCCTCAAGGCCTTAACCTCGCCAGGATCAAAGGTCGCTTTACGCACAACGGCCTGCTGTGCCAAGCTGCGCTCGTTCATAGATTGAAGGTCGCTGAAGTCTCTCATGCCCGACGTTCTCGTGTTCTTTGCCTCGATATATCTATTAACGGGATTTTCTCGGATCTGCAAAACTACTTTTTGGTGAATTCCTGAATGCGATATATTACGCCATTTGCAATATATGGTGTCGCACCATGACACCCTTTGACTTATATGGTGTCATGGGATTGTCTATTTGGTGACTCGCATGGAGTCCCACTTCACCAATTAACCATAGATTCAATCACTGACTTATTTTCCCGTAAAATCCATGGACTTGACAGATTACGGGACTTCGTGCGTTGATTGGAGCATAGAGAATCGGTTCAAAGAAATCGATCGCGTTGAGGCAAAGCATGGTTCTGCAATGGACAACAGGCGGTTAATCGGCCCAGGTTCTGGTGCCGTCAAATACGAT
>Ga0224508_10004362_pt1 | contig 11572 bp, 9 predicted proteins | sample SF_Jan12_sed_USG_4_FD_170157 | JGI IMG/M metagenome (GOLD analysis project Ga0224508, IMG submission 170157) | Sediment microbial communities from San Francisco Bay, California, United States - SF_Jan12_sed_USGS_21 | ecosystem: Environmental > Aquatic > Marine > Sediment | place: USA: California...
CGGCGTATACATTGGCCACATTTTCGTAGAGAACCGAAAGCATGGGCTTATTTTCTGCAGCTTTCGCGATCTCTATTCCTTCAAGATAGGTTTTTAGAGAGTGGGCATATTGTCCATTAAAGCCATATTCATTAGCCATGTCATTTATGGTTTTAGCTTCCAGGTTTTTATGCCCTATCTCCTGGGCAAGTTCCCTTGCTTTCCTTAGTTGTGCAAAGGCGCTATCGGAATTACCTTTATCAGAGTAGTAGGCGCCTAATAAAATCCGGGCATTGATCTCACCTTTGGTATAGGCAAGTTCAGTACTTAATTGTAGCGTTTTTTGGGCCAGTAATGCTACACTATCCGTATGATGGTATCGCAACCCGGACGCCATAGTAATAAGTTTATGAATATATGTGGTGTCTTTGGTAAATATATGTGCCGGAACATGCTGCCTTGAGCCCTCATCTGATGGAATAGACTCGTCAGCACCTTGTGCTAGCCCTATTGCTGGGAGAAGAAAGATAAAGCTCAGATAAAAAGAGAGGCTTTTTAGGCTGATTCTCAGGAGCATGGTCAGGTTTATTATACGTTTTGAGGACGTTTTATTGGTGCTATAAAATTAAGGTAAGGAGCAGGGCGGCTATAATTAATGTTGTCAACTAGTCAATTTGCGATGTTTTAGCGGGAAAAGAGTGTCGTTCGTCCGATTTTGTAAGAAAAATACTATAAAAACATCATGATGTAAATTCCTACAAATATAGCTGTCAAAAAACCTTTATTCTATGCCAGATTCCGATAGAATGATTTGACCAAATGATAAAAAGAAGTAACTTTGCCATCGCCTAAATCATGGTGGTTGTAGCTCAGCTGGTTAGAGCGCTGGATTGTGGTTCCAGAGGTCGCCGGTTCGAAACCGGTCTTCCACCCATTAAAAAAGTCCTTCCGTTTGGAAGGACTTTTTCTTGTCTGTTGTTTTCGAAATCCAATCGCTATTTAGTCATCGTGTCCACAGCGACGCGGTTGTCCCTGTTGGCAACTTCCCAGGCGGTATGAAAGATTAACTGTGTTCTGGTTTGCAAGAGATCAAAATTGATCTTTTCTACAGTGTCACTTGGTCTGTGATAATCATCATGCGTGCCATTAAAATAGAATATGATCGGGATGTTATTTTTTGCAAAGTTGTAATGATCACTTCGGTAGTAGAAGCGATTTGGATCATTTTCATCATTGTACTTATAGTCCAATTCCAGATTTGTATAAGTAGTATTGATAGTCTCTGAAAGCGTGTGTAATTCCTGGCTTAATTTATCAGATCCAATCAGATATACATAATTGCGACCTCCCTGGCGTTTTGGATCGATCCGACCGATCATATCGATATTTAAATTGGCGACAGTATTTGCCAAAGGAAATATGGGATCGTAGTCCGTATAATACTGTGAGCCCAGCAATCCTTTTTCCTCTCCGGTAACATGAAGAAAGACAACAGACCTTTTAGGCCCCTGGCCCTTTTTGGCTGCCTCTGCAAAGGCTTCTGCGATCTCTAACATCGCTACTGTACCAGAACCATCGTCGTCTGCGCCATTATTGATATTCCCATCCGCGTTCACGCCGATATGATCTAAATGAGAAGAAATAACCACATATTCATCAGGTTTTTCACTGCCTTTTATAAATGATATAACATTCTCTGTATCAATAACTTCATTATTTGATTTTAAACTAAAACTTATAGGGATATCAAGTGCTTCCCCAGCGGTCGCGGTTTCAATAGTTGGGTATACTTTTTTTGCCAGCTCAGTATTCATTAAGATCATTACTGTATTTGAATCTTCCGATATCACCTGCATTTGGCCGCGATCATTAGTTCGCATATAGTTATAATATCCCTCAAACCTTGGATAGTTCACCGGGTCATAATAGAATATTCCACTGGCACCCTGGTCATTGGCAACCTCAGATTTCTTTCCAATGGCCTCACTCATATTACTCCACACAGAAGTTTCTTCAGTTCCGCTGATTACATAGGTGCCATCTTCATTTTTTGGCTCCCCGGCTTTGATCAGGACAATTTTGTCTGTTACATCCAGATTAGCATAGTCGGAATATCCTTCCGTATCAATCCCATAGCCGGCAAAAACAAGACCCTGATGTGAACTTTCAGATTGTGAGAAAGTGATAAAATCAGTGCCTATAGAATAAGTGGTATTATCGATACTTACCGTTCCGTTAGGGAGTTTGGTAAGTTCTAATGGCACTTTCTGAAAATAATCCCCGTCATTCTTGGCTGCAGGTATCTCCAGTGCTTCATATGCGCTTTTTATATATTCAGAGGCTAATTTTTGTCCGGGAGTGCCAGTTTCACGCCCGGCATATTCGTCTGAAGCATACACGACCAAATGCTCGCGTAGATCTTCTTCTGTGATGGTCTGTGCAAAACTGACTGCATTCATCACTGGCGCAACTTCATTAGATGTATCCGCCACAGGCTTTTGAGAAGAATTACACGCTAATCCCAGCCCTAGTAATAAAAATATCATCTTTTTCATGTCAACATCTGCTTTTTGAAATTCCCCAAAAATACATAAAAGAAATCGAACATATTTGTAGCCTTTTCAAGTCAGAACACGTCCCTGGAATTGACTCCATAAAAAATTGTATTTTGTAGCAGATCAACCAATTTCTATGAAAATTCAATTTATTGCGTTAGGTCTTTGCACCTTATTATTCCTTTCCTGCAGAACTGAGAAGAATGAAGAGCCTTTGGCCAACTTGATCGAGGCATATGAAGCGTATGAGGCCTATGACGAAGACGTCTATCCTATGGGATTACCCACCAGGGAACGATATAGAAAAACTGCGGAATTTGCAGATAGCCTTTTACAAAAGGTGAAGGCGCTGTCTCCTGATGATCTGGCCGAATCTGACGCTATATCCTCAGAACTTCTCGCTTTTGTCCTCCAGGACAGAATTGACTATTACAAATTTGAACGATTTCTGAATCCTTTGCTTTCAGACTCCGGATTTCACGTCAGTTGGCCCTATATGGTCAGACCTATTAGCAATTATGAACAAGCTAAAAAATATCTCAAGAAGTTGAATGCACTGCCAAACTATGTAGATCTTCAACTTAAAAACATTCGTGAGGGATTGGAAAAAGGGGTTTCACAACCAAAAGTGATCTTTAAGGGATATGAATCCACTTACGATGACCATATTGTTGCTGAGGTTTATGATAGCTATTTCTATTCCCCTTTTAAAGAGCTGCCTGAAACACTTACCGGGCTTCAGAGAGATTCAGTACTGGCAGCTGCTGAAGCTGTGATTAGAACAAAAGTGATCCCGCAATACAAACGGATCAAACAATTTTTTGAAGAGGAGTATTACGATGCGACAAGATCCAGCATTGGCATAAGCGAAACACCCGGAGGCGAGGATTACTATCAAAACCGTATTAATTTTTATACGACAAGTAATGAGTATACGGCAGATGATATACATCAAATTGGTTTAGGGGAGGTAGCGCGCATTCGCGCAGCCATGAAAGAGATCATTGAAGAAGTGGGCTTTGAAGGCAGCTTTGACGACTTCCTGGCTTTTCTAAGGACAGACCCGCAGTTTTATGCAGAATCCCCTGAAGAACTCTTGATGATCGCCAGAGATATGGCCAAACGCGCCGATGAGCAATTGCCTAGATTTTTCAAAACTTTACCGAGACAACCTTATGGTGTAGCACCGGTACCTGCATCTATTGCACCCAAATATACAGGAGGAAGATATGTGGGGTCGGAGTCTGGTGGCACAGATCCCGGCTATTATTGGGTGAACACCTATGACCTTCCTAGTCGACCGCTCTATACACTTCCATCGCTCACAGTTCACGAAGCTGTTCCCGGGCATCACCTGCAAGGGGCTTTAAACCAGGAATTGGGAGATAGCATTCCTCAATTCAGAAAAGACCTTTATTTGTCGGCCTATGGGGAAGGTTGGGGTTTGTATACAGAATTCCTTGCGGAAGAAATGGGGATGTATACTACACCTTATGAGCACTTTGGCAAGCTTACTTATGAAATGTGGCGCGCTGCTCGTCTTGTTGTGGATACTGGTATTCATGCCAAAGGATGGACACGCGAGCAGGTAGTGGATTTTATGGCATCAAATACAGCTTTATCCCTCCATGAGATCAATACAGAAACAGATAGGTACATCTCATGGCCAGGCCAGGCATTATCTTATAAAATTGGAGAATTAAAGATCCGGGAACTTCGGAAGAAGGCAAAAGAGGAGTTGGGAGCCGACTTTGATATCCGCGAATTTCATGAAGTGATCCTGGGACAGGGCACCGTCACCCTGGATCTTTTGGAAAAACGTGTGAAGCAATATATTCTCGTAAACAAAAAAATAGAAGATGGATAGTGCCTTTTTCCCTGATCTTTTTAAAAATGCCACTATAATTTTCTAAAAACCAAGTTAAATCTAATTGACAATTTGGATTATAATCTAATTTTATGATGCAGATAGCTACTAAGTAATTGGCATCCTATGCTATATTCCCGGTTTAAAATTGGCTTTGTGACTATTGCCATGTTTAGTAGCATGGCTTGCAGAGAGATACCTGAATCACAAAGTACTCAAAGGGCCGCCGATGTGAAGACCGAGAAAACTAGTTTGGCTTCCTGGCCCGTTTCCAATACATACCTTGGTGATATTGCTGTCTATGAGACTTTTGATGAAATAAAACCCTTATTCCGCCAACAGAGTGATACTACATACGTTATCAACTTTTGGGCCACCTGGTGCAAACCTTGCATAGAAGAATTACCTTATTTTGAAGAATTAAATAAGGCTGAATCTGCAAATCCGGTCAAAGTAGTCTTGGTTAGCCTTGACTTCCCGCAACATCTTGAAAACAAACTGCTTCCGTTTATTGAAAAATATCAGATCAATTCCCGGGTGGATGTTCTTTTAGATGGATCCTACAACGATTGGATCGATAAGGTGAGTCCGGAATGGTCAGGGGCGATTCCGGCGACCTATATATACAAAAAAAAGGAACATCACCTTGTTGGTATTCCCTTTGAATCCTATATCGATTTGCTAAATTCTGTTCAAATAGTCAAATAACAAATTCGCATCATCATGAAACTAGTATCTCTTTATTCTCTCACATTGAGTCTTCTTTTTATCACCAACACTTCATTCATCACGAACCCTGTCGACGGTATCGGGATTGGGGATGAAGCCCCAAATTTTGAACTCAAGAATGTTGACGGTAAATGGTATTCATTTGAAAATATTCTGGATGCGAACGGTAAAAAACCCAAGGGCTATATCATCATTTTTACTTGTAATACCTGTCCATATGCCCAGGCAAGTGAGCAACGAATTATGGACTTACATAAAACCTATGCCCCAAATGGGTATCCAGTGGTGGCCATTCAACCCAACGATCCGGGAAAAAAGCCCGGGGATAGTTTTGAGGCGATGCGGGCCAGGGCTAATGAAAAGAACTTTCCGTTCCTCTATCTGATGGATGAGGGACAAAAGATCTCACCGAAATATGGGGCCACTAAAACGCCAGAAGTCTATCTGACGGATAGTGAACGGATTGTCCGATACCATGGCGCTATTGATGATAATGTCAGGAATGCAGCGGCAGTGAAGGTCAGATTCCTTGAAAATGCAATTGAGGCCCTGGAGAACGGTCAGAATCCTGATCCGGAAACAACTAAAGCAATTGGTTGCGGAATTAGGACATAATTAGATCAGTTAATCTTAGCGAATTGCTACTAAGATGCCGGCTAACCGGCATCTTTCTTTTTAAACAAATAATATATCGGAATCCCGATCAAAACGGTGCCAATGGCCACGGATGATTCTAGTGGTCTTTCCATGAAAGCAAGTATCAGTATGAAGATGGAGGCGCTTATAAAAATTAGTTGCGTCCATGGATACCCTGGGAATCTCTTCGCACTGCGCTGCTGCTTTCTTAAACGAAAAACGCCGTATACGGCCAGGATGGGAAATATTCCCAGCGCAAAGCCCATAAATGTCAGTATCTGATCAAATGTTCCCGAAAGTACCAGGATGGTCGCAATTAAGGCCTGGATCCCAATTGCATTGGCAGGTACATTGTGCTTTTTGTGCATACGACCCACGAAACCGAAGAACAATCCATCTTTGGCCATGGCGTAGTATACTCTTGGACCAATAATAATAAACGCACTCAGGGAAGAAAACAAGGCAAATGCGATCATAAGGGAGATCACAATGTTCGCTGTTCCTCCAAAAAGGCGCTCTACCGTCAGACCGCCAATCGCAATAACACCTGCCATTTCATTGGGAGGAACGGCATAAACAAAGAGGGCGTTCAAAAGCAGGTATAAAATAATTACAATACCGGTGCCCATAAAAAGAGATGTGGGCAAGTTTTTTACTGGGTTGCGAATCTCTGAGCCGATATATGTAGCCGCATTCCAACCACTGTAGGCAAACATGATCCACATCAAAGCCAGGCCGTATGTCTTAAATCCAACCGGCTCGAAATCAGTGGAGGCTACCACAGTGAAATGGGAAGGATCTCCGGATCCAAAGAAAAAACCGAGTGCGATCATTCCTACGATCAAGACTACTTTGAGCAGGGTCAACACATTTTGAATACTTGCACCCAGGGAGAGGCCCCGGGAATGGATCCATGAGAAAATTAGGATCACCCCGATAGCAAGTAACTTGTTAAATGCGGTAACCGATAAGCCAACCCATTCAGGTAATAGGGGATAGGCATTTAAAATGTACTCACTAAAACCCATGGCAGAAGCAGCTATGGGAGCAGAGAAGCCCACCATAAAAGAAACCCAACCACTCAAAAACCCTGTTAGAGGACTGAATAACCTGGAAAGAAAAGCATATTCACCGCCGGCCATCGGCATGGCCGCACCAAGTTCACCATAACTTAAGGCCCCTAAGAAGGCTAGACAACCTCCCACAAACCATAACAACAACATGATCCATGGGTCCTTCAGATCTCCCATCAGTAAACCAGAGGTTGTGAAAATACCCACCCCGATCATGTTGGCTACTACAATACTGGTAACAGCAAATAATCCAAGTTGGCGTCTAAGATCCTTGGAAGGTGACGGTTTCGTAGCCATTTAATTTTTATAACTGATCGCCAGCCCACCTCCACTATTATCTACAGTCGTAGTATAGTCCGATTGACCTTTTACATATTGGAGGTACGCTAGGGTGCCCGCCATACTCCTCCGTCCACTGCCTTCGGGTCGTACGTTATGTGCAGTAAAACACCCACCACTTATAAGTTTTGGAGAAAGATCCTTAAAATATTGGGTGTACCAATCCTTATCTGCGTCACTAAAAACAAAATCTATGGGACCTTCTAATTTTTTAACCAGAGTGTGCGCATCTGCCAGTCGGGCGTCTATGAATTCAGATACGCCGGCTTCCTTAAAGTTGGCCATGGCTTCGCGATATCGATCATCATCAATTTCAATGGTGATCAACTTACCACCTGTCTTGCTAAATGCCCAGGCCATCCATATGGCAGAATGCCCGGTAGACGTTCCGATTTCCACTCCGTTTGTATAACCCTTATTAATAATTATATCGTAAAGAAGCTGCCCATCGGAATACGGGATGTTCAAATCACGCCAGCGGTTTCTGTTCTTGTTTAGGAAATTTTGGACGCGCACATCTAATTCAGATTTTTCAGGAATTTCCTGAGCTTGTAGTTGAGGTATTCCGGTGATGAGGATAAGGCAGAGGATGATGATATTTTTCATGTACGAACAACATTAAGATCGGAAGTAATTTCCGGGTTGATAAAAGGTGGGGGAAGGATATGAAGATAAAAAAAGGGGATGGAAGAACATAGCCTGGTATTCACAATTAATCGTTTATATTTATCTATTGTTCCTATAAAATTTGATCATTATGAAATATCAACTCTCTGTTTTATGTTGTTTGTGGATGACATTGACCTGGGCTCAAAGAAATTTTGATGATGTAGAGATTACCTCAGAACAACTCACGGATAATATTTATGTTTTATTTGGCGCTGGGGGCAACATGGGCCTGGCAGTAGGGGAGGAATACGCCTATCTGATCGATGATCAATTCGCGCCCCTATCAGAAAAAATACAGTCGGCCATTGCACAGATCACAGATAAACCGCTACGATTTCTGGTGAACACACATTGGCACGGCGATCACGTAGGCGGGAACAAGAATTTTGCCGAGGCAGGGGCAATAATTGTGGCAAATGAAAATGTACGCAAACGCATGTCAACCTCACAAGAGCGAAGAGGGCAAATGACAAAACCCTCGCCTTATAAAGCCCTGCCACAGATAACGTTTACAGATGCTGTTACCTTACATTTAAATAAAGATGAAAGCATGCATGTTATGCATGTAAATGATGCCCATACAGACGGAGACTCCTATATCTATTTCCCCGAAAGTAATGTCATCCACATGGGCGATAATTTCTTCTCCAGCTATCCGTATATCGACTTGGAGTCGGGCGGAAATATAGACGGTTTAATACAAAACTTCAGTATGGCCCTGGCCATTGTAGATGAAGAGACGAAGATCATACGCGGACATGGTAAGGTGGCAAATAAGCAGGACCTTCAGGAATTTCACGACATTATAAAGGCAATAAGAGACCGGGTGTCTGGCGCATTAGCAGACGGAAAATCGTTGGATGAGGTAATAGCCATGAAACCCTCTGAGGAATGGGACGCCCAATACGGACAAGGATTTATCAATGGGACTGCACTTGTCACTACCATATACAATAGCCTAAAAAATAACTAGAAAACACTAAAGATATAAAGCCGCACGACTGTCCGATTCTTGTGCCTAACTTTTTTATTAGTCGAGGAGTTATTGAATGCTCTTTTAGACCGGTTTTCTCATGATTTCTTATTATTTTTACTGTATCAATATAAAAAACATCGTTTTACTATATGAAACGATCAATACAGGAAATTGGCAAAATTCTCGATCAAGCCGCATACTCGGCTTCTGTTACGCAACAAATTAGTCTCAGTCAGCAGATCGGCCTAAAAGAGGCTTATGACATTCAAAAGGTCTCCATTGATCATCGCCTGGAACGAGGCGAAAAGCTAACTGGATATAAACTGGGCTTTACGAGCAAGGCCAAGATGGAGCAAATGGGCGTTCATGATCTTATATGGGGCAGGCTGACTGACAAAATGTATTGCAAAAATTGGGGTAGCCTCAATAGCAAGCAATTTATCCATCCCCGTGTAGAACCAGAAATTGCTTTTTTGATCGGGAAATCCATTGACCATACCCTGGATTTAGATAAGGCGACAGATTACCTGGATGGTGTCGCAGCGGCCTTAGAAGTGATCGATTCCCGCTATGAGAATTTTAAGTTTTCATTGGAAGATGTTATTGCCGATAACTGCTCCTCTGCGGCCTATGTTATTGGGGAATGGCATCCACCTTCTACGGATGTAAACAATATAGACATCAGCCTTAGAATTAATAATAAAGTGAGTCAGACTGGGAATTCCAACGCCATTCTTGATAATCCCCTGGCATCATTAGTTGCGATCTCCAGGATTTTAAGTAATCAAGGGATGGTTATAGAACCCGGGCAAGTTATTTTGGCTGGGGCCGCAACACCGGCCTCGTTTATACATTCGGGGGATCAGATAAAAGGAAAATTTGAAGGGCTAGGTGATGTTGCCCTTACCATTATTTAAACGGTATAAGCTTTGTTACATGAAAGAGCTAAAGAATTCAGTACAAAAAACCTTCGCCATCATGGAGTATTTTACACCTCAAAAGCCGGAGTGGGGTGTTACGGAATTGGCTAAAGAAATTGGGTCAAATAAGAGTACTGTCTTTAGATTTTTAGCCCAGATGCACACCATCGGGATTCTAGATAAGAACGATCAAACCGAAAAATACAGGCTCGGCCTCAAATTATTTGAGTTAGGAAATCGGGTAGAATTACGGACGGCTCTTGTAGAAAAGACCCATCCTGTCCTGGAAATGGTTGCGAAACGCATTACAGAAACCGTACATATTGCCGTTCTCAAGGATCACCAGGTTTTTTATATCGACAAAGTAGAAAGTCCGCAAGGCCTAAAGATCAGCAGTCAGATTGGCAGCTATCTTCCCGCCTATGCAACATCACTTGGGAAAGTACTGCTTGCTTTTTTACCGGAAGATCAACTTGATAGAACCCTTGACCACCTCTATGGTGATAATGGTGCCCTGCCATTGACTACTAACACCATTACTGACAAGGGAAAAATGGTACGTGAACTGGCAGAGATCAGGAAAAAAGAATATGCTATTGACAGGGAGGAGTTTGAAGTAGGGCTGATCTGTGTGGCCATTCCTATTTTTAACCAAAATCAGCAAGTAGTGGCAAGTCTCAGTGCTTCTGGTCCGGCAAACAGGTTCAATGAGGATGAGGTAAAAAATTATGTAGCCATATTACAGGAGGGGGCTTTAGCAATTCAGAATAAAATAGGAAACTTCAAGCTTATATAACATGGATAAAAAAGAAGAGGGAAAATATACAACCATTCACTACCATAATTATTTGGGATTGGATGCCATTTTAAACAGTCAGGAATTAAGAAGTGAGAAGATGGGTCAACCGGCACATGAGGAAATGCTCTTCATTATAACACATCAGGCCTATGAGCTGTGGTTCAAGCAAATAATTCATGAAGTAGAGTCTGTAGTCCAGCTATTCTCTAAAGGTCAGATCGATGAACGTAACCTGGGTACGGCCATTGCGCGATTAGATAGGGTAGAGCGAATTATGGAACTCCTGATAGGTCAGATTGGCATTATGGAGTCTATGACCCCGCTCGACTTCTTGGATTTCAGAGAGTATTTATTCCCGGCTTCAGGCTTTCAGAGTTTCCAATTTCGAGCTGTAGAATCTATGTTGGGCCTCCCCGAACAGGAAAGGATCACCTACCACAGCCAAAAATACAGTTCAGTTTTCCCTGAAGAGCAGCAGAAAATGCTTGCACAGATCTATAAGAACGGCACCCTGTTTGACTGGGTTAATGAATGGTTAGAACGCACACCATTCCTGAAACTAGACGGCTTTGATTTTATTTCCAAATACAAGGAAGCGGTTAAAAAAATGCTGGATAAGGAATATGCAGCCATCCAGGCTTCCGATTACTTATCGGAAAAAGAGAAAGAAAAAAGAACAGAAATGGTGGGGGGAACAGACACCTATTTCAAAGCCATTTTGAGCGAAGAGAATCATAAGCAATTGATGAAGGAAGGAAAGAAGCGATTGAGCTATGACGCTACAATAGCAGCTCTTTTTATCAATCTGTATCGGGATGAGCCTATCCTTCAGTTGCCTTTTCAACTCTTGACAAATCTTGTCGATATAGATGATCTGATGACAAGCTGGCGCTATCGTCATGCACAGATGGTACTCAGGATGATAGGAAATAAAATTGGTACCGGGGGATCTTCAGGTCATGAATATTTGGCCGAAACCGCCCGCAGACATAAGATCTTTTCAGATTTTCATACCATATCAACTCTGTTG
>Ga0224508_10004363_pt1 | contig 11569 bp, 5 predicted proteins | sample SF_Jan12_sed_USG_4_FD_170157 | JGI IMG/M metagenome (GOLD analysis project Ga0224508, IMG submission 170157) | Sediment microbial communities from San Francisco Bay, California, United States - SF_Jan12_sed_USGS_21 | ecosystem: Environmental > Aquatic > Marine > Sediment | place: USA: California...
GCTATGCCGACGTTTGCAGCTCCTCCAGGCGCCATCATTTCTAACCAGGCCACGCTCTACTACGAGCCGTCACCCGGCCTGACCGCCACAGTAGCAAGTAATATCGTCGAGTTAACGGCCGCCGTTTTGCGGAGTCCCGCCACGATCGAATTTACCCGTGTAGTTGCTGCAGGTAGCGGTGACTATCAGGAAACTGTCGGTCCATCGGCCTGCTTCCAGGCTGGCGCGTTCGTTACGTTGGCGGATCCTGTTCTTGTCGGCGGTGTTACGATTGATCCAACGCAGACTCAGGACGTTGCTACAACGAGCGCCTACAATCTTGGCGAACCGGCGTTTATCCGCCTGTCTGACAGCGATCAGAATCTCGACTTTCAGGCCGTCGATTATGCGCAGGTCACCGTGTCGAACGCCGCCAGTGGTGATTCCGAAATTCTGCAGCTTGCCGAAACCGGTGTCGATACGGGCATTTTTGCCGGGTACATTGCCACGTCTGCCGCCGTCGCGGTCATTGGCGACTGTGTCCTGCAAGGGGCTGCGGGATCGACGCTTGTCGTGAATTACACAGATCCTGCTGATAGCGCCGATTCAGCTAACGCCACCGCACAACTGGACCCAGTGCAGCGCGTCTTCGAGTCGAGAACCGGGTCGGTCGTCACGGGTGTTGCTGTTGAACTCGTTGATGCTGTAAGCGGGCTTCCCGCTGTCGTTTACGGTAACGACGGTGTCAGCCAGTTTCCATCGTTGATTGTCAGCGGCACGACGGTCACCGACAGTTCCGGCACAGCCTACGTGTTTGGGCCTGGTGAGTATCGCTTTCCGGTGGTTCCGGACGGAGACTATCGTCTCGTCGTCACACCACCTCCGCAGTACGCGGCGCCATCGTCCGTAGCAATCAGCGATTTGCAGAATCTGCCGGGCGCTCCATACGCTCTCGAGCCTGGCTCGTTTGGCAACGCCTTCACCAAGTCCGGTGATCTGTCGTTTGCGCTCGACATCCCTGTCGATCCGCAATCAACGGCCTTGTTCCTGCAAAAACGCACAGGCACTACGATCGCCGCGCCCGGTGACTTTGTCCGTTACGAACTCGTACTCGAGAATTCCTCGGCTGTCGGTAGCGCAACCGACGTTCAAATCATCGATCAACTGCCGCCTGGTGTACGGCTTGTGTCTGGCTCGGTCACGGTAAATGGCATTGACGTCCCTGATCCACTACCAAGTCCGGATTTGCGGACACTTGAATTCACCGTTGGCTCGCTCGATCCGGCAGAGCGCGCCACGATTTTCTACGTCGTTGAGATTATCAGCGGCGAACGCAACGAGGAACTCGCAAATGTTGCGACCGCATTCGCGAATGCGGGGTTGATCTCGAATGAAGCGACAGCGACGATCCGCCTTACGGAAGATCTGTTCCGCTCGACCGCTACGATCATCGGCCGGGTACTCGAAGCAGACTGCAGTCAGGGTACATTCTCAGAAGATCAGGGCGTCGCGAACATCCGCGTCTATCTCGAAGACGGCCGCTATGCCGTAACCGATGAGGGTGGTCGCTTTCACTTTGAGGGCCTGCAGCCCGGCACGCACGTGGCACAACTCGACACGTTTACTGTGCCGCCCTGGTTTGACGTCATGGGTTGTAGCGACACACCGGGTTTTGCCGGTCGTGCTGATTCACAGTTCGTCAAGCTGTCCGCTGGCAGCCTGCTGCGAGCGGATTTCTTCCTGCGTCGCAAACCAGCTCCTGAAGGCCGAATCGACCTCGAACTCAGAAACGTTGGCACCGAAAGCGCCGAGCAGGTTGCCTATGAACTCAAGCTCAACGGTACCGGCAATGTCTCGATCGAGAATATCGACCTGATGATCCTACTGCCTGATGGCGTTCGTTATGCTCCCGGCTCGATGCGCGTTGACGGTCGCGATCTTGGCAATCCGCGAGTCGCGGACCAGGCCCTGTCGATGGCGATCGATGACCAATTTGGCAATTGGACGAGCGAGATCCGCTTTATCGCCAATATCGATGCAAACGCTGACGGTGAATTGGTGACACGGGCGCTGGGCAAGTTCGATTCGCCGATCGCCGCAAAGCAACAGACACCGGTTGCTGAGACCAGGATGATGCGTGAGCCGGCAGTTATGAAAAACGAAGGCTACGTGCTCGATCTGAAGTTCGGTGTGCTCTCGGACCAGTTGAGTCTCGGGGATCGGGGGAAACTCGACGCGTTGATTCGCGACTGGGACGGCGTAAGTAACATTCAGATTTCGACGATCGGCCACAGTGATAGCCAGCCGATTGCCGTGCGTAATCGTCACCTGTTCGCTGACAACTATGTCCTGTCACGGGCACGCGCAACATCCGCAGCGCTCTACCTCGCGGAAGCGCTCGCAGTGCCGGTCGATAACATCCAGGTAGAGGGGCGCGGGCCCGACTATCCGGTAGAGAGCAACGCAACGGCCGCGGGCCGGCAGAAGAATCGTCGTGTCGAGATGGTGATTTCCGGGGTCCGACCGAGCAAGCCGTCATTCCTCGAGGTCACGCAGGAGTCCAGCGGCACGAAAGTCACACCGACCCTGGGAGCCATACCAGGCACCGAGAAACAGCGATCACCACTGGACGACATCGATCCTGACGCCGGGATGCCTGCATCGCAGATCGAACCGGACACCGATTCACTCAAACCCGGTGTCGCACTGCTGCTGCCAAAACGAACATTTGCACCGGCCATTCCGACGACCAAGATTTCCGTACAGCACGATCCGCGCCAAAGCGTGAAGGTCTACCTGAACGACCGGCCCGTTAATTCGCTGAGCTTCGATGCGAAGGCGATGAACAGCAGTCGCACGATTGCCGTGTCGCGTTGGAAAGGCGTCGATCTGCAGGACGGCGACAACGAGATCCGTGTTGTGGTCTCGAACGCCGACGGCAGTCGCGCGAAGTCGATCAAGCGCAACATCTACTACTCCGGACCGGCAATTCGCGGGGAGTTCGTCGAGGAACTGTCAACGCTCGTCGCCGACGGCAAGACCCGGCCAATTATCGCCATTCGATTGTTCGATCGTGCCGGCAAACGCTCACGAGCAGGCATTGTCGGTGGTTTCCGCGTCGACGCGCCGTATCGTACCTGGTGGGACGTGGAGAACACACGCAAGAATGAGCTTGTAACGATTGGGTCGCGTGAACCGACTTACAGGATCGGTGAAGACGGGATTGCCTACCTCGAACTCGAACCGACAACTCGGGCAGGCGAGGTGTCAGTCAAGCTGAAGTTCGAACATCAGCGGGAGCAGGAATTGCGAGCCTGGCTCAAACCGGCAGCCCGCGACTGGATTCTGGTTGGTTTTGCCGAAGGCAGTGCAGGATATAACACGCTGTCGGACAACCTCGATGCGGCAATTGCCGCGGGCCATGAAGAAGGCTACGTCGACGATGGCCGAGTTGCATTTTTTGCCAAGGGCAGTATCAGGGGCGAGTACTTGCTGACATTGGCCTATGATTCTGCACGCGATCCCGACGAGAATCGTGACCGCTTCGCAACGGTCATCGATCCTGACGCACATTACCCCTTATTCGCCGACACCAGCGAGCAACGCTTCGAGGCGCCAAGCCAGCGCAAGTTGTACGTCAAACTGGAACGCGATCAATTCTCCGCGTTGTTCGGTGATTTCACTACCGGCCTGTCCATTACGGACCTGGCGCGTTATGAGCGCCGCTTCAATGGTTTCAAGAGCGAATTCCGTGGCGATAATCTCGGCTACACGGTGTTCGCAGCCGAGACCAATCAGTCATTCCATCGCGACGAAATCCGCGGCGATGGCACGTCGGGCCTGTATCAGCTCAGCAGCGCGCCGATGATCGCGAACAGTGATCTCGTCAGGATTGAGGTTCGGGATCGCTTTGATACGGGCCAGGTCTTGAGCTCCACGAATCTCGCGCGCTTCCTCGATTACAACCTCGATACACAGCGAGGCACGCTGTTCTTCAAGCAGCCTGTTCCGAGCCGCGATCTGAATTTCAATCCGGTGTTCATTGTCGTGGAATACGAATCAGAGTCGACTGCAGACGAAGACATCGTTGCGGGTGGTCGGGGTTCCATTCGACTGGCGGATGATCAGCTCGAAATCGGTGTTACGCACATAAAGGATGATACGACCGGTGCTGAGGCGGACTTGACCGGCGTCGACATGCGTTGGCAGATCAATGCTCAGACCTTACTCAAGGCGGAGTACGCCGAAACAAATTCTACAGTTGCCAGCGTCGAGAACAGCGGCACGGCGCAGAGCCTGAGTCTGGAGCACAACGGTGAACGCGTCGACGTTCGCGCGTATATACGCGAAGTCGAAGACGATTTCGGCATGGGTTATCAATCTGCTGCCGACAAGGGGTTTCGCAGGCTTGGAGTCGACGTTCGTAGTGAAATCAATGAGCGGTTCTCGATGGATGGCGAAGCAGCCTGGCAGCAAAACCTCGAAACGCAGGATATTCGAAACCTCGCAAGAGCACAGCTCCGTTATGAGCGCAATAGCTTTTCGACAACACTTGGCGTAACTCATGCTGAAGACAAGTTCGACGACGGTGAAAAACGCACGAGTGATCTCGCCGATATCGGTGTGTCGCAAAAGTTATTCGGCGGCAAGCTCACCCTGCGGGCAAGCACAAGCACAGCGATTGCGGGCGATGCCGACAATACGGACTTCACCGATCGTTTTGTACTTGGCGCCGACTACAGTATTTCGAAAGACGTCGATCTGATTGCTGAGTACGAAGAGGCGGAGGGCGCTGGGATCGACGCTACGATGACACGTCTCGGCGTTCGCGCGACGCCATGGAGTCGGGCACAGCTAAATACCTACATGACCGAGGAGGTGACGGAATTCGGCCCGCGACTGTTTGCAAACATTGGTCTGGTTCAAGGTTTTCAGCTCAACGATCGCTGGACGCTCGATCTCGGTGTGGATCAGTCCAACACATTGGCGGGGCCGGATGCACGACCCTTCGACACCGATCGTGAGTTGGTTTCTGGTTCGCTGCACGAGGATTTTCTCGCTGCTTTTGTAGGTGCCATGTACAGCGCCGAGGCATGGAGTGCGAATTCCCGCATCGAACACCGCAACTCCGACTCGGAAGAAAGGACCTCGTTGCTACTGGGCTGGTATCGGGAACCCTCGGTTGGCCACGGCCTGTCCGCCGGTCTCAAGATTCTGGAAAGCGAGAATATTTCCGGTACCGATATGACAACAGCAGACCTGAAGATTGGCTGGGCATATCGAATGGCGAACGGTGAGTGGTCATTCCTGGACCGAGTCGATTTGATTTACGAGGATGCGAATTTGGGAGGCGATGCGGTAAACACCTGGCGCCTGATAAACAATTTCAACGCCAATCGCCGCTTTAGCGCGGCAACGCAAATGTCATTGCAGTATGCGTTCAAGTACGTTCGCAGCGATTTCGGCGGAAACGGGTACACGGGCTATACGGACCTGATGGGTTTCGATTTGCGCCGTGGCATTCGTGGCAAGTGGGATATCGGAGCGAATGCGAGCGTGTATCACTCGTATGAGTCGAAGGTGATCGATTATGGAATCGGCGTCGATATCGGTTACAACCTGCGCGACAATATGTGGTTGACGCTCGGCTACAACCTGAAAGGCTTCCACGATAGTGATTTCAGCCAGGCGCGCTACACGGCGCAGGGCCCGTATCTCCGCTTCTCCGTAAAAGCGGATCAGCACGCGCTGAGGCGCATCGCAGGCAGGTAGTTCGAAGAGCCTGTGGGAGGGTTATTTCCCGGCAGAAGTAAAGCGCAGCGAAGCGAGCCATGACGCCGGGAAATAACCGGACTTCAGGCTGTTTGGCTGAATTTATGGCCTGTGTTTTCCCTTGCAACTGTGTAATCCTCGCCAGGTGACGGATCTTTCTGAGTTTTTCGGCGAGAATAGCCCGCTAAAGTCTCTGCTACCCGGTTTTCAGCCGCGCGCCGGGCAGGCGTGGATGGCCGAAGCTGTTGCAGAGACTATCGCCAAACTTGACAAGCTCGTCGTCGAGGCGGGCACCGGAACCGGGAAGACCTTTGCTTATCTGTTGCCTGCTCTGCTGAGTGGTCGCAAGACGATCATTTCAACAGGCACGAAGGCGCTGCAGGACCAGCTGTTCCACCGCGACCTGCCTTTGATCGGTCAGGCAGTCGGACGGCCGGTCGCTTCGGCGTTGCTCAAGGGCCGGTCCAACTACCTCTGCCTGGAGCGCCTGGGTCAAATCACCGATGTCGCGGATTCCATTGTCGACGACCTCAATGCGGTGCGTGAATGGCGTTATCGAACTGACAGCGGCGACCGCGCCGAATTGACCGAGGTCGCCGAAGATTCACGGGTCTGGCCACTGGTTACGTCGACTGTCGACAATTGCCTCGGCCAGAAGTGTCCCGAATACGCCGGATGTCACGTCGTCAAAGCTCGACGTGCGGCCCAGGAGGCGGATCTCGTGGTCGTTAACCACCACTTGTTGCTGGCGGACCTGGCAATGAAGGAAGAGGGCTTCGTCGAATTTCTGCCGGATGCTGAAGCGATCATTCTCGATGAAGCCCACCAGATTCCGGATCTCGCGGTGCAATTTTTCGGTGTGGCACTGGGATCGCGCGAGCTCGAGCGGCTGGTCGACGAAATACGCGTGCAGACCATGCCGTTTCACCAAGCTGAATTGCAGCGCCGCGTCGATGCAGTGCACACCGCGACTCGCGTGCTGCGCGCCGAGGCGCCTCGCAACGAGGGGCGTCATCAGTTAGCCGAAATCATCAATGAACTTCGCCAGCCGATCGACAACTTGCGGCTGGCACTTGGCGAGCTGAATACGGCAATTGCCGAGATTGCGGGGACATCGATCGAACTGGAAAAGCTGCACGAACAACTGACGAGCGCCATAGAGCGGCTTGCACTCCTTGCAAGCGACGACACCTGGGACGGTCTGCGCTGGCTCGAGGTCAATCCGCGCAGCGTGCGTATTCACCTGACGCCACTCGATGTCTCGAAAACCTTGCATGGTTTGATCGACAACGGCCATCAGGCGTGGATTTTTACCTCGGCAACTCTCGCCGTTGCCGAGGATTTTTCGCACTTCGTGTCGCGCATGGGTCTTGTCGATGTAAGCGGGCTGACGTTTCCGAGCCCGTACGCCATTGAACAAAACGGCTTGATCTATCTGCCACCTGATTTGCCGCAGCCATCTGATTTCGGGCACACCGATGCGGTCCTTGAGTCCGTTGTGCCGCTGCTCGACATGACGCGTGGTGGCATGTTCTGCCTGTTTACGAGCCATCGAGCACTCAATGCAGCAAAGAAGTGGTTTCGCTCGAACAAAAGGTATCTTGGTGGTCGCAAGTTGCTGGCCCAGGGAACTGCGCCGCGCGATGATCTGCTCCGCCGGTTTCGTGAGGCGGGCGATGCGGTGCTGCTGGGTACGGGAAGTTTTTGGGAAGGGGTGGATGTGCGTGGTCAGGCACTGACCGTCGTCGCGATCGACAAGCTGCCATTTGCCTCGCCGGCAGACCCGCTGATGATGGCGCGTCTCGAGTTCATTCGTCGCGAAGGCGGCAATGGCTTCACTCAACATCAATTGCCGCAAGCTGTATTGGCAATGAAGCAGGGTGTGGGCAGGCTCTTGCGTGATGAGACTGATTACGGCGTCATTGTCCTGTGTGACCCGCGGCTGACATCGAAGAGCTATGGTCGAATGTTTCTCAAGAGCCTCGAGCCGATGCCCTCGACCTCTGCAATCGCTGACGTGGCAAAGTTCTTGCAAATTCATGAGCGAAAAGGGCAGGTCGCATGAAACTGCTCGCGCTTGATACCTCTTCGGTCGCCTGCTCTGTCGCGCTGCAAATAGACGACGAAGTGACGGAACGGCACGAGGAACAGCCCCGCGAGCACACGCGACTGTTGCTGCCCATGATTGACGCCGTACTGCGACGCGGCGGAGTTCACGTTGCCGATCTCGATGCCATAGTCCTCGGCAACGGTCCTGGCTCGTTTATTGGCATGCGCATTGCCGCATCGGTCGCGCAAGGGCTCGCATTCGCATCTGGTCTCGACATCGTGCCTGTGTCGTCGCTGGCTGCGGTCGCCGCGCAGGTTTTTGATGAACATGAGGCTGCCGAGGTCGTGGTCACCCAGGATGCGCACATGCAGGAGGTCTATCTGGGCATATTCCGTAGTGACGAGGCTGGAATTCCCAGCGCCGTTATACCTGAGCGTCTGCAGCGAGCGAGTCCGGTCAGTGAGTTGGAGGCAAAAACGGCAGGGCCACGTCTCGCGGCCGGATTTGGCTGGCAGCGCTACCCTGCATTACTCGCTGCAAATCGTGCACAATTCGACGCTGTCGTCGACGTTTCTCATCCACGTGCGAAATTTCTGCTGCCGTTAGGTGCGTCGGGATTGGCCGGCGGAGCCGCAGTTCCGCCAGCGGACATCTCGCCGGCGTATCTGCGCCAAAAGGTTGCCGCAAAACCTGCTCCGTCGCCGTAACAGAACTGTAATATTGTCCTGATGTTATGCGCCGGTTGAAGTTCCAGGCAGTCCGCAGGACTGAAATGCCGAGTAGCAGGATACTTATTGTCCAAGACGAAGCGCCGATTCGGGAGATGATCGTATTTCATTTGTCGCGGGCGGGCTATGACACGATTGAAGCAGCCGATTGTCGCGCTGCTCGCGAACTGCTCGCTGACGAACAACCGGACCTGGCCCTTATCGACTGGATGTTGCCCGACATGAGCGGGCTTGAACTCACTCGCATGCTCAAGCGCGACGACCTGCTGGCATTACCCGTGCGGAATCGGATTCTCCCGAGTGCCGGCGTTGTCACAAAAGTGCAATATTGTTGTAATGCGAGCGAGACAGAGCAACGGTAGCTTGCCACTAACATCTTCACAAAACGGAAACACAAATCATGAAACGAATTCTTTTCCTGATGCTGGCATGTTCTTTCGTCGGCTCACCTGCGGCCATCGCGGCGGTTACTGACGAAGATTTCGAGAAACTTCGCAAGCAGCTTGCGGCGGTGTCGCTGCGGCTCGAAGAACTGGCGGCCGAAAACGCCGAGTTGCGGCGGGCTCAAGATCAGGCTGCCACAGCTATCGCGGATGTCGAAACGACCGTCGCAGGAGTTCGGGCATCGGAGATTCCTGCGGCTGGAGACAGCTGGGCTGATCGCATAAAGCTCGACGGTGATTTTCGCTACCGATTCGAAGATATCGACGCCGAAGGCAGCGATACTCGCAGGCGCAATAGAATTCGTGCACGTACCAATATCAAGGCTGAAGTTACTGACAATATTGGTGTTGGCTTCGGCCTTGCAACAGGTGGCAATGATCCGGTATCGACCAACCAGACCCTGGGCGGCGGTGGCTCATCGAAGGACGTCGTCCTGAACCTCGCCTATGTTGACTGGGAAGCAAGCGATGGTTTGCACATCTATGGCGGCAAATTCAAAAACCCGTTAACCAAGGTCGGCGGCCAGGCCCTCATGTGGGATGGCGACTGGACGCCGGAAGGATTCGCGCTGAAGTACAAGCGCGACTGGTATTTTGTCAACGCCATCGGCAATTATCTCGAGAGCGACAGCAGGAGTAGCAGCAATAACTTCAGCTGGGGGGCGCAATTTGGTGCCACCGGGCGGTTCGGCGATGTGAAATTAACGGGCGGCCTCGGCTACTATTCAATAAAGACCGCGGGCGACTCGACGACGTTTGGCGATCCGACGGACCCCGCTGACTATTTCGGCAACACGGCGGTGGAGGCCAGCGGTTTGCCTTGCGGTACGACGGCTGATACGACCTGCGTGTATTTATACGATTTCCTGCTGACACAGGTTTTTGCTGAAGCATCATTCGAGCTCGGCGATTGGCCGGTGACAGCATTTGTAGATTATGTCAATAACAGCGATGCGTCGGATAATGATACGGGCTTGACACTGGGTGCATCAATCGGACAGGCCAGGGATCGGGGTCAGATGCAGTTCACCTACTATTATGCCGATAAGGAAGCCGACTCGACACTCGGCTTGCTCACCGACTCGGATTTTGGAGGTGGTAGTACCGACAGCAAGGGCCACTGGATGCAATTCAACTACGGCGTCAACAAGAGCTGGACTATCGGTGCACAGTACTTCATCAATGAAACCGACCTGGCGTCCGGCGTCAAGAGCGATTACAACCGCTTGATGATCGACATGCAGTGGAAATGGAAGTAGGCTTTCGGCGAACAGTATTGGTGAATTAGAACGATGGAAGCATCCGACCTGACAGATCACATATCACGTCGCTTCAATAAGGATATTGAAGACCTGCGCAACAAGGTGTTGGCGATGGGAAGCGTGGTCGAAGCGCAGCAATCTCGGCTATTGTCAGCGGCGACAGCGAGCTTGGATTGCAGGTCGCCGAGGATGACTACAAAGTCAATGAGCTTGAGTCAGAATAGAAACACATGATTTTGCCTGGACGACGTGTCCTTAATTTCGCAGGCTTTTTATGCTGCGCCGGACTAATGGGCTTTGCGCTCTACGCTCAATATGTATTGTTGCTCGATCCCTGTCCGTTGTGCGTTCTGCAGCGGGTCGCCGTGATAAGTATCGGTATAGCATTCTTGCTCGCTGCTTTGCATGACCCAGTTTCCTGGGGTCGTCGCGTTTATGCGCTGTTGCTGGCAGTATCCGCGGCGTGCGGCGCCGGCATTGCCGGCTGGCATTGGCGGTTACAGAATCTGCCGCCGAGCGAAGTGCCGGCCTGCGGGCCGGGGCTGGATTATATGCTGGAAAACTTCCCACTCAGTGATGCGTTGCGGATGGTATTCAAGGGATCGGGCGAGTGCGCCGACGTGGTCTGGAGTTTCCTCGGCCTTTCGATGCCCGCCTGGGTGTTTATCTCAGTGAGTGGCCTTGGTATCGCGGGTATCTGGAACAACCTACGCCAACAATAACTCGGCGATACGCTGGTAGATTTTCGTCAAGCTAATGACGTCAGCAATCCGCACGTGCTCGTTGACCTTGTGAATCGATGCATTGACGGGACCCAGTTCAACGACATCGGCGCCGGCCGGTGAGATGAACCTGCCGTCCGATGTTCCGCCGCCCGTTGATAGTTCCGGTGCACCATCTGTGCATTCCGTCACAGCCTGTGTCACCGCCTCGGTTAACTTGCCTGGATCCGTAAGAAATGGTTCGCCTGAGAGGTGCCAGTCAAGTTTGTATTCGATGTCATGCGCATCAAACAGTTCGTGCACCTTGGCCTTCAGGCTCTCATGACTCCACTCCGTCGAGTAGCGAAAGTTGAATCGCGCACTGAGCTCTCCCGGTGTTACGTTCGGAAAACCCAGGCCAGCCTGAATATCGACCACCTGAAAACTGGTCGGCGGGAAGTAATCGTTCCCGCGATCCCATTCTGTTGTGTACAGATCCGATAATACGGGTGCAAACCGACCTATCGGATTATCGGCCAGCTGGGGGTAGGCAACGTGTCCCTGAATGCCGCGTACAGTTAGTATGCCGCTTAATGAGCCCCGCCGGCCGACCCGAACGATGTCACCGAGAACT
>Ga0224508_10004364_pt1 | contig 11566 bp, 6 predicted proteins | sample SF_Jan12_sed_USG_4_FD_170157 | JGI IMG/M metagenome (GOLD analysis project Ga0224508, IMG submission 170157) | Sediment microbial communities from San Francisco Bay, California, United States - SF_Jan12_sed_USGS_21 | ecosystem: Environmental > Aquatic > Marine > Sediment | place: USA: California...
TAGCGAAGAAGAGGCCAGTGCCGAGCGCTGAGCCCGAGGGTTCAGTTTGTTTTTCGCGTGCCGACAACCGAATAGGCATAGCCGGACGGATACGCTTGAAAAAGTGTCGAAAAAACGGCATTGTGGTTTGCGACCTGCTGATCCCTGAGGTGTCATGAGCGACGACCAAAACAAGAGCCAGGAAGACGGAAAACTGCTCTATTGCTCGTTTTGCGGCAAGAGTCAGCATGAGGTCCGCAAGCTGATTGCTGGGCCGTCGGTATTTATCTGCGACGAATGCGTCGAACTCTGCAACGACATCATCCGCGAGGAGATGCAGGAGCAGACCAACAAATCCACCGCGCGCCTGCCTAAACCCCAGGAAATCAAACAGATTCTGGACGAGTACGTAATCGGGCAGGAACGCGCGAAGAAAATCCTGTCGGTGGCCGTCTACAACCACTACAAACGCCTGGAAGTCCGCCAGGACAAGGATGGCATCGAACTGGCCAAGAGCAACATTCTGCTCATCGGCCCCACGGGCTCCGGCAAGACCCTGCTTGCTGAGACGCTTGCGAGGCTGCTGAACGTGCCGTTCACTATTGCCGATGCAACGACGCTCACGGAAGCGGGTTATGTCGGTGAAGATGTCGAAAACATCATTCAGAAACTGTTACAGAAGTGCGACTACGATGTCGAGAAGGCCCAGACCGGGATCGTCTATATCGATGAAATCGACAAGATTTCGCGTAAATCCGACAACCCGTCGATCACCCGCGACGTGTCGGGCGAGGGTGTACAGCAGGCTTTGCTCAAGCTGATCGAGGGCACCATCGCCTCCGTGCCGCCGCAGGGGGGGCGCAAACATCCACAGCAGGAGTTCCTGCAGGTGGACACCGGCAACATTCTGTTTATTTGCGGCGGCGCTTTCGCCGGGCTCGACAAAGTCATCCAGGAACGCTCTGAAAAGGGCGGCATCGGCTTCTCCGCGCAGGTGAAGAGCAAGGACAACAGAGGCAACGTCGGTGCAGTCCTGCAGAATGTCGAGCCCGAAGACCTGATCCGCTACGGGCTGATCCCGGAATTCGTTGGTCGCCTGCCGGTGGTCGCCACGCTGGAAGAGCTGGACGAAGAAGCATTGGTGCGCATTCTCACGGAACCGAAGAACGCAATCACCAAGCAGTTCGAGAAGCTGTTCCAGATGGAGGGCTGCGAAATCGAATTTCGCAACGAGGCGTTGTTCGCCGTAGCCCGCAAAGCTATGGAGCGCAAGACTGGCGCGCGCGGACTGCGCACCATTCTCGAGCAGGTGCTGCTGGATACCATGTACGATCTGCCCTCCCTGGAAGGGGTGATCAAGGTGGTGATGGATGAAGCGGTAGTGGTCGGCGAGGCGAAACCCTACCTGCTGCTCAAAGGCCAGGATACCGGCGAACCGTCCGACGACTACAAGAAGGCTGCGCCGGATTGATCTGCGTCAGTGGACGGGACTTGAAAAACGCGGTTCGAACCCCAGATTCGCCGCTTGTGAATAGAGAGGGTTATGGACGTGGAATCAAGCGCCTCCAGCGCCGATAAATCCGTGCAGATCGTACCCGTGCTGCCGCTGCGCGACGTGGTCGTATACCCGCACATGGTCATCCCGCTGTTCGTCGGACGCGACAAATCGATCCGCGCTCTGGATGCGGCCATGTCGGACAACAAGCAGATCCTGCTGGTTGCCCAGAAAAGCGCCGATGTGGACGACCCCCAGGAAAAGGACATCCACACAGTCGGCACGCTCTCGACTATTCTGCAGTTGCTGAAATTGCCCGACGGCACTATCAAGGTGCTGGTAGAGGGCTCCACGCGTGCCAAGCTGCTGCGCCTGAACACCCATGACGACGACTATTTCAGCGCCAACATCGGCTTGATCCATGAATGGACCGAATGCGATGAAAAAGAGCTCGAGGTCCTGTCGCGCTCCACGGTGGGCCTGTTCGACCAGTACGTGAAGCTGAATAAGAAAGTGCCGCCGGAAATATTGACCACGTTGGCCGGTATCGACGATGCCTCGCGCATGGGTGACACAATCGCCGCGCACATGTCGCTGAAGCTCGACCAGAAGCAGAACATACTCGAAATCGAGGATGCCAAGGAACGGCTGGAACACATAATGAGCTTGATCGAGGCGGAGCTGGACCTGCTGCAGATCGAGAAGCGCATTCGCGGGCGCGTCAAGCAACAGATGGAGAAAAGCCAGCGTGAGTATTACCTGAATGAGCAGATGAAGGCCATTCAGAAGGAACTGGGCGAAATGGAAGAGGCGCCCAACGAAATCGAAGACCTGGCGGAGAAAATCAAAAAAATCGGCATGAGCAAGGAGGCCCGTGAAAAAGCGGTATCGGAACTCAACAAGCTGAAGATGATGTCGCCGATGTCGGCCGAAGCCACGGTGGTGCGCAACTACGTCGATACGTTGGTGAGCCTGCCATGGCGTAAGCGTTCGCGGGTACGCCACGATCTCTCCAAAGCCGAAACAATCCTGGAAAACGATCATTATGGTCTGGAGAAGGTCAAGGAGAGAATCCTCGAGTACCTGGCTGTGCAGCAACGTGTGAAAAAGCTCAAGGGGCCGATTCTGTGCCTGGTCGGTCCGCCGGGTGTGGGCAAAACCTCACTGGGTCGTTCGATTGCGCGCGCCACGGGACGCAAGTTTGCGCGCATGTCGTTGGGCGGCGTACGCGACGAGGCCGAAATCCGTGGCCACCGACGTACTTACATAGGCTCCATGCCCGGCAAGATCCTGCAGAAGTTGATCAAGGTGGAAACGCGCAATCCGCTGTTCCTGCTGGACGAAATCGACAAGATGTCGACCGATTTTCGCGGCGATCCGGCTTCCGCATTGCTGGAGGTGCTGGATCCGGAGCAGAATCACACGTTCAACGACCATTATCTGGAAGTCGATTTCGACCTTTCCGATGTGATGTTCGTGGCTACCTCCAATAGTCTGAACATTCCCCCTGCGCTCCTGGACCGCATGGAAGTGATTCGCATCGCCGGCTACACGGAAGAAGAAAAGCTCAATATCGCCAAGCGTTACCTGATTCCCAAACAGATAGAAAACAATGGTCTGAAGGAACACGAGTTAAGCCTCGGTGATGACGCCATCCGTTCGATCATCCGCACCTACACCCGCGAGGCTGGGGTGCGAAACCTGGAACGCGAGATATCCAAAATCTGTCGTAAAGTCCTGAAAGATGTGCTGCTGGAAAAACCCGACGAATGCGTGGACGTGCAGCCCGATGGATTGGATGAGTACCTTGGTGTGCCGCGGCACCGTTTCGGACGAGCCGAGGAAACCGACAAGATCGGACAGGTGACTGGGCTGGCGTGGACGGAAGTGGGCGGCGAGTTGCTAACGATCGAAGCGGCCGTCGTTGCCGGTAAAGGCAAACTGTCACATACCGGTTCGCTGGGCGACGTGATGCAGGAGTCTATTCAGGCAGCCATGACGGTTGTACGCAGCCGGGCGAGCTTGCTGGGGCTGAAAGCGGAATTTCACGAGCAGATGGATATCCACGTGCACGTGCCGGAGGGCGCGACGCCCAAAGATGGCCCCAGCGCCGGTATCGGTATGTGTACTGCGATTGTCTCGGCGCTGACCAAAACGCCGGTAAGAGCCGAGGTCGCTTTGACCGGAGAGATTACGTTGCGCGGTGAGGTCCTGCCGATCGGGGGGTTGAAGGAAAAACTGCTGGCTGCGCATCGCGGTGGCATTTCCACCGTGCTGATTCCGGAAGAGAATCGCAAGGACCTCGCCGAGATTCCGGATGACATCAAGGGAAGCCTGGATATCCGTGCCGTGCGCTGGATAGACGAGGTCCTGGAGTTGGCGTTGGTAAGCATGCCGACGCCGCTTCCGGCAAGTGATGGGGACGCAAAAGTTGCGGAAGTCGCAACCGACGAAGACGGCACTTCCAATAAAGACGAGAGCGTCAGACCCCATTAACTTAGCGGGCGAATAATCCCTTGCAGGAATAATAGAGATTTCCGCGAGTTACCATCGACAATTCACAATTGCTGCAACAGCGGCGGCGTAGATTGAATTTTCGCTTTGTGACGCGACGCTGTTGACAGCGGTTTCAGGCGGTTGGTATAACAGTTTGCGTATCGTTGCGGGGGACAACGGTATGCCTCAGAACAAAATTTCGGTAACCGCCCATAATCTGAATTCGACGAAACAATGGACCGTCGCCGCTCAGCGACTGGATAAGATCTGGCTACGATTGATTGAATAGCCGCTACTAACTACGAGGACAATGTGGATGAACAAAACAGAATTTATTGACGCGATATCTGCCAGCGCAGATATGTCCAAGGCATCCGTAACGAAGACGTTGGAAGCGATGATCGATACCGTGGCAGGTACCCTGAAGAACGGCGACCAGGTTACGATCGTCGGCTTTGGAACCTTCCTCGTCAGACGCCGCGAGGCGCGTGAAGGCCGCAATCCGCGCACCGGTGAAAGCATGCAGATCGCTGCATCTAACGTGCCCGCTTTCAAGGCTGGCAAAGCCCTTAAGGATGCCGTAAACTAGCGCGCCTTTCTGGCCAGGGGGTGCTTAGCTCAGCTGGGAGAGCGTCGCCCTTACAAGGCGAATGTCGGGGGTTCAAATCCCTCAGCACCCACCATGTTATACGGAGCGGTAGTTCAGCTGGTTAGAATACCGGCCTGTCACGCCGGGGGTCGCGGGTTCGAGTCCCGTCCGCTCCGCCACACCGTATTAGCAAAGGGGCGCTGTCAGCGCCCCTTTCTCGTTACCGCTCAGTAATGGTGTGAAAATGGGACCGGTGTCGGTTTTATGCAGGGTAAAAAACCGACACCGGCTGCCTCTTTTGCATTACGCTATGCGGTCGAGGAATTCTGGCTACCGGGAGTAACCTGGCATGTTGCAATCCATCAGCGATGGCATTCGCAATTCCAAGTGGTTGGGATGGGTCATCGTTTCGGTGATTGCCGTACCGTTTGCGCTGTGGGGCATCGGTTCATACCTGGGCGTGAACGAAGATCCGTACGTCGCGAAAGTCAACGGGGTGGAGATCAGCGCGCGCGAGTACGAGCGTGCCTACTACCAGCAACGCAACGCCATGGCTCAGCAGTTCGGCGGACGCCTGCCGGCGGCCCTGGCCGAGGCAGGCTTTGTCAAATCGCAAACCGTCGATTCGCTGGTGACCCGGCAACTGCTGCTGCAGAAAATCAGCGGATCCGGATACCGGGTCGCCGATTCGTCGCTGCGCGACTCCATATTAGACAATCCCCAGTTCCAGATTGACGGCAGCTTCAGCAAGGAGGCCTACGAGCGGCAAATCAGGTCGCTCGGAATGGCGCCACAGCAATACGAAGAGAGCCTGCGCCAGGCCCTGGCGTTGGAGCAGATGCGCAACGGCGTGGTTGCCACCGCATTTCACACTGAGGAAGAAAACGCCGAGATCGCCAAATTGCGCGCGCAAACCCGGTCGATGCAGATTCTGTCCTTTAAAGTCGAAAATTTCAAAACCGACGAAGCCGTGAGCGATACGCAACTCGAGGAACGCTTCAAATCCAGCGCGGCGCAGTTCTTTCACCCGGAAGCGGTGAAACTGGAATACCTGGAACTCGACCAGGCGGCGCTCGCAAAAACCACGAATATCGAGGAGGAAGAGCTGCGTAAGCTCTACGACGAGCAACGCGGCGCTTTTTCCACTCCCGAGAAACGCTATGCACGGCACATCCTGATCAAGGCTGACAACGATGCCGACGAAACCGCGCTGGCCGAAAAGCGACAGCAACTTGCGGCACTTCGTGAACGCATCGTTGCCGGTGAGTCTTTCGAGGACATTGCCAGTGAATTCTCGCAGGATCCGGGTTCTGCGAAACAGGGCGGCGATCTGGGACACGTGCAGCGCGGAGTGATGGTGAAACCGTTCGAGGAGGCCGTTTTTTCACTGCAGGCAGGCGAACTCAGTGAACCGGTGCAAACGATCTTCGGGTTTCACCTGATCAAGCTCGATCGACTCGAGGAAGGGAAAGTGCAGACTTTCGCTGAAGTGCGCGACAGACTTCTCGAGCAACAGCAACTGCGCGCGGCGGAGAATATTTTTTTCGATCGTGTGGACGTGATTGCCAACGAGGCGTACGAAGATAGCGACAGTCTCGCGTCAGCGTCGGAAGCTGCGGGGATCCCTGTTGCGCAAACCGATTGGATCGAGCGCAGCAGCGGCTCCGGAATCGGCGAACACCAGGCCGTGCGCTCAGTGGCATTTTCGCAACCTGTACTGGAACAGCGCTTGAACAGTGACATGATCGAGATCGGCAACAATCATGTCGTCGTCATCAGGGTTGGCGAGCACCGCGAGCGACGGGCCAAGACTCTCGATGAGGTGCGAGACGAGGTCGCAGAGGCAATCGTGCTGCAGCGCGCACGCGATGCGGCGGACGCGGCTGCCAAACAAGCGCTTGAAGCACTGCGCAACGGTGGCGAAGTGCCCGACGTTGCAGCTCAGTTTGGCGCCATCCTCACCAAGCACGACGGCGTAGCGCGTGGCGATGCGCAACCGGACGCCAGTCTGCGCAACGCATTGTTCCGGATGCCGCGCCCTGAATCCGGCGCCTCCAGTTACGTTACGTTGAACGATTCGGCTGGCGACCCGGCAGTATTGGCGATGCACGAGGTGCAGACCGCCGCGGTTGAGCCCGACATAACTGAGCCCGCACAGGCGCCACAGCGTACACCCGGAGTAAACGATTACAATGCATGGCTCGAAGCGCTCAAAGGCGCGGCCGACATCGAGCGCCGCGAGGAACTTCTTTAGCTCGAGTTGTGACGAGGGGAGACATTCTCCGGGGGGATTGGTTACAGGTTCATCGCGACGGTGTTGAATCCGCCATCGACGTAAATGACTTCGCCGGTAATTCCCGCAGCGAGATCCGAACACAAAAACGCGGCGGCATTGCCGACGTCCTCGATGCTGACGTTGCGCCGCAGCGGTGCTGTCGCCTCCACGAAATCCAGCATCTTGCGGAAATTGCCGATGCCTGCCGCCGCCAGGGTGCGTATCGGGCCGGCCGAGATGGCGTTGGCGCGAATGCCCTCGGGGCCAAGGGCATAGGCGAGGTAACGGGTAGTGGCTTCCAGGCTGGCTTTGGCAACGCCCATCACGTTGTAGTTCGGCATCGCCCGTTGTGCACCAAGGTAGCTTAATGTCAACAATGCGCCGTTGCGCCCCTGCATGAGAGGACGGGCGTGTTTAGCCAGCGCTGCAAAGCTGTAGCTGCTGATGTCGTGGGCAATGCGAAACCCGTCGCGGTTGACTACCTGCGCAAAATCGCCCTGTAACTGATCGGCGGGCGCATACGCGACCGAGTGCACGAGAATGTCCAACCCGCCCCACTGCGCCGACAATGAGGTGAAAACGTTCTCTATCGCCGCGTCGTCTTCGACGTCGCAGGCGACGGTGATGTTCGACCCCACATCGGCCGCCAGGCTTACTACACGTTCCTGCAGCCGCTCGTTCTGAAAAGTGAAGGCCAGCTCCGCACCCTGTTCATGCATTGCCTGCGCGATTCCCCAGGCAATGGAGCGTTTGCTGGCGACGCCCACGATGAGCGCCTTTTTACCGGCGAGAAAACCCATGTCGATTCTCCGTTATTGTGTCTGACGTATGCCGCTTGTGCGAAAAAGCTCATCGATCCCGTCAGGCGAGCAGACGCCGCATAATGTCCTCATAAACGCGAGAGAGCAATTCCAGATCGGCAACATCGACGTGTTCGTTTATTTTGTGGATCGTAGCATTTATCGGACCCAGTTCGACGACTTGCGTGCCCAACTGGGCAATAAAGCGCCCGTCGGATGTACCGCCCCCGGTAGATAACTGCGGGCGAATTTGCAGGTGTTTGTTGACCGCTTCGCTGACTGCTTCGGTGAGTCGCCCGGCTGGCGTCAGAAACGGCAATCCGGACAGGCGCCAATCCAGTTCGTAGCGTGATGTGTGTCCGGCAATGATTGTCTCGCTGCGCGTCCGCAGCGTGTCCGCGTTTAAAGCGCTGCTGAACCGGAAATTGAAATACATTTCAGCACTTCCGGGAATGATATTTTCCGCACCCGTTCCGGCGGCAATATTGGAAACCTGAAACGAAGTCGGGGGGAAATACTCATTACCTTCGTCCCACTTCTCGCCCCGCAGCGCGGAGACGATGCGCGCCATGCGGTGTATCGGGTTGTCAGCCTGATGCGGATAGGCTATGTGCCCCTGATGGCCAATTACGCGCAGCTTGCCGTTCAATGAACCCCGCCGCCCATTGCGCACCGTATCGCCGAGCACCGCACTGCTGGATGGTTCGCCCACCACACACCAGTCGACTTTCTGACCTCTCCGGCGCAGCTCGTCGACCACCCGTGCAGTTCCGTCCACCGACGGACCCTCTTCGTCCGAGGTGATAAGAAATGCCAGTCTTGCGGCGGGTTTGCCATACTGGCCGACAAATCGCTCCGCGGCCGTGATCATGGCCGCGATGCTGCCCTTCATATCAGCGGCGCCACGCCCGTAGAGTATGCCGTCGCGGATAGTGGGTGTGAACGGCGGTGTGTCCCACTCGTTCAGCGGTCCGGTAGGAACGACGTCGGTATGACCTGCAAACACGAGGGTTTGCTCGCCGCTGCCATACGATGCCCACAGATTTGTCACTTCGCCGAAGTTCAGAGATTCGCAATCGAAGCCAATGCCGGTTAGCCGCTGGGCGAGGATTTCCTGGCATCCGCTATCCTCCGGCGTGACCGACTCGCGGGCGATGAGCTCGCAAGCCAGCGACAGAGTCTGTGAGGTACCGGCGCTCACGTGCCGCTGGTCAGTTGCGCATCGATAGCATCACGCAACCGTGTCAGTGTCGAATTGTCCAGCGGCCGATTGTGTTTGTCGGAAACGAAAAACACATCCTGCGCGCGCTCACCGACCGTCATCACGCGCGCGTTATGCACGCGCAAACCACATTCTACGAACGCGCGGCCGATCTTGGACAGCAACCCGGGCGCGTCGGGCGCGATTATCTCCAGTGGCGTGACATCGCCCCGTTGTTCGTCGGTGCGCCGGATCTCCAGGGGCACGTCGAAGTGCTTCAAGCGGCGCGGGGGGCGCCGAATGACCACGCTTGGCAGGTCGTCCGGATTGCGCAATGCAAGCTGCAAGGCCTGTTGGATTTCCTGCACGCGTAACCCGTCGGAGATTATCTCGCCGCTGTTTTCCAGTATCAGGAATGTGTCCACCGCCCAGCCGGACTCCGAGGTTACGATCCGCGCATCGACGATGTCCGTACCCAGTCTGTCCAGCACCGCGGTAACCAGCGCGAACAGGTTGTCGTGATCGGCGACGAATACGAAAACTTCGGTGCTGCCGCGCTGGGTTTCCTGGCGTATTGCCACCAGCGGTTCGCCCACCACGTGGCGGGACATGATTACCCGGGTATGCCAGGCGACTTCGTCGGCGCTGTGACGTAGGAAGTAGCCGTCACCGAAGTCGGCCCAGATATTGTGGGCTTCGCTCATTGACACGCCAGCATCCTCCATCAGTTGCGTCGCAGCCTGCTTGATTTCGCGCAAACGATCTTCCGCGTCTATCGGGTTGTCCAGACCGCGCTGCAGCGTATGCACGGTCTTGTGATACAGATCCTGGAGCAGGTTGTCTTTCCAGGAGTTCCACAGTTCCGGATTCGTCGCGCGAATGTCGGCAACGGTCAGCAAAAACAGGTGGTTGAGCATATCGATCGACGAGACTTCGCTGGCGAACGCGTGGATAACCGCCGGATCGCTCAGGTCTTTACGTTGCGCGGTTACCGACATCAGCAAGTGTCTGGCGACCAGCCATTCGGCCAGGCGCACGTCGTGAGCGTCCAGGCCGTGCTGCTCTGCGAATTCGCGCACATCTATCGCGCCCAGTTCGGAATGATCGCCGCCGCGTCCCTTGGCAACATCATGAAACATGCCGGCAATATAGAGCACTTCCGGCTTGTCGATAGTCCCGAAAACTTCCGAACAAAGTGGCAGCTCCGCTTGGTGCTCGGCGATCGCCAGGCGTCTAAGATTGCGGATAACGAATAACGTATGCTCATCGACCGTATAGATGTGGAAGAGATCGTATTGCATGCGCCCGACAATGCGTTCGAATACCGGTAGATAGGCAGCCAGCACACCGTATCGGTTCATACGCCGCAAGTTGTGTGTAATGCCGTGCGGTTGGCGCAATATGTCCATGAACAGTCCGCGCGCCGTGCTGTCTGCGCGAAACCTTTCGTCGATCAAGTGCAGGTGGTCGCGTATCAGTCGAATGGTGCTCGCGCGTACATCCTCGATGTCCGGGTGCTGAGCGAGCAATAGGAATACCTCCAGCAGGGCAGGGGGACATTCCTCGAAGACTTTGGCGTGCGCGACATCGAGAAATCCTTTGCGAACCACGAAACGTTCGTTGACCGGTTGCGCCTGTTCTGCTTCGTACTCGTGCAGCAGGCTTTCCTTCAGCGATTGCAGAAGCACTTCGTTCAATCTTTGCAGGCGCATCACCGTACGGTAATAGCGTTGCATGAACTGTTCTATCGCCATGTTGTTCGTATCGTCGAGATAACCGAAGGCGTGCGCAAGATCGCGTTGCAGATCGAACAGCAGCCGGTCCTCGCAACGGCCCGCAATTTGATGGAGCAGAAAACGAACCTGCCAGAGAAACCGCCGGCCCTGCCTCAGGGTGTGAAACTCGGTTTCGGTCAGTAGACCCTGGTCGATCAGTTCGCCGCTCTTTTCGGTGCCCAGACAGCGCTTCGCAACCCATAACAGCGTCTGGATGTCGCGCAGACCACCGGGGCTTTCCTTGACGTTGGGTTCGAGCTTGTACGCGGTGTCGTGGAATTTTTCATGACGCGCCTGTTGCTCCTTGAGTTTGGCCTCGAAAAAATCGCGCGGTGGCCAGATTTTGTCCGGCCCGCTTGCCGCATGCATTGCTTCGTAGATCGAGCCGTCGCCGGCCACCAGCCGCGTTTCCATCAACGTAGTGGCGACGGTCAGGTCGCGCTCGGCCTCGTGGGCGCACTCTTGCGGGGTGCGCACACTGTGGCCGAGGTTGAGTCCGGCATCCCATAAATAGGTGAGAAACTGCTCTATGCAAGACGCATAGCGTTGTTCACCGTCTTCGGCCAGAAGAATCAGGAGATCGATGTCGGAGTGAGGATGCAACTCACCGCGCCCGTAGCCGCCCACGGCCACCAGGGCTATACCGTCACCTGCGCCGATAAGTCTCAGCCATACATCGCGCAGCAACTCATCGACCATGCGGGCACGCATGCGGATCAAGTCGTCGGATCTGGTGCCGGCTTTGTAGGCACGAAATAAAGCTGCGTCGCCTTTTGCCAGCGCATGGTGCAGCGACTTGGGATCGCTGCTGGTGCGCTCGGCGGACGCGTCTGGCGGGTTGGCGCTACCGGACTGTGTCGAATCCGGCGCTATAACGTGTCGCCTTCGCGCAGTGTCAGGACTTCGAACGAATCGTGGGTTACCAGGATCGTATGCTCCCACTGAGCGGACAGACT
>Ga0224508_10004365_pt1 | contig 11566 bp, 13 predicted proteins | sample SF_Jan12_sed_USG_4_FD_170157 | JGI IMG/M metagenome (GOLD analysis project Ga0224508, IMG submission 170157) | Sediment microbial communities from San Francisco Bay, California, United States - SF_Jan12_sed_USGS_21 | ecosystem: Environmental > Aquatic > Marine > Sediment | place: USA...
CTTCTCGGGGGGTCGCTCGAGCCCGTCGAGGCCGAAATGAAGGACCCGGACAGCGGGGCTGGCCAGCCACGGACGCTTGCCCGTGACCAAGGCCTCGATGATCTGTTGCTCGCTCGGCGCGAGCGCGACGATCGGAGGGTCGAAGTCGGCAGTGGCGATCTCTTCGTCGTCGACCATGGTCGGTTCGACCTCGACGGCCGTGTTGCCCCGGTTGGACACGACGACGCTGAACGTGGTTCGTTTGCCACCCGAGGCCAGCGCGGGTTCGAGCTCGAATCCGATGTCGACGACCGGTTCGACCTCGAGGGCCAGTTGTGTGAGGGCGAACTCGGTCGGATCGTTGAGCGATGTCACCTGGATCGCGAGATCGCGACGTCCGGAGGGGTAGTCGCGAGGGATTGCGAGCGTCACGGTCAGCGACCGGGTCTGATCGGGGAACAGCGAGAGCGCGTCGTGCTGGGTGGTGACCCACGACGGGTCGACACCGAGCATGCTGACCCGGTACGCCGAGATGACCGTTGTGTCGTTGTGCACGATGACCTCGAACGACACCTTCTGGCCCGGCTGGGTGGTCAACAGGGTCGGGGCGACCTCAGCGTGCATGCTCAGAGACCGATGTCGGCGGTCTGTGTCTCGCCGGCGGCGAGCTCGACGAGGCGGACGAACGGATCGCCCGTCGCAGGGACGACGGTGACGGTGTACGAGCCCGGTGCGAGGTTGTTGAAGCGGTAGGTGCCGGTGTCGGATTCGGTGGTGGTCGACAGCACGGTCTGGCCGTCGCTCAGCTCGACGCTGAGGCCGCCCGTGGGGTCGCCGCCGACGGTGACGACCCCTTGGATCGTGCCGACCGATCTGGCCATCGTGACGTCGACGCCGGCGGTGGGCCCGCCGCTCGCCAGCGTGACCGATCGGGTCTCGGTGTTGAATTCGGGGAGGCTGAACGTGACGGTGTAGGTGCCGGGTGTCGGAATGTCGGCGATCGTGTAGGTCCCGGGCGCGCCTGCGCTCAGCGTGGCCGCCTGGGCGACGAAGCCGCCACCGGACACCGTGACTGTGACGCCGTCCAACGTGTTTCCCTGCGCGTCGCGTGCCGTGCCCGAGATCTGCCCGTTGCCGCCGACGAGCACGGCGTCGAACCCTGTGCGGGCCTGGCCCGGAGCGAGGTCGACCGCCTGGGTCTCGGTGGTGAACCCCTCGAGCTCGAAGGTGATGACGTAGGTGCCCGGGGTCTCGAGCTCGCCGAAGAGGTAGGTGCCGATGCCGCCACCCGATGTCGGCGTGGTGGTCTCGAGCACGGTCTCACCGCGGGTCAGGACGACCGTGACACCGCCGAGTGCGACGGTGCCGTCGGTGACCGTGCCGCCGAGCGATCCTTCCGCGGCCGACAGCTTCACCGTGTTCAACAGCTTGAGCTCGCCGCCGCCGAGCGGTTCGATGACCGCACGGCTGCGGAACTCAGCCGAGGTGTAGGTGATCTCGTAGTTGCCGGGGGTGGGCAGCCCGGTGAGGAAGAACTGCCCGTCGGGTGAGGCGACGGTCTCGAAGGTCTGGTCGAGGGTCGGCTCGCGCACGGTGAGGGTGACCACCGGCGGTGATCCACCCTCGACCTGGTCGGCGATCACCGTGCCTTCGAATCCGCCGAGCTGGCCGTCGACGACGGCCGGAAGGTCGAGCTCGCCCACGGGTGGCAGGTCCTGCGCTTCGGCCGAGTCGATCCCCGTCGCGGCGGGGTACCAGCTCTCGACGAACCCCGGCCCGCTGAATCGGAGCCGGTAGATACCGGGCAGTAGTCCGGCGAGCTCGTAAGCGCCGGAGTCGTCGCTGGCGACGGATGCGACCAGCAGCGGGCCCTCGCGCGTGTTGCGGTATGCCTCGACCGTGAGTCGCGGCACGCCTTCCCCGGTCGTCTCGGCCGTGAGCGCGCCCTTGATGGTGCCGGCGATCGACGCGAGGTCGATCTCGGATTTGTCGCCCGGTCCTTCCTCGACGCCGGCAGCGGTGTTCTGGATGACGCCGTCTCCGTCGACGTCGACAGCACCCGGAGCGAACGACTCGGGCACCGCCTTCAGCTCGTTGGACTCGTCGAGCAGGTTCCGGATGACGAACGTGAATATCAACGCCCACAGCGCGACGATGCCCGCGAGGATCAAAACGGTGAGAAAGCCCCTGGCGACGACCGGCTTCTGCGTGAAGCTGGTCGTCTGCTCGAGCGCGTGTTCGCCGCCGTTCGCCTGCACGATGACCTGCCGTGTGGCCGGTGTGCCGAAGAACGGACGGCGACCCTGGAGCTTTATCGTCGCGACGCTCGTCTCGCCCGGCCCGACGACCAGCGCCGGCGGGCTGATGTCTGCCTGGAGGGCCCGAACCGTGTCGGCGGCGGTGATCCCGAGCTCGATCTGGCGGTTGCCCCGGTTCTCGACGGCGGCTCTGAGCGTTGTCTTCTTGCGGCCGACCACACGGCGTGGTGTGACCTCGAGCCTGGCCTCTTCGGCCGGCGCGACATCGAGGACCACCCGGTCCATCGAGGCATCGGAGGCGTCGATGGTCGACCGGATCTCGATGGCGATCGTGTGGCGGCCCGCTGGATAGGTGCGGGGCAACGTCAGCTGGAGGTCGATGCGTTCCGACGTGTCGGGGAACAGCGAGATGATCTCGATCGGCAGCTCGACCCAGGCCGGGTCGATGCCGACAGCGCGCGCAGTAACGCCGTCGATGACCGACCCGGTGTTGTAGACCTCGACGGAGATGGTTGCCGTGCGCCCCGGGGAGATCTCGATGAATGGGGTGAGCAGTTCGGTGCGCACGTCAGGTGAGCCGCACGCCGCCGCTCTCGGGAACCGTCACGGTTCGGGGCGGGTCGGTCTCGACGACGATCTCGTCGCCCACCTTCGCCCGGACCAAGAAGTTGCCCGCATCGTTGACCTTGGTTGCCCCTCGTGGCGATCGGACAACGGCTCCGACCGCTTCGGGAAGCTTGATCTCGCCGGCGACCCGACGAGTGGTCGACCCGGCGCCCGGGTCGCGCATGTTGGCGACCGACAGCCCGAATTCCTCGGTCGGCGCGGCCAGCTCGCGTGGATCGGAGGCCGGGATCGGCAGCGTGAGCGTGATCTCGATGCCCGGCTTGAGCTGGCCGTCGAGGGCCTTCCAGAGGTCGGTCTGGACCCGGTCGGCCGAACTGGGTGTGCTCATCGTGGGTTCGCCGAACATCACGAGCTCGCCGGTGAGGTACTCGGCGGGGAGCACACGCGCGCCGAGCAGGGTTCGCAGCAGGGCGCCGAGGAGCTGATGCTCGTCACTGTGCTCGGATGTCCACGCCGTGACGAGATACCGGAACTCGACCGGGATCGGCGCCCAGGTCTCCATCATCTGACCGTTGACCTCGCGGCGCGCGAATCCCGACTCGGCCCGCAACGTGGAACGGGCGATGTCCCAGAGGAAGAGGTTCACCGTGGGCCGGTTGAGCTGCGCCGCCCACTCCTTGTCGGGCGCCTCGAACGAGACGTCGATCTCCTGGGATCCGAGGGGCACCTGGGCCCGCAGGAACGATTCGATGCTTTCGTCGAGGAGGTGCAGCATGCGGGTCCGGGTCGGCGGTGAAGAGGTGATCTGGTCGCGGCCGACCGGCACAATTCCACCCGGCCCCGATCCGACCGATCGTAATGCACCGGTTGACCACTTTCGGTGAGGGTCGCGCCCGGCCCCGATAGGGTCGGAGCCATGTCGCCGTCGAGATACGACCGTCGTCGCCAGCGTCTGAGAGTGGCGATCGTCATCTTCATGGTGGTCGCGATGTTGGCGCCGATCCTGGCCGTGGCCCTCATCGCGATCGACAGCTGATCAGCTCGTCTCGAGCCGCACCATCACCTTGCCCTGGTTCGCGCCGGTGAACAGTCGCTCGAGCGCGGCCGGCGCGTTGTCGAGCCCGTCGATGACGTCGGTCCGGTAGGTCAGCTCGCCGCCCATGACCCAGCCGGCGAGCTCGAGCATGGCCTCGGCGGCCCGGTCGAGGTAGTCCAGGATGATGAACCCCTCCATGCGACCGCGGTTCGCGATCAACGTGGCGAGGTTGGCGGGGCCGGGACGAGGTGTCTCGTCGTTGTACTGCGCGATCGCACCGCACAAGACGATGCGACCCCGGAGCGCGAGGTTGCCGATGGCGGCTTCGAGGATGTCGCCGCCGACGTTGTCGAAGAACACGTCGACGCCGTCAGGGCAGGCGGCCGCCATGGCCACGGCGACATCGTCGGTCCGGTAGTTGATGGCGGCGTCGAATCCGAGCTCCTCGGTGAGCCACGCGCACTTCTCGTCGGACCCGGCGATGCCGACCACCCGACAGCCCTTGATGCGGGCAATCTGGCCCACGACCGAACCGGTCGCGCCGGCCGCCCCCGAGACAAGCACCGTTTCTCCGGCCACCGGCCTGCCGACATCGAGCAGCCCGAAATAGGCCGTCAGGCCGGTGACGCCGTAGACGCTCAGCGCGGCCTCGGGTTCCACACCGTCGGGGACGACCTGGCTTGCCGCATCCATGACGGCGTACTGCTGCCATCCGGTCATGCCGAACAGAAGCGAGCCGACGGGGTAGTCGTCGTTGTTCGACTCGATCACCGTCCCGAGCCCGCCACTGCGGATGGGCGCGCCGATCTCTATGGCGGGGAGGTAGGTGTCGTGTGCCATCCAGCCTCGAATCGTCGGGTCGATCGACAGCCAGCGGACCTCGACCAACATCTCGCCCGGTCCCGGCGTGGGGATGTCGACGTCGTCGGCCCGAAAGCAGCTGTCGGTGACGGCACCGACCGGACGTTGCGCCAGTGTGATGCGGTGGTTCGTTTCAGCCATGGCCGAACCCTAGGGGTGATCGGCGGAGTCCGTCGGCCGACGGTCCCGCCGGCGACCGGTCGCGTCAGGTCGCCTCGATGCGCGTGTCGAGGCCCCGGATCGCCGCCGCGACGGTGGCGGCATGCTCGCCCTCGTGCATGGCGTGATCGCCGCCGGCGACGACGTCGAGCGTTGCGTGCGCGAGCTTGGCCTCGAGGTACTGCATGCCGCCGATCAGCTGGGCATTGTCGGCGTCGCCGACGAGCAGGGCCACGGGCAGGTCGATGTCCGCCAGGCCCTCGATGACCGACGCGTCGTGTTGCAGATTCATCTCGGCTGCCTGGGGCGCCACGCCGAAGCGGTGCGCGTTGCGTTCGGATCGATCGTTCCAGGCTTGTCGTTTCTCGGCGTCGCGAAAGCCGGGACCAGTGGCCATGATCGCCAGAGCCGCCGCCCGACCGGGTCGCGAGACCGCCCATGCGAGCGTGAGGTAGCCGCCGAGGGAGTGGCCGGCCAGGATCGGCGACTCGTGGCAGCCGGCGACGATGTCGTCGAGGTCCTCGAGCACCCGGTCGCGTTCGTAGGCGGCCCGGTCGGCGAAGACCTCGCTGTCGCCATGGCCCGGGAGGTCCCAGGTGATCACGGTGTGGTCGGCCGAGAGGTCGGCGGCGACGGAGTCGAAGGTGTGTCGGGTCGCTCCGATGCCATGGGTGAACACCACCGGTCGCCCCGAACCCCTCGTCTCGACATGGACGCGCATCGGGGCGAACACTACTGGGGTGGTTTCGTAGACTCGGGCCATGCCGTTTCGCACGATCATCGAACCGTTCAAGATCCACAGCGTGCAGACGGTCGAGTTCCCGAGTGCCGAACGTCGCCGGGACGCCATGGTCGATGCCGGATACAACGTCTTCGGGCTGCATTCCGAGGACGTGATCATCGACTTGTTGACCGACTCGGGAACCGGCGCGATGTCGACCCAGCAGTGGGCCGGGATGATGCTCGGCGACGAGTCCTACGCCGGCAGCACGTCGTTCCGTCGCTTCGAGGAAGCGGTCAACGACATCACCGGCTTCTCGGAGGTCATCCCCACCCACCAGGGGCGCGCGGCCGAGCGCATCTTGTTCCAGGTCCTGGTGAGCGAGGGTGATGTCGTTCCGAACAACACCCACTTCGACACCACGAGGGCGAATGTCGAGTTCCAGGGGGCCGAGGCGCGAGACCTCGTCCGGGCCGAGGGAACCGACCCCGAGGTCGTGTTGCCGTTCAAGGGAGACATGGACATCGATGCGCTGCGCGCCACCATCGACGAGGTCGGCGTCGACCGGGTCCCGTTGGTCATGATGACGGTCACGAACAACTCGGGCGGCGGTCAGCCGGTCTCGATGGCGAACCTGCGTGCAGTCAGGGCGGTGTGCGACGAGCACGGCCTGCCCTTCTACCTCGACGCCGCGCGGTTCGCCGAGAACGCATGGTTCGTCAAGATCCGTGAGGACGGCTACGCCGACAAGACTCCGAAGGAGATCGCACAGGAGATGTTCGCCATCGTCGATGGTTGCACCATGTCGGCGAAGAAGGACGGTCTGGCGAACATCGGTGGGTTCCTGGGTCTTAACGACCCCGAGGTGGCCCGTGACTGCCGGAACATCCTGATACTCACCGAGGGGTTCCCCACCTACGGCGGATTGGCCGGCTACGACCTCGAGGCCATCGCCGTCGGGCTGCACGAGGTCCTGCAGGAGGAATACCTCCGGTACCGGATCAGATCGACCGAGTACCTGGCCGAGAAGGTCATGTCCGCCGGTGTGCCGATCGTCCGGCCCGCCGGTGGCCACGCCGTCTACATCGATGCCAGGGCGATGCTTCCCCACATCCCACCCCACGAGTACCCCGCGCAGGCGCTGGCCATCGAGCTGTACCTCGACGGTGGGGTCCGCGGCGTCGAGATCGGCACGGTCATGTTCGGGCGGGCCCGGCCGAACGAGTCCGATGAACCCGCGGCGATGGACCTCGTCCGCCTGGCCGTGCCGAGACGGACCTACACGCAGAGCCACATCGACTACGTCGGGGAGGTGGTGGTCGACGTGGCCGAGCGGGCCGAGCATCTCCGTGGCTACCGCATTACCGAGCAGGCCCCGTGGCTCCGGCACTTCACGGCGCGATTCGAACCGCTCTAGGCACGACGTTCGGCCACCTCGGTGCGGCCCCGGTGCCGGCTCATTCGAGGAGCATGTCGATGGCCGCTCGCACGACATCGGGTTCGGTGTGGGTGCTGAGGTGAGCCCCGTCGATCGACAGCGACGGCCAGCCGCGTTCCTCGGCTGTCGCGTACTCCTGCTCGTAGGCGGCTGACAGCTTCAGGTACCGACACGGCCAATCCGTCCAACCGGATGGGACCGGCACATCCTCGTCGTACAGGCCGCGGGGTAGCCGGGGCATGTCGGCGGCGAGCGTCCTGCGGTCGACGCGATCCGGCAGGACCTGCTCGACGACGTGGCCGGGCCACCATTCGAGCCACGGCAACAGGACCCCGTCGACGGTCTTCGAATCGAGCAGGTCGGCCATGGCATCGCTGGTTCGGTGCGGCCCATCGTCGGGTGGGATCACGGCGTCGACGAAGACAAGCGCCGCGAGGTCGTCGATCGCTGCACCGATTGCGGGGAGGAACGCACCTGCACCGGAATGAGCGACGACGGCTGTCGGCCCGTGGAGCCTGGCGCCGGCCGCGACGGCGATCTCGATGAAGGTCTCCCAGCGCACGGGCGACGCCCGGGTCGCCGACGTGAGGTCGGGCAGCGCAACGGCCCGTCCGGCCGTGCGACAGACCTGTGCCAGACGTCGAAGGCTGGACGGTCCGACGAGCGGGCTGTGGACGAACAGGAGGGACGGTGTCATTTCGGTCGGCTCGGAATCGGCGAGAACCGGACGTCAGCGACCGGGTGCGGAACGGTTGCGCAGGAATGCGCCGATGTTGGCGGCCGCATCCTTCACGGGCTGGATCTCCTCCCAGGTGCCACCGATGAACGGCCGGGTGCGGACGGGCTCGAACAGCTCCGTCGAGCCGTCGTCGGCCCGGAGACCCTCGGTCACCGACCACCGGCGAAGTGAGCGGTCGCGAGCCGCCACGATGTCGATGCCCTCGCTCCGGGCGTCATCGTCCATTCGGGCCGCAACCGTGAACATGGCGTCCCAGGTGAGGTCTCGCTCCATCGCTCCATTCTGCCGAAGTCGTCACTGCGTTGCGGGACCGGTCGGACTGTCAGCAGTCGGGGCGCTTCGGCGGGCGGAGCATCGCGGCCGCGATCGTCTCGACGATCTCGGGAGATTCGTTCCACACCGGGTCATCGGGGCGGGGATGGTGGAAGACGATGTCGGTGAAGCCCAGCTCCTCGTAGCGGCCGGCGAAGTCGGTGAAGGCCTCGATGCTGCGCAACGGCTTCGCCTCGGTGTTGCCGATCAGGTAGATCCGGTCGAGCGACCCGGGGTCTCGTCCGAGCGCCTCGCAGTGGGACTCGAGGCTGTCGCGCTGGGACAGGACGACGCGCTCGGTCCCAGCCTCGGACAGCTCGCCATACGAGGTGTCGCCGTAGGTGATCCAGGCGTCGGCCAGCTCGGCGACGAGGCGGAGCGTGCGCGCTCCGCCGGCGGCAACGGCGAGCGGCAGGCGAGGCTGCTGGACGCATCCCGGCAGGACTCGTGCGTCGTTGATCTCGTACCAGTCGCCCCGATGATCGGTGACGGACCCGCGGAGGAGGCCGTCGAGGAGCCGGGCGAGCTCCTCCAGTCGGTCGACCCGCCGAGCCGGATCGAGTGGATCCTGGCCGAGCACCGATGCGTCGAAGCCCGTGCCGCCCGCCCCGAGACCGAGGGTCAGACGACCGTCGGACAGGTGATCGATGGTCATCGCGTCCTTGGCCAGCAGCAGGGGATGGCGGAGGTTGGGGTTGGAGACCATGGTGCCGAGGCGGATCGACTCCGTCCGTTGGGTGAGACCGGCCAGCCACGGATGCGTCGCGTGCCACGGCCGGTCCTGGTAGCGCTGCCAGGACAGATGGTCGTACACCCAGACGTGGGAGTACCCGAGGGCCTCGAGCCGCTGGACCCTCGCGACCGTCTCGGGCCACGGATCGGTCGGCAGCAACAGCACGCCGACTCTCATGGCCGGGCCGCCACCTCGTGGGGGCGGTCCCCGGCATGATCGCTGACCGGATCCCCCACTACGGCTCGATCACGATCCAGCCGCGGCGTTGGAGCTCGGCGGCGAGCTGATCGGTTGGCAGACCGCGAATCTTCTGCTCGGCGGTGGAGAGCCGTGCAGACGGCTTCGGCACGACCGGTGTGGTTCCGTCGTGCTCGGCCTCTTCGAGCTGGTCGATGAAGGCCGTCGCCTCGTCGCGGGTGAACTTGCCGCCGGCCTGGCGCTGGGTGAATCCCATCGGGCCGCGTGCGTCGCGGAAGTCGACGTGGCCGGCGTTCTGCAGAAGGGTGAGCAGCGCTGCCACCTGCCGGGCCGAAGCCGGCGGACCTGATGACTGACCGAATGCCATCAGGTTTCGAGGGTGGTCTTCATCCGGGCGAGGGTCTGCTTCATGCCCTTCACCATGCCCTTCTCCCGCTGACCGAGCATGCCGTACACGTACTTCTGCCAGCCGACGTAGGGCTCGTGGCCGAACGACTCGGTCACCGATGTGGCGCCATCGCGTTCGGTGAGCTCGTAGCGCCATGTGGTGTGCCCTTCGGCGACGAACTCGAAGACCCGGTCGGGCGTGCACTCGGTGATCTCGGATGTGGTCGTCCACCTCTTGAGCGTGAGCGGTCCGAGGCAGGCGGCGTTGTCACCCTCGAACTTCGCCCCGACAGCCGGTCCGGTGGCGGGGTCGAGCCAGCGTCCTCCGGTGCACTCGGGACTCCATTCGCCCATGCGTGTGATGTCGGTGATGGCGTCGAAGACTTCCGACGCCGGGCGGTTGATGACGATGCTCGCGGATCCCTCGGCCATGTGAGTGTTCTAGCGGCTGAACCGGGGCGATGGAGTACCGAAGCGGAGATCGTCGTCGTCGGCGTCCGGGTTGGCGACGAGCACCTCGCACTCCATCTGGTCGGGGTCGCGGAAGAAACAGCTCAGCTTTCGACCGAACTCGGTGACCACGCCATCCGTCGCGCCGGCCGAGATCAGCCGATCCCGGATCTCGCCGAACGTCGTCAGGTCGGCGGCGTGGAGACCGATGTGGTCGATGCGGCCCCGGCCGAACATCGGAGTCTGGCGTTCGGCTTGCGTATTGTCCTCGATCTCGAAGACGTTCAGCTCGGTGGTGGGTCCGATGTTCAGGACGATCATCCGCGGTCCTCCCGGGAACTCCGGGCCGTCTCGTTCGACGGTGGCTCCGAAGATGTCGACGTAGAACTGCTTCAGTCGATCACCGTCGTTGGTGATGGTGGCGACGTGGTCGATGCCGGCGAGCAACACGAGGAGGCCTCAGTTCATGTTCGGGGAGTCAAGTATGTCGGAGGGCAGGCTTCTCGAACCAGTGGTGGGCGAAGGGCTCGTCGTTGAAGGCCTCGACCTCCTCGTAGCCGGCCGACCGGTACAGACCGATCGCCTCGGTGAGTGCCCGGTTGGTCTCCAAGCGGAGGATCGCCACGCCCCGTTCATACGCTCGATCTTCCAGTTCGTGCAGGAGTCGACGACCGAGCCCGAGTCCTCGCGCTGATTCGGCGACCCACATCCGCTTGATCTCCGCCGGTCCGGTGCCGCGGAGCTTGAGCGCGCCGCATCCGACCGGCTCGTCCCGCAGGCGGGCAACGAGCAGGATGCCTGCGGGTTCGGTGAGCTCGGCCGCGTCAGCGGAGATGCTCTGTTCCGGGTCGAACCCGGAGTCGAAGCGGCGATCGAGCTCGGCGAAGTACGAGCCGATGCAGAATCGCGCCACGTCGCTCGACGGGTCCTCGACGTCGATGTGGACGAGCCCGGCGGTGAGAAGGTGTTCGACGACCCTGGCGGCATCGACCAGTCGAGAACGTTGCCTCGAGTCGAGCAGGGATCGAGCGAGATCATCGCTTCGACGGTCGAGCAGCGCCCGTTCCGCCCGCCCGGCGCGCGTCGGCCGTACCCGCCTCACCCGCCTGTCGGAGGGGGCCGGTGTGACATCGACGAGCCCTTCTCGTTCGAGTGATCTCAGCAGCCGGCTGAGGTAGCCGGAGTCGAGGCCGAGGCCGGAGCGAAGAGTGCGAACATCGGCGCCGTCCGCCCCCACCTCCCACAGCAGCCGGGATGCTCCGAGCGGACGATCCCGCGACAGGTACCAGTCGTCGAGCGCGCCGATGCGCTCGGTGACCGTGCGATTGAAGCTGCGGATCGCGTCGATCTCCGTTCCCGTCATTTCTCAGACTTCAGTCAGAGAACATGGTCCTGATGAAACGCGGTCGGGGGCTTGCGCCCAGGCCGGTGAGTCGACTACGGTCGAACATACGTTCGATCAACCGAGTATCGACGGGTTGACACCTCGATGGTCGAGCGGCTCGCAGCCAACAGCTGCCCCAGGTTCTGAACTTCCCCACGCTGCCGCCGTTCGGCGCGGCAGCCGAGGTCGAGGGAGATGAATGTGGTGGTCGGCACGGTGACATCGACATCGACATCGACAGCGCACGAGCGACTCGCTGAGCTCGAGGCCGACCTCGAGGCCCTCGCCGGCACCGACTGGGCCGGAGTCGACAACTCAGATCTGGGTGAGCTCGTCCTGGGGAT
>Ga0224508_10004366_pt1 | contig 11563 bp, 9 predicted proteins | sample SF_Jan12_sed_USG_4_FD_170157 | JGI IMG/M metagenome (GOLD analysis project Ga0224508, IMG submission 170157) | Sediment microbial communities from San Francisco Bay, California, United States - SF_Jan12_sed_USGS_21 | ecosystem: Environmental > Aquatic > Marine > Sediment | place: USA: California...
CATCATCAAGTACGACCTGGCCCGTCGTCTGCAACATCTCCTCGTTTTCGCGCCAGAATTTTTCGCTGCTGTCCGATGCATTCGGGCTTCTAAGCCATTCGATCTGCAGCGCATTCCGGCCCTTCATCGCCGCCCAGGTCGAGGTGGCGACGACAGCGACGCCGCTCGCCAGAACAAGGTACGGCGCGCCGGGCTCCGGCCCATCGATTTCGAACACGTCGAGCACGCCATCAATTTGCCGCGCTTCGGAATCATCGAATGACTTTACACGGCCATTGAGTACCGGCGAGCGTGCGATGACCGCGAAACGCATATCGGGTTGAACGGTATCGATGCCGTACATTGCTTTGCCCGTCACGATATCGCGAGCATCAATCGTCTTTTGTTGGGTGCCGACAATCCGGTAATCATCAACATCCTTGAGGGGCGGGCTCTCGTCGGGCAAGTCGAGTTGTGCGGCATCGGCAACAAGCTCGCTATAAGGAATTTCTGTACCCAGTTCGCCGCAAGTGACAACACCGGGCCGGGTGGTGCATTGATGTTCGGGTACGCCGAGTCTCGCGGCGGCAGCTCTTATCAGCTGCTGACGCGCGGTTGCGCCGACCTGGCGCATGTAATCCCAATTCTCCGTCAGGCCGGTACTACCGCCCACACCCTGTCCGCCATACTTCCAGGCGTAGCCTTCGGCGGTCTTGATAATGCCAAGAGGCATTTGTCGAATGCTGACCTTAGCCCATTCAACGTCCAGCTCCTCGGCCACGAGCATGGGCAGAGCAGTACGCACGCCCTGGCCAATCTCCGGCTGGTTGCTGCCAATGACGACGCTCCCATCGGCCCCAATTTCTATAAAGAAGCCGATCATGCGCTCGCTGTCGCCGCTCGCAGAAGCAATTGCCGGCAGACCCAGAACGAGACCGCCGGCAACGCTGGTTCCCGCAATCAGGAATTGCCGGCGGCTAAGCCCAATTTCATTAATGCGCGCGCTCACTGGTCGTCTCCCGCTGCCGTCAGTTCCGCCGCACGATGAATTGCCTTGCGAATTCGCGGGTAGGTGCCACAGCGACAGATATTGGTCATGTTTTTGTCGATGTCGTCGTCGCTGGGCCGGGGGTATTTTTTCAGAAAATCGGCGGTTGCCATGATCTGACCGGCCTGGCAATAGCCGCATTGCGGCACGTCGAACTCCAGCCAAGCCTGCTGCACAGGGTGTAACCGGTCGTCAGAATCAGCGAGTCCTTCGATCGTTGTAATCGACCGCCCGTCGGCGGCCGCAACGGTCACGACGCAGGATCTTCGCGCCCGACCGTCAATGTGGACCGTGCACGCTCCGCACACCCCGGTACCGCAGCCGAACTTGGTGCCAGTCAGGTTCAGGTGGTCGCGAATGACCCAGAGTAATGGAGTATTGGACTCGCCATCGAACGAGACGCGCTTAGAGTTAATGTTGAATGCAGCCATTTCTCCGTCCCCTTCTTCGTTGTTCTCGCGGCGATGAGCTCGCCCGTGCCCTTCTATTGACCGATACCATCTTATTAGGTTTCCCGCATTGTCGCACTTGCCTTTTTGGCAGTGCCCATGCACGGTACCAACCTTCGTCGGGCTATCAACCAGGGCGACCGACCATGGCTGAGACAAACGACACGTTCGAGCGGCTCGTTCGGCCACACTTCGACCGGCTTTATCGTCTTGCGTGGCGTCTGGCCGGCGGTAAAGCCGATGCCGAGGACCTTTTTCAGGAGCTCCTCATAAAGGCCTACGGCAGACTCGACGAGCTCGTGAAGATCGACGAGCCCGGATCATGGCTCTGTCGCGTTATGTACAATCTGTTTATCGACGAGCGCCGCCGCTTCGCGCGGCGGCGCCTGCATACCGTTGAAGAAGGGCAGATGGCGGGCGACGGGCTTGCGGGAATTCCGGGCGTTGAAGATCCGCTGCTGGATCGGGAACGGTGGGAGAAGATTCGCGCACTTGACGCAGCCTTGTCCCAGCTTAGCGATGAACACCGCATCGTTGTGCTTTTACACGACACGGAAGGCTATAAATTGGAAGAAATACATGGCATTACCGGCATCCCGGTAGGAACTGTTAAATCGCGGCTACACCGTGCGAGGGTACGTTTGCGCGAAATTCTGACGCAAAATGGAACCTTTTCCTGACGCGAATCGTGTAAGAGATCATGTAGGACGAGAACATGCAGACCGAAGACACAGACAGGCAGGATCAGGAGATCCAGGCACTTTTAAAGGACTATCCGATGCCCCAGGCAACCGCCACCTTTTACGACCGGGCGCTGGCTCGCGCAACGCACGAAAGTACGCGCCGGCAGCGCAAGCGCTGGGTGATGACCGGATTTGCTTCGGCGGTCGCCGCCGGTCTGGCACTTTGGTTAATCGGCGGGTTTTTCCTGGCGACACCGATTCTGCCGGATGCGGACCCAGGCATCCCGGGCATCACGATGACCCTCGAGGAGCCGCGCACCGTCAACCTCATGTTTGCGTCGGCAACCGCACTCGACGCTGCGATGCTTACGGTGACGCTTCCCGATGGCATAGAGCTTGCCGGTTTTCCGGGACAGCGTGTAATCACCTGGCAAACCAGCCTGAGCAAAGGAAAAAATTTACTGCCGCTTGAGCTTATCGCCGTATCGCCCGTCGGCGGTGAGGTGCTTGCGCGACTCGAACACAAGGATCGTGACCGAACGTTTCGGTTGCGCATAGACGTGAGCTGATGGAGTAGTTCAATGAAACACCTATATATGTTTTTGGCGATTGCCGCGTTGACCCTGGTTGCTTTTTTCCCGGCGACCGTGCGCGCTGACGAATTGGATGATCTTGATGTCACGATGGAAGTGCTGGACGACGTTGCTGATCTCGATGACGCCATTTCCGAGATGCGCGGCCCGGATGATGATGATGTCGGCGAGGACGACTGGGCAGACGGTGAAGAGGAAGACGAGCCGGACGAGACAGATGACGAGTTCGATGAACGCTCCGACGAGGAAGACGAGCCGGACGACGAGTTCGATGAACGCTCCGACGATGAATCCGACGAAGACGACTTCGACGAAGACGAAATGGACGATGAATTCGAAGACGGCGACGACTTCGATGAAGACGAGCTCGAAGACGAAGACGACTTCGAAGACGGTGAAGACGTCGACGAAGACGAGTTTGAAGAAGACGACGAGGAAGACGAGGAAGATGGCGATGACGAGGCAGACGATGATGATGTTGTCGACTAGATAGCCCGTCGTCCGTCCGAAAGCGCTCGAAATCACTAAATACCCCCGTTTGTTGACCGTCCGGGGGTATTTTTTTGCACCACGTCATAGTTTTGACAGTGGCAATACCGTTACCCTTGCGACCTGACATAACGCTGTAGCGCATGACCTACATGGCAAAAAACATATTTCTCGCGGGCTCGCTCCTGCTTTTCACCGCTCTGGGTCTGTTGGCGCCGGACCAATCCGCGTCGGCTATGACCGCTGAACAGTATTTCCAGGACGGCAACCGGCTGTTTCGTGATGACCTGTACTGGGCGGCTCTGCTACGCTATCGCCAGGCTGCCGAGGAGGGCCTCGACTCGACAGTCTTGCACTACAACTCCGGCATAGCCCATTACCGAGCCATGCAACACATTCGTGCTCGTGAGTCATTGCAGAAGGCGCTTTCGGATCCCACCTTGCGCGTAGCCGCGCAGTACAACCTCGGCCTGAATGCCTATGCGGCAGGAAATACTGAAGAAGCATTGCGCTGGTTTCGCCTGGTCCGCGATCAGGCCACAAACAAGAAACTGCAGACCTTTGCGGTCGTGGCAATATCCAGAATTCGCGCCGCTGAAGAAGAACCGGACGCGTTTGAGCTCGGCGTTGCTAAACGCGAGAACGAAAGAGCTTTCGCAGACATCCAATTTCGTGCTCGTGTCGGGTTTGCCCACGACGACAATGTCTTCCGCTCCCCAGACCAGGCCTATATCGATTTTTCCGACAACACCCTGCCGCTCTTGATTCCCGAAGTTAAGAGTGGCGCGTATATGCCAGTGAGCCTGAGCGCCAAGTACAAAATCAACAGCCTGCCGTTTGAAGGCTTCTATGGCGCGTATCGGCTGGCGGGCCGCTACTACCAGGACGAGGATCTGGACAACGCTAACGAATACATCCACGAAGCGAGCTTCGGCAGTGAGTACAGCCGCACCGAAGGTCTCAGAAAACGTGATGTTTCCAGCGCGTTCACGATCGCTCAGCACGATGAAATCTATTACGACCCCGATAACGGCAGCAGCCGTATTGTGGACGGTGTGGACATAGATGACCGCATGAACTACCTCCGCTACGGGCCTCAGCTGTCGTTGCGGCAGGCGTACGAACGACTATCCGTCGGCGTCAAGCTCAAAGGACAGCTGTGGGATTACGAGGAAACCGGCGTCGTGCCTGAGTACGACCACGAGTATTATCTCGTCAACCTGTATGGACAATTCAAGTTCGCGCCAACATCGCTGTTGCGCTTAAAGGCTGAGTACTACAGTCGACGTTTCGGCGAGCGGCCCTCCTATGACCTCGACGGGCAGCAACGCTTCGGCAACCCCGACGTACGCTATGACTATCTCTCGTTCGGGCTCCGGGCGCGGCAGCGCGTTACGGCCAGCATGTGGTTCGGCTGGGAGGTTGAGCGCACGGAGCGCACTGACGAGTACGTCGGCTACAACGATTACACGCGTTACGACTACCGCTTCGAGTTCCACTGGGCGCCCGGCGATCGCTTTGACCTGGAGCTGAATGCCGCATACCGTGATTACGATTACTCCAACGCCTTCGCGTTCCACGAGCCCATCATCGGCCGGAAAATACAGGAATCTTCTGACGCCAGCATCATCGGTACCTATCGCGTGACCCGGCAATTGAGCCTCGTCGGCGAAGCCCGGTTTGACGAGACCATCTCGAACGACTTTCGCATCCAGTACGAGCGCTTCCAGTACATTCTAGGGGTGCGCTGGGAACGGTAATTCTCTGCTAGACTTGCCGGCTTCGAATTCCCGCGACGGTCTATCCGCTCCTGGCTCCCAATGGATGTCACGCCAATCCTCGATAATCTGAATGACGCGCAGCGCCAGGCCGTCACTGCGCCTGCGGAACCGACCCTCGTCATTGCCGGTGCGGGCAGCGGTAAGACCCGCGTGCTCGTCCATCGGGCGGCGTGGCTCATCGATGTCGAAGGTCTGTCTCCGCAAAGCCTGCTTGCCGTGACGTTCACGAACAAGGCCGCCGCCGAGATGCGTGGCCGTATCGAAACGTTGCTTAAGCTCCCCGTTCAACACCTCTGGATAGGGACGTTTCACGGCCTCGCACACCGCATGTTGCGTCGCCACTGGCGCGAAGCCGGTTTGCCGCAGAATTTCCAGATCATCGACTCCGATGACCAGCTACGACTGATCAAGCGCTTGCTGAAGAATCTCGAGATCGACGATAGTCGCTGGATCCCGAAAGAGATCCAGTGGTTCATCAACGCACAGAAGGACGAAGGCCTGCGCCCGCAGCACCTCGACGACGAGGGCGACGTGGATCGCCGGCAGATGATTTCGCTGTACCAATCCTACGAAGAAATCTGCCAGCGCGGCGGTCTCGTGGACTTCGCGGAGCTGCTCTTGCGTGCGCACGAAGTATTGCGCGACAACGCTGAGCTGTTGTCGCACTACCGGCGCCGATTTCAACACCTGCTGGTCGACGAGTTTCAGGACACCAATGCCATCCAGTACGCCTGGCTGCGCTTGCTCGCGGGTGATCAGGGTGTGCCATTTGTTGTCGGCGATGACGATCAGTCGATCTACCGCTGGCGAGGCGCGCGCGTTGAGCATATACACCGCTTTCAAAAAGACTTCCCGGGCACGCAGCTTGTAAAACTGGAACAGAACTATCGCTCGACGGCAACGATTCTCAACGCTGCCAACGCCGTCATCGCCAACAACAACTCGCGCCTTGGCAAGAATCTCTGGACCGAGGGCGCAGAGGGCGAAGCGATCAGGGTCTACTCGGCTTATAACGAGCGCGACGAGGCAGACTTTGTTATCGGACGCCTGCGTGACTGGATCGACCAGGGGAACGCCCGCGCCGATTCGGCAATCCTGTATCGCTCGAATGCGCAGTCGCGTGTACTGGAAGAGGGCCTGATCAACTCACGCATTCCTTATCGCGTTTACGGCGGCTTGAGATTCTTCGAGCGGGCGGAGATCAAGGACGCACTCGCATACCTGCGCCTGATATCCCATCGCGACGACGACAGCTCCTTTGAGCGCATCGTTAACCGGCCAACACGCGGTATTGGCGCCCGGACGGTCGAGCTCATGCGTTCATACGCGCGCGCGAACGCCTGCTCCTTGTGGCGGGCCGCCGGGGCCATTGCGAGTGACGACCTGAATAGTCGGGCGGCTAACGCCGTCAATGCGTTCATGTCGCTCGTTGAACGCATGGCGCGCGAGACCAGGGGCCTGGACCTGCACGACCAGGTCGATCACGTTATCCACACGAGCGGGCTCGTCGAATTTTTCAAGAAAGAAAAAGGCGAAAAGGGTGAAACACGCGTCGAAAACCTGCTTGAACTGGTCAGCGCGGCGAGAAGCTTCGAGCCCGACCCGGCCGAGGAAATGGCCCCCCTCGATGCATTCCTGTCCCATGCCGCACTCGAGGCTGGCGAGGGTCAGGCCGAGGCCTGGGAAGACTGCGTTCAACTGATGACCATGCACTCGGCGAAAGGCCTCGAGTTCCCGCTGGTGTTCATGTGTGGCATGGAAGACGGGCTGTTCCCGCATCAACGGTCTATTGCGGATCCCAATGGCCTGGAGGAGGAGCGGCGCCTTTGCTACGTGGGCATCACGCGCGCCAAGCAAACGCTGTATATCACGCACGCCGAACAACGCCGCCTTCACGGTATGGATAACTTTTCCCAGCCATCACGATTCATAGCCGAAATTCCCGACGAGCATGTGGAAGAGGTCCGGCCCCGGGTGCAGGTATCACGACCGATGCGCCCGGCGCATTCGTCGCGGCGCAGGCGAGCCTCGGTCACACCCGGCGATGAAATTGGAATCCGCCTTGGCCAGCGCGTCCGCCACAAAAAGTTTGGCGATGGCGTGATCCTCAATTGCGAAGGGCAGGGTGCCCACGCCCGGGTCGAAGTGAATTTTGAGGCGGCCGGCACTAAATGGCTGGTTCTGAGCTATGCAAATCTCGATCTGATGTAGACTAGTGTCCTTTCTTGCCAATTCGCATGATTTCAGAGTGATGCAGAAGGTTTGTTACAAGGCGCATTGCGCCGGTAATATCAGGATATTGGCAAGCGATGCAACACCGTAACAAACCTTCTGCGTCTCTCCCGAAGGGCGTACGCGTCAACGTTCCTGGCGACGTTGCGCCCTTTGGCAAGGACCGGTCATTGCCGGCAGGACGCGCCTTGCCAGGAACGTTGACGACATACGCTGAAACAATGCGAATTGGCAAGAAAGGACACTGGCCGCGATGAAAATTCTCATTCTCGGCGCTGGTCAGGTTGGCTCTTCGGCGGCTTATCATCTGTCTCGTGAGGAGGCCAACGAGGTCACCGTTGTCGACAAGCGGCCCGACGTGCTGCGTGAACTGCAGGATCGACTCGATATCCGGACCGTGGTCGGCAACGGCGCGTACCCTGAGGTTCTCGAGCGCGCCGGTGCGAGCGACGCGGATATCGTCGTCGCCCTGACCGACAGCGACGAAACCAACATGGTCGCCTGCCAGGTCGCTTACACACAATTTCGAACACCCACTAAAATTGCACGTATTCGATCAGCCGAATACATGAATGCGAACAAGCTGTTTACACAGGATGCCATCCCAATCGACGTGCGCATCAGCCCGGAGCAACTGGTCTGCACGTACGTCGAGCAACTCATTCTTTATCCGGGATCGTCGCAGGTCCTCGACTTTGCGGATGGCCGGGTGCGCCTGGTTGGCGTCAAGGCGGACCGTGACGGCTTGCTCGTAGGCCAGCGTATCGCGACGCTGAAGGACCACATTCCGAATACCGAAGGCCGTATCGCGGCAATCTACCGACAGGGCAAAGCCATGCTTCCCAACGGCGACACGGTCATTCAGGAAGACGACGAAGTCTTTTTTGTCGCCGATCGGAAAGACATCCGTGTGTTCATGAGTGAGATGCGGCGGCTCGAGGATCCGGTGCGCCGTGTTGTCATCGCTGGCGGCGGCAATATCGGTGTGCGACTGGCCCTCGCTTTGGAGCAGACCAACCAGGTCAAGATCATCGAACGCGATCACCTGCGCGCGCGCGACATCTCCGAGCAGCTCAACAAGGCCATCGTGCTGGTCGGCGACGCCGCGGATGAAGAGCTGCTGCTGGAAGAAAACATCGACAATGTGGATGTCTTCTGTGCAATAACGAACTCGGAAGAGGCAAACATTCTTAGCTCGATGCTCTCCAAGCGCCTGGGCGCTCACAAGGCGATGGCATTGATCAATCGAGCATCCTACGTAGACCTTGTCGAGTCGGGCAGCATCGATATCGCAATATCGCCACAGCAGGTCACGATCGGTTCCTTGCTCGCGCACGTGCGGCGCGGTGATGTGGTCAAGGTACACTCCTTGCGACGCGGTGCGGCTGAAGCCATGGAGGCGATCGCTCACGGTACCGAGGACAACTCCAAGGTGGTTGGTCGCGCAATCGAAGATATCGACTTGCCGAAAGGAACCGCAATCATCGCCATCGTGCGTGGCGATCAGGTCATCATCGCGCATCATGACACCGTTATCGAAGCCGATGATCATATGATTTTGTTTATGACCGATCGTCGCAAAATTGAGAGCCTCGAAAGCCTGTTTCAAGTCGGCGTTTCCTTTGTTTAGCAGGCCCTAATGAACTGGACAGTCGTACAGCGCATTCTGGGCTTGCTGCTAATGATGTTCAGCGTGACCATGCTGCCGCCAATTCTGTTCAGCCTCTATTACAACGACCATTCGTGGCTGCCCTTTGTCGAGGGCTTCGCACTGACGCTCGTCGCCGGCTTCATTTGTTGGTTGCCTGTTCATCGCTCCCGGAAAGATCTCCGATTGCGTGACGGCTTCCTGGTTGTCGCGTCCTTCTGGACGGTCCTCGGTACGTTTGGCGCGGCACCACTATTTTTCGCCGATGGCCTGTCGCTGTCATTTACAGACGCGGTTTTCGAGTCGATGTCGGGCCTGACGACAACTGGTGCCACGGTGCTCACGGGACTCGACGACCTTCCCGTTTCGATACTCTATTACCGACAGCAGCTGCAGTGGCTTGGCGGTATGGGCATCATCGTTCTGGCTGTGGCCGTACTGCCCATGCTCGGCGTCGGCGGCATGCAGCTGTATCGGGCCGAAACGCCGGGCCCGGTGAAAGATACGAAGCTCACGCCGCGCATTACAGAGACGGCGAAAGCGCTCTGGTACGTGTATCTTGCGTTTACGATTACCTGCATGCTCGGTTATCGACTCGCCGGCATGGGCTGGTTCGATGCCCTTTGCCATGCGTTTTCGACGGTCGCTATCGGCGGCTTCTCCACGCACGATCTGAGCATCGGCCATTTCGACAGCGCTTATATTGACATCGTTGCCGTGTTTTTCATGTTTGTGGCAGGCATCAACTTTTCTTTACACTTTTTTGCCTGGCGCTATGTCTCTGTTAAACATTATTTTCAGGATCCGGAGTTTCGAGCTTACAGTTACATGCTGATGGCTGTTTCAGCCACCGTCATCGCTATCCTGTATTGGCACAGGAGTTTTGTCGATCCGGGTCAGACATTCATCAACGGACTGTTCCAGGCGGTCTCGATTGCAACGACGACCGGATTCACCACGGAGAACTTCTCAGTATGGCCAGCGGCTTTGCCTGTACTGCTGATATTCGCGAGTTTCGTTGGCGGCTCTGCCGGATCGACGGCCGGTGGCATCAAGGTGATTCGCTGGCTGCTCATTTACAAACAGGGCGTTCGTGAAATTGTGCGCCTCGTGCACCCGAGCGCCGAGATTCCCGTCAAACTGGGGAACAAGGCAGTTCCTTATCGCGTCGTCGATGCCGTCTGGGGCTTCTTTTCCGTTTACATGATCGCGTTCGGCATCATGCTCCTCGCGATGATGTCGACCGGCCTTGACCAGGTCACAGCGTTTTCGGCCGTCGCTGCAACACTAAATAACCTGGGACCCGGACTGGGCGATGTCGCCTCAGGCTTCATGTCCCTTAGCGACACGGCCAAGTGGATCGCCGTAGCCGGCATGCTGCTCGGCCGCCTGGAGATTTTCACACTGCTGGTTTTAATCACGCCGACCTTCTGGCGCACTTAAGGACGAGGTGGTTCTTGTGGACGGCGAAGCACCACCGGGCCTGTTCGATCGAATCAGCACTGTTACCGGCAAGGCCTCCGCCTGGCTAACCCTGTTCATGGTAATCATCACCTTCGTTGTCGTTGTGATGCGCTACGTGTTTGATGCCGGTCTGATCTGGTTGCAGGAGTCGGTGATCTGGATGCACGCCATCGTCTTCATGATGGGTGCTGCCTATACCTTGCAGCAAGAAGATCATGTGCGCGTCGATATCTTCTACCGGACGATGAGCGCGAAACGGCGCGCCTGGATCGACCTGGTCGGCGTCATCATCTTCCTTTGGCCCTTGTGTCTCTTTCTGGGGTGGGCGTCCTACGATTTCGTCGCAGCGTCCTGGGCTTTTCGCGAGGCCTCGAGGGAGTCCGGGGGCTTGCCGTATCCGCTCATTCCCTTGTTGAAATCGGTACTGCTTCTGATGCCAATCGTCGTGGCATTACAGGGCGGCTCTTTGCTGTTGTGCTCGCTCAGTACTTTGAGGCGGCGCTAATCATGGAGTGGGTGGCCGCACTGCTCTTCGTGACAGTGATCCTCGTCCTGTTGGCCGGGTTTCCGGTCGCATTCACGCTCGGAGGAACGGCCCTGATTTTTGCCGGTATGGGCGTCTTGGGCGGCAGCTTCAACGAGGCGCTGCTGCACGGTTTGCCAAACCGGGTTTTCGGCATCATGACCAACGAAACGCTGGTCGCCGTGCCACTCTTCGTCTTCATGGGGGTCACGCTGGAGCGGGCACGAATTGCCGAAGAACTGCTGGAAACGCTCAGCTCACTGTTCGGAGCCCTGCGCGGTGGCCTCGGCATCTCGGTAACGCTCGTCGGTATGTTGCTCGCAGCGAGCACCGGAATCGTCGGCGCTACGGTCGTTACCATGGGCCTGCTTTCTTTGCCCACCATGCTCAAGCGCGGCTATTCACCGGAAATAGCGACGGGCACCATCTGTGCGTCCGGCACGCTGGGACAGATCATTCCGCCGTCGATCATCCTGGTCATGCTTGGTGACGTCATGACCACCGCGTATCAGCAGGCACAGCTGGAGATGGGTATTTATGCTCCAAAGACCGTTTCGGTGGGTGACCTGTTTGCCGGTGCATTGATTCCCGGCCTCATGCTCGTTGCCTTGTACGTGCTCTACCTTCTGGGTGTCGCGTTCTTGCGGCCTGCGACGATGCCCGCCCACCTTCAA